>ERZ1292633.5474-Hain-H41-02um-R1-5474-length-11449-cov-30_pt1 | contig 11449 bp, 10 predicted proteins | sample MGYA00564406_ERZ1292633 | MGnify/ENA primary metagenome ERZ1292633 (study PRJEB36523, sample SAMEA6512639) | groundwater metagenome | collected 2019-01-08 | study: AquaDiva: Metagenomics assemblies of 32 groundwater samples
TTATCAATAATTTTAAATAGTTAGATGATGCCGACTTTTTACGAGGGCATCAAGTCTTAGGTTCTCACGGTTTCACGACGCGATTTTTGTTCCCGGAGCATCTGAGTCTCAATCCTTTATTCATCAAGTCTTAGGTTCTCACCTTGATATAACAGCTTCACGTGCTTTAAACACTACATGTCTCAATCCTTTATTCATCAAGTCTTAGGTTCTCACCGCACCCCCTTTTTATTCAATATAATCAGAATCTTACGAAACTGTTTTTTGTAACTTCTACTTATAACATCTTCTCACATCCTCATACGCCTCATAATAAAATTGTCAAAGAACAAATTTGGGAATACTGATCCTCAAACAATCAAGGAACCTTATTATCAAACTAACTCCTCCCAACCTCCTCTTGCTCCAAGAGGAGGAGCAAAGATATCCCCCCTCTTGGGTTAAGAGCACCCAAGGGGCATAAAGGGGCGAGGGGGTGTTACGGAATCTTTTCTCCCCTCTTGACAAGAGGGGAGGGGAAGTTATGAGACTATGAGTTCCTTCCGGGACCTTCCTTATAAGCAAATAGATGCCTTAATCCATCCCATTGGATACTTGCCTTCGGCAAGATTTCTTGATGTTCCCCAGACCGCTTTATTCGCACTTGTGATTCTTTAAAGGGTAATGGGTTTATGATGCGATACTTATTTCAACCGGTCCGCACCCCTTCGATTTATGCCCTCCAAGAATTTCTATCTTTTTAAGCCGAGATATTATCAGATCGTTGATAATTTTTTCCTGGGTCCAAGTATCCTGTTGCAGCCAAATATCTCCGCCGGTCTTTTCGCTCAATTTACGACCATTTCCAAGTGTCCAATCCTTGATATCATTGTTCAAAACGACTATTAAAGTCCCTTTAAAAGTGACCTCCGCAGGTATAAGACTATACGGTCTATTGGTTCCTTGAGTGACGGTCTCTGAATATCTATCAACACGAGAAGAGTACAATTCTGATGGCGATATATTGGCAGTAAGAAACGGTACACGCACAAAACCGGGAAGACCGTTGGAACCAAGCAGATAACAGGTCGGGCATATTGCGTGTGTATTGTTTCCACATTTATTCGGTTTCGGGTCACAGGGATAATGGCAACCCCCATTTCGATATTTCCCATTCTTGATTAGCCCCCGCTCATCTTCGGACAACTGCTTTTCGGATGAAGGGATGCATGGACTTAAACCTTCCTTGCCCGGTTGCCATACCTTTTTTCCCTTGTCGTAATAGGTGTCAATCAGGTAGTTTTCAATTTCGGCCCTCAGTGCCCCCTTTAGAGATGAGCCGGGAACAACCACTTGCTCGCCAACAACGGCAACCGGATTTTCCTGCCCCCTCAGCGGATCTTCTTTTCCCCCTACCCTGAAAGGCTGTTTTGTAATCATTGTGATCTCAATTTTCTTTTCGTTCTGCATTTCACACCCCCATAGATTTTATAGTAGTTAAAGTCTTTATGATATAACGGCCAATACTTCTGTTCTGCTTAATCTCGTCGCTCTTTTCCATTATTCTCAGGACAGCCTGGAGAGCTTGCGCCTGCATCAACTCTCGTCGCTCTTTTTTGTCATTTAAAAAAACCTTCGTAACCCCAAAGCCATGCCTTTCAAATACATCGGCAATGTTGTTTAAAAAGTTGGCGCTGTAGAATTTGCAATTCAAAACATCCTTATCGCCTTTTATCTCTTTGATCACCTGTTCGATTGCATCCATTTTATCTCCCTCCGTTGATTAATAATGATTCGCAACTCACAATCTTGCTCCCTTCAAATAGTGAAAGCACATAAACCCCCGTATGTTCATAAACAGGATCAAATAGGTATCCCAGGACAGGCCTCAAGACTTTTTTAATGCCAAATATATTAGTAAGGAATTTTGATGGAACCCCGTTTTCCATCAGTTCCATTAACTCCCTTTCATCTTCTGCTTTTATCGGAATCCTTGTATTTAAAAGACCCTCCTTGTCATTTTCTTTCTCCATATCAATTTCCCCAGCTTTTGTCAGTCTACAATTGCCATACCCTTTTGATACCATGCCACCCATCACCAAATCGAACCTGTTTTCTTTCTCCTTCGGAATGTGGCCTTCCGATATGTACACCACACCGGATACATCCGTCAAAAACTCTACTCTGAGCGGCAGTTTGCTGTTATCCAATGCCCGATCTTTCAATGTATAGGAAAGAAACTCTACCTTAAATTGCTCCAGTGAGCCGACAGCATGAACATCACTTACTCCAAATTGATGTTTTAACGCACCCACTATCTGGCTGTATCTGATCGTTTTAATAGATGGTTTATATCTGCCGCCTTTTACCCGTTCTCCCAAGCAAAGCTTTTCGGCTGATAGCTGATATTTAATAAACCTCATTCTGGTCCTCCAATATTTTTGTCAATGTTAGAAGACTGTTGAAACCCATGCCCATTGGCAGGATTTCCCTATACCGATTGTAGTCTTTGTTAGACTTATCTTGCAGAGCAATTGACGCCAAAGTCTCGGACAGTTTGGCAATTTCAGCCAATTTATGAAGCGCCCTGATATTCGATTTATCTTTCGCATGTCCGGCCCTGATAAGGATTTCATCTAGAGACTTGACGTTTGTAATTACCTCTCCCTTGTTGATCAAAGTAATATGTATATCGCTTGCCGGTTTTCGGAGTAGCTCCCAATGCTCAAAAAAAGGAAATTTGGATCGCGAACAACTTATTGACAGCTTTAATGGAGAGGAGTTAAGGTCTTTAAATCGCGGGAAATAGGCAGCGAAAAGGTCATTATAGATATTAAGCACTCCTATGATCTGTCCTAATACCGCTATCTTAATGACAAATAAATCTTCAAGTATAGGAACTTCCATATCATCGCAAAAATGCTTCCTCAGCGCCTTTTCAAACTCCGTCAGGAACTTGTCATAATCTCTGCGGTATTCAGTCAAGACAGAGAATCTTATTTCAACCGCACCGCTTTCATTCTGGACGCCTATTTCTTTTAGATACTTCCCATAAAGCAATTCCAGCGACCGTATAAGTTCAGCAAAATCAAGATTTATCTTGATCCAGATTACCCTCGGATTTATTCCGGTTAATATATCCTCATCATCAATACCAATCTTTTCCTCCGACCATCGCGCCAATTTTTTCAGCCTGGTATCTTTATTCTCAATTCTGATATCGAAACAATGTTTACATATATCCTCATCAATTCTTTCATCAAGCCAAATGGCAAGGCCGGGAATATCCTTTTCACAAAGCTCCTTCACGTCCGGCGGCCACGCATTGACAGAGACAATCTCCTTGCATCTATCGCATAAGTCCATCATCAAGATATAATCCTTTATCCATTTCTTTTCCCCTTTCTCCATCTGACAGATTTCACATATCGGAGGATTAATAATGACAGGGTGAGGTGGCGCTACTATACCCTCTTTAACATCCCCATTACCGATTACCGGTTTAGGGTTCAATTTATTCAGAATTTGCTTTTGTTCTACATACTCTATCCAGAATCCATAATTCAAAAACCGGCTTAATGTTTGAGTACTCATATCCGGCGGCAGGATCATCAACATCTCATCCGAGGTATTGAAAAATACTCTGTCCTTGAATTGTGCTTCAATACTCGCTCTTGTTTCACTCAACTTACTAAAGACATTCATATCCTTTGTTCTGATCGGCTTCTGTGGAAATCTGATTTTAAATCTTGTTACAGCCAAGCTCCAGTCATCCATTTTACTCTTGTAAAGCGTTACAAGCCCCTTGCGTCCTTTTGACAAATCGGCAGGATTTACACCATATTCAGCCTGTTTCAGGAGCCTGTAAAACTTTCCTGTAAGTTCAGAATGGATAAATAGGCTTGTAAGGTTAGCGCCTATAGTAGCATCCTCAGCGCGCTCAAACATTGAATCTCCTATAAACTTATAAAACTCATTAACATCCGGGTCTTTCTCCAAGAATTCCAAGACTTTTTCAAGCTGAAAAGGCCTGTACTGTCGTCCCCTTTGCCGATCTTTCCCTTGGTTCTTCCACAATCTGAATAATTTGTCGTCAAAACCATACTTTTTAAATGGTTGTGGATGTCCCAACCTCAACCGGTTATCTCCTCTGGATATCGCTGCAGCAAGACTATCTGCCATATCAAGTAGAAATAGATCGGGAGTATCCGGGAAAAGTTTGAAATTCTTCCCGTGATGGTGCTTAACGACTCCTTCCCATGATGGTTTGGACTGCAATTTATAGCCCTTAGAAACTACTTCATTGTGGACACTTAATACGTTTGAATGCGGCGATCTCCGACGTGTTTGCCCCTCGAAAGCGAAAGCTTGACAGAGCTTCAAAATATCATGCACTTCTGGAATTAAATCATGAGCCATTTGTCCTCCTGATATCTTAAACACCCCTGTATAGACTTAAAAAACCCACGCTCTGATACTCCCTCATATCAAACCCGCTCATCTACTGCCTCCATTTGTAATTTCCCCTGCCCTTACCCTGAAGGATAACCCCCCTCAATCCCCCCTTACACTAAGGGGAGAGGAAGAGTTCGTACCGCCCCCTAACCCCCTTACCCTAAAAATAACCCCCCTTAATCCCCCCTTACTTTAAGGGGGGACGTTTTTTGCCCCTCCCCTTAGTGTAAGGGGAGGTTGGGAGGGGTTATACCTTCCTCCGTAAGGGGAGGCTGGGAGGGGTTATGCCTTCCTGCGTAATAAAGAGTCGGGAGTGGTTAGTCCTTCCAGCAGGTTTAATTCTTTGCATTTTTCCAGTATTCTGTGCAGCACACCGTCAATATTCTTAATCACTTCATTATTCCAGAACCTCAGCACCTCAATGTCATGCCCTTTCAGAAAACTGGTCCTGATTTCGTCGTATTCCCTGTTCTCTTCCTCAGCATGTTGTCCCCCGTCAAGCTCAATGGCAAGCCTCAGCTTTGTATTGAAGAAATCAAGGATATAGCCGCCGACGCTGTATTGCCGGTGAAATCTTAATCCGTAGATTTGATTGTTCCGCAAGCGGCTCCACAGGGCTTTCTCAGCCTCGGTCTGATTTTTCCTGAGTTCACTCCGCCGTTGCTTAAAAATCTGGTTGTTGTATTTAAAGTCCATTGTTTAAACTCCTTGCCAGCAAAGACTAACCCCCCTCAATCCCCCCTTACTTTAAGGGGGGAGATTTTAGCTCCTCCCCTTAGTGTAAGGGGAGGCGGGGAGGGGTTATATCCCAATAAAAAAGGGAGGCTGGGAGGAGTTAGTCTAATATCTCATACTTCCCCAACCCAAAACTCGTCCCCTTCCCCACATGCAGCATCTCGCCTAACTCTATAAACTCCATGAACTCCCCCAACTTCCCTTCAAAAGAAACCTTCCCCACAAATCCCCCCATCTTCATCCTTGTGTCCTGCCTTGCCGAATACCTCTCCCAGTCGTGCCACTCCGTCTTTCTCTCTTTCACCTTAACCCCCTGCGCCCTCTCTATCAGCCCCTTGAAATCCAAGTCAAGGCGCTCACCACAGTGAAAGTATGAGAGGGAAGAGAGCCGCCGGAGGAGGTTTCTTATGAGTTGGTGGAATTCGAGGTCTACTACAAGGTCTTCGTTTATGACTATGCGGGTAGGGGTGATAAAGTTCAGAGTTAAGAGTTGAGAGTTAGAATCAACTCCCCCCGACCCCCTCTTTAGCAAAGAGGGGGAGCAAGGGGGCATTGGTTTTAATTGCCTATCCACTGAGTTATAAATCTGCTTTCCCTCACAACTCACTTCCTGCAACTCATACCTCCCTTTTCCCTTCCCGATCCCGATCTTTCCGAGCTCTTCAAAGGTGTATATGAAATACGGAAGGTAATCCACGGCCTTTCCTATCAGGATCAGGCCGAAGTTGAGCGTATCTCCAGGCTTGTAATGGGTCTTTGTTTCAAGGGGCGGTTCTATGACAAAGGGGTGGGGGGCCTTTTCATATTTGCGGAGAATCTGAGAATCTTCCGGCGGCGGGGTCTCAAAGACGTAGGAATAGATACAGCGCGATTTGAGGATGCAGTCGTTGCATTCCTTGTTTCTGATAGTACAGACTACTTTTTTAAATGCGTGGCCGAAGCCGCCTCGGAAGGTAGATCCCTTGTACGGTGGAAGGGAAAGCGGGTCTATGGCAGATATGGTTAATAGGAACTTTACCAAGAGATGCTCCGTATCCTATCCTAACAGATATGCTCAATTTCTCTGGTAAAATATCTTTATTATCTGTAATAGTCAAGAATTGTTGATGAAGTTATCATTCTTCTTCAACCATTTTTTATAAACCGATGAGCGCTTCCCATATTATAAACGCCTCAATCCGCCTTTGGTATCACTATTATGCTGGACTCCTTGTCCATGAAGTACTTCTTCCTGTCTTCCTCGTAATTATATCCGATCTCGGTACCGGCAGGTATCTTGACATTCTTGTCTATGATAGCCATATTGATCTTGCACCCTTCCCCTATCTCTACGCCGTCCATGATTATCGAGTTGATTATGCTGGCGCCGCTGTTGATGTGAACGTTTCTACCTAGAACAGAATCCTGGACATTTGCGCCGGTCACTATTGATCCCTCAGATACCACGGAGTTTATCACGCTCCCCCTCTTCCCTTTTTTGTCATAGCAGAACTTGGCTGGAGGAGCGCCGTAGCTGGCCGTCCGGATCGGCCACTTGGAATTGTAAAGGTTGAATGTGGAATCTATCCTCCTCAGGTCCATATTGGTCTCCCAGTATGTCTTTATGGTACCAACGTCCCGCCAGTATCCTCTTTCTATTTCAGAGGCGCCTGGGACGTTGTTGGTCATAAAGTCATAGACGAAGAGGCGGGACTTCTTGTAGATGCTCGGGAGGATTGATTTTCCGAAATCATGCTCAGTGTCTTCCTTTGCATCCTCTTCGAGGACATCTATCAAAAAATCTGTGTTGAATATGTAGTTGCCCATTGAGATCAATGCCTTTGTTGGGTCGTTAAGCATGGGAATAGGGTTTTTAGGCTTTTCCTGAAACCCCTGGATCCTGCCTTTCTTGTCAGCCTGAATGATCCCGAACTGGCTGGCCTCCTCCAATGGTACTGGAAGAGCGGAAACAGTGACGTCAGCCTTATTCTTGAGATGGAACTCTATCATCTGCCTTATGTCCATCCTGTAAACATGGTCTGCGCCGAAGATGAGCACTATATCGGGGGCAAAACGCTTTATGAGATTAATATTCTGATATATGGCGTCTGCGGTCCCCCTGTACCACTCCTCCCCTGTCCTCATCTGGGCTGGGACTATGGTCACAAACTGGTCTCTCAGCATGGAGCCGAATCGCCAGCCATCCTTGAGGTGCTCCATGAGGGACTGGGCCTTGAACTGGGTCAGCACGTAAATCGAGTAGATACCGGAGTTTACCAGGTTACTCAAGACAAAATCTGTTATCCTGTACTTCCCTCCGAACGGTACTGCCGGTTTGGCCCTTTCCTGGGTCAAAGGGAACAACCTGGTCCCCTTCCCTCCAGCCATGACCATAGCCAGGACCCTCATGTTTTCCATTGCCATATCGACCCCCTCAAACTGTACTTATGACCAGGATAGCTTTATTCGGGCATTATATCAGGGAAGCTAAATAAAAGACAAAGATTAAATGACCGTTACTGAGCTCTCTGCGTCTTTGCGAGCAAACTACCTTTTCTTAAGTAACTTTGATGCACTCGTAAAAAGTCCAAAATGCAGAAAATCACCCTTGTAACTATGCGAAATCATTAATGCCTAAAATCTGTTTTTGCCCTTTTTCAGACTTTTTACGAGGCCATCAACTTTAATACCTCATTCAGCGGCCTTGTATTCAGCACATCCTTCTTCTCAACCCATCCGCGCCTTGCAGTATTGACCCCGAACCTGATATTGTTCATATGCTGCTTCATATGTGTGTCGGTTGAGATAACAAGCATAACCCCCATATCCTTCGCCAGCTTGCAATGGATGTCGTTCAGGTCAAGCCTGTCGGGGTAGGAGTTTACCTCCATAGCAACATTATACTTTTTTGCTGTCTCAAAGAGGTTTTCCATATTCAGGGGATATGGCTCCCTCCCGGTCAGCAAGCGACTTGTAGGATGGGCAATGACATTCACCAAGCCCGTCTCCATGGCAGTGATTATTCTTTTCGTCATATCATCTTCAGTCATATTAAACTTGGAGTGAACAGCGGCAACCACTACATCCAGCTTTTTCAATGCTTTCTCGCTGTGGTCAAGGGTCCCGTCACTCTTGATATCGACCTCTGTCCCCTTGAGAACCCTGAATTTTGAATTTTGAGTTTTGAGTTTTGAATTGAACTTATCAATCTCTTCTATCTGCTTCAGCAACCTCTCTTCATTCAGCCCATGGGCAATACCCACCGCCTTGGAGTGGTCTGTTATGGCAATATACTCGTAACCCTTTTTAACGGCATAATCCACCAGCTCCTCTATGGTGTTCCCACCGTCGCTCTCCTTTGTGTGGACATGGAGGTCGCCTTTGATCTCCTCGACCTTGATTAAGTCAGGCAATCTCCCCTTTTCAGCAGCCTCTATCTCCCCCCTGTTTTCCCGAAGCTCCGGCGGAATCCAGGGAAGCCCCACGGCCTTATAGACCTCCTCTTCAGTCTCTCCAGCGATCCATTTTTCGTCCTTTTCCCTGAATACCCCGTATTCGCTGATCTTGAGACCCATCCTCTTGGCCCTGTCACGAATAGCTATGTTGTGTGCCTTTGAACCGGTAAAATACTGTAGGGCCGAGCCAAAGGCCTTCTCCTCCAGCACCCTTACGTCCGTCTGCATGCCGTTCTTTAGCACAACCGTTGTCTTTGTCTCACCCCTTGCAACAACGCTCGCTACATCAGGAAATGCAACAAATCTCTCCATGACAGCGACCCCTTTCCTGCATGTTACGAGGATATCCAGGTCCCCAACTGTCTCTTTCCAGCGCCTTAGGCTCCCCGCAGGGACTACATCTATCACCCCAGGCATCTTTTTCAAATACTCCACAATCTGCTTGGCATAAGAAAGTCCGACAGCCAGCCCGAACCTCCCTGCGCCTGCTTTAAGGCTCTTTATCCCTTTGAGTATCTTCTCTTCAGACTTCTCCCCCATCCCGGGAAGATCGCGGAGCTTACCTGCCATGACCGCTTTTTCAAGACCTTCAATCGATTTTATCCCGAGTTGGTCATAGAATAGCTTCACTTTTTTGGGGCCAACACCTGACACCTTCAGGAGATCAAGGAGTGTTGGCGGAAGCTCCTTCAGAAGCTCCTGATGGAAATGGCATTTCCCTGTCTTCAGTATCTCAACGATCTTCTCATGAAGGCTTTCGCCAATCCCCGGTATCTCTTCCAGATCCTCTTCGTTCCTCTCGACGATACTCTTGATATTTACTGGAAGCCCCTCTATGACAAGCCCGGCGTTCCTGTAAGAACGAATCCTGAAGGGGTTGTCTCCCTTGATCTCAAGGAGATCGGCAATCTCATAGAACACCTTTGCAATATCGAGGTTCTCCATATTATGAAGGTTATATTATGATGCGTAAATCGTCAACTCCCAAAATGCCTTCACATCATTCTTTGTCAATTCATAGGCCCCTAAGAACTGCTCCGACAGGTCTACAAGGATGAACCTCTCATCATTCTCTGCAGCAGGATACTCCTTAGGCATAGGCGTAAAATCGATTATATCCTCAAGACGAAGGGGGACCTTCAGATTGGCCCCCTGCAATCAACAGGTAGGCCTCTATGAACTTATCCAGATCTCCATCCAGCACGGCATCCACATTCCCGGACTCAAAGTTTGTCCTGTGGTCTTTTGCCAGCCTGTATGGCTGGAGCACATAGGAGCGGATCTGACTCCCCCAGGCGATATCCTTCTTGGATTTATAGAGGGTGTCCATCTCCTCCTTCTTTTTCTCCATCTCCTGTTCATACATCCTTGCCTTGAGAATCTTCATGGCCATGGCCTTGTTTTTATGCTGGGAGCGTTCGTTCTGGCACTGGACTACTATCCCCGTAGGAAGATGAGTGATCCTCACTGCCGAATCTGTCTTGTTGACCTTCTGTCCACCTGCACCCTGGGCCCTGTAGGTATCTATCTTTAGATCAGCCTCATTTATATCTATGACTATGTCGTCCTCTATCTCCGGGTATACAAAGACCGATGCAAAGGATGTGTGTCTGCGCTTGGCTGCATCAAATGGAGAAATCCTCACCAGCCGGTGGATGCCTATCTCGGCCTTGAGGAAACCGAAGGCATACTCTCCTGCGACTGTAAAGGTAACACTTTTTACCCCTGCCTCTTCCCCTGCCTGGTAATCGATGATATCCGAACGGAACCCCTTCTTTTCAGCCCACCTTAGATACATCCTCAGCAGCATCTCCGCCCAGTCTTGGGATTCCGTGCCGCCTGCGCCTGGATGTATGGCAATGATGGCGTTGTTATGGTCGTTAGTACCTGAGAGCATCCGCCGGAGCTCGATCCCCTTTACCTCATCGGAGAGCCTTATAAGCTCCCCCTCCACATCGAGGGCCACACCATCATCCTTTTCTTCAAGAGCCATTTCATATAGACCCTTGGCATCGTCCAGAGAGGAGTTGCACCTTTTCCACCCGTCAATGGTCTGCTGGAGGGCTGTCTGTTCCTTCAAGAGTTTCTGGGCTGCCTCATTGTCATCCCAGAAACCAGGCTTGGAGATAATAGAACCCAGTTCCATAAGCCGTTGCTCTTTTGTATCTATGTCAAAGATGCCTCCGTAAGGCTTCAATCTTCCCTTCAAGTTCTAATAAATTTTCCTTCAAATCGATCGGCATTTGTATTACTCCTTTTTAGGATTAAGGATTAAAGGATTAAGGGGTAAGCTTAATCCTTGCCACTCTAATCCTTACTCCTTTAGTTTTATCTGAATTCAAACCTGTACTTGATATCAGCCCCAAGGTCTCCGGACTGGCTCGCTCCAAAACTGCTCCAGCCCCCCATTATAGAGATGTTTCTGTATAGTTTATACTCCATTTGGGCCTCCTGCTCTCCTGTACCGGATAGGCTTCTTGAGTATATGACCAGAACATCATCCGATATATCTTTTCCAACTGTAAGCTTGGGTTCCGTGGTACCGGTTGCCTTGGAGTAGTATGGGTCTATATGAAAACGGTCAAAACCTATGTAATCTTTGTACCTCCCCTCAACCTCTCTGCTTATGATTGAGGCGGCTTCATAGGCCGGCGCTCCCACCCCTCTATCCACAAACTCCTTTGAAGTAAGGCCGACTGAGAGGAGGGAGGCTATGTCGAGTTCTGATAATGGCGGAGATGATGTCATGATAACCTTAAGGTCGTTGATATTCCCCTGCACCAGTATCTGGATTGTATAATCCCTGACCTTCCCCTCTGCTGTAAAATCCAATACCGCCTCGATCT
>ERZ1292633.5475-Hain-H41-02um-R1-5475-length-11449-cov-7_pt1 | contig 11449 bp, 8 predicted proteins | sample MGYA00564406_ERZ1292633 | MGnify/ENA primary metagenome ERZ1292633 (study PRJEB36523, sample SAMEA6512639) | groundwater metagenome | collected 2019-01-08 | study: AquaDiva: Metagenomics assemblies of 32 groundwater samples
TTTTCTTAAGTTATTTAGCTGTAAAAACTTGGGGACGCTAAAAACTACAGAAGCGTCCCCTAGTTTTTAAATCGCAATCGAAACCTTCTGCGTGCCGATAATACCTTCAATATCTTGCACAAGCTTTTCTGAAGGAGTAACGAACAGGCCGTTACCAACTACCATTTTAACTTTATTTTTCGTAGGAGTGTTAAAATGCATATAAACCGGTATTGAGCCAGGAGATGATGTAATGAGGTCTTTTAGTGAAGAAAAAATATTTTCGCGGATACCTGAGATATTAAGGTTTAAAGCAGTAATCAAACTATAAACTTCATCTAAGGGGAAAAGATCATTAACAATGATTTTAGGCACATCTTCTTTTAAACTAAGCCTTCCTCTTACCATTACTACGTTGTTTTCCTGAAGATTACGGCTTACCTTCTGATAAGCTGCCGGAAATACCAATACTTCTACGGTTCCATGCAAATCTTCAAGTTTAATTATCGCCATTTTTTCTTGCTTGGCGCGCGTCAAAGTTTGCTTAATTTTAGCGGTTAATCCGACAATTTTTACATCTTCGCCATCAGTATGCTGATGAAGATTGGTGGTGTTAGTTGAGGTAAAACGGGAAAGTATAGGAGCGTAACGTGCTAATGGGTGCCCGCTGACATAAAAACCAAGCATTTCTTTTTCAAAAGCAAGCAGTTGCGGTTCCGGCCATTCTCTTACCTGGAGCATACTTTTCGACAGGGATTGGCTAAAGTTCGCCTCAGAAAAACCCGTATCAAAAAATGATATCTGCCCCCTTGCCTTATCTTTTTGCAACCGAGAAGAAGATTCCAGTACATTTTCCAAATTTGCCACCATTTGCGCGCGCGGCATCTTAAAAGAATCAAGACAGCCGCATTTAATCAGGCTCTCTAAAACTTTTTTATTTACTAAACGGGTGTCTATGCGTTTACAAATACCTTCAAGTGAATCAAAAGGGCCGTCTTTACGCGCTTCTATGATTGATTCAATAGCGCCTCTTCCCACATTTTTGATCGCCAGCAACCCAAAGCGGATAGTTTTATCATCTACTACTTTAAAAAGCGCCGTGCTTGTGTTAATTTCAGGAGGAAGCACTTTTATCCCCATTTTGCCTGCTTCGCTGACATATTCGACGATCTTATCCGTATTATCCCGTTCAGAAGTAAGTAAAGACGTCATAAATTCAACCGGATAATTAGCTTTAAGATATGCGGTGCGGTAAGAAATAAGCGAATATGCAGTTGAATGTGATTTATTGAATCCATAACCGGAAAAATATTCGATCAAATCAAAAATCTTTGAAGCGACTGTTTCTTTAATCTCGTTTTTAACACACCCGGAAAGAAAGTTTTTCCTCTGCTGTTCCATTACTTCAGGGTTCTTTTTGCTCATTGCCCGGCGTAATAAATCTGCTTGAGTAAGCGTAAAACCGGCTAACTCAGAAGCAATCTGCATTATCTGCTCCTGATAGACCATTATCCCATAAGTTTCTTTCAGGATACCTTCAAGTTTTTTATGGTCGTATTTTATGGGAACTCGGTTATGTTTTCTCTGGATAAAATCATCAAGCATCCCGGAGCCTATCGGGCCAGGACGGTATAAGGCAAGTAAGGCGACTATATCTTCAAAACGTTCAGGCTCAAGTTTCTTTAAAAGATCGCGCATCCCGGAACTTTCAACCTGAAACACACCCATAGTTTGTGAAGAAGCCAGGAGTTTAAATGTTTCTTTATTATCAAGAGCGATAGTTTCTATATTCAGGTCAATGCCCCTGCGCTCCTTTATAATTTTTAATGTCCAGTCAATCACGGTTAAGGTGCGCAACCCGAGGAAATCCATTTTAAGCAAACCGATTTTTTCAAGCACCGACATAGTATAACCGGTGGTAATCTGATCTTCCGGTGTTTTAAATAAAGACATATAATTATCAAGCGGCTTATCGGCAATTACTACTCCCGCGGCATGGACTGAAGCATGCCGGTTTAAACCTTCTAATATTAGCGCGACATCCATTAATTTTGTTATTTGCGGGTCAGTTTTATAAAGATTTTTTATTTCCGGCTCATTTTCTATAGCATCTTTTAAGCTTATCCCCGGATCCGGCGGGATCATTTTTGCGATGCGGTCGGCATCGGCGTAAGCTATTCCCATTACCCTTGCCACATCACGCACTACGGCGCGCGCCTGCATAGTACCAAAAGTAATAATCTGCGCAACATTCTCTCTGCCGTATTTTTTCGTAACATAGTCAATAACTTCAGGCCGGCGTTCATAACAAAAATCAATATCAATATCCGGCATTCCGATACGGTCGGGATTAAGGAAACGTTCAAACAACAGGTTGTATTTTATCGGATCGACATCAGTTATCCCGAGAAGAAAGCTTACTACGCTTCCGGCAGCACTGCCTCTTCCCGGCCCGACGGGAATTAGTTGTTCTTTAGCATAGCGGATAAAATCCCAGACAATTAAAAAATAACTGGTGAATCCCATTTTTTTTATTATTTTTAATTCATGTTCCAGGCGGTCCATAACAATTTGCGAAGGGTCTTGGTAACGTTTTTTCAGGCCTTCATGGCAAAGTTTTAAAAGAAACTCGTCTTTTGATATTCCCACAGGAGGATCATATTTAGGAAGATGTATTTTAGAAAAATCCAGTTCCAAATTACAGCGTTCGGCGATCTCTAAAGTATTAGAAATCGCCTGCGGGAAATCCTTAAAATTATCTTTCATTTCTTCCGGAGATTTAAAATAAAATTCTTCCGTCTGAAAACGCATATGCTTAACGTCACTAAGGGTGGCCTGGGTTTGAATACAAAGTAATACTTCGTGGCTTGCAGCATCCTGTTTTTTAAGATAATGCACGTCATTAGTCGCGACATACGGAAGTTTTAATTCTTGCGCGATTTTTATCAAGCCTTCATTAACTGTTTTCTGGTCAGAAATACCGTTTACCTGAAGCTCAAGATAAAAATTATCTTTACCAAAAATCGAAGATAATTCATCCGCTGCTTTTAAAGCGTCATTAAAACGGCGTTGTTGGATAAGACTAGGTATCTCTCCTTTTAAACAGGCAGTAAGGCCGATCAACCCGGAGCTATGTTTTGCGAGGATTTCTTTATCTATGCGGGGCCGGTAATAGAAACCTTCCAAGTACCCGCTAGAGACCAGTTTCATTAAATTCTGATAACCGGTTTCATCTTTAGCTAAAAGTAAAATGTGATACGCCGCGTCTTCTATCCTGCCCATGGTTTTATCCAGGCGGCTTCCGGGCGCGATATAGGCTTCGCAACCGATAATCGGCTTGATCCCTGCTTTTTGCGCTTCCAAATAAAATTCAATCACGCCGAACATATTTCCGTGATCGGTGATTGCCAAAGACTCCATCTTATGATGTTTTGCCAGGGCTAAAAGCTCAGGAATTCGGCAGGCTCCGTCAAGCAGGCTATATTGAGTATGCAGGTGTAGATGGACGAAATCGGAGTGAGACATTTGTAAAACTAACTAATTTATTCCCATTCTATGGTAGCAGGCGGCTTAGAAGAAATATCGTAGGTGACGCGGTTAACGCCTTTAACTTCATTTATAATACGATTAGAAATTTTTTCCAATAATTCATAAGGAAGCTTTACCCAATCCGCAGTCATGCCGTCAAAGCTGCTTACGCAGCGTATAGCAACCACATTTTCGTAGGTGCGCTCATCACCCATAACACCTACGCTTTTAATCGGTAAAAGTACGGCAAAAGATTGCCAGACCTGATCGTAAAGCCCGGCAGCTCTTATTTCTTCAATTACACGGCGGTCAACTTCTCTTAAAAGATCAAGCCTGTCTTGAGTAACTTCTCCGATAATCCTGATTGCTAAACCAGGGCCTGGAAATGGCTGGCGGTTAATGATATTATCAGGAAGCCCTAATTCTTTACCGATTTTACGCACTTCATCTTTAAAAAGCTCTCTTAACGGCTCAACTAATTTCAATTTCATGTGTTGTGGCAGGCCGCCTACATTATGATGTGATTTTATCTTGCTAGATGGAGCTCCGGTGGGAGAAGTTGATTCAATTACATCAGGATATAAGGTGCCTTGTGCCAAAAATTTTACGCCTTTTAATTTATCTGCCTCTTCTTCAAAAACCCTGACAAACTCTTCTCCGATAATCTTTCTTTTTTGTTCCGGGTCAGTAATTCCTTTCAGGCGTTCAAGAAAACGCTTGGTTTTATCAACATAACCAAAATTAAGATGAAACGTATCGCGAAATACTTCTTTTACCTGTTCCGGCTCACCTTTACGCAGCACACCGTTATTTACGAATATGCAGCGTAGATTCGCGCCGATGGCCTTATGAATCAATAACGCCGCGACTGAAGAATCCACTCCCCCGCTTAATCCAAGCACTACTTTATCTTTTCCCACAAGTTTCTTGATATTTTCTATACTTTCTTTAATCAAAGAGTGCACTGTCCAACGGCTCAAGCAACCGCAGACTTTAAAAAGAAAATTTCCTAAAATTTGGTTTCCTTTTTCAGTATGCGTTACTTCCGGATGGAATTGTACCCCGTAAATCTTTCTTTTTTTATTTGCCATACCGGCAAAAACCGCATTAGTGGTATGGGCAATAGGCATAAACCCTGGAGGAAGCTTGGTAACATAATCTCCGTGGCTTGCCCAACAGGTAAAATTACCCGGTAAATGGTTAAAAAGATCGTGGTTATCATCGATAAAAAGCTCGGTTTTTCCAAATTCCCTGTCTTTTGTATGCCTTACTTTACCGCCTAAAATTTCTGCGGTAACCTGCATGCCATAGCAAACACCTAAAATCGGAATTCCGAGGCTAAAAATCTTTTTATCCGGAATTGGGCTCTTTTTTTCCGTAGCTGAAGCCGGGCCTCCTGAAAGAATCAAACCCTTTGGAGCAATTTCTTTGATTTCTTCTACAGAAATATTAAATGGAACTATTTTTGAAAATACACGATTTTCCCGCACTCTACGGGCTATTAATTGAGTATATTGCGAACCGAAATCTAAAATCAGGACTACTTGTTTGTTCATTTTCCCATTCCTACGCGTTGGCCGACTTGAAAGATTTTTCCTTCGGTTTGAATAGAAGGAGCAATGATTACTTCCACATCGTGCATTTCATTAATATTAGAAACGCCTAAAGAACCCATTGAAGTTTTTAAAGCGCCCATCAAATTTTGTGAACCATCATCAACTTTTGCCGGCCCAAAAAGTATTTCTTTAAGTTTTCCGGTAGTGCCAACATGAATACGAGTGCCGCGTGGCAGGTTTACATGTGAAGTAGCCATACCCCAATGATAACCTCTTCCCGGGGCTTCTATGGCGCGGGCAAAACTTGAGCCGATCATTACCGCATCAGCTCCGCAGGCAAAAGCCTTACAGATATCACCGCCACGGTTCATTCCGCCGTCTGTAATGATCGAAACGTATTTTCCGGTGCGTTTTAAATGGAAGTCACGCGCTGCTGCGGCATCTACGGTTGCAGTAACCTGTGGTACCCCGATTCCTAAAACTCCTCGGGTTGTGCAAGCTGCCCCCGGGCCAACTCCAATTAACAAGGCTGCAGCTCCGGTTTCCATTAATGCAAGGGTTGTTTCATATGTTACGCAATTACCAATGACTACGGGAATTTTAGTTTCTTTGCAAAATTTAAATAAATCCAGGCTTTCATAGTTTTTTGCGATATGCCTGGTAGTAGCAACGGTAGATTGCACCACAAAAATATCTGCGCCTGCGGAAACCGCGATTTTGGCAAATTTTTTCGCGTGTGCCGGAATACAACTTACCACAGCCGTTGCTTTTTGGCTCTTTATTTGCCGGATAATTTTCCCGATAAGTTTTTCTTTTACCGGAGTTGTGTAAACTAACTGCATAAGTTCAGTTGCTTCTTGAGGAGAGGCTTTTGAGATCCTTTCTAAGACTTCATCGGGATTTTCATAGCGAGTTTGCACTCCGTCAAGATTAAGCACGGCAATTCCGCCATTACGCGACATTTCAACGGCAAATTTAACATCAACTACACCGTCCATAGCAGCAGCAAGTATAGGAACTTTAAATTTTTTACCGTTTATCTCAAAAGAAGTATCTACTTCTTCCGGATTTATCGTCTTATCACTCGGAACTAAAGCTATTTCATCAAAACCATAACAACGCCTTGCGCGCTTATTAATACCTATCCATTCAGCCATTAATTCCCTCCATTAAATTATCCTAACTTATTATATTTTAAGAGGTTAGATAAAAAAATGCCAAAAAATTTAAAAAGATACTTAATTTTACTGTTTTTCCTCTGATTTGTCAAGAAGTTTCCAGTTTCAGTAGTGTCTTAAAATTTTCGTCTGATTCAAGTTTTTTTAAGTTCTCTTTTAACAATAACGAGTCGGGATCTATTTTTAAACCTTCCCCCCATACCCTTTTTGCCTCAATAAAGTTATTCGTTAATATATATGATACTCCAAGGCCGTTATATGCAAATATATAGGTTGGCTCTAGCTTTATTGCCTGCTTAAAATAAGCAATTGATTCGTTGTATAATCCTTTAGAGCCGGAAATTACCCCTAGCAATGAATAAGCGTTTGGATTATTGGGGTCAATCTCCATTGCTCTTCGACAAAATATCTCAGCTGTTTTGATTTCACCTATCTTTATGCAGGATTGGCAAATTAACGCATGCAATCTCGTGCTATCCGGGGCATACTGCAGAGTATGACTGCCAAAAGATAGATTATTCCTCCAATAATTATTCTGTTTTATCGTTGTTATAAAATAAACTGCTACCAGACAAGCAACTAAAATTATAGTTACAAATTTAAAATATTTAATTTTTACTTTATACAATAAAGCAAAAATATTTGCCAGCAAAATAAAAAAACCTATTGAAGGCAGATACAGCCAATGTTCTGCCATATAGGCATTTACAGGAAACAGGTTTGAAACCGGTAAAAGACAGATAAAAAACCAAAATATTGAAAAAAATATTAATTTATCGCTTTTTCTTTTTATAAAAGCATAGGTAAATATTAAAATCGTGATTATTAAGCCAAGAATTACCTTAACATTATAAAAATTAAACAACTTGTTTCCGTATTCCATATGTAAATTAAGCGGTATCAACAGCAATTTTAAATATTCTGTTATAGCGATAAAAAATCCCGGAATCCTCTGAAATAAATTACTGGTTGCTATTGCGTGGGTAGGAATAATAAATAATCTTAACAAGACGTAGCTAAAACTGATGATTAGTACGGAGAAAAATTCTTTGAATAACAGCTTTTTATTAAACGTATAACTATAAATAAACAGTAATAAAGGAGTAACCAAGCTGTACTCCTTAGATAATAAGGCAAAAACATAACTAATTAAAATTAAAAAATATGAAGTTGTGTTTTTTAAAAGCGTGGATTGTTTTATATAAAGGATCACACATCTTAGTATAAATAATGCAGCAAGGGGATCCGCCCTCCCGGAAATGTAGGATATGGCTTCAGTATGAACAGGATGAACTATAAACAAAATACTTGTCAAAAAAGAAAGCGTCTTAGAATTAAAAAGAAGCTTAACCAAAACATAGGCCGCAAACACCACTAAAATATGTAAAATTACATTCGTAAGATGGTATCCAATTGAATTTATCCCCCAAAATGAATAATCTAATGAATAGGAAGCCATCTGAACCGGACGAAAAATTATACCTTTTTCAATAATTTTTGTACCAGAATCTCCAATAAAAAACTTTAAAGTTTTACTCCAGTCTTTTATATTTAAATTTTCTTTTACTAATACTTCGTCATCCCAAACAAAATCTCCTTTTAAAGAATTGCTGTAAGCAGCAAAGCCTAAAATAAATATTACAAGAAATGCAATAAATTCATTCCGAATTTTTAAATTTTTCATGGTTATTTTGCTGCTTCAATGAGCTTTTTGGTGTAAGGATGCTTTGGAGAAACAAAGATTTCACTGGTGCGGTTATTTTCAACCAGCTCCCCTTCTTTTAAAATCAGGATACTATCGGCAATTTTTTTAACTACTGCCAGGTTATGGCTGATAAAAATATAGGTGAGGCCTAGTTTTTTCTTTAATTCAAGGAATAAATCGAGCATTTTCACCTGGATTGTAAGGTCAAGTGATGAAATCGGCTCATCTAAAATAAGAAGTTTTGGCTCGCAGGCAAGGGCTCTTGCAATACAAATCCTCTGGCGCTGTCCGCCGGAAAATTGGTGCGGAAATCTTTCTAAAGCATCTTTTTCCATACCCACCATTTTAAGCAGTTCCTCAAGGCGGTTATTTATATCTTTGGAATTTTTTTTGGCAATATGATGGATAAAAAGCGGCTCTGCCATTAAATCTCTTATGCGCATACGCGGGCTAAGGCTCTGATATGGGTTCTGAAAAATAATCTGAACATCTTTAGTTAGTTTTTCGATTATTCTTGTATCATAGATTACCTGGCCTGAAGAAGGAGTGATTAATTTTATGAGCAGTTTTGCCAGGGTGCTTTTTCCGCATCCGGATTCTCCGATTACAGATAAAATCTCGTAAGGTTTTAAAGTGAAATTTATATCATTTAACGCCTTTACATCTTTTGCGTTACCAAAAAAACTATTTCCTTTATAAATTTTAGAAAGATTTTTAACTTCTAGAAGGTTCTTCATTACGCCTTATTCATTATAGCTTACCGATTTTTTCATAAGCGTAAACCAGCTCTTTTGTGTGAATATGTTTTGGCGAATTAAAAATTTCTGCTGTTTTTTCGCTTTCCACAATCTCTCCCCGATGCATTATAAAAACCCTATTTGCGATTTTTTTGGCAATAGATAAATTATGCGTGATAAATAGCAGGGAAAAACCTAATTTATTTTGCAAATCTTTTAGCATTTCAAGAATCTGCGCCTCGGTAATCACATCTAAAGCAGTCGTAGGCTCATCGGCAATGATCAATTTAGGGTTTGAGGCTAATGCCAAAGCAATAAAAACACGCTGATTCATCCCGCCGGAAAGTTGATGCGGATAAATGTTCCCTACAGTTTCAGGATCAATGATTTTTACCAAGTTTAGAAGCTCAAGCATTCTTTTGTTTGCCTCTTCCGGGCTTATTTTATCATGATAGATAATAGTTTCTTTAAGTTGTTCGGAAATTTTAAATACAGGATTTAAATAAACCAAAGGCTCCTGGAATATATAGGAGATTTTTGCTCCACGTAAAGCCTGTAATTCAATTTCAGTTTTTAAAAATAAATCTTTGCCTTCAAAATAGGCCTCACCAGCTGTTATTTTAGCTAAGGCAGGCAATATCCGCGTAAGAGCTAAACTTGCTATAGTTTTTCCTGATCCGGATTCACCGGCCAAGACGATTATTTCCTTTTCTTCCATATCCAAGGTAAAATTCCGCACAGCTTCAATACGCTTTTCTTCAATACGAAATTCAACCGAAAGATTTTTAACCTCTAAGATTTTTTTCATTTTACAAATAATTCCTCGTAGGGGAGGTTTAAACCTCCCCTACGCCTTATTGATTTAATAACTGTTTCTTTAAGCCTTCACCTATTAGATGAAACCCGGCAATGGTTAGAAATATCGCTAAACCGGGAAATATCGTAATCCACCAGGCTACAGCAAGTGTTGATTTTGATTCAATGAGAATATTACCCCAACTAGGCGTAGGCGGTTGGACTCCTAATCCAAGAAAACTTAAACCAGATTCAATTAATATGGCAGAACCGATGGCAAATATAGCATTTACCAAAATCGGGGAAATCGCATTTGGAATAAGATGATATGTGACGATGCGAAAGTCTGTTGCGCCCAGGGCTTTTTCAGCCAGGATAAACTCCCTTTCTTTAAGGGATAGGATTTGGCTTCTGATAAGCCTGGCTGAACCCATCCAACTGGTAAAACCAATTATCGCCATAATATTAAAAAGCGACGGCTCGGTAAAAGCAACAACTGCTAAAATCAAAAAAAACGTCGGAAAACAAAGAAAAATATCAGCAAGCCGCATTATAAAAGAATCTATAAAACCTCCGTAATAACCTGCAATTGATCCAAGGAATACACCCGTGACAGTAGATATGCCGACTGCGATAAGAGCCACACTTAAAGAAACGCGCGCGCCAAAAATCATCCTACTTAAAATATCTCTTCCAAGGCTATCTGTTCCTAACGGGTGTTTTAACGACGGAGTCATGAGCAGTTCATCCTGGCTTATGGCAGCCGGGTCATGCGGGCTGATTATTGGCGCTAATATCGCAGCCGCTGTAAATAATCCGATGATCAAAATTCCTGTTTTTAATCCCTTATTTTTCATTTTTACCATTGATTTCGACCTACGCGGTCGGATTTTCGACCGAGTAGGTCAGTTTTTCTGGTAGCGGATACGCGGATCAATAAAAGCGTAAGAAATATCTGCCATAAGATTTCCAGCTAAAGTAAGCATCGCTGTAATGACAATTTCGGCCATAATAAGCGGATAATCCCGCATCATCACCGCTTCAAAAAACAATCTTCCTGCTCCGGGAATAGCAAATATCGACTCAAAAATGACGCTTCCTCCGATTAACCCGGGGATAGATAGCCCGATTATAGTCACTATAGGAAGCAAAGCATTTTTTAAAGCATGTCTATAAAAAATCGCATTATCAGGCAGGCCTCTTGCGCGCGCAGCTCTAATATAGGGTTGTGTAAGTATTTCTGACATGCTACTACGCATATATCTTGATAAGGCAGCAAATCCTGAAATAGTTGATACTAATATCGGCAAAGCTAAATGTTTTGCTAAATCAATAGCCTTCCCAAAAAATGAATAGTAGGCAAAATCAAGCGATTTGATTCCGGAAACCGGGAGCCATCCAAGTCGGATACAGAAAAAATCAATACATAGAAGCGCGATCCAAAAAGTCGGTAAAGCAAATCCAAGAAAAGCATATATCGCCATAAATTTATCAAGAAACATCCCTTCTTTTACCGCGCATCTTACACCAATAGGAATCGCAAGAAATAATACGATCAACAAAGATGCAAAATTTATCGTCAAAGTAACCGGCAGGCGCTCGAGGATTTTTTTAATTACAGGCCGCTCATCTGTAAATGAGTACCCGAAATCAAAACGCGCTACCTTAGAAAGCCACTGTAGATATTGAGCATGCAATGGTTTATCCAGGCCATAGAGTTTTTCAAGACGCTGGCGGATTTCAGGAGATACGCGCGGATTTAAAGATTGCTCAAGCGTTACGGGTTTACCTGGGGTAAGATGGATTATAAAAAAACTAAGAGTAACAATTCCGAAAACCAAAGGGATTATAGATAATATGCGTTTTAGAAAATAATTTATCATTGTTCTATCCTGTTATATCTTTGCAGCCCGCGCGGCACCCACCAATAAATAAAATTATGCGATATCCCTATTGGCGCAGGTTCAATAC
>ERZ1292633.5476-Hain-H41-02um-R1-5476-length-11449-cov-7_pt1 | contig 11449 bp, 11 predicted proteins | sample MGYA00564406_ERZ1292633 | MGnify/ENA primary metagenome ERZ1292633 (study PRJEB36523, sample SAMEA6512639) | groundwater metagenome | collected 2019-01-08 | study: AquaDiva: Metagenomics assemblies of 32 groundwater samples
GCAATAAACAATCTAAGGGAGCAGAAGGGTTTTACCCTTATAGAGCTTCTTATCGTTGTGGCGATTATCGGAATACTTGCCGCAATCGCAATTCCCGGCTATATCGGTATGCAGGAAAGGTCAAGAAAAGGAGCGCTAATCAGGTCTGCGACATCTGTCGGCCCTGAGCTTCAGGCATGGATACTTTCTGCTCGCGGCGGAAATAACGCCCTGACAGAGGTTGATTCAGATTTTAGTGGTTCAATTGTTGTAGGAACTGACGCTGCAAATAGTGCACTTGCTACAAACGGTGTTGCAAGTACCTATGTTACAGGCAAGAATGCTTTAGCAAGGACAGATAGGTCGCCGTGGAATGCCGCTACAAATCTGTGGATACTTGCCACGTCGGCAACAGGCACCCCAGCAGGGGTAGGCAATGGACAGATAGGTCTTTTTGGTGGCACAGCCACTAGTCCAGGTGTAAGAATCCTTGCATTAGACAGTCTCGGAAGCACACAATACGATAAGATTGTAGCCGCTGACTGAAGCGCTTTTAGAAAGCGCTTCATGAATAGGATTTTTGATAGCAGGCAGAAAGGGTCATTCTCCTGATGATGCCCTTTCTGCTTTTTTTATTTTAAGGAATGCTTCAAGATAAGAGGCAAGAAGGTCTTTCTGATTCAGAGAGAGCGCATGTTTAATATATGTTTCTGCTGTCTCATCAGAGCCGCCCTTCATTAAGAGGGCAAATGCCAGACTTGAATAAATATGAGAATGCTGCCTTCCGAGCATGACTGAATTCTCAATGCCAATCTGGTCATATATCTTTTCTTTAGCAATCTCATATTGTGATATAAGTTCCCTGAATCCGGGGGTATCCCTTACAAATATCAGCGCCCTGCCGTCAGAATAAACCAGTCTCCAGTGATTATCCTTAATCAATCTGAGTATAAGTGGGAATATCCTGCCTGTATAAAAATTGGATGCCTCATGGACAATTATATCTATGCCATATTTATCAAGAAGGTTTATCCACCTTTCCTTTTCCAGAGGCGCGGCGGTTCTTTTCCCTGAATAATCTATCTCGATGCTTCCAGCGTCCACCGGCATGATTGTATTAAGCGCATCTACAAAACTATTGCCGTCGCCTTCCCACCTTTCTGCATGAGATATAGCGTCTGCCTCGTAAGCAGCCTTATAATTAATCCCCCTTGTGTCTATAAAAGTCCTGAATCTGGGGTATAATCTCCAGAGAAGGTAGCTTCCTGTGTTATAAGAGCAGAATATCCTCCCGCCGTCTATATTCTTGAGCAGAAACCTCACAGCGCCTTCAGGATAAAGCCTTGTCTCTGGTATCCTGTTAAGACTGCTTATCCGGGGCATGGAATGGACGAGGGAACCACACCAGAGCAAGACAAGGAATAGAGATAGTATAGTTACAGGCAGCTTCAATTTGTTAAATATGGCATGTCTGTCAGGATTGATAATGTTAACCCGATATTGAGCGCTGATAAAAAGGCCTGTCATTACAAAAAATGGCACGAACCTGATTGCTGATAATGATATATAAAGTGTAAAAAATATCAATCCGAGATGGGTAAGGTCAAGCCGTCTGAGATTAAGGGCAAGAAGAACAAGGCTGTATCCCATAATAGACCAGTAGATAAAATTATACCGGCTGGCAAAAGGCCCCCTCGTTTCGTCATAAGGAGAAAAGTATTCTTTAATAACCTTAAACAGAGGGTCGCCTTGCGCCTCAATAGTTAAAGTAATTGCCTGATAGGTATTCGGATTGATGTAGGAGGCAATGATAGAGATAAAGCCTATTGCAACCAGCAATAGAAGCCTTTCTTTATCTAAGGATACTATTGATTTCTTCAAAAAAAAGTGTTTTACTGTCTCGGATAAGCAAAAGATTGCTATTACAACAATGCCAAAAATAAAGCCTCCATGGACATTTGCCCAGAAGAGCATTAATAAGGGAAGGAAGATGAGATATTTTTTAGAAGAGGTCTTTTTGTAGTTTTCTAAAAGCGCAATTACTGCGATTGCAAAGAAGAAAGAAAATAATTGAGGCCTGTCGCCCAGGTATACTGAAAACAACATGGCTGTAATATAAAGCGCCCCAATTTTTAATAGAAGCGGCGTGTTTTTCATAGCAGACCAGAGGATAACAATGATTCCTGTAAATAGCAGACTTCTGAGCATAACTATACCGAGCGGACCTATAAGATTATAGATTCCATAGAAGATAAGCTGTCCAAGCCAATAGCAGGACAAAATAAATCTCTCCCTTATATCTCCGGTTGAGATCAGCGAAAAAGGGTCTGTTTTCGGTATTTCCCCGTGCTGATATACGTATTCTCCGGTCTTAAGATGCCATGGGAAATCCGCATCGGTAATGGGGGACAGGAAGGAAATGAAGACGCAGAGGAAAAAAATAACTGCGACCAATTTTTTTAACTTCAAATAATTCACCCATTTATGTTAAGCTAAAACAGTTATAAAAGAGAAGGGAGAAAAGAGATTATGGATAAAGAGAAAAGGTTCACCCTTGTTGCCATAATCATAGAAATTTTTGAAGGTCTGGATAAATAAATAAAATATTTTCCAAATTATATTAATGACGTTTGAAAAAATTGAACAAAATAACCCGGTTATTCCCCTTGACTTCTCCGTTGTGATCCCCATTTTCAACGAAAAAGAAAACATCTCTGAACTCTATGAACGCCTTTCTTCCACGTTGCGTAGTTTGGGCAGTTACGAGATTATCTTCATAGATGATGGAAGCATTGATGGTTCATTTCAACTGATGAAGAACTTCGCGCAAAAAGATAAATCTGTTAAGGTGATCAGATTTTCAAGAAATTATGGGCAACATCCTGCAATAAAGGCCGGCTTTAGGCATGCCATCGGCAGCTACATCATTCTTATGGATGCCGATCTGCAGGATGATCCGGAAGATATCAAAATCCTGGATGCAAAAATAAAAGAAGGGTATGACATTGTCTTCTCTCAAATAAAAAATATCGAGCGTTCTATTTTCAAAAAAATGAATTCAATGGTATTCCATTTCGTTTTTTCGAGGGTATCGGGTTCAAGGAACCCCGCTGACATAGGGACCTTCAGGATATTTACGAGAAAGGTGCTGATAAGCCTAAACAAATACGAAGAACGAGGAATAATATATGGTCCTTTGATGGCCTCGATCGGTTACAAAAGCGCCTATGTTGATGTCAGGAAAAATAAAAGGAGAAAGGGCGTTACCCATTACTCCTTTTATAAGCTCATGCGTATGGCACTGGATTCACTGTCAACCTATACCATGATACCTCTTCAACTCATGATATATTCGGGATTTCTCATTGCGACGGTGAGCTTTTCTGCTGCGATATATTTGATATTCAAGAAATTAGCTTACGGCATTGCGGTTCCCGGGTATGCGAGCAGCCTGATTTCCTCTTTTTTCCTGGGTGGCGTGATTCTCCTTTCCCTCGGTGTAATAGGCGACTACATTTTCCGTATTTATCAAGAGGTCCTGCGGAGACCCCTTTTTCTAATCGATGAGAAAATAAACATGGATGATTCCCATGGAGGCGAGGATGAAAAACCCCAATCTGGAAGCAGTTAAGAAGACTCTCCGGCACAATCAGTTTCCGATAGACATCGTTGTCGAAACGATATCATATTGCAACCTTAAATGTATCATGTGCCCGCAGCCGGCACTTAAACGGCAGCGTGGTGAAATGCCATTGGAAGTTTACAGAAAAATAATAGACGAGGTTGCAAAAGAAAGCCCCTCCAGCAATCTCTGGCTTGCGCTGATGGGGGAATCCCTGTTGGTCGGTCATAAGCTTGCGGACATGATCGCGTATGCTAAACAGCAGGGGATACAAAAAATACACCTAAACACTAATGCACGATTCATGGACAGTGAAATGTCTGAAAAGTTGATTGCATCCGGTGTTGATGAGATAATTGTGGGATTGGATGCTTTTACAAAAGAGACTTATGACCGCGTCCGGGTAGGCGGGGATTTTCATGAGACAATTAAGAACATAGAACACCTTCTGGAAATGAAAAAAGCGAGGGGTGTGGAAAAACCTGTAGTTATTATCCAATTTATAGTCATGGAGGAAAACGAGCAAGAAGAAGGCCAATTCAGGGATTACTGGCTCAGCAGGGGCGCTGTCGTGAAAATTCGTCCTAAACTCGGTTGGGGCGCGGGCGTTGAAGCCAACAACCTGAACCTGCCCGAAAGCGAACGCAACTTCCCGTGTCCGTGGTTGAACAGGACGGTTTCGATTCATTGGTCTGGAAAACTCGCGCAGTGCGATGCCGATTATGAAGGCAATTACAGTCCCGGAGACATAAAAACACAGACTATCAAGGAGATATGGGAAGGGGAATTAGCCGATAGAAGGGACCGCCACTGGAAGGGCGATTTCACCCACGACCTGTGTAAGAATTGCAGGGACTGGCAGGCAGGGCGCTCTGAATTCTATTTTCCTGAGGAAGAAAAGGCGAAGGGATGATCAACAGAGAAGAAGTAATTAAGGCCAACATCGCGCTGCATTCAGCTATAGCTGATAAATATAAAGAGACAGAACCTCATTACAGGAAAGAAAATATTGCGAGGGTGAGCAATATCCTTTCATCCCTTCAAAAAAAGACCGGCGGCAAGAGATTACTGGACGTTGGCTGTGGCATGGGATTTATTATCGATATCGCAAAATACTATTTTGAGACTATCAGGGGCATAGATGTGACTCGGACAATGCTCGAAAAAATCGATACCGGAAGCGAAAAGGTTGATATTCAGGTGCAGTTGGCGGAATCTGACAATCTCCCCTTTGAGGGTGAGTCGTTCGATGTGTGCACTGCTTACGCAGTGCTTCATCATTTAGACCAATTGCAACCTACATTTAAGGAAATCCAGAGGGTCCTTGCAAAGGGCGGCATTTTTTATGCGGATTTGGATCCCAACTTTTATTTCTGGGAAGCGATTTCTTCCCTCTCGTCGAATATGTGCTATTCTGAAATCGTAAATCGCGAAATAAATGTAGTAATCCATAAGGACAGAGAGTTAGAGGAAACTTTTAGTATCGACAAGAACATCCTGAGGACAGCCGAGCATCTCAAACATAATGAAGGGGGCTTTAAAGAGGAGCGGCTTAGGGAAATGCTGGCCGAAGTCGGATTTACGGAAATTGACATAAAATATGAGTGGTTTTTGGGTGAGGCAAGGGTGATTCATGGCGAGGATGAAAGGATTTTGGTTGCCTTGCGAAACTATCTTCACGAGATTCTTCCCCTTTCAAGACACCTCTTCAAATATTTAATTATTTTTGCAAGGAAATAAGTGGGTTGATGTTATCCGCCGGCAAAGTCAGGCTGCGGCCAATTGAAGAAAGAGATATGGCAACACTCTATTTGTGGATGCAAGATGCAGTCTTGTTGAGATCCATCAACAGGACAGAGAAAACAACGTGGTCATCGCATATTGACTGGTACCGCAGATTGCTTCATGACGAAAGCCAGATTCTTTTCTCAGTGGAAGCAGTTGAAGACGGAATGTTAGTGGGTCAGTGCGGCCTGAAGAAAGTGGATTACAAAAACAGGAAGGCAGAACTTTGGGTCTTTATCGGTGATAATACAATGAGGGGTAATGGATACGGCAGTGAGGCCGTGAAAAAACTTGTCAGTTTTGCATTCGAGGAAAAGGGGTTGAACCGGCTCTATCTCTACGTTGTAGATTTCAACCTCGGGGTAAAACGTTTTTATCAACAAATGGGGTTCAGGCAGGAAGGCTTTTTCAAGCAAGACGTCTGCATAGACGGCATCTTTCATGACACGATTCATATGGCACTATTAAAAGAAGAATATAACGGCCTTCAGAAATGACGAATCTATCGACTAAAGAGTTGCGAGACCTGATTGATTCCACCCATAAGCAGAACAGACGTTCGGTTGCTTATCTTCCTGTGGGGTGTATCGAACAACACGGCCCTTTTCTTCCCATAGAGACTGACTCCATGATTGCGGAACATATAAGTCTGGGGCTCCTACAAAAACTTGAGAATAACTATCACGGCTACGTTTTCCCTGTGATTCATTATACCCCTTCACAGGCCAACTCAAATTTCTGCGGCACAGTTTCAATCACGGATAATGCCTTTAGGATCTATGCGAGGGAGGTCTGTTCGGTGATCATGAATTCTCCATTTGATGCCCTCGTTATCGTGGCCGGACATGCAGTGGCAGAGTCTTCCTTGAAAGAGATAGGATTCTGGATTGTGAATGAACAATTCAGGACAGGCGCAGCGAATATCCGTCCGGTTTTCGTTGCGAGTATTTTCGAGTCCTCTTCCGCATTAGAAAAAAAATTCAACCAAAAATCAGGGCGGCATGCGGACTGGAGAGAATTTCTCTTGATTTATCACATACTTGGGGAGAAATATTTTACCAAGGAAAAGAGCGAAGCAATAAAAGCCTTCTGCTCAAAGAATTCGTTCGCAATAAATGGCTCAAAGATTTATGGGGTCCCAATGGAGTACCGTTCTACTGAAGGGGTACTCGGTGAGCCGTTGCCGTCCTTTGGCAGTGATTGGCAGGAAATGTCTTCAGAGTTATGGACGTTCTTAATTGATAATATTGCAGCCAGGATATTTGATGAACTCGAAGGCTTCTGGAAAAACAATTTTTGCTAATAATAAAAACCAAAGAATAGCCATTTTACAGCCGGGCTATATCCCTTGGCTTGGTTTTTTCGAACAACTTTATAGTACTGACATCTTTGTTTTTCTTGACGACGCACAGTTTACGAAGAATGACTGGAGGAACAGGAACAGGATAAAAACAAAAAACGGCGTACAGTGGTTAACCATACCGGTTTTGCACAAGTTTGGACAGAAAATCAGTGATACACTTATCGACAACAGATCCGGATGGCAGAGGAAGCATCTGCAGTCGTTCATATCATGGTATGGCAAGAGCAAGTATTTCGAAAACTATTATATTGAATTTGAACGTGTGCTTTCGAAGTCCTGGAAATATATCGTAGACGTCGATATAGAAATAACCTTGCTCCTGAACCGAGTATTAGGAATCTCCAGCACGATAGCAAGATCCTCAGAGTTGCAGATGACGAGTCAAGATAGGCAGCTTCGACTTATTGAAATTTGCAGCAAATTACAGGCTGACTTCTTTTATGAAGGGAAAAGCGGACAGGGATATATGGATGATGACCTTTTCAAAAGTAATGGCATTACCGTGGCTTTTCAAGATTATCAGCACCCCTTTTACAACCAACTCTGGGTGAGGGAGCGAGGGTTTATCTCCCATCTTTCAATAATCGATCTCCTATTCAACCACGGCCCGGATTCCATGGATATCATCACGGGGCAGAAGATTATTGAAAAACCTGAGCATATTATAATCACACATGCAGATGAGGTATAGGAGCCTGAATTATGGAAAAAGACACTTTTGATCCCTCTTTTTTTGATCAGCTGAAAAAGGATGAAAATAACTTTTTTTGGTTTCACGTTCGCAGAAAATGGATTTTTGATAAACTGAAGACCTTTCTCCCCCCCCCTGCAAAACTGCTTGAGGTTGGCTGCGGGACAGGGAATGTGAGCAGTTTTCTTGCTCAAAAAGGATTTGCTGTTACGGGTTGCGACATCTTTTCTGAAGCCCTAGCCATGGCATGGCCAGGATTTCAGAAGGTCCAGGGGGACGCTGCTAATCTTCCGTTTGAGGACAATACCTTCGACATTGTAGGGCTGTTCGATGTTATCGAACATTTTCAGGACGACATCATGCCGATTAAGGAGGCGGCGAGGGTCGTCAGAACAGGGGGGATCGTTGCTATCACAGTCCCTGCAAGAGAAGATCTTTGGAGTTGTGTTGATGAAATAGCCTTCCATAAAAGACGATATACAAAAAAACTATTAAACTCTGTCTTGTTAGAGGCCAAACTCAGACCATGTGTTACAGATTATATGTTTATGTCTCTCTTTATCCCCATGAAATATATCAGACGAAAGAAGACAGACATCAGCGATAGCTTTGCAATAAATCGCGGGCTCAATCTCATGCTTAAGACGATTTTTAATACAGAACGACTTATTTCTAAGTTCGTCCCCTTACCTATCGGGACTTCGCTTATTGCAATCGTCCGAAAGGAACCTTGACATCAGCGAAGGAAGATGATTGAGAAGATCGAAAAATATGAACTGATGATGGTGGTGCACCCTGGTTCTCCGGAAAGTGCCTATAAGGCGGTGAAGGCGTATATCGAGGGCGGAATAAAATTCATTATTTCATCTTTGATGAAGAAAGTGTAAACTATGTTGAGCAGGTTTTGAAGGAAGAACCGCACAGATAATTGTCAGGGGGTAGAGTGAAAACGATACTGATCACCGGCGGAGCAGGGTTCATAGGGAGTAATTTTGTGAATTACATTTTCCATAAATATTCTGATTACAAACTGATAGTCCTTGATGCGCTCACCTATGCAGGCAATGTTGAAAATATTGCACCCGAAGTGAGGACGTCCGGCAGATTCGAATTCTGGTATGGCGATATAAATAACCTCGACCTTGTAAGTGATCTCGTGGGCAGATCCGATATTGTAGTACACTTCGCAGCCGAAACACACGTTGCGCGTTCGCTATATTCTCATCGGGTTTTTTTTACGACGGATGTGCTCGGCACTCAATCGGTTACAAATGCAGTATTAAAGCATAGCAATAGAATCGAAAGATTCATTCATGTTTCGACCTCGGAAGTTTACGGTTCCGCGGCCTATGAGCCCATGGATGAGTACCATCCGCTTAACCCCACGAGCCCCTATGCAGCGGCAAAGGCGGGTGCGGACAGACTTGTCTATTCTTACATTTTTGCTCACGGCATTTCCGCAGTGATCATCCGGCCATTCAACAATTACGGTCCAAGACAGCATCTTGAAAAGGTTGTCCCGAGGTTCATCACGAGTTGTCTGTTGGGTGAGCCGCTCACTGTTCACGGCGATGGTTCAGCATCGCGAGACTGGATATACGCGGAAGATACGGTAAGGGCTATCGACTTATCCATTCACGCGCCGCGCGAAAGCGTGGTAGGAGAGGCTTTCAACATCGGGACTGGCAGGGCTCTGAGCATTCTTGAGATAGCGAAGAATATATTGCAGGAGTTCGGACTGAAGGATGACAGACTCGATTTTATGATCGACAGATTTGGTCAGGTGCAGAAGCACATTTCATCGGTCGAGAAGGCTGAGAAAGTTTTCGGATTTAAGGCATCGGTGACATTTGAAGAAGGGCTGCAAAAGACTATCAACTGGTACAAGGACAACCGCATGTTCTGGGAAAAGCAGGTCATGATGAGAAAGGTGCCGGTGAAAACACAGGACGGCTCAACTATTTGGTATTAGACATGATCAGATGTAATATATTTGCGGTTAAGCGAGATGAGATATCAAGCGGCGGGATATGAAAATCGAGTTTTTTAAACATAACATAGAACAGGACGACATAAAGAGGGCGACTGATGTTTTAAATTCCATATTCCTGACCACAGGACAGGTAGTTTCGGAGTTTGAGAATTCGTTTGCCTCATATCTTAAGGCGCAGCATGCTGTAGGCGTGACAAGCTGTACTGCTGCTTTGCATCTAAGCCTTCTTGCTTACGGTATCGGCAGGGGGGATGAGGTCATAACAACTCCTATGAGCTTCTGTGCCACTTCAAACTCCATCCTTCACGCAGGCGCCACGCCGGTATTTGTTGATGTTGAAAAAGAGACAGGGAATATAAATGCTGAACTCATTGAAGCGGCGATAACAAAAACAACAAAGGCGATAATGCCCGTGCATCTTTATGGCCAGATGTGCGACATGGTAAAGATTAAAAAAATAGCGGATAAATACAATCTCGCTGTTATAGAGGATGCGGCGCATGCAATAGAAGCGATAAGAGGTGGTTTCAAGCCTGGCATGCTTTCAGATACAGCATGCTTTAGCTTCTATGCGACAAAGAACATAACTTCAGGTGAAGGAGGGGCTGTAACGACCGGCAGTTCAGAAAAGGCAGATATAATCAGGATGTTAAGGCTGCACGGCATTGATAAATCGGCGATTGACAGGTATACAAAGGGTTATCAGCACTGGGACATGCCTATGCTCGGCTGGAAATATAACATGGATAATATCCATGCAGCTCTTCTGATAGGTCAGCTCAAAAAAATTGACGGGCTATGGAAAAGAAGAGATGAAATATGGAGAACATACGAAGATAAACTTACAGGGATTAGGGACTTGAGCATTCTTAAAACAATTGGAAATTCAAGGCATGCAAGGCATCTTTTTACAGTGCTTGTGAACCCTAATAGACGAGATTCTATTTTACACGAATTGCAGAAAAAAGGTGTTGGTGTTGCAGTCAATTATAGACCAGTTCATTTGCTCAAATATTACAGGAAAACTTTTGGCTATAAGGAAGGCGATTTCCCCATAGCTGAAGATATCGGTAAAAAAACAATTTCACTTCCTCTTTATCCTTGTCTGGACGATACCGAAGTATGTTATGTAATAGAATCTTTGAAAAAGGTGTTGAAAATTTTAAATTCATAAGCAATAATAAACAATGTATTACTCAGAGAAGTAATAACCTGTCTAAAAATGATTGATTGTTTTATAATTATTTCAAACACTTTCAGGAGGTGATTATGAATAAAAAAGGCTTCACTTTAATTGAGCTTTTGATAGTTATTGCAATTATAGGAGTTCTTGCTGCGGTTGCAATCCCAATCTATACCGGCCAGCAGCTACGGGCTGCAAGGACAGAGGCATATACAAATCTTCAGACGTTGAGACTGCTTGAGGAACAGTTTTTTGCTGAGAACGGAGCATATACAACGGCTATGGGCACTGTTGCGGGGAGTACGCCAGCTATTCGCGATGCAAACCTTACCGCAATACAAACCAATGCACTGCCCAATAGATTGCCTGGGTTTCGTCCAGGGACAGGTGCAAGTTTCAGCTATAGGGTGGAACAGGATGTCAATTTAGCAGGGGGAGTGCAAATACCTTGTTTTCGGGCAACAGCAACAGGTGTGGACGCGACAAGGGTTGTCGGGGACAGTTTTATGATTGACTGTAATAATAATAAAAACTTCTAAGCCCTAAGCCTGTTTAGAAACGCCCTGTTCTTTAGATGGTGATTCCGATGATACCGGTAATGGGCCCATTAATTTCGGTAATAATTCTTAATTACAATGGGGAAGATTATATAGAGGAATGCCTTGATTCTGTTCTTGATCAGACCTATGGGCCTCTGGAGATTATCGTTGTTGACAACGCATCCAACGACAGTTCTCTGGAAATATTAAAAGAAAAATATTCATCTAAAATTAAGCTCATTGAAAGTAATGCCAACCTTGGTTTTGCCGGAGGGAATAATTTGGCATTAGAGG
>ERZ1292633.5477-Hain-H41-02um-R1-5477-length-11448-cov-9_pt1 | contig 11448 bp, 10 predicted proteins | sample MGYA00564406_ERZ1292633 | MGnify/ENA primary metagenome ERZ1292633 (study PRJEB36523, sample SAMEA6512639) | groundwater metagenome | collected 2019-01-08 | study: AquaDiva: Metagenomics assemblies of 32 groundwater samples
TTGGAGTTTCTGATTTCAAAAATGAAGAGCCAAGTAATATAAAAAGAAGAGGAAGAAGAACATATCCAATACCTAGAAAATAATTTAGAAAATCATAAACAAAATTTCCTGCCTTACCCGCTCCGCTGAACATAGACATCAAAAGAAATACCGCTAACACAAAAAAAAGAATTGCCCAAATACCATGTTTAGTTTCAGTTTTTAACCTGCCTCGACTAGGCAAGGCGGGTTTATTTATTGATGGAGTATTTTTGAAAGATTTCTGCTTTTCTTTTTTGTTTTTTGCCATGAATACATTTTAGCACAAAAAATAAAAAATTAATTTTTTATTTTTTGTGTGGAGTTTTTCTCCTCCTTGTGGAGGAGGAGTGTTCCGACTTAAGTCGGAACGAGGTGGTGATTAATTTAATTACCACCCCCAACCCCCTCCTTCTCAAGGAGGGGAGTGAAAAATATTCGTTCTTGTTTTTTCTGTTTACCTATTGCTTTTTTTCTTGTCCTATATATAATGGACAGCATGTTAGGTGAAAATAAAAACCTAAAAGACCCCGAACGAAAGTCCTTAATGACTTCGTACGGGGCAGGCACCTCAGACATGTCTTTTACGTTAGCTTATACTAAAACAAGTAAACTCATTACTGCCCTATACATGGTAACGGACACGATGGAAAAAGAAGAACCCATCCGTTTAAAATTAAGGACACTAGGAATAGAAATTCTATCAGACATTACTATGTCAAAGACCGTCTTTGACATCAGTAAAATAGAGCAGATTTTGTCCTTTTTAAATATTGCTTCTGACATTAGAATGATCTCTGAAATGAACTGCAATATCTTAAGAAAAGAATTCACAGAATTGAAACAATCTATACAGGAATTTACAACACAGAACCATCAATGGTTTGAGAAATTTATATCTGAAAACCCCCTCCTCGATGAGGAGGGGGCAGGGGGTGGTAATTCTAAAATCACCACCTCGTCCTTCGGACACTCCTCCTCAACAAGGAGGAGAGAATTTTCTAAAGGACACGGTACTAGAATTGGTGTCCAAAAGGGAAGTACTTTACTGAAAGCCCTGAGCAAAGTCGAAGGGATGAATACCTTAAACAATTTTGAAATATTAAAACAAAAAAGGAGAGAAACTATAATCAAAGTAATAAAAAATAAACCTGAAGGAGTAAGTATAAAGGACATTGTACTTGCTGTTCGTAGCCTTGGTGAAGAAACAGGAGAAAAGACATTACAAAGAGAACTCATTTCTATGATAAAGGACAATGTCCTTAAGAAAACTGGAGAGAAAAGATGGAGTCAGTATTCGCTAATTTAATTTATCCCCTCCTTGTGGAGGAGGGGTGTCCCGACTTAAGTCGGGACGAGGTGGTGATCCTTCTAAATTACCACCCCCTACCCCCTCCTTAATTAAGGAGGGGGGAACGTTGCTTTTTGCTTAAAACTATGCGAAAATAGACCTATGGATTTACTATAGAATTTGACTTTCTAGAACCTAGTCTCTAGCTCCTAGAATCTAATTCTCGAGTTATCCACATATTATGTTGCTCTATCTTGGAGCTATATATTATAATGTTTGGGTGGATACAGGTGACGCGCTGAGAAGTGTGTTCTGTATTCGCAAATTGTATTTGTTTTCGTTCACGATTTCGTCGAAAAAATCTTGAAAGAAAACAAGCCCGCCGAAGGTCAAAAGATTGGTCGGGTATATCCGTACACTTATGATTAAGTGTATGGATAAAAGAAAGGTCATTGAAAACTTATGTGTTAAGGATCTCATAAATTCTTTTCACAGCAATAGTCCCGTTAAAAATTTTTTAAAAAAATTTTGATTCGGGATGTTTAGTTTTCATTCTCAATTTGAAGCATAAAAATATTTGCAAATATTTTTTGCTTTTTATTGAAGTTCAAAAAAATCTGTTCATTATTTATTGTCCGTCGCATTATCAATTGTTTTAATTATAAGTTATAGGCGGAGAAAAAATAATGATAGAAAAATACGCTTTTGGTTTTGTCGAAACTAATTAATGGCGTAAAAAAAAATTATGAGTAAATTATTAAAATCAAAAATTCTTCTTGGAGTTTTTGTGTTCGCTCTCGTTTTAGGTGTTGGAGCATTTACTGCTTTAGCAGCTGAGGGCACTATCACTAAAACTTTAAAGTATGGAATGAAAGATGTCCAAGTTAAGTATCTTCAACAGGAACTTAATGAGGGAGGTTTCACAGTGGCTGTAGCCGGCAAAGCTGGTTCAGCAGGTTTTGAAACCACATTTTTCGGAAATGCTACCAAGGCCGCAGTTAAAGCTTATCAAGCCGCGAAAGGTCTAGTGGCTGATGGAATCTTTGGTCCAAAATCTCTCGCAGGATTGGGAGGTGTAGTTTCTGGAAATTTCCCAGTAGGCTGTACATCAGCTTCAGGAATTAGTACTGTAACCGGTGTAGCATGTTATGCTATCCCTTCTAATAATCCACCAGTTGGTCTTCCAGCAGGTTGTCTAGCCGCACAACCAACACAGATGTTTAGCTCTACAATTGCTAACACACCATGTGTGTATAGTGGCACTGTAGTAAATACAGGTCCAGTTACAGTACAATTATCTTCTGATACTCCAGCTTCTGGTTCTGTAGTTTCTCCTTCAGTTGGATCTGTGTTTGCAAAATATGTATTCACAGGAAACGGAACAGTTACATCATTGAAATTAATGAGAACAGGTATCTCAGCAAATACTGCTTTACCTAACATTTATCTTTATGATGGAGCAGTTCGTTTGACAGATGCTGCTTCTCTAAATTCAGACAATACAGCAACATTCAACAGTACAAGTGGATTATTCACAGTAGCAGGATCAAGAACAATTTCAGTAGTTGCTGAAGTTACTGGTACTGATTACAGTGTTGGTCTTAATCTTGTCAGTGTTACATCTGGTGGAGTTATTACCCCAGTAAACATTGTTGGTAATGTACAATACATCGCTGCAGCAACAACTGCTACAGTAAACTTTGGAACTGTAACTCCAACAGGCGGATCAATTGATCCTGCTAAGGATGTTGTGGTTTTCAACAGTAATGTATCTATTGGCACACGTGATGTTACATTTAGCCGTTTAACTATGAGACAAATCGGTTCGGTTAACACTGGAGACATTGTTAACTTCCGACTTATGGTTGATGGTGTGACTGTATCAACAGTAGCAGGTATGGATTCGGATGGTTATGTAACTTTTGTTCTAGCTACTCCAAAAACACTTACAACTGGTACACGCGTAATCAAAGTGCTTGCTGATGTCAATGCTGGTTCTTCAAGAACCTTCCAATTCTCAATTCGCAGCAAAACCGACGTTGGTTTTCTTGACACACAATACAACGCAGGAATCGCTGCAACATTCAATAGTTCTAGTTTCCCAGCAAGTCCTGTAGCTGCTACTACAATCAATTCAGGTTCAGTAACAGTACAAAAAGCTTCTGATTCAACATCAGGAAATGTTACTTTGAATGGTAATGATGTAGTACTTGCAAAATACACTCTTACTACATACGGCGAATCTCTTAAGATTGAACAAATCAAAGCTGGGTTTACTTATGCAGATAATAGTGGTGGAGAAAATGCTGCTGCTACTCTAAGAAACGGCCGTATTATGATCAACGGCGTACAATGGGGTTCAACAGCTACTCTTCTTCCAGCTGGCACAACATACACGACTAATTACACATTAGCCGCTGGTATGCCTGTAACCCTTGAAATTCGTGCTGACATCTATGACAATGATGGAACAGGAGCAATTGCTGCTACTGATACAATCATTGGCACATTGAAGACTCTAACATCAAATACACAACGTCTCTCATCTCTAGGATACATTACAGTTCCTGCAGCTGATATAAGTGGCAACACTTTGACAGCTCAGAGTGCCGCATCCTTGACGATGGCAAAGACATCAACATACGGAGCTCAAACAACAGCTGTTCCCCAGACTTCATCTTACAAGATGGCTTCTTACACTTTGTCAGGAAACAATGTTGAAGATGTGAATCTTGATACCGTTGCTTTTGATGTCACTTCTGTAACAAATGCTACTTTCGCAGCGGCAGATCTTACAGATGTAACTTTAAAGATTGACGGCGCTGTTATAGGTTCTCCAAAATCAACAGTTGCAGCTACTGCTAACTCATTCTCAATTACAAAAGTTCTTCCAAAGAATGGAACAATGACTGTAGAACTATGGGCAACCATTGGTTCAACAATCACAGCAGCTGATTCAGTTCGTATGGATACAACTGTGAGCGGTGTAGGTGCTTCATCTTCAGTTGCCTCCACAACAGGAGCTGTCCAAGGTCAAGTTATCACTGCAAATACAGGTTCTATCACAGCTACGCTTGATGCTTCACGACCTGATGCGGCAATAAATGATGACTCTGGAACAAAGACAATGGCAGCCTTTAAGTTTGCCGCTGTCACTGATGCTTACACTATTACAGATCTTACATTTACAGTTGCTGATGTAACTACAACCTCATTAATGAGTTTGTATGATGGTACAACATTGATTGCATCAAAAGCCGCAGCAGCTACGACAACCTTCAATGGTTTGTCATGGTTAGTTCCTGCTGGTCAAAATAAAGTTCTTACTGTTAAACTTGATCTAGGTACAGTAGGAGTAGGTGCTGGTTCTACAGGTGCTTCAACACTTGTTACCTTAACTGTTGGTACTGCAACTAATGGTGCTGGTACTTCTGCTGCGATTACAGAAAGTAATCCTGCTGGAACCGTACAATACACCTATAAAGCAATTCCAACTCTTAATACCGTTGCTCTTCCTTCTACAGCTCTTGTAGCAGGAACAAATACTCTCGCTAAGTTCTCAATTGGCACAAGTGGTACTGGAACAATCGGTTGGAATAGAATACTCTTCACTATCACGAAGGTTGCCGCTCCAACTCTTGCTTCATTTACTCTTTGGAATGCTGATGCAAATACTCAGATTCTAGGAACATCAACAATCCTTGACTCTGCAAATGCTGCTACTTGTGACGGTACTGTAACAGCTTGTATAGTTCAGTTCGTTCCTACATCAGAACAGCAAGTTTCAGGTTCAGTTAACTATGCCCTAAAGGCAACAGTTGGCGGAACACTTGCCGCTGCTAACTATGTATCTACAGCTATCACTACTAAGACTACTCCAGCATTCGCATCTTCAGTTGCTTACTCTACAGTTGCCGCAGTTGGTGGTACATTTACTACATACGCAAATGCATTGTTAGGATCATCGTTCATTTGGTCTGATGTATCAGCTTCAAGTCATGACACAACCACTCTTGACTGGACTGGTGATTATCTAGTTCGCAATCTTCCACTTGATTCTCAGACTCTTACTAAGTAATAGTTTGAATTAAGTTAATATAATTTTGTAGAGGTCGAATACTACAAAATAACAAAAAAACCACCCCTCGGGGTGGTTTTTTTGTTTGACCTCACCCCCCTAACCCCTCTCCAAAATTAAAATTTTGGAGAGGGGAAAACCTGCTTAATAGCAGGTTGGGGTGAGGTGAAGTCCCCCTGACAAGGGGGAATAAAAGGGGGTTGTATTTATGTATTTGCAATTTTTATTTTGCTTGTGATATACCCCCACACTTATTTTTGACTTTCAATAAGTGTGGGGGTATAATATAATTATGACCACAATAACCAAAAATAATGTAATAATTCCAGCAAATGAGTATGATTATCTTAAAAAAATCGAAAAAACTTTCGAGCAATTTTTTAATTCTTTTAGTTATCTTAAAGATATTGAAAAAGCTCGAAAAGAAGTGAAGAAAAAACAATACTTATCACAAGATATTCTTTTTAAAAAATTAGGCTTGTAAATATATAGGTTAGATGAAAATAAATTACACTCATAGTGCCATATCAGATTTAAATATTTTACCGAAGGAAATACAGAAACGTATTGCAAGAAAAATGAGATTTTATAGTAAACAAAACGAACTACTTAAGTTTGCGGAACATTTGACTGATTTTAGAGATGCTGAATTTAGGTTTAGGATAGGGGAATATAGAATTTTGTTTGATGTTGTAGGTAATTTTATTTTTGTTCTTAAGATTAAACACAGAAAAGATATATATAAATAAAATTACATATAGCAAGGACCGTCCTTGCTACATTCTTGCTACATTTTTGGGAATTAAAAAATAAAGATTAAAAAATATGAAAATTAGTTATGATAAAACAATAGATGCGCTTTATCTTTCTTTTCAAGATGGTATTTTTGCGCGCAATAAAGAGGTTGAAGAAGGTATAATTTTAGATTTAGGAAAAGGAAATAAAATTCTGGGAATTGAGGTACTAAACGCTAGTAAAAGAATAAAACCTAAAAATATAAATTATTTAAACTTTCAAATTCCAGTAGGAATGCCAGTTTAATTTAATATTTCCCCCTAACAAGGCCTGTCCGTCCTCTGGCGGAGGGAACACAAGGGGTTGTATTTATATTCTCTCCTCCTTGTGGAGGAGGAGTGCTCCGACTTTGGTCGGAGCGAGGTGGTGATTAAAAGAATTACCACCCCCAAACCCCCTCCTTCATCAAGGAGGGGAGCTAATACAAGTATTTGCAATTTTTATTTTGCTTGTGGTATACCCCCCACCCTTATTTTTTGACTTTCAATAAGTTTTGATGTTGTAGGTAATTTTAATTTTGGAGAGGGGAAAACCCCGACCTGGGTCGGGGCAGGGGTGAGGTGAAGTCCCCTTAAATTTTAATTGCTTGCATAAGATTTAGTGATAGATTATAATATACATGTAAGTATATTATGAATAAGCTAGAATACAAAAAAGCTAATAATATTAGGGTTTCCGGTGCAGATCGATTTGTCCAGCTTGCCACTATGGGGGAGGTTGTTTTTTCTGTGCAAGATGTGGCCACTATCTGGAATATTAAAAATCGTCAGACATTGCGTATGTTATTGGCGCGTTATGTAAAACGCGGGTTACTTTATCGCGTGTGGCGTGGATTGTATTCAATCATTGAGCCTAAAAAAATTGATCCTATGTTTTTAGGAATTAAAGCGCTACACACATATTCATATATATCATGCGAAACTATGCTTTTTGATGCTGGACTGATAAATCAGCGTCCAGCCGAAATTACTATGGTGAGCAATGTGTCAAAAAGGTTTTCATTATTGGGGCATCATTATCATGTCCGCAAAATGCGCAACAGTATGTTGTATGATACTTTTGGAATTGTATTAAAAAATGGTATTCGTATAGCGACACCAGAGAGAGCGAAACAAGATATAAATTATTTTAACCCTAAAAAATATTATGATGCAGACAAATAACAATTATGACAATATCCATAAGGCATGGCTTTTTAGAACACTAGAAGCTATATCTTCTGATGCTTATTTATCAAGTGTCTTGAATTTTAAAGGTGGCACCTGTGCGTCTATGCTTGGATGGCTTGATCGGTTTTCTGTTGACTTGGATTTTGACTATGGCGGGAGATTAGAGGATATTAAAAAAACACGCAAAGCTCTTTCCTCTATTTTTGCTGATTTAGGGTTGTCTATCAAAGATAGCAGTAAAAACGGTATTCAATATTTCTTAAAATATGAAAACAATGAAAATATTGGACGCAATACTTTAAAAATAGATGCATCGTTCCCTTTATTTAAGTCAAGTAAATATGCTCCGGAGCGTTTTTTAGAGATTGACAGAATTTTTATTTGTCAGACGAAAGAAACGATGTTTGCTCATAAATTATGCGCAATTACGGATAGATTTGAAAAAACCGGGAACATAGCGGGTCGTGATTTGTACGATATTCATTATTTTTTTATGCATGGATATAATTATGATGCCGATGTTATCTATGAAAGAACTCATTTTTTGCCAAAAGAATTTTTCCAAAAGCTTGTTCTCTTTATTGAAAAGAATGTTACCGACCGGATAATTACCGAAGACCTAAGTTCTCTTATTGATCCGCCAAAATTCAAGGTTTTGCGTAAAGTATTAAAAAGGGAGATTATTCAGCTGTTGAAAGACAGGATAGAGATTATAAAGGAAAGAGATAGTATTGCCTAAAGTCTTAAATAAAATGAAAGGTGTGGGGGTTTATCCACATTTTAGTTGTGTTGTAATTTATTTTTTTATTGTATAATTATTAAATACGAAAGCGTGTCGAATACGTTTTTGTGGTATTTTTGATTATCCTTAAATGCGTTTTGCCGACTAGCGAGGAGCATATGTAAATTTATTTACATAATGTCCGAGTGACGTCAAAGATTGTACGCAATCTTGGGTAATTAAAAACTTGTCTGCCTTTGGCAGAATATTATTAATTATTATTAGAAAAATTAACGAGCAAAGCGAATATAATTTTTAATAAATTTTAATACTCTCTCTGTTCGTTTAAAATCATTTATGTCTAAAAAATTAAAATTTTTAGCGATAGGTTTTCTTGCCCTGGCTCTTGTCGTAGGAGTCGGAGCATATTCTGCTAATGCCGCGCTTACTCTTGCTGATTTGACAATCGCAAGCGATGGGGCGTTGACATTGAGCAGTAGCATTAACACAAGCGCGATTACTCTCGGCACAACCTCTATGACCACCGGCGCAACCACTATCTATGGTGGCACAGGCACGGGGGCAATAACCCTTACCCCTGGAACAGCGGGAACAATCGTAGTCGGGGCGGCTACCGGGACAGGAGCGATTACTCTCGGTTCTTCTTCTGGTGCTTCACAAATAGTGAATGTTGGTACAGGCAGTGGAGCAACTCAGACAGTAAACATTGGTGGTGGCGCAGGATTAAACACTATCAATATTGGTACTGGCGCTACAGGATTGGAAACAATTAACATTGGTAATGACGCTTCTCTAGTAAACGCAATCACTATTGGTGGCGCGGCATCTAACTTAGTTCTTTCTGATGCCCAATGGAGTGTTACTGGGTCAGGTGCGGCAACATTTTTTACAGTGAACGGTAACACTATCACCACTGGCACGGGCGTATTAACTCTTGCCGCTGGTAATTCACTCATTACGTCTGGTGCTTTTGCTGCCACTCTAACTTCAACAGCTACAACTAACGCCACTTTGCCAGCTGGAACAAATACGCTTTACAGTACATTAGCAGCAAGCATAACATCTGCCGCATTATTGTCATCTGTTTCTGACGAGACCGGCACTGGTTTAGCAGTCTTTGGCACTTCACCGACCTTAACTACTCCAGCCCTTGGAACACCATCTGCCCTTGTTCTAACTAGTGCTACAGGACTTCCAACAGCAGGAATTCTTGATGCTGCTGTAACCTACGCCAAAATCCAGAATATCAGTGCTACGAGTCGTGTCCTTGGGCGCATAACTGCTGGTGCTGGAGTTACAGAAGAACTTACTGGAGCAAATATAAAAACTATAATTGGAGCAATAAGTCTGACAGCTGATGTGTCTGGTATTTTGCCAACCGCTAATGGCGGCACAGGTATTGCCTTTTTCACTGCAGCAGGACCAAGCGCGGCTAGAATTTATACTTTCCCAGATGCAGCTGCGACAATTGCTCGTACAGATGCGGGACAAACATTTACGGGCGTACAAACAATGACTTCCCCAGCAATAACGACTCCAGCATTTACGGGAGCATTCACTGGAACCTATACGGTCGGTGGTACACCTACAATCGCAGCAGCCACATGGAGTGGAACTCAATCAGGAGGAGGTCAACAATTAAATAATGTGATTATTGGAACCACAACACCTCTCGCTGGTACATTTACTACCCTTACTGCCACAACTGCCAATACTGCAACCAACTGTAGTTCAAATGCGGCCCCGGCAGTTTGTGCGGCTGCTCCAGCCGGTTCGGTAGTAATAGCAGCAGCAGGTACTACAGTTACAGTTAACACAACAGCCGTAACTGCCAATAGCCAAATTCTCGTTACTGAAGACGCATCGCTTGGCACCAAAGTAACTGCTACGTGTAATACAACAGCAGGACGCACTTATGCTGTTACTGCCAGAACAGCTGCGACTAGCTTTGTAATTACTACTAACGCAGCTCCAACAACGAATCCAGCATGCTTGAGTTACTTGATTGTGAACTAATTATTTTGTTTCTTAAGTATTCTATTATTAACAAACATACAGATTTTTCTCGGAACTTTTCTTTGAGGTCGAATTTGTGTGTATAATCTTAAAAAACAAAATGATAAAAAAATTAAAAATTAGTTTGTTAATTGTTGCCTTGGCTTTGTTTGTCGGAGCTGGATATGCTTATGCAGCTAATACTTATTCTGCTGATACGATAGTTTCTATATCAGGTCTTAGTCTCAATCTTACAATTTTGTCTGGTTCTTCTGATGATGGAATAGTAATCAATACAGGCACTATCGTTCCAACAGTTTCTACTGGAGAAACTTTCACAGTAAAAAATGCAAGTGGAAATCTTAGCGTTAGTCCAACTACCAACGCAACTGCCAATTGTACTAATGGTCAAGTAGCTTACGTCACGATTGTCGGTGCAGCAAGCCAGGCTTATACTATTACTCCTACTGCTGTTCTGTGTACCCCAATAGGTGGTACGGGTGGCGGCGGTGGCGGAGGTGGAGGCGGAACACCCGCAACTCCAGCTACTCCTGCTACACCAGCAGTTCCTGCAACTCCTGCAGTTCCTGCTGAAAACAAGATCGCAGGTTGTGGAGACAGGACAACTGGTTTTAGTACATCAACAGGCACTTCTTGTGCCGGAAATACTGAAACTACCCCAGCTGTTCCTGCCACTCCAGCTACACCCGCAACTCCTGCAAGTCCGTCCTCTTCTTTTGCTACTACCGGAGTCTACAACTTCGGCACCACTACTCTTAAAAATGGGAGCAAGGGTGAACCAGTAAAAGAACTTCAAAGATTCTTAAATCAAATTCTGAATTTTGGTCTAAAGATTGATGGAAAACTAGGTCCAAAGACAATTGCTGTTATCAAAAAATGGCAAAAAGCTAACGGCCTAAAAGTTGATGGCTTGATTGGTCCAAAAACAAAGGCAAAGATGAACGCTTCGGTGCAGTAAAATTTCTACAGTCAACCTGCCAGGTTGACTGTAGTTAAAGCAAAAAACCACTCTTTTGGGAGTGGTTTTTTGATATTGTTAAGGAAAGTGGATAACTATCTTGCTTACACTCTTTGTTTGTTGATATAATAAAAATGATATTTATCATACAAAAAGATGTCGGTCTTTTTATGTGATAATAAAAACTTTATTAATTTTTTTATTTCATTAACTATGATTACTCATTCTTTTTTTAGAAAAATGTTTTCTCAGGTCGCAATATTAGCATTAATTTTTATTGTTGGTATTACTCTTTTTAATTCTGCTTTTGCAACAGTCACACCAATAGTTACGAGTCTTGTAACAGTTCCAACAACTGTAAAAGCAACCAGTGATCCGCGA
>ERZ1292633.766-Hain-H41-02um-R1-766-length-36047-cov-7_pt1 | contig 11447 bp, 10 predicted proteins | sample MGYA00564406_ERZ1292633 | MGnify/ENA primary metagenome ERZ1292633 (study PRJEB36523, sample SAMEA6512639) | groundwater metagenome | collected 2019-01-08 | study: AquaDiva: Metagenomics assemblies of 32 groundwater samples
AACGTGGGAGCATCGTGAACACGGAAGCAGTTTGCGAGCAACAAGGGCGCGCCCTACCCCAATGACTACACCAGTTTTTGAGCAATCTCCTCGTCGAGGATTTCGCGGATGGTCAAGGAACGGCCCAGCACACCGACCGCTCTGGAGCTGCATTCGGTGCCATCAGCGGCTAGACTACTGATCCGGCCTGTAGTTTCCGTTGGCGGGGCTGGTTTGAACCCCGCGCCGAGGCCCAAGAGAGAGGTAGATACCGCCCTCGATGCCCCGTCAAGAACTCGAATCCGCCGCCTGCACACCGATTGCGCTCGACCCGATGGCGTTCAACCCCAACTGCGTCCTTCCGTTCGGGCTCACGCCGGAGCATGTCCGAAAGGGCATGCAAGACTTGCTCAATTTCCTCGGCTTCATCAACACACAGCTCGCGACGAAGCAGATTCCCCGGCTGGAGTCATTTCTGATGCCCGCAAACTTCAGCAGCCTTGTGGGCGAGTTCATGGGCGCAGCGATCCCGAAGTACTGCCCGACGCTGGCGCGAAACGCCTACCACAACGGACACCCTGACCTAGTGCCCAAGGGCAAATACGCGAAGGATTCGATTCAGCACGGACCAGAGGGAATCGAGATCAAGGCGTCACGACACAAGAGCGGATGGCAAGGCCACAATGCAGAAGACGTATGGCTCATGGTATTTGTCTTCGACAGCAACACTTCCCGCGATGAGGGTCTAGGCATCGACCCGAAACCGTTCCGTTTTATAAAGGCAGTCGGGGCGAGGATCACTAAGAAAGACTGGAACTTCTCCGGCCGTTCGAAAACGAGCCGAAGGACAATAACCGCAAGCGTGACCCGAACGGGCTTTGACAAGATGGAGGCAAATTGGATCTACCGAGCCTCGACGGAGTGAGACCTCAGTCTGAGACGAACAGCGAGGCCAACTCGGCTTCGTCCTCCACCAACGGGCCGGGGCGCTCCAGATCAAGTCGGGCCAATTTCGGAACTGCGTCGCTCGCCATCTTGTAGTAATTCTCGAAACGCTCGACTCCAATCGCCGTTACCCCGATCGCTTCTGCCGCAGCGACCGTGGAACCTGAGCCCATGAACGGGTCAACGACTATACCCCGCCCGACAGGCAGCGCGGCGTGGACCAACTGTCGCAGCAATGATTGGGGTTTGATGCTCGGATGGTTTGCGATTTGCCGCTCCCGGATCGGGGTCCGTTCGCTAGGGATAACGTCGCAAAAGGGGAGCCCCTGTGGAGTGCGACGGAGCCCACCCGTTTCAAACTCGCGAAGACAGTCGCTTACCTTCATCTTTGGGAACATCGGTTTTCTGAACAAGCCCCAAGGCTCATAGCAGCCGCGGGGCATGGAGGACACTTCGGGGAACTCTGTTTCGGCGTTCTTGGGTCGATCGCCACCTCGCAGTGTTCGAACAAGGCGCACAATCTGCCCTCGGAACTCAAGACCGCCTTTCACAAGGGACTCGAAGACCATCTGCGCAACGATCGCGTTCGTAGCGATGAAGACGTGCCCGCCAGGCCGGAGGGCGTGGACAGCCACCCGCGCCCATTCGCGGAAGAACCTAGCAAGTCGCGCACGCTCACCACTGTCGAGGGCGGTGAATCGGGGAAGGGGGGACCGCACGTGCCCATCAAACGAGGGCGGAATCCTCCAAACGCCGCCGTTCCCGTTCGCCCTCTTTTCGAGTTGGTCGAAGTCATATTCCTTCACGCCGTATGGTGGGTCGGTAACGATCGCATGAAGCGTGTTCTCTGGAACAAGCCCAAGCCATTCGAAGCAGTCCGCGTGAACGAGTCGCGACCCCCCTACCCGTTTCGACTTGTACTCAAATGCCAAGGACGCCGTGATGTCGGTTTCTCGTTTCATTGTACGCCTTTCCGTGGTCTCGCTCTGTCGACGCTTCGCATTAGCCGCTCAAGCTCTTCCCGCCGGTAAAGCCTGTAACCGTTGAGGGGGTGTCGCGGCGGCGACAACTTTCCGCACCGGTCCCAGTTGCGCAGAGTCGACGCCGAAACACCGAGGAGTTCGGCGGCTTCCGCCACCGTGAGGTAGTCCGCAAGTGTCGGTCTGTCCTTTCGCTTTAGCAAGTCTAGTAAACCTTATCAAACATTGTCAAGCGGGTCTCGCGTCCTTGGTACCACAGCATACGGAGTATCGCTCGCCTGCGGCACGATCCAAGGAGGATGCAGACGAGCCAATGGAGGTGGTGAATGGGACGATTGTTGTCGAATAGCGGATACCCGTGGTAAACGATCGATCTCGCTTGGGTAGCTTCGCGTGCCAGTCGCAGTGGTAGTAAAAGCTGCCGGTTTTTTTGAGGACGCGGGCGAGTTCGACGCACCGTGGCCGCACGTACTCGATGTATGCCTGCGTGCTGGCGTGGCGGTCCTCGAAGGCGCGTTTTTCCTTGGTCTCGCCCCAGAAGACTTCGTAGTTGCGGTTGCTGTTGAACGGCGGGTCGATGTAGATCAGGTCCACGCAGCCGTCGGGCAGTTTGCGAAGCTGATCGATGTTATCGCCGCAATAAACGATGCGTGTATCGACGAGCGACGACGGGCGTCCGGCGGGCGCGGACACGGGTATGCGAGCGGCAACAGCGGCTTCAGACACAGGGCCTCCTTTCCTCTTCGACGGAACTCGGCGCGGCGCCTTGCGCACGCTCGGCTTCTTCGGCGTGCGCTTGCGTTTCTTCGCCATGCCGAAAGCTTACCGAACATCGGGCGAACTCATCAACCCCGCCGAACCGCGCGTACAATCCGAAGGGTGCATCCCCAAAAGGGTGGTGAAATCACACGTGTGGCACGGTCTCGCGCGGGCGGTCGCTCTTGCGCAGTGAAACGCTCAGGTGCGTGGCGCCGCGATCACCTTTTCGCGAGACTCGCCGATCGCCCGCGAACGAAAAACGGGCGATTGCGTCCCCGCATGGGTTCGCAACCGCCCGCTATTTCCGCGTTTATCCTGCCGCACGCCAAAACCACCGCCTTGGGCGGTCGTTCGCGCGATTCGGCGTCAGACCATCGCCTTGAGGTTCTTCAGCGCCAGAACCTTCACCACGTTCCGCGCCGGCTTGGCCTTGAACATCATCCGCTCGCCCGTGAACGGGTTGAGCCCCTCGCGAGCCTTGGTGGCCGGCTTGCGGATGACCTTGATCTTCATCAGACCGGGAACGGTGAAAATTCCGGGCCCCTTCTTCAAATCGGTCTTGATCAGGTCGGACAGGGTGTCGAACACGGTCGCCACCTGCTTCTTGGTCAGGTCCGTCGCCGTCGCCAGTTGACCGAAAACTTCCGACTTCGAACGCACTTTCCCAGAGGGTTTGATTCCTGCTTTCTTCGCCATTCGGACATTCCTTTCTAATGAATCGCCAACCATTCCATGGTTGCACAACGAGAATCTAAGCAGGTCCGCGACAAGAATCAAGCATTTTTCTCGGAAATAATGAGAATTTTTGTACGCCAAACCCGTAAAATACCGAAAAAGACGGCGTTTGATCCGCCGACCTCCCGCTCGCCCACGCAAGGTCGGCCCCGCCGCGCCGATCGCAATCAAAAAGAAGCCCTCGCGCCATGCGATTCAACCTTCAGCACCTGTCCCCGCCGGTGCCGGTCGGCGTCGACGTCGTCGTTTCTTCGGCGCACCCGGTTTGGGAACAGTCGGCGTTCGCGGCATGGCCGCCTCCGCCAGCGGAATCGCCTGTTGAGCATTCCTGGCCACGAGGTCCGCATTAACTTCCTTCCAAAGTCCGTCCGCGCGATTAAAGACCCCGCCCGAGACCATGATGTTCATCGTGGGACTGACGCCGATCTCTCGGATTTGATCGACCAGACGCCGGATGCCGGGAACACCCGCCGGCTTGGTCCCGAAAATCAGGAGTATGTCCGGTGAAAGCTGCCCGATCAGGTTCAAAATCTCGTCATTCGGCACGCCCCCGCCCAGAAAATACACGTTCCACCCACGCGCCTCGAACAGATCGGCGCACATCTGGGCGCCGAGTTCCTCCGGCTCCCCGTCGGCACACGCGATCAGAATACGCTTGCTGTTTGGTTCGGCCTGCGTGAGTCGAAGTTGAATCTGGTCGGCAAGGCTTCGGCTGATCCGAATGGCCATGTGCTCCGTAGCCGTGTTGATCCGATCCCCACGGTACAATTTTGCGACCTGTTCCATCGCCGGCCAGAGCAATTCCTCATACAAAAGTGCCGGCTCGGAGATCGCTTCGAGCTGCCTCAACACGAATTCGCGGCATACGGTACGGTTGCCGGCCAGCAGAGGTCCGATGAACTCGTCGAGGGGGACTGTAACTGCCATTCAAATCGCTCCTTGCGCGGACGGCGTTCGGGAGGCCTTTGATCGGCACAGGCCTCCTGCCCGCTCCCGGAGCGCTTTGACGCGCGATGAGTGACAATGGGGTCTCCGCCCCGACCTGCTCTTCTTGACGCACGAGGTTCGCAAATATGCCATAATCTGAGAAGATCAGATAAATTGGGCAATCTTGCGAAACCTGCACGGCTTCTATCGACGGGAGTGCAGAAAAATCTTGAGGCGCGTTAAGACGGGCAATTTTGCACGAAATGTCGGTCGGGCGTTGTCGCCGATCGCGCAGTTTATGCCGATTGACCGGGCGTTCAGTCGCCGTGCTTCTGCCGCAACCGTGGCGACGTACGCAGCATGAGTTGGACACGCTCAAACTCGCGGAGCCAGTCGGTGGTGACGGCGTCGAGTGCGCCGGACTCCACGATTCTCGTTGAGCAGGCCGCGCCCGAAAGCTCCGCCGCCATCGCCCGATAACGACTCAGCGTGCGGTCGCCGTACCGCCCGCATTCGGCGAAATCCTCGGAGAGAAATACGACGACGGGTACCCGCGAACCGCCGCAGATGCGAAGCTCACCCGCGAGTCCGGCGTCGGCGTCGCGATCGACGAACCGCAGGTCAATCTTCAGCGTCGGCTGCGGCGGCATGTAGTAGGTTGGGTGGCAAGTCGTCGATGGTGACATGCCGCCCTTTGTAGAGCACCACGGGCCGCTCGACGACGTTTTCAAGCTTGCGGACATTGCCGCCGTGGCACTCTTTACTCGCGTGGCACCGGAGGTATAATTGATGCCTCAAGGGAAGTTGACCTGCACCTTTCGTTAGGAGGTTTATCATGTTCTCGATCAAGCGTACCATTCTGTTGTCCTTCTTTTGCGCCGCTGTCTGCCGGGGAGAGGTCTGGATTGAGCTGGTTCCCTCTCCTCCCCCGCCCCATTTCCTCGGGCAGGTTGTGACCCTAGACGTTTACGCCCATAGCGAAGTTGCCACGGACCAATACATCTGGGGGGTTCAGCTTGATTTTACGGACAGCAATTCCGCGATCCTGCTGGATCCTATTTTTGATTTCGACTTGAGTTCCAGTAGCCGCCCACAGGACTTCACTGTTTCTCCCGCTTTGCCGGTTCCGTTGGCGACTAACTTTTTTGAGTATATGTGTGATCCCTGCCGGCTGCAATTGCCCGCGCAAGGAGTGCTGCACGTCGGGAGCGTGTCTCTTCAGTTGCCCTCGACTCTCGGTATCTATCGAGTTGACACCCTCAACGCCGACGAGTCCGAAATCAATCTAGGGGCGTATCTCCCTACTAACTCCTTCGAGTGGCGGGCGTATACAGGCGAGATCACCGGCGGGACCTACGACTTTTTTGTGGGGCTGGAACAGGGCGTCCCGGCGCTCTCCGGCTGGGGCGCTATTGTAATGGTCGCCGCGCTCGTAGGCATCGGATCCTTCATCCTTCGAACGCGGCAACGAGGATCGCGGTCGGTCTCCGGGTGTGCATCTTTTCTTGCTGTATTGATCTTTGGTTTCGGCTCTCCCGTGATCGCACAACCGGCCACCAGCCCAAGCGAAATTGTGGAAGTGAGCATCGATTCCGGACTCCTTTCGATCGGCCCGGAAAGCGTGGGCAATGCGCCGCTCTGGTCTCATGTTGTATCCTATGCGGACGCTCCCTGGATGCGCCTGCATTTCAAGCAGGCGGAGCTTGGTGACGTCTCCGTCGACGGCAAATCAAGTTACCTGCGCCTGACCTCCCTTGCCGACGGTGACGTGCAGGTTCTGGACGCGATGGCGCTGGAACAGTGGGGATACACATCGGGCTATTTTCTGGGCGATCAGGTTCTCCTCGAAGTGCTCGCGCAGCCCGGCGCAGGAGAGAGTCGGATCGTCGTCGACCAAATGATAGTCGGCGCGACTACAACTGGGTTGGAAAGCTTGTTGACAATTTGTCCACCCGACGATCGGGTGCCATCGATGGACGCAAGGGCATCGCGTCTACGCTACATACTCAGTGGTCTTGACGCAAATGGAACCGCGTTTCTGTTCGACGGCCGATCAAACTCGCTTTTGACAGCCGGCCATAATTGCGATTTCATGGATTGGACTGCTTCTTTCAAACCGATCGTGGAATTCAACGTATGGTGGTCGAACTCCGATGGGAGCATTATTCCGGCCGATCTGGACGACCAATACCCGGTGGATCGCCTGTCGATTCAGTGTCAAAACGGCGATTGCTCGACTGCGGACACCGGCGATGACTGGTGCTACTTCGGCGTCTGGCGGAACGCGGGCACGACTCTTTGTCCGCTCCAAGCCCAGGGCAGCTCTTACACGTTGGCCCCGACGGTTCCGGCCGCGAACGGAAGTCCGCTCCGCGTCACGGGATTTGGAAACGACATCGAAAATCCGATTTCTCACCGCGCCCAGCAGACGGCAACCGGACCTTTTCGATCCCACTCTGGAACGACCGTGGCGCATGAGGTTGACACGGAGCCTGGGTCCTCCGGTTCCGCTGTGGAACACGTTTCGTCCTCGTTGGTTTACGCCATCCACACCCATGGGAGGTGTGCCTTCGGCGGCAACAAAGGGACGGCGGTCGATCACCCCGGGCTTCAGGCGGCGCTGGCGGCACCCAAGGGCGTGTGCAAGGACTGCGATGGAGACGGCATTCCCAATGGCTGCGAAAGCACGGGCGCCTGCTGCATGTCCTACTCGCCCAATGATTGTAGGTACATAACCGATTGCGAATGCGCCGCCGAGGGCATTTGGTGGTACGGGGAGACGGGGAATTGCTCTCAAATCAATTGCTTCTTGGCGCCGTCCGGGCCGCAGCAAGCCCCTTGATTTACCGACTCGTGCCCGGTTGTGGCTGGATTCGGCGTTCAGGACGTACCGTTTCATCTTCTTGTGAAGCCTCGTGCGGTGATCCGGCGGGAGGTGAACTTCGGCAACCATAGCGAAGCGGGTCGCCGCTTTACCGAACGCAGCCTGACCGTCGTGCGAACCCTCCGTAGGCAATACCGCCCGGTCCTCGACTACTTCCGCCAAGCCCTCCTCGCCCAGCGTTCCGCCAGGCCCCATCCTACGCTGTGTTCTGCACAGGGAACTGAACGGTTACAAAAACTCAGGGTGACAGATCACTCGTTCCAAGAGGAAGGATTGGCAACGCTGCCGGACATCATGCCATTGTCGCCTCATCACTGTGTCCGAGTGCTTCCAGCTCGATGCGTTGCGATACGGTGGTCATCAGTTCGAGAAAATCCGCCTGGGCCTTGAGGACCTGCTTGATCACCGCGCTGCCCACGACCCGGCCGTGCAGGTCGGCGAGGCGGCGCTTATCGTCCGGTTCGATCGGTTTGCCGCTGACCTCCAGCTCGTAGATTTTCTGTTGCTGCCGCTCGTAGTCGTTGAGAAGCTGCCGATCGGCGAGGCTTTTTTCGAGGGCCGTCTGGGCCTCGGTCATCTGTTTCGCCCGCGAATCCTCCGCGATCCGTTTGCCGAGTCGCGCCGCAAGGTCTAAAATCTCGTCCATTTGATGGTCACGTTCCAAAACGGAGTTCACGTCGATCAGCCCGTCATCTGACCGCGAGAGACCATTATATGCCGTCCCAAGCATTTGCCGAGCGCATCCTCAAGATTGTTCAGGCCAAGGGCTATAAGCCCAGGGGTTTGCACGAACTGGCCGAGGCCATGGGCGTCGGCGAGGACGAGCAGGGCGACTTCCACGCCGCCTGCAAGGCCTTGACGAAGACCGGGCGGATCGTGCTCGGCAGTCGCAACGCAGTCATGCTGCCCGAGCCGCCGGGACGGCTGTTCGGCAGCTTCCGGGCCAATCCTCGCGGGTTCGGATTCGTGATTCCCGAAGTACCCAACGCCCACGGCGACATTTACGTCCCGGCGAACGCGAGCGGCGGGGCGATGACCGGCGATCGAGTGGCGGTCGACGTTCGTAAACGCGGCAAACGCGGCGGCAAGATGCTCTACGAAGGCCGCATCACGTCCGTTCTGCAGCGAAGTCAGAGCAAGTTCGTCGGCGGGTTACAGCGTGAGGCCGGTCGATGGTTCGTCGTGCCCGATGGATCAACGTTGCACGCCCCGATCCTGATCGACGATCCCGGCGCAAAGCGCGCCCGCCCCGGCGATCAGGTGGTCATCGAGGTCATTGAATATCCGACGGAGCGCAAGCCCGCACGCGGCGTGATCGTCAAGGCGCTCGGTCGAAGCGGCGAGTCCGGTGTCGACGCGCGGAGCATCATCGAGCAGTTCCATCTGCCAGGTGAGTTCCCGGAAAATGTCCTTGAGGAAGCGCGGCGAGCGGTCGCAACCTACGATGCCGCGGCCGAGGCGAAGCAACGCGAGGACCTTCGCGGTTTGACCATCATCACCATCGACCCGGACGACGCGAAGGACTTCGACGATGCGATATCACTGACACGTCGCGACGACGGTCTTGTGGAGCTTGGCGTCCACATCGCCGACGTTGCTCATTTCGTCTCCGATGGCGGTACGCTCGACGCCGAAGCACGCGAACGGGCCAACAGCATTTACCTTCCCGGCCTGGTGATCCCCATGCTGCCCGAGGTCCTTTCCAACGGTGTGTGCTCGCTGCAGGAACGCCAGCCGCGACTCACCAAGAGCGCATTCATCGCCTATGACGATCGAGGATCAGTGCGCGGGACGCGCTTTGCGAATACGCTCATCCGCTCGAACAAACGCCTGACCTACGAACAGGCCACCGCCGTTCTCGACGGCAAAGCGGGAAAGATGAGCGTAAAGGTCGTGCAACTGCTCCGCGAGATGGACCATCTGGCCCGGGTGCTCCAGGCCCGCCGGCGGCGCGAAGGCATGCTGTCACTCCAACTGCCCGACGTGGAGCTTGTGTTCAACGAAGACGGGCGCGTGGTCGACGTGACGCCCGAGGATACGAGTTTTTCCCATACGCTCATAGAGATGTTCATGGTCGAAGCCAATGAGGCCGTCGCACGGCTGATGGTGTCCCAAAATGTCCCCTGTCTGCGACGCGTGCATGAGGACCCCAGTGAACTCAAGGACGGAACGCTCCGCCGTCTGGTCAAAATGCTGGGATTTGACCTCCCAGCCGGCGCGAGCCGTCACGACCTCCAGCACCTGCTCGACGACGTGCAGGGCAAGCCCGAGGCCTTTGCGATCAACCTTGCGGTTTTACGGTCCATGCAACAGGCCGAATACTCGCCTGCCCGGATCGGACACTACGCCCTCGCCAGCGAAAACTACTGCCATTTCACATCCCCGATTAGGCGCTATCCCGACCTCACCGTACACCGCTTGCTGGATCAGTACCTGACAACGGGTTTTGACATTGCCGCCGACCGCTCTGTCGTTCCGACGGAGGAGGAGCTTTCTTCTCTGGGGGCGCACTGTAGCGCAAACGAGCGCCGGGCGGAGGCCGCGGAGCGGGAATTAAAGCAAGTGCATATTCTGCGTCTCCTCGAAGACCGCGTCGGCGATCATTTCGATGGTGTGATTACGGGTATTGCGCAAATTGGGGTGTTTATCCAGTTGGATCGGTACTTGGTCGACGGCTTGCTCCGACTTGAGAATCTGGGCGATGATTGGTGGGAGGTTGACGCTGCGCACGGATCGGTGATAGGCCAGCGCTCCGGTAGACGGCTTCGCATCGGAGACCGAATGGCCGTCGCGATCGCCGGAATAAACATTCCCAGACGGCAGCTCGATCTGGCGCCGGTTGATAGGGAAGGGCGTTCGACGCGCCGACATGACGAAAAAGATGGCACTTCTCGTGCGCGCCCCGCCGAAAGTCGAGCGACACCTTTGAAACGCGGGCGCATCAATACGGCGCGCGGACCCGGACGGCGGCGATCCTCTGGGAAAGTGCGTAAGGGGCAATCGAGGCGATAATATGACCTGTTTGCAACAGAACCAGAACCGGCCGGCATCGATGGCGCGAACGACTCAAATGTCATGCCTATGCCGTGCCGCAACATTGTCACTGCAATAGTTAACGTCCTTCTTTCGGGATTACCGGGGTTCGATCGCAAGAAACGACCGAGCGGGCTTCGGCCAATTCCTTCGAATGCCACGGCCTTTCTCAGACCGGCGATCTTGGAATGGATGTCGGGGCACGGCACTTTGATAAGGGTTTACGCTCCTTTGCGGCAATAGAACTTGCCCAATGTTCGCGCGAAGCGCCGGATCGTCGGCTTGCATCCGGAATCTTCTCGGAACATACCAATCGACGTGGTGCGTCATAATGACAGTGAGAATCGGTCGCTGATCAAAATGCGTTTTTTTTTGGAAACCCACTTGCCATATCCCGCAGCAGCGCATAGTTTACCGTCCTTGGTCTTTCCTAACAAAGGAGAAATTCGAAATGGCAAAAGGCGCATTCAAATGTCCAAAATGTGATCGTACGTTTTCGATGCCGGCACATCTTGCCCGTCATACGAACACCATTCACGGCGGCGGTCGTAAGGCCGGCCGTGCGGGCGGAATGAAACGAAGGCCCGGCCGTCCTCCGCGCGCTGCCGCGGCGGCGGGCGCCGGCGGCGATGGCGCGATCCGGGTCTTGAAGGAGATGGAAACCTATCGCGATACGTTGCTCATGCAACGCTCCACGATTGACTGTCAGATCGCCGGGATCGAAAGCGCAATGAACGCAATGGGCGCGATGCCCATCGCTCGCCCCGTTGGTAAGCGCCGCGGGCGCCCGGCGGGCAGCGGCAGCCGCTCGGGTTCGCTCAAGGACATGATCGTCAAAGTTCTCCGCCAACGGTCGAAACCTCTCACGCCGCATGAAATCGCCGAGGGCGTCGTGAGCGCCGGATACAATACCTCATCCAAGAACCTCACCAAGGCCGTCAGCAATGCGCTGCCGACGCTCAAAGTGGTGAAGAAAGTCGATCGCGGATTGTATCAGGCCTGACGGCGTCGGCCTGTCAACGTCGTCTCCCGGCGACGCGGCCCTGTGTCTCGTCGTTCGATTACGGTTGCCGTCGAAACAACGAAGTGTGTACATTCGACCCCCTGAGTCCGTCCGAACAAGGCCGGCGCACAGGGGGTCGTTTTTTGGGGTCTATGTGGTAATCACGGGACGCTCTACGGCTCGCCCGACCGCTCCGACGTCA
>ERZ1292633.4585-Hain-H41-02um-R1-4585-length-12763-cov-7_pt2 | contig 11446 bp, 8 predicted proteins | sample MGYA00564406_ERZ1292633 | MGnify/ENA primary metagenome ERZ1292633 (study PRJEB36523, sample SAMEA6512639) | groundwater metagenome | collected 2019-01-08 | study: AquaDiva: Metagenomics assemblies of 32 groundwater samples
CGCGCGTTTTTCCATAAACGCTTCACATGACGCTCCCCCCCGGGCGGTCGTGACGCGACGGTCTTCCCGTGTGGTTGTCGGTTCGCTTGACAAGCTCGAAGGGGCGTGGGCTGACTTCTTCACGGGTCTGACTCACTCACGCAGCGGTGGCAACGTCGAGCTGTTTCCAACGCGCCTGTGAGCTCTCGTTTTGCTCGCCTTCCTTCCCTCCCCAGCTCCCATTGACGCCCCTGTCGGACTATCTGACCCACCCGGGAGGGCATCCGGCGGTAAACTCGACGATCACAAGTGAGTTGGTCGGTTGTGATTTTCGAGTTTACCGCCTCTGGCTCTTGGCGCGGTTCGGTTGTGGCACGTCTATTCCGCTCACACGATCACTGTCATAGAGCCCCTCCAACCCCCCGTCGGGCACCATTGGCACCACACAGGAATGCAGCAGTGATGTGGTTCTCGCGGTTTCGTTTGCCCTCTATTCACAGTGTTGATAGCCACATTTTTCCGAGTGGTCTCACGGTCACCGCCGCGTTGAATGCTGCGCACTCGTTCTTGCCGGTTGCTGTTTGCCATCACCGCCTCAGGCCTACTCCGCGGACGGCCGACGCCGAAATGCCTTTCTACCCCGTCGGTCGCGTCGCCTTCTCCCTCAGCGTCGGTGACGCCAGCAGCAATCCATCGCCCACCGCTCTCCTCATCGTCCGTTTCGTCATCGGGTTTGACTGAAGAAGGAGGCACCACCGTCGCGAACGCCGAGCACGTGTGGTGGGGACGCAATAGCGCAACGGTCGGGGGCACCGACCTTGTGGTGCGATTCGGCCAACATCTGTCCGTCAGTGACCGGTGCTACGATCGCATCGCCGCCGTGAATCGGCGGGAAGGAAAGGCGGGGCGACCGCTTCGGCTGACGATCGGACCTGGTGGATGCAACGGGTTCAAGTACGAGTTCGCCTTCGACGAGACGCCACTCCGAGACGCGGAGGATGTCGTGTTTGCGAAAGTGGTGTCAGCCAAAAATTCGCCCGTCACCCACTCCATGGGAGTGGCGATTACCGCACAGGCCGACGAAGCACCCACGGCCGCCACTTTGCACGTCGAGGAAGAAGCGCCATCACGTGTGGTCGTCGACACGGGCACGCTCGACAAGCTCGAAGGGGCCGTACTTGACTTCTTCGTCGAGCTGAAGGGGTCGGGTTTTATGGTCGTGGGCAATCAGCTCGTGGATGAGTCGTGTGCGTGTAAGCAGTCCATGACGCTCAAACCGCGACAGGCCAAGCCGGTCTGATACACTCACAGCGCTGTGTGGGCACCGGAGGCACACACACAAAATGGATGTGGAGCCCTCATTTCGCTCGCCTTTTTTTCTGTCGCTCGCCGGTCTGCCTCACTGACGCAGTTGTCGTTTTCACAATTAGGATATTGCCCATCATGAATGCGCCCAGGGCGGTTTAATGTATTTTCGGCTGAACACTTTGTGACCCGTCGATGGATCGTGTGTTGTTTCGCCCTCCTACTGTAAACTTTCTTTGGATAAAAGAGACTCATTATATTCTGCACCATCGCATGGCGTGTGTCGTCGACAATAGACACCCCGCTCCGCACGACGCCCCCTTGCTGGGTCCTCCTTCTCGGAGGGATCGCAAGCGCATTGTTTGGGACGAAGTCAACTTGGAGAGCAACGCCGAGTATCACCGTCTGTTTCCACCGACGATGCGGATCGACGAGCCCAAGACCCCCTTCGTACGGGACGGCGTAGCGGTCGACGACGACGGGCTTGACGATTTAGCCGTCGAGGATGGCGCCCCCCCTCTCGGTCATCACCATGTGGGGGCCGCCGGCAGGTCGCCATCAAGCAGCTTCGAGCTCGCGGTGGACGACGCGTCTCGCGTCGCGTCAACGTGGCACGATGCCGAGTACAACCGCATCGCGCTCAAGGCGAAGTTGTCCATGCCGCTCCTTCCAGCACCCAGTGAGAATGAAGGGGCCTCCAAACGCGGGGCTGTGGAAGGTACCACAGTCACGCCGCTCCACTCCATTGGCGATGTCTCCACCGGCGCACCACCACCGGCGGCGATGTCTTCGTCGTCGTGTGATCGTGTCGCTGGTTTATCGTCGCCGTCTGCGGATGGTGGCGCGGCGGGCCTGCCGCTCGCCTGTCTCGACCCTGCCTCCAGCCAGCAGCAGCAGGCGGCTGTCAATCGACCCCACGATTTAGGGCACTGTTCATCGCCCGAACAGACATCTCGGCCGCGGCGGGAAACACTGCCGTCCGGCCCCGCCGAATTGCAGTTGGCACCTACCGCCGTTGCGAATGCGGGCTCCGAATCTTCCGCCCCATCTCTTCGAGTGCCAAAATCGCAACTGATGCACCTCGCGAAGATCGATACGGATCCAGATGTCCTCTCAACGATCAGTTTGCAGCGCGAGGAAGCGAGGCACGAAGCCGAGTTCAAGCACATGAGGAAGGCCGTCTACCGGGACGAAGGGCTGAAGTTCAAAGCGCTCCTGGCCGCCGCCGCCGCTCGAGACGACGACGACGATGAGGAGTGAGACGTGGTGCATCCACCCCCTCCGCGACACAATAGCGAGCTTACAGTTCTTCGGTTCTTTGCAGAATCGCACTCGGTGACGATTTTTGATTATTATTTTTTGGTGCAGCGCAAACCTCTCCGCCTCTACGATGGCAATTCGCTGATGGTCGTCGTTTGTTCGATTGCTTTCTCTCTCTCTCTCTCTCTCTCTCACTGTCTTTTAATCGCCGATATCTGACAGTTTACGTAGTATGGCGACGACGACGGACGAACGGCTCAAAGCGGGAAGGGGTGAGGAGGGAAGGCTGCCTTGCGATGGCTTCATAGCTTCGGCGCGGCACGGCGCGTGTCTGTGTGTGACGCTGCTGTGGTTGTCCTTCCACGTGCTGCAGCTTCGGCAGCCCTATGCTTCCCTCGAGGTGTCGCCGATTTGGACACCGTTGGGGTCGGCCAACACCGGTGACCGAGGAGGTAGATGGCCCCCTCCTCGTGCCTCAGCCACTGGTACCCTCCTTCTGGTCAACGCACAGGCACCGACCGACGCCGTGGTCGCGACAGGTGTGTACTCCGCCACGGGGCTCGTTGGACTTCCATCGATCACTGTCACAAATCCGGCCACGGTAACAATATCTTCCACGCAGGTCGGCGCCCTCGTGTTTCGCGGGGTGTTCGCGTCGCTCGACGAGACGAGTCCGTGCCTGATCTCCATTACGGACACCGTCACCGACAACATCACGCTGGACGGCATTGTCGACCATTGCACCATCACCATTACCAAAAGTGTCATCGGAATCACCGCGAAGCAGCGAAATATCCTCGTCGACTATGGATTTTGGCCGTCCGCGAAGCCCACTATCGGCGTTTACTTCGCGGGGCCGACGCGTCTGCTTCATTTGATCATCGACACGACGACGATCGTCGCGACGCGCTATGGCATTTGGTTCGCCTCGCTCGTTGGGGCGCAAACCATTGTCTCGATTCGCGCGGGATCCGTCATCCGCGCGTATTGTCCTTTCCCGGCGTTGAATCTCGACAACCAAACCACGACCTGCAGCGATGTGGTTGGTGTCGCCGCCGACGCCGCCTTCGGTGGTTCGTTGCTCCTTTCCGACTCGTTCGTGATCGCCGAGTCCGCCCGCGGCGTTGCCGTTGGCCTGCAGCTGCTATCGCTGGTGGCCGTGCCGCCGCCGGCGGTGTCCGTCGTCTCGTGGCTCACGACCATGGCAGGTCGAGGCGGTGTGCTGTCGCTGGTCGCGTCGCACGTGCTTGTCAACGCATCGGGATCGCCGACGGCTCAAGATCCCGTGTCGGGTCTCTGTCGCCTCGGAAGCCGAATGGTGGCGACCGGCGTGCGCGTTGGTCACATGGACGACGGCGCGGTGCTAGTCATCAACACCACGAGCGATGTGGTCGTTTTGGCGCTGGCGTCTCGTTGCCGCACGACGGGCCTCTTCATTGGCGCTATGTCAAGTGCCGAAACGGTCACGACGACGCTCATCGTCACGGGAGAATCGCTGGTCTACGCGACACCCGCCGACTTACGCCTTGCGGACGTCGCAACGTTCTTGGCGAGCAATCCCGGTTCCTCGGCGGCCGCGGATCTGTCGTCGGTCACCGTGGACGTGCAGCGGGTCGGCCCCAAAGGGGGTCCCCTCGTTGCCTTTCTGAACGGGTCTCACCTTCATTGCACGTTGCGCTATCCGGTGGGGCCGTCAGCCGTGACGGTGCCCGCTGCCGGCACCTTCACCGTGACGCAGGTCGTCGAAGATCGCCTCTGGCTGGCGTTGAATTCTTTCACCGCGGTCAATCCAATTTCCATGGAGGCATTCCCCGTCGCCGTCACCGCACCGTGGAACTGCGGGTGCCGCGTACTGAACGTCGGCCCGGTGGATGGCTTGGCGACGGTCGTGGCGCTGGACGGGAGCGACGTCGACGTGCTAGCGGCCGTGAATGTCACGCTGCTTTCTGCGCCTACGCCAAGCGCCCTGGTGAATCACATCGCGGGGCGTGCGGTGGTCCTGTCAACGGACCTACCCGGTGTGCAGTGGAGCGATGGCGGGGTCCCGCCTTCCGCGGGCGTGTGTTTCTCCGGCTTTTCAAGCCTTCGCGGGGTGTCGATCGTGATGTCTTTGACCGTTCTGAACTGCAGCACACTGTGGCTGTCGCCCACGGCGGTGACGTACCGACCGGCGAGCCCCAACTCTTTCATTGGAAGGTGCCTCACCTTTCAAGGGGCATTGCTGGAGCGCCCCGTGACACCTTCGGGACTCACAACTCTTGCGCCAGCTGGTGCCAACGTACCGCCGCCGCTTCCCGACTTTTTCAACGCCTTACCATGCTATCGATGTTCCACGGCGCTCGATTGCGACGCGCGGTACGCTCTCTCCGTCTCGGGAACGGCGCCCGCGGCGTGCACGTGCCTTTGCGACCCGAAGGCCCTTCTTAGAATCGATTTTCGATTGCAATTCACGCCCGTACGTTGCGAGCTCGTGTCTCGATCCGCGACGAGGGAGTCGTTATCGCAGACGCGAAGCGTGGCGCCAACGTTGTCGGACGCGGTGTCGCGGAGTGTGTCGTTTAGTCGCGGGTCGGCAACCTTCGGGGACACGAGGTCCGATCGACTGTCGACAAGCAAGACCGGGATGATCACCGCGTCCGTCGACTTGACAACGTCACAACGACTGCGCCCCACACGGTCCGCGACTCGCTCCCCAACGAAGGAGTATGTGAAGCCAGCGCGACTGGTCATCGAGGAGTCCCTGCGCGACATGACCCCGGACTACCTCATTTCGGCCGCGTATGCGACCTCCGCCGTCACCGCGTTCACCTCCCCGGCGTTCACCGCGAAAATGTCTGTCATCCTACGCGCCCTGTGGAGTATCGATTGCGAGCTCCGTGGCGACAAACTTAAGCCGGTCTTCTTTTTAAACGGTGTCAAGATCGGGAGGGACGCGACGAACTTGGTGGCCGGTGCTGCGATCGTCGCCGCCGTGGTGCTGCTCACTGGCCTGTTCATTACGAAGGTTGTCTTCGAGGCCGCGAACGGCTGGAAACTGCCGATGGAGGTATCGGGGCACGTCTTCGTCGGCGTCGTCGGTATCTTCTTGCCGTACGCGGCCGAGTATGGTACGCTGGTGGCTGTGCATGGTGGCACGGGAAGGGCGATCGCCGTCACGGTGCTCCTAGCCGTTATCGGGGTCTGTGCTGTTCCTTTCGCCCACGTGGTGCTGAAATTTCCTCTGCCCCAGGCGTTTTTCCACAAGGAAGACTTTAAACGCTTCAAAGCGGTGCGCCGAGACGTTTTTCACAGCGCCAAGAAGAGCAACAAGAAAAATCTCCTTCATCCTCCCGCAAGCCCCGGCGAACCTCTCCCCGGGGCTCCGAGATCGGTCCTGGAAGCGTACGTGCGCGAGCAGGAGGACCGACGCCTAGCCGCACAATACCGGACGCTGGGCAAGGAGCAGCTCAAGGAGATCAAAAAGCGGGAGCGACTTTGGCAGCGTTGGGAAATGCCAGAGAAGCCCAAGTTCAAGTACATCACATGCCTTCGCGCGTTTTATATCGAATGTCGCGACTACCGAAACGTCTTGGTCCGCGCGGTCATCCTGGAGGACATGGTCTTCGTCGGTTTGTTTTCGTGCTCTGCCGGCATGTTGCCCGCCGATGCGCAGTGCAACGCCGTTCAGTCCCTCAACATATTGTGGTCGGTGCTGCACGTCGCGTACCTCGCCAAGTTTCTCCCCTATCGCGAGATGGCTCTCAACGCCGCCACGCTCCTCTTGCATGTTGGCATCTTGGCGCTCTGTTTGTGCGCGTTCGCCGCGAGTCGCTTCACCCCGTTGGTGTCCGTGTGCGTGCAGTTGACGATTGCCATGCTCTTCGCCTATGCCGCGGCGGGGCTCGGCAGTTTGGCGTTATTTCTTTATCGACAGTTTATTGAACCATACGATGACTTGAAAACGATCGAAGAGGTGGAGGACGAGGTGCGGGCCTTCATGCAGGATCCTCTACGAGCGCCGGAGGCGAACCGGGATAATTTAGAGGTGGAGCTGCTCAAAATGAACGAAGAGCAAGACGAATTCACCCGGGCTCATCGGCCGGGGGTCGTCGAGATCCACATTTCTGCGCCGCTGCACGGCAAGGAGGAGGTGATGCGCATCACGGGCGACGCCAACGAAGTCACCGCGTTGAGGGCGAAGCACCCGCATCTCGTCAGCGGGAAGCGGCCGATCCTACCGCCCGAGGCGCCGAGGGCGACCGGCCTGTTGATTGGGGCAGCGGCAATCGCCACGATTCCAAGTGGAGCCAACAATAAGAGCAAAGGCAGCGACGACGACGATGACGACGACGGCAATGGAACGAAGCGGGACGGTCGACGGCCAGCGTGCCGATATCGATCGCTGCCCCTCCGGTCGCACGGCGACTCCGCGGACCTCTTCGTTCAGTCGTTGCGGACGCCGCGGCACGTCGGACCCGCGGCGCGCAACCCGATCGCCGAGTTCGCACCCACAGTGAACAGTGCTCGCGGCCTTAGTTACGCGCCCGACAAGGGCCCGACAGTGAACATCTTCTCCGTGCTCGCCGACGACGAAAACGGTTCGGATGGGACGCATAGCAGCGACCAAAGCGGCAGCGGATCAGACGACGACGAACCAAAAAAATCGTCCAATCCGCTGGCGCGGCTGTTTGGCGGCAAGAAGGCGAAAAAATCGAAGGATGAAAAGTCGTCGGAATCCGACGAAGACGATGAGAAGCCGACGGGAGCGAAGAAAAAATGAAACCTGTCCGAAAGGAACCTTGCCTTAGACTCCCGCAGGAAGACATCCGGAGCTCCACGATCACGTCGAGCACGGTTGGAACCCCATGTCTAGGACCATTATGAGAAGGTAGGGACCATAAATGTAGAGGCCGCGTAGACGTGCGGCTGTTTCGGTTACGCTGCTGGGTGCACATTCCTCCGTGAGCTTGAACAGCTCGTCGTATCGAGACACCATCTCGGTGAAAATCCCCACTACATAGAAGGTGCACGCAACCTTTCCTTGCGTTTTTTTTTCCGGGGACTTCGCTTTCCCTTCGTTGCCACTGAGAGATCTCCCAAGACATACAATACGTACTGTATTATAGGGGTGATTCTTCACACAAGTCGCCGCCTATGATTGCGTTGCAGTTCCGCGTGTGCGTCGCGAACGCGATACCAACGGCGCCGATCGTGTTCAGCATGGGCAACGTCGATCCAGCCCGCACGGACCCCTGGGACATGCGAGGCGATCCGCGATTAGGCCTCTCGGCGGCGGCCGCGGCCCGTGCATTCGTCACCTTTCGTGGCTCCGCGCAAACGGTTGATCGCGGCCCGCTGCTGCAGACGGTGTTGAAGGTGCGGAGAGTGAATGCGAACGCTGACGCTACAGTCTTCTTGGACCTCTGTGTGGAGTCCGAAACGCACTTCACGGTCCTTTTAACCAGTCTGACGGGCGTCTCCCGGCGCGTTCCGCTGAGGAAACGGGAAGCTCAAGTGAGCGATGTCGCGAAGTTTTTACACGCAGAGTTTGGGGTCGAGCAAGAGCACGTCGACTTCACTGACGAATCTGGAGAGACGTTGGCTGGGCATCTCGCGTCCTTTCCCAATGTGGGCCACGGGAAGAATATCGGTTTCACAGTGGTGAATCGGCATGAGGTGCAAGCCACGCTGTGGGAGCCGCCAGTCCGTGAACCGGAGGACTGCCTCCAGCACCCCAGGGATGGTGGAGACATTCAGCCATTGGTGGAAGACAATGGTCTTTCGGCAACGGATGTCGCCGTCGCGGACCGCAAGTTGTTATTGTTCCCCTACACGGCCACCCTGGCGGACGTTCGGCGGAAATTTGCGGCTTGCTTCCGGTTGCAGGACTGTGTCACTGTGTTCAATCTTCAGCGCTCTTTTGAAGGCAACAAGTTTTCGCGCGAATCTCATCTCGTGCTGACGGATCTGTCGCAGCCCGGTCGACCGCCGTTGACGATTAAGTCGCTGAAGTTGACGCCTCTGATTGTTGCGGTCTTGAATTTTTCCTCAAAGATCCGCTGTCGCGTCGTGGGCACAACACCTACGGGAGTCGCGACAACATCTGAAAAATTGATGACCGTTCCGGTGAACGGCACTGTGAACGAATTCGTGGCACTGGTGCAGCGCGAAACGGACATCCCCGGGTGCGTGCTGACCATTTGTTGCCCTGTTACGTCAACTCAGGCCGCCGTCGTGCTTCATCGCGGCTGTTGCGACGAAAGCAGGTCGGCGCTTTCTGGGATGGCCGGCGTCGACTCCGAGCAGCTTGTCCACGTGGTTCTTGGCGACGCCGCCTTCTTCGAAGTGACGGCGGAGTATTCGCTGATGGTCCGGTGGAAAGGTGCCGAGAGCGAAACGGCGCGCAACGGAAAACCGGCTACTTTTGCACAGCGTTCTGTGTTCGTGACCGCGCACGAATCCATCTCGTCGTTGACTCACCGACTGGCCGCCGTGACGCGCGTGCCTGCGGTGGCAATCAGCGAGCTGCGTTTCCGCATCAACGTTGCCGCTCAATCCGTTTCCGTAACGCATCGCGTAGACGTTCAAAATCGCCCCGTTGCATCCATCCATCGCCAGCTGGACAACGGCGATGTCATTGAGATCCTAGAGCGACATGCCGACGTCACGCTTCGTCGTCCACCCGCCGCTTCGTGGCCAAGCGGATCGCTGACCACATCCACCGGCGCCCCGCTGACGATTAGCGGATGTCCCCTGTCGACGCGGATTTGCGATTTGATCCCTTCACAGCCGACGTTGAGATCCGCCTGTGACCTGTGGAAGAGGTCATCGGTTGTGCCCATTTTCGTGTTCGGGGTTCGCCCAAACCAGTCGACAAGCGACCGATGGGACGCCAGCAAGGTGGTTGTTTGTGGCGACGATCTTCGGCCACTTGCAGAATTCGTGCGTGCTACAACGGTGGATGTCGATGGGCCTCCTCCTCGCGATCGCGTCGCGCTGCCGCAAGTGGATATTATGGTTCTCTGCATGAGGGATCACCCCGCCGCCGTTTCTGCCGTCGGTGGCACTTCCGATTGATGTCGCTTCTGGTGGTTGTAATTACCGGCCCAGAGAAAGAGTGTGTGTCGTCGGCAATCCCTGCTCTGATTGACGACGATACTATCTCTCTCTCTCTCTCTCTCACGTGAGGTCAGAGCTGCCTCCGGACGTGTGTGTGTGCGCGTTGGTGTGTGTTGTGTGTCAGTGGTCGCGCGCATCTCGGTGTTGATAATCGTTGCCAATAGATACGTAGCAATGCATACTGATGAGATCAGTGCCTCCAGAGTTTACGATGAAAGGGCGTTGCTTTCGGCGACTCTCTCCATTGCGAACGTGTGCATGGGGGCCGGTTGCGCTGTGCTATGCCATTTATAAATGCTCGACCTCGATCGCGCGACAGCCCTGGATGCCCCTTGGAGGACGCGTGTTTGTTTTTCCCTGGACGGGGGGACCCAGGCATTCCCCTTCGTCGCCACAGAGTGCCTCCCAATACGTACTGTAGAGGGGTGATTCTTCACACAGGTCTAATGATTGCGTTGCACTTCCGCGTGTGCGTCGCGAACGCGATACCAACGGCGCCAATCGTGTTCCGCATGGGCAACGTCGATCCGGCTCGCACGGACCCCTGGGACATGCGCGGCGATCCGCGATTAGACCTCTCGGCGGCGGCCGCGGCCCGTGCATTCGTCACCTTTCGTGACTCCGCGCAAACGGTCGATCGCGGCCCGCTGCTGCAGACGGTGCTGGAGGTGCGGAGGATGAATGCGAACGCTGACGCCACGGTCATCTTGGACCTCTGTGTGGAGTCCGAAACGCACTTCACGGTTCTTCTAAAAAGTTTGACGGGCGTCGCACGGCGAGTACCGCTTAGGAAACGGGACGCTCAAGTGAGCGATGTCGCGAAGTTTTTACACGCAGAGTTTGGGGTCGAAGAAGAGCACGTTGACTTCACTGACGAATCTGGAGAGAAGTTGGTTGGGCATCTCGCGTCCTTTCCCAGTGTGCGCCACGGCAAGACCATCCAGTTCACCGTGGAAAATCGAGTCGAGGTTCAAGCCAAGCTCTGGGAGCCGGCGATGGACGACGAAGATGTCGAGGTGACGGATGACGAAAGAGGATGCGAATACCGCGACGGGTACAAACCAACTGACGCTGAAGTAGCGGACCGCAAGCTATTGTTGTTCCCATTCACGGCTACCCTATCGGACATTCGCCGGAAGTTCGCATCGACCTACGGGCTACCGGACCGCGAGGACGTCTTCACCCTGTACCGCGGCCAAGAAACGTTTGGGTTTACGCCTGAGCCTCATCTAAAGGTGGTTGATCGGTCGCCGTCCGGTCGGCCGCCCATGACTATTTTGTCGCTGAAGTTGCCAAAGCTGGTCGTGGCTGGCCTGTGTTTCTCGTCGAAGATCCGCTGTCGCTTCGTGGCCGCAACAACGGCAGGCGTCGTGACAACAGCTGAAAAGTTGATGACCGTCCCGGCAAACGCCACGGTGAGGGAGTTCGTGGCCCTCATTCAACGCGAGACGGACATCCCTGAAAGTCTCCTGACTATTCGTTCTCCTGCGACCGCTACTCAGGCCGTCGTCGTGCTTCATCGCGGCTGCAGCGATGAAAACAACTCACTGTTCTCAAGTATCGCCAGCGCCGATTGTTTTAGAGAGCAACGTGTCGTTCTTGGCAGAGCTGGCTTCGTCGAAGTGACGGCGGAGTATTCGCTGATGGTTCGGTGGAAAGGTGCAGAAAACGAAACGGCGCTCAACGGTCAATCCGCGGCGTCTCGTTTTGCACAGCGTTCTGTGTTCGTGACCGCGCACGAATCCATCCCGTCGTTGACTCACCGACTGGCCGCCGTGACGCGCGTGCCTGCGGTGGCAATCAG
>ERZ1292633.5478-Hain-H41-02um-R1-5478-length-11446-cov-15_pt1 | contig 11446 bp, 11 predicted proteins | sample MGYA00564406_ERZ1292633 | MGnify/ENA primary metagenome ERZ1292633 (study PRJEB36523, sample SAMEA6512639) | groundwater metagenome | collected 2019-01-08 | study: AquaDiva: Metagenomics assemblies of 32 groundwater samples
CTGCCGCCTCGTCTGCCGGAACCTGCCGGTCCCGGCAGCGGCGCACTCCCTCGAGGACGAGCTGCCGGTCTGGATCGCCGCGGGGGCGGACGTCTTCAAGATCGAGGGAAGGGAGCTTTCCCCGCCGGCGGTGGCGGCGCTGGTGGCCCGGTTCCGGGAGAAGCTCGACGCGGCGCGCGCCCCCTCAGCGGGGAGATAGGGCGTTTTTGAGCTCCGCGGGCAGGGGGATCGTCTTCCAGGAGGCGTCGATCGAACGGCACGAGACCCGCCCCTCCGCGGCGAGGATGTCCTTCCCCGCCTCCGTGCGGAAGAGGGAGAAGCCGAAGGTGGCGCCCCTTTTTTCGACCCGGACGACGCGGGTGCGCAGGATCAGCAGGTCGTCGAACCGGACCGGGGCCCGGTAACGGCAGGTGGTCGCCACGACGGGAAACCCGTAGTTCCCCTTCCGGTTCCGGTACGCGAGGTCGGGGGTGAGGCCGCGGGACCGAAGGAACTCGTCCATCCCGCGCTTGAAGTAGTCGAGGACGGCGGCGAAGTACGTCACCCCGTACGGGTCGGTCTCGCCGAACCGGACGCGGATCTCGATCGTGTGCGAGAGGGGAGGCGCCATCTCCCCTTAAGGATCGCTTCTCTGCGACAGGTTGTCAAACGGGCGTAGGCGATGCTTCGGAAAAACGGTAAAGTGAACAAATGACGCCGGCGCAGGGAACGAAACGGGACTTGTCCTCCGACCTGTCCTCCGAAGCCGCCAAGGCCTCAGTTGTGGAGCCGAAAGCGGCGAAGGAGGAAGCGGCGGAGGCAGCGAACTTGCCCTCCGAAGCGGCGAAAGTCGCGAAGGAGGGGGAGGAACGGCGGCCGGGGCCGGACCTGAACCTCATCCGGGCGGGTGCGACCGTCATCGCGATCCTCGGCCTCCTCGCGCTCCTGCACTTCGCCGCCTCCGTCTTCATCACCCTGTTCTCCGCTATACTGCTGGCCTTCGCCCTCGAACCGCTGGTCCACCTGCTCTGCGTGCGGACCCCCTTGCGGCGCCATCACGCAAGCGGCATCGTGGTCTTCCTGTTCGTCGCGATGCTCTACGGGCTTTTCTACGCCACGTACCTGCGCGCGGAAAGCTTCCTCGCGGAGGTCCCCGCGATCACCGAAAAGATCCGCGCCGCGCCGATGGTCAAGAGCCTCACGAACAGGGCCGAGGAGCTGAACCGCGTCTTCGCCGAGGCGGGCCGGCGCATCGCTCCCCCGGCGGCGGCCTCCGCGCGCCCGAAAACCGCCCCATCGGTCGTCGTGCGGGATGCGGAATCGTTCACGGGGGCGCTGCTCCAGGGGCTCGGCTCCCTGAGCGCCGTTCTCTTCGCCCTCGGCTTCATCCCCTTCCTCGTCTACTTCATCCTCGCGGACCGGGAGCCGCTCACCCGGCGGACGCGGGAGCTCTTCCCGGAGGAGCACCGCGCGATGGTGGGGGAGATCCTCACCGACATCGAGCGGATGATGCGGAAGTTCCTCCTCGGGAACGCCGTGATCGCCCTCATCCTCTCCGCGGCGACCGTACTGGTCTTCCTGCTCGTGGGCCTTCCGTACCCCGTCGTTCTCGGGATCCTGAGCGGGACGCTGAGCATCGTCCCGTACCTCGGCCTGCCGCTCGCGCTGCTTCCCGGCGGCGTCGTCGGCGTCGTCTCCTTCGACTCGGGGGGGCCCTTTCTGGTCCTGATCGCCTCGGTGACCGTGCTCCACCTCGTGGCGGCGAACTACCTCACGCCGAAGCTGGTGGGCGGAGGGGTGCGGCTGAACGCGACCGCCTCGACGGTGGCCCTGCTCTTCTTCGGCTGGCTGTGGGGGGGGATGGGGCTATTGCTGGGGATCCCGATCCTGGCCGTCCTGAAATGCATCTTCGACAACGTCCCGTCCACGCGGCGGATCGGGAGGTTTTTCGGGGAATAACGGGGCTCAAACAAGGAAAGCCCGGGGGCATTCCACCCCCGGGCTCCTGTTCCGCCACCGCGTTGTGAAGCGCGGTATTCCCTTACTTCTTCGCCTTATCGATTTCCTGCTGGCGCAGGATCCGCCGCAGGAGCTTGCCGACCGCGGTCCGCGGCATCGCGTCGATGAACTCGATCTCCCGCGGCAGCTTGTAGACGGCGATCTTCCCCTTGCAATGCTCGACGAGCTCCTTCTTCAACTCCTCGGTCGGCTTGACGCCGGGCTTCAGCGCGACGAACGCCTTGGTCTTCTGCCCGATGACCGGGTCGGGAACGCCGACCACGCCGGCGTCGGCGACGGACGGGTGCATCACCAGCGCCTCCTCGATCTCCTCGGGTCCGATCCGGTAGCCGGACGACTTGATCAGGTCGTCCTCGCGGGAGAGGAACTGGACGTACCCGTCCTCGTCCATCGTGACGACGTCGCCCGCCAGGCACCAGCCGTCGCGGACCGACGACTTCTGCTTGTCGTTGTCCTTCCAGTAGATCGTCCCCGTCGGCCCGCGGACGATCATCTTCCCGACCTCGCCGGGCTTGACCTGCTCGAAGCTCTCGTTCACCACGCGCACCTCGTAGCCGGGGCACGCCGTCCCGATCGGGCCGGGCTTGACCTTCTTCGTGACCGCCGCGGAGATGAACACGAACATCATCTCGGTGGTGCCCAGCCCCTCGTAGATCTCCAGCCCGAACTTCTCCTTCCAGTCGAGGTACGTCTTGGCGGTGAGCGCCTCGCCGCCGCCGGTGCAGAACCGGAGGGAGGAGTAGTCGTAGTCTTTCGGGTTGATGTCGACCAGCATCTTCCGGTACGCGGTCGGCAGGGCCGTCATGATCGTGATCTTGTGGTTCTGGATGTTCTTGAACATCGCGACCGGATCGAACTTCCCGATGAGGGAGACCCCCGCGCCGAACCGGAACGGGATGACCCCCACGGTGGAGTACCCCGCCGCCATCGCGAGGGGCGCCGGGCCGCCGATCACGTCCTTGTCGGACACCTCCCAGCAATATTTGCCGAACCCGTCGGCGACGATCAGCGACTCTTCCATGAAGTGGGCCGTCCCCTTGGGCAGCCCCGTCGTCCCCGAGGTGAACAGCAGCACGGAAACGTCCATCCGGTCGCGCTTCACCGCCTCGCACTGGTCGGGGTTCTTCATCAGGTCCGCGTACGGGACGTACCCCTTCGCCCGGACCTCGTTCTCGTCGCCGCCCACCACGACGATCGTCTTGGCGAACTTCAGGTCGGCCTTCGCGGCCTCCAACTCGCCCAGCATCACCGCGGCGACGATGATCACCTTCGCTTCCGACACGTTCGCGACGTGAGCGATCTCCGCACGGGAGAACAGGACCGAGGTCGGCAGGGAAACGGCGCCGATCTTGATGATCGCGAAGTTGCACACGATGATCGGCGGGATGTTGGGCATCCGCATCAGGACGCGGTCGCCCTCCTCCACGCCGAGCTTCTTCAGCCCGTTGGCGACGCGGTTCACGCTCGCCTGGAGCTGCTTGTAGGTGACCCGCTGCTCGTCGAAGTAGATCGCGACCTTGTCGCCGTATTTTGCGGCCGTCTGGTCGAGGAGGACCTCGGTGGAGTTGAACTTCTGCGGGATGTTCCTGAACTCGTCGAGATTGTAGATCCGCTGGGGCCGCAGCTCGGGCGGCGGCAGGTAGCTCTCGGGTATCTTCGCCATCACTCCCCCTTTCGTGAGCGGGCGCGCCGGGCAGTGAACGGCCCGGCGGCCATCGGGTGGGTTTGCGGTGTCACGCCTTCGCCAGGAGCGCCTGGAGCGTATCCTCGCAGCCGAGCATCTTACTCAGCTCCCTGTCGCTGCGGGGAAACACCTCGCTCGGATAGCGGTCCTCGTCCTTCTCGAACAGGAGGAGGGCCGGGACGTTCTTCCCGAAGTCTTCCTGCAGGGCGCCCTTCGCGCCGAACACGGCGCGGACCTGGGACTTGGGGCCCGTCACGGCCGCGTTGTACGTCATGAAGGCGACCTGCTGGCCCTTGAGGTCGACGGCCTTCGCGTTGACGCCCTTGGCCGCCAGCCGGCCGACCAGTTCGACGGCCTTCGCGTTGTCGCAAGGGAACGCCGACCCGGACGGTACCGTGCTGTCGTAGTAGAATTCCACCTTCATCGCTGTGAACCTCCTTCGTGGAGTGGTGTGCGGAAGACATCCGATCCTTAAAAGGCAAAATCCACGGCCGCGCTTGTGAAAACCACAGGGCGGCCGTGGATTTGCCGCGTCGCTAATCTACCAGACCGGCGACGGTCGGTTCAAGGACCTTTTTTTCTACTTCAGGATCGCGGGCCCGGCCCCTTCATAGTAGCCGCACTCTCCTTCGATCCCGTCGACCTTCGGGATGTTGATATTGTAGGGCCACTCGAGCTTCGTGCACTGCCCCGAGTAGACCTTGACGATGTTCGGGTCGGTCGCGGGCACGAAGTTATTGCATTTCGCACAATTCGGAATAATTGCCACTGTTCTCCTCCTTTGTAAATTTCCTGGTTCTCTCGCCGCAAACCGACCGTTACGCGAAGATCTTCGAGCGGCTCCCGACGAGGTCTGCCGCCGTCAACGGGGTGCCCGCCACCGGGTTGCCGCGCTTGCTCTTGCTGATCGGGATCGGCTTCCCCTGGAAGTCCTCCCGCGCCTGCGGTCCCTTGTTGACCTTCGAAAAGTCGGTGATCGTCTTCCAGTCCTTGCTCTGGGCGTATCCGGGCATCTTGTCGTGCGGCCCCGTGGCGGCGGCCGGCGCGGCTTTCCGGGTCCCGTTCACCAGCTCGTATGCCCAGATGGCATCGCAGCCGGCGCACTTGATCTTCCCCTTGAAGTTCCAGAAGGTGAACGGATCAAGGTAGTTCAGCGTCTCGCACTTCGGACATTCCAGTATGAGCGACGTCTCGCGGAAAGGACTGCTCATCATTACCTCCTTTTCTTGTTAGATGATCTCTTTCTTCTCGAGCTCGGCGATCTCGGAGCCGCCGTAGCCGCACAGCTTGGAGAGGACGAACTCGTTGTCCGCGCCGACGGGCTTGAAGACGTGCTTGATGCGGCCCGGCGTCTCGGACAGCCGGTACGCGACGCCCTGGGTCTGGACGTCGCCGAAGGTCGGGTCGTCGAGCCACGCCATCGACCCCCGGAGGTGCCAGTGCTCCTGGTTCGCCGCCTCGTTGGAGTTCCACACCGGCTGGGAGACGAGGCCGGCGCCCGTGAACGCCGCCCAGACCTGTTCCTTGGTCTTGTCGGCGGCGAACTTCTCCAGCGCGGGGTAGATCGCCACCTGGGCATCCGACCCCACGCGGTCCGCGTGGGTCGGGTACTTCTTGGCGAGCTCGGCGTTGCCGACGACGCCGCACAGCTTCTTGAAGTCCTCGTCCTTGTAGGCGGAGACGAAGCAGAAGCCGACTTCCTGCTCCTGCGGGTTCTTCGAGTTCGGGTACGACGACTTCCCGCACTTGAGGATCCCGTGGACGCACAGCAACGGCTCCCAGTTCCCGAACCGCTGCGCAACGATGCCGGTTTTGCCATAGAGGGCGATGAAGTCGGTCAGGTGCCGCTGGGCGCCGTGCACCTGGGAGTACTCGAGGAAGTTCCCCTGGCCCGACACGTTGTCGCGCCAGTAGAGGCAGGCGAGGATGTTGAACGCGGAGATCGCGCCGCCCCAGTAGTCCATGATCCAGATGGTCTGCTTGGACGGCATCCCGCCGTACTCCTTCGGCCACCCGGTGATGGAGAAGCAGCCGCCCTGCGCCTGGCCGAGGATGTCGTACGAGGCGCGGTTCCGCCCCGGGCCCCAGCCGCCGAAGCCGCCCATCCACTGGTAGATCAGCCGGGGGTTGAGGTCCTTGAACTGCCGGTACCCGATCCCCCACCGGTCGAACGTCCCCGCCCGGTAGTTCTCGGTGCACACGTCGGTCTTGGAGGCGAGGCGCTTCATGATCTGGATCGCCTCCGGCTTGTGGAAGTCCAGCGACAGGAAGAGCTCGTTCGCGTTCGCGCCGAAGAAGCCCAGCCCCGTCCCCTTTTCCGGCATCCACCGGGAGAGGGGGTAGAGGAACGGCTCGTTGAACGGGGTGGTGTGCCGCATCGGCTCGCCCCGCTTCGGCAGCTCGACCTTGATCACCTCGGCGCCCAACTCGGCGAGGTAATTCGCGCAGGAGGGGCCGAGGATGTACTGGGTGGTGGAGAGAGCCCGGATCCCCTTGAGGACCTCGGGCTTGTGGAACGTGTCCTTAATATTGAAGACGCTCCGGCAGAAATCCTCGAACGTCATGTCCTTCAAGGCCTTGTCGACCATTAGATGACACCTCCCTTCTTCAGGCTCGCCAACTCTTGCCGGTTCAGGCCCGCGAGGCCGCGGTAGACGTCCTCGTTGTCCTTGCCGACCGGCCGGCCGATCCACTTGATCCGGCCCGGGGTCTTGGAGCCGATGAAGCTGGAGCCTCCGAGGAGCACCTGGCCGTATTCGCCGTCATCGAGCAACCGCACGTGACCGCGATACTTGTAGTGCGGGAATTCGCACACTTCGTCGAGGAACGACACGCCGCCCGAGGCCACTTCCTCTTCCTGCAGCGCCGTCTCGCACTGGAACCGGGTGCAGTCCTTCATCCACTCGACCAGGGTGGTGTACGTCTCGACCTGCTGGTAGTGCGGAAGCCGGTCGGTGACGACCCGGAGCTTCGGGTCCTCGCAGATGTGCTGCTCGAGGTACGGCTTCGCCTTCCCGGCGGCCTTCCAGATGCGGAACCAGAGCCGGTCGTGCCCGCCGCCCACCATGATCTGCCCGTCGGCGCACGGGTTGACCGCGTAGATGTTGATCGCGAGGTCCCAGTTGCCGTAGCGGGGCCGGACGGAGCCGTCCATCCCGTTCCATCCCCAGTTGTAGTCGATGATCCGGATGACCGCCTCGGCCCCCGTGCATTCGACGAACTGGCCCTTCCCGAGGAACTTCTCCCGGGCGTACAGGGCCGCCATCGTGCCTATGGCCGCGAAGGTGCCGCCGACATGGTCGCACAGCCACCACCCCGAACGGGTCGGGGTGCCGCCGAACGACACCGGCGCGCCGGTGCCGTGGACGAAGCCCATCGAGCACTGGGCGACCGGGTCCATGGCGCCGGGCTGATCCTTCAGGGGGCCCCACTGGCCGCGCTGGCCGACCCACAGGTAGACCAGCCGCGGGTTGATCTCGGAGAGCTGACGGTAGCCGATCCCGAGCTTGTCGTAATGGCCCGGGGCGGCGTTTTCGATGAGGATGTCGACCTGCGGGATGATCGCTTTCAGCAGGTTGCGCCCCTCGTCGGTCTCGACGTTGAGGGTGACGGACAACTTGTTCCGGGCCTCGGCCAGGAACCGGGCGCCGCACTTCTCTCCGTCCTTGGAGGTGAACATGTACTCCTCCCGGCCGAAGGGGGTGAGTTTCCGCAGCGGGTCGCCGCCGGGCGGCTCGACCATGATGACCTCGGCGCCGAGCTCCGAAAAGTGCGAGGAGCACCAGTGTCCGATACTCATGTTGGTGGTCATGTCCAGGACGCGGATTCCGTTCAGCGACTCGGGCTTGTCGGCATTGAAATCCTGCCGGACGGCCGACTCCACCCAGAGCGAGTACTCCTTCCGCTTCTCGTCCACACCGGCGTACACCTCTTCCACCGTCGGTGCCGGGATGGCGGGCCAGGGAAGGACCTTGATTTTGGGCCGCTTCTTTTCCGTGCGCCAAGATTCTGCCATGCTTCCCCTCCTTTTGATATTTACTGCCTTCGAGAGCCCTGTGAGAAAACGCCTGCTACCCTTCCGAACTGCCGGATATCGGTCGCTTCGCCGTGATCGCCCCCCTTTCCGCGAGTTTTCAAGGACGCCGCCTCCCTGGATGGAACGATTTGGCGGGTGGAAAAAAGCCGCCGAAAATCGGGATGTTCCACGAAGAGGCCGGCGTGGTTTTATAAATGTGTTTTATTGTATATCGCACCGTGCCGATTCGTGTCAAGCCCTTTTTTTACAGATAAAACGGATTTTGATCTTTCCGCTCACTGCGTCTGTTTAGAACGCTTGAGGATCATCTGGCACCCCACCGTCCCGTAGGCGATCCCGTCCCGGTTGGGAGCGATGAGAGGGACGGAGGAGACGAGCTCCCAGCCGTCTTCCCCGGCCTCCTTCAGCCACCCCATGTCCGCCGTCAACCCTTCCGGCGTGTCCTGGAACATCACCATCCTGTCCAGATATTCGAAGATCATCCGTCGCTTCCCCCCCCCTCCGTGGTTGCGGCGGACACTCCCGCCGCGTCGGCGATCATCCCGCGGATCGCCTGGTACGCCGAATCGCGTTCCTCCGCACGCTGCCCCGCCATCCGGGCGGACGACAGCGTCACGGCGTCGTAGAGCCGCTTGATCCGCTCCCCCTCCCCTTCCGCCCCCAGGCGCGTGAGGATCGCCCCGTGGTCCGCCACGAAGCGCGCGTCCGTGAGCAGGGCGATCTGCACCCCGGCGTCCGACAGGTCCCGCTCGCTCTCCGAGTGGAGGAACCGGGCCAGGTGGCGCGCCATCATCGCGGCGTCCATCCGCTCGTTGTCCCGCCGAAGCGCGTCGACCCGCTCCTCCTCGGGCATCAGCTTCCACACGATGTAGTCGACCGGCTTCGTCATCGTCATCCAGCCGGAGCCGTACCGCTCGATGAAGTACGTGATCGATCGGCCGTCCACGCCCGCGGCGACGGCCAGGATCAGCTCCCGCAGCCCATTCGAGGGCATTTCATAAAAGGAAGGGAACTTCGCAAGGAAGGGGAGGACGATCCGCCGGGTCTCCTCGACGGTCAGCAGGTCGAGGTGGACCAGCGCGGAGAGGCGAAGATCCTTCAGCGTCATCGTGGCGAGGGTGTTCTTCAGCTCCCGAAGGCGGTACTCAGGCGGGACCTCCCGCGGGTACTTCTCCATCGGGGGACCCAGGAGCGTCTCCGGGTCGGCGGGCAGTCCCGCCGCCGTCGCCGCCGCCGTGCGGATTTCCCGGACCAGCGCTTCCCGTTCCCCCTCCGACGCCGCCGCGACGGCCGCCGCGATCCGCGGGGCGATCTCCCCGGCCGCTTTCCGCAGCCGCGTTTCGGACACGGAGCGCATCCGCCGGAGAAGGTCGAAATAGAGGGAGAACTCGAGGACCCCCTCGTTGAAGCCGGGGTCGGAGAGCATGTCGGGGAGGAACAGCATCGCCGCGCGCGCGACCTCGCGGCGCAGCTGGAGAGGCGGAACAAAGTCCATGTGCTCCGCGATCCGGGGCCACTTCTCCCGGACCGCCATCTCCTGGTACTCCTCCTGGGTGAGGAAGGGGGGCTCGTGCCGCTCGCCGTCCTTCTTCTTCTCCTCGAGCTCGGCGATCGCATATGCGGTGTAGGCGGGGACGAAACCACCGGCGAACGCGCGCAGCTCCTGCTCGGCCAGGTGCTCGCTGTACCCTTCGAACATCTTCCCGCGGGTCTCCTCGTCGAGGCAGTCGCCGAAGATCCGCATCGTGAACCGCAACTGCGCTTCCATGTGACGTTCGAGGTTCCCGAGGATGTTGTTCCCCCGGTCTTCGAGGCGTTGGCGCACCAGCTCGACGTACGACTTCATCCGGACGCTTCCCCGGTGGACACCCCGTCCTCCTCGCTCTTTTTCCGTAGGAGGTGGAGCATCGCATCCGAATCGTAGGCCAGGGCGCCGCTCTCGTAGTAGAGTTCCCCCAGCCACTCCGCGATGTGCGCCCGGAGTTCCTCGAGGATCCCCCCTTCCGCGTCGCAGACCAGGACCGCGATCCGGCGGTCGTCGCCGTCGTAAAAGCGGAAGGCGAACGTCCCGTCCTGCAGTTCGTGCAGGTCGATGCCCATCACGTCCTCGCCCGTCAGGTCGAGCGCGCGTTTTACGTCGCGGAGCGTTCGCACCCCGCCCCGGAAGGCGATCTCGGTCTTCCCGGACCAGAGCGGGCCAAAACGCGTTTCGATCAACTCCTTGTCCTCGATGCTCACAGGGATACCCCTTTCACCCCGCCCCTTGGGACGATACCGAATAAAACGGAAAACTTCGGGAGCGCGGGGGAAGGTACTCTTGTACTCCCTGGGCGCCCGCCGTGTCAAGCGGTTCTATAATGGCGTTTTGGGAATTCGGTAAATCCTGCGGAAATCCCGCTGTTTACCTTGACACTCCGATCCCGGGGGGCTAAAATTCCTCCTCTTGCCATGAATCCCATCCCGCGAAGGAGGCCGATGCCCCCGTGGCCCGCCTGACGACGAACACCTCGAGCAAGCTGTTCGCCCTTGCGAAAACGATGATCCCGGGCGGTGTCAACTCCCCCGTCCGCGCGTTCGGCTCCGTCGGGGGAACCCCCCTGTTCATCGAGAGCGCGAAGGGCTCCGCCGTACGCGACGTGGACGGGAACACCTTCATCGACTACGTCGGGTCGTGGGGGCCGATGATCCTCGGGCACGCTCCCCCCGCGGTCGTCTCCGCCATCAAGGCGGCCGCCGGGCGGGGAACGAGCTACGGGGCTCCCACGCCGGGCGAGGTGGGGCTGGCGCACCTGATCCGCAAGGCGTTCCCCTCCGTCGAGAAGGTCCGCCTCGTCTCCTCCGGGACCGAGGCGGCGATGAGCGCGGTGCGGCTGGCGCGGGGGTACACGGGGCGGGACAAGATCATCAAGTTCGAAGGCGGGTACCACGGCCACGCCGACTCGATGCTGGTGAAAGCCGGCTCGGGGGTCCTCACCTTCGGCCAGCCCGACTCCCCCGGCGTCCCGGCGGAGCTGGCGAGGCTCACCTTGACCGCCGCCTTCAATGACATCGCCTCCGTGCGGGCGCTCCTCGCGAAGAACAGGGGGCAGGTCGCGGCGATCTTCGTGGAGCCGATTCCCGGCAACATGGGAGTGGTCCCCCCCGAACCCGGCTTCCTCGAGGAGCTGAGGGCGCTTGCGAAGAAGCACGGCGCGCTCCTCGTCTTCGACGAGGTGATCTCCGGGTTCCGCGTCGCGTTCGGCGGCGCGCAGGAACTGTTCGGCGTCGTCCCGGACCTCACGATCCTCGGCAAGATCATCGGCGGCGGCCTCCCGGTGGGGGCCTTCGGCGGACGGAAGGAGATCATGGACGCCCTCTCGCCGGTCGGCCCGGTCTACCAGGCGGGGACCCTTTCCGGGAACCCGCTCGCCGTGGCGGCGGGGATCGCCGCGCTCACGGAACTTTCCCGCCGGGGGGCCTACAAGGAACTGAACGCCAAAGCGGATACCCTCGCGGAGGGAATGGCGAAGGCGTTCGCCGCCTCCGGCGTCCCGACCTGGACGAACCGCGTGGGCTCGATGGGGACGACCTTCTTTCAAAAGGGCCCGGTGACGGACTACGCCTCGGCGAAGCGGAGCGACGCGAAACGGTACGCGACCTGGTTCCACGGGATGCTCTCCCGCGGGGTCTACATCGCGCCGTCCCAGTTCGAGGCGGGGTTCGTCTCCCTGGCGCACACGAAGCGGGAC
>ERZ1292633.5479-Hain-H41-02um-R1-5479-length-11445-cov-5_pt1 | contig 11445 bp, 10 predicted proteins | sample MGYA00564406_ERZ1292633 | MGnify/ENA primary metagenome ERZ1292633 (study PRJEB36523, sample SAMEA6512639) | groundwater metagenome | collected 2019-01-08 | study: AquaDiva: Metagenomics assemblies of 32 groundwater samples
CGTGGTTCAACCAGCTGTTCCCGCAGACGAATTAACACCCGCGCCAGATTTGCCGCTTGATGAAGCATTACCAAGTGAAGTTCCAAGCGAAATAAAAACCACCAAGAGGCGCACTCTGCAAGACGTTGGCACGCCCGACTATATTGAAACCTGGACTGAGCCCGAAGAACAACATCAGGCAATTATTGCGCAAACTGTGCATAGGCGGCGCGAAATCGACCCCGCAAAATTGTCCAACCTCACCGAATTATCGCGGGTTTTTGGCGCTTTGCACGCTTTGCGTGTAAGTTGCGTCGGCCAGCAAGATCAGACTTTTCGCTCCAAAATGGCCACTATGCTTGATATGGAAGCGCCAAGCGCAAATTATATTAGGGATCCTTTGATAATTGCCTTTAATTCGGGCTTCGCTAGTGGTGGCCGTGGCGAACAAACTTGCCCGCGAGACAACGAAGCCCGCGAGGCCAATTTGGCACGGGTCGGGCGCAATATTTCATTGGCAATGGTGAAGTTTTATTCGCCGCCGATTTTGCCTGCGGCAGTTGCTGCGCCACCAGTTGCCGTCAATCAACCCGCGTCCAAAACCAAATAATGCCAATATGCGGCAATATCATCGCAATACCCGTAAGTAATTAAATCCGAAATTAACCAAATTAGGTTATCCTAATAAAGAGGCAGAAACATCAATAATAGCCTCATATATTGTATGGGGTAATTTCGTGTCAAAATTTACATGCCTATTGATAGAAGATAGCCACACTCAGGCGAATATTTTGTCGCAAATGATAATGAAGGCGGGCTGGACAGTGTTTGCCGCCCTTAACCTAAATCAGGCAATTGGCACATTAAAAAGCCAACCAATCGACCTAGTTGTCACCGACCTTTATTTACCCGATTGCGAAGATGGCCGCACCGTTGGCAAGATCAAAGAAACAAACCCGGAAGTGGCTGTAATTGCGATGACCGCAGGTGGTGCAGCTGGTAGTTCAGGCAATAGTTTGATGCTCGCAAAAGCCGATGGCGCAGAATTCTTGCTGCAAAAGCCATTTGAATGGGAAAAACTGAAATCGACTTTGGATGAAATGGCGCATCGGTTGCAATATGGTGGTCGCAAATTACACGTCTTGGTTATTGATGACAGCAAAACCATGTGCGTGATTTGCCGTAAAATGCTTGAAGCCAATGGCTTTCGGGTTACCCATGCAAATTCGATTGAAGAAGCATTTGAAACTAGTGATGCCCTTGATATTGATGTTATTTTGACCGACCTTCACATGGAAGGCATGGATCCAAAAGAAGCAATTCCAATTATCCGCGAAAATATGCCAGGCGTTGGCATTGTTGCCATGACTGGCATCAATGGTGAAATGCTAAGCGACGCGCTTAAATTGGGCGCGGACACCGCTTTGTATAAACCATTTGGCGCGCAAGGTTTGGTCGCCGCAGTTCGCAATGCGCATTTATTGGCGACTATGGCGATGATTGAAAAAATGGAAAATCAAGCCGAAGCTGCTTAATTTTTGAAATAAAATGGCGTCAAAACCGCTACTAATACGCCGATAACTACCATAAATAATGCCAATATTTTTGTGACGCCAAGTCGTTCCTTAAATTTTTGTGCGCCCATCATTACTGACAACGGTATTTCAACCACCAAATTCACCGCTTTTACCAAAGCCGCAGGCGCCAAACCTAGCGCCAAAAACCAAGCAATCGAGGCCGATGAACCGCCTGCCCCAGCTTTCAAACTATCGCGCCACCGCGCCAATGCAATGCGCATTCCTTCGCGCTGAACCACAAAAAGAATTGCCCCCAGTATAATTGCTTGCGAAATTTGGGTTATCAGAACCGTTAATGTGCTGGCGAAAAACGTCGGATTGCCCTCAACAGCATTTACCGCAGCCCGAAATTGATTGGAACAAATCGCAAAAAATACGCCCGAAGTGAATCCAAATAGCCCGCTTAAAAGTGCGTTTTTGACATCAATATTCGCGTTCAATTTCTTCTCGGGCCAAGAAATCATCACCATGCCAAGGGTCGCGATAATGAGGCCGGCCCAAGAAATCCAACCCAATTTATCACCCAAAAACCACACACCGAACGCCGCAGTCACAATTATCGAGCTATGTTGCAGCGCAACGCCAATTGCGAATTTTGAAAACCGCATCGAAAGCAAAAATGCCGCCGACGCCAAAAATTGAAATAATGACCCTGCCATAACATTTAGCCAAAAATACTGGCTAAGCGCAATGCCATAATGCCCACGATACAAAAGCAAGGCCATCAACACAGCGAATGTGAACGGAACCGCAAACGCAAATCGCACCCAAGCGGCAATCCATGGTCCCGCAGCGACCATTATTTCGCGTTGAAAACTGTTGCGTAATGTCTGTAAAAACGAGGCTATTATTGATAGAAAAATCCACATTCCACCGCAATAAGTAATGGTGCGTATTTTGCAAAGCGATTTTCGAGAAATAACTTGCTTTTCGCCCAATAAATAACATAATTGGGGCGTGAATATCGCACCAACCAAATGGAGCCGCAATATGGACAACAAACTTATTCCTTCTTTCGACAGCAAATTTATCCCTGCCGCAATTTTGGCAATCGGCATTGCTTCGGCCGGTTTTTTTGCGGGGCATGGCTTGGTTAAATCACGCCTTGGTTTTCGCACTGTAACCGTCAAGGGCTTGGCGGAACGCAGCGTTAAAGCCGACCTTGGTTTCTGGCCGATTAAGTTTGTGGCCACCGGCCCATCATTGGCCGATGCGCGTGCCAGCCTTAATGCCAGCAATGTCGCGGTGCAGAACTATCTTAAAGCCCAAGGTTTTGCCGCAGCGGATATAAGTGTGCAGAACATTCAAGTGCAAGATAAATGGGCCGATAGTTATGGCCAACAAGTTTCCGAAGGAGTGCGCTATGTTTTGACCGAAAATGTCATGGTGCGCTCAACCGATGTCAATAAAATCTCCACCGCATCAAGCGGCATTGCCGCATTGATTGACCAAGGCGTTATTTTTTCGTCCGATTCCTACAGCGCCGGGCCGACGTTTTTATTCACCAAGCTAAACGACCTTAAACCAGTGTTGCTTACCGAAGCCACCCGCCGCGCCCGCGAAGCCGCTCAGCAATTCGCCCAACAATCAGGCGCCCGCGTCGGCGGCATCCAAAACGCCAACCAAGGCGTAATAGAAGTAAACCCCGCAGTAGAAATCCCCAATGAAAGCGGTGAAAAGCAAATTGATAAGACTGTAAGAGTTGTGACCACGATTACTTATTTTATTAAGGGATAGGATTAATAAACTAGTTCCCAATTCAATTAGAAGATTTCCTTTGGTGGGCTAGGAGAACTTCTTGATATGCAACTTCGATTTGGTTTTTAAGACTCTGTTCCGGCAGAACCGAAAATTCGCAAGAGTCAATAGCCTCCTTAGAAGGAAAGATTGTCGGATTATCTCTGTACGAAGCCTCTGACAATCTTCGAGCTTCTAGATTCGGTGTGGGGTATAAGATCGTTGAAGATATTTCCTTTCCAACTTGCCCATCCAAAATAAAATTGATGAAATAATGAGCTAGAATTGGCCTTTTTGCGTTTCTTGGTATGCACATGCTGTCAGTAATAAGAATTGACCCCTCACTCGGATAAGCAAATCCAACATCTTCATTTTCATACGCTGCTTGGGCAATATCGCCATTATACTCAACGGCAATGTCAACTTCACCCCTTACTAGTAAATCTTGCCCGTCATCGCTATGAAACAATTTCACATGAGGTGCTTGTCTTATAAGCAAGGCGCGAACAGCGGCTATTGATTGGGTTGTAAATTGGTTTATAGACTGCCCCAAATACTTGTTCGCCAATCTAAATATGTCCAAGTTCTCATTAAGTAAGGCAATACGGCCAGAATAGGTAGTGTCGTCAAAGACACTTTTCCAACTTGTTGGTGGGATACCATTTTTCATTTTCGACTTCCGATATCCAATCCCTAACATTAGGAAAGTGTAAGGCGTTGAATACCGCAAACCGTTGTCATAATTAGGGTTTTGGAACTCAGTCGCAATGTTGCGCCTATTCGGTATGAGCCCATGATTTAATGGCTGTAATAAACCCTCGTCAATCATAACCTGCAAATATTCATTGCTTGGCATAATAACGTCGTATTGGTAACGTTGCGAACGTATGCGGTTTAATAGTTCTTCATTGGTAGCAAACAACGACAATTCGACACGTCTATTACTAAGTCGTCTAAAATTTGCTAAAGTTCTGTCGCCAATATAAGTGTCCCAATTATAAAATTCTAATGACCCAGCCTCCAGACTCGTGTCTTGGGCAGCGGCAATTGTCGGCATGGAAAAGCCTGCTGCGACGGCACCAAATTTCGCCAAAAACTTCCGTTTTGAGGTCGAGGAACCACCAAGGATTTCTATTGCTTTCTTAAGTGTGGTTTCAACTTTTTCCAAACTAATTGCCCCTTTTTTTCATAGAGCTATCTTTGTTTTACAAAACATACAATAATTTTAGTTTGAATTCGGGGATAGAATTCGGGGACATTGCGTAATTGAGATATGATGCGCTTCGTTGTTAATATTTGGAGCCTTTTTGGGTTTTGAATATGAGAATGGAGAAACATCATGGACGGATTATATATTGGATTAGATGTGTCTGACAAGGTGACACATATATGTTGTGTGGATTATTTGGGCAAGGTTATTTGGTGTGGCGAGGCCGCAACCGACCCCGAGGCTTTGGCATCTAAACTTAAGAAGCATTGCAAAACCATAACGCGGATTGTTCTTGAAACTGGAAGCCTGTCTTCATTTTTATACCATGGCTTGAATGAACGCGGCCTGCCAGTAACCTGCGTTTGTGCACGCCATGCCAAGGGTGTTTTGTCGGTGCAGACCAATAAAAGCGATGTGCATGATGCCGAAGGCTTGGCGAACTTGGCGCGAACTGGCTGGTTCAAGGCGGTGCATATAAAGGACACGCAAACCCATTTGCATAGAGCGCGGCTCAAGATACGCGAGCAATTAGTCAAAGCCCATGGTGCAATGCGCAATCAGATGCGCGGCCTGCTAAAGCTATTTGGTCTGCGTTTGGGCGTGGTGAACACACCGAACAAGCGCAATGAAAGACTGTTAATGCTATTCGCGCAGAAGCCTGAACTTGCTGAAATTATGAAGCCTTTGATGGACGCCTTGGCAGCATTGGAAGTGCAGATAAAAGTCGCAACCCACGAACTCACAAAACGCGCGACCTCGGACCCCGTGTGCGAACGCCTAATGAGTGTGCCAGGTGTTGGGCCAATTACTGCTTTGACCTTTATCAATAGTATCGAAGACCCCGCGCGATTTAGCCGAAGTTCGGATGTCGGCGCCTATGCCGGCCTTGCGCCAAGGCGCTTTCAATCGGGCGAACGCGACAATAAGGGCCATATATCAAAATTTGGTGACGGGCAGTTACGAAGCACATTGTATGAAGCCGCCAATAACTTGCTATCGCGGGTCAAACGGCCATTTCCATTGCAAACTTGGGGCAAGGCCTTGGTTCAAACCAAAGGCGCAAAACGTGCCAGAGTTGCCGTGGCGCGAAAACTCGCTACCCTGCTTCACAGCCTTTGGCGTTCTGGTGAAAAGTTTAAGTGGGAGACCGCCTGACAGCAACCCCCACTCTTTAGCCTAGAAAGCCAAAACGGATGATCTCGAAAATCCTGTAGAGGATAAAACCTCGTCGGGGACAAAAAGACATCCACCCCTATTTTACTCAGATTACCGCTTGAAAGCAATCCTGTGAAACGGCCATCTAAGCTCCAAAGCAAGCCATTATCACGTAGACAACCATAGCTTCTAGCACATATCTGAAAAATCAATTAGACAACATGATGTGAATTAAGTTGATTGCTTTTCATTTTTCACCTTTCGCCCACGCTGTATGAGTATGAACAATTCTCAAAAAAAATCAAACTTGTCGCTTAAGAAGCCATAATGAAAATCTATCATAGTTTGGAGCATTGGCAAAAGAGGGGTCTAAATGACCTAATTCACATCATGTCCCCTATTTTACATTTTACAACCCCTATTTTAACAACAGGCCGCATGCTCGATTCACTCGCGCCCCCTCCGTCCATGCTTCGCCCTTGGCTACGCATGGCCACCTCCCCCGCTTCGCTTTGCTCCGCAAGGGAGGACACGCCAATGCCAAACGGGATTTAATGGTAATCACCCCACCTCTTGCACACCACCATGCCGTTTTTGCTTGGTCATGAGGCGGTTGAGGGCACCAACATAGGCTTTGGCGCTGGCGACGAATGTATCGGCGTCGGCGGCGCGGGCGGTGGCGTAATAGCCGCCCTCGGCAAGGCGCACCGAAACTTCGGCTTGGGCGTCGGTGCCTTCAGTAACCGCATGAACTTGGTATAAATCCAACACAGCTTCATGCGGCACAAGGGCGCGAATGGAGTTGAACACTGCGTCCACGGGGCCATTGCCACGCATAGTGGTCCAGCGTTTTTCGCCGTCAATTAACAAATCAATTTCCGCAGTTTGTGGGCCATCTGTGCCAGCCACAACTCGAAGGCGCGCCACTTTTATGGCATCATCAACATGGGATGCCGCATCATCGACCAATGCCACCAAATCATCATCAAAAATGAACTTCTTTTTATCGGCCAAATCTTTGAAGCGAGTGAAAGCGTCCATGAAGGCATTGTCGGATAATTCATAGCCCAAAGCGCGCAATTTATCTTTGAACGCGTGGCGGCCAGAATGTTTGCCCATCACCAAATTTGTGCCACCTTGGCCCACGGATTCTGGTGTCATAATTTCGTAGGTTTCAGCGTTTTTCAACATGCCGTCTTGGTGAATACCTGATTCATGCGCGAAGGCATTTTTACCAACAATTGCCTTATTATATTGCACAGGAAAACCCGTTATGCGTGAGACCATTTTCGAGGCCGCGAAAAGCCTTGTGGCGTCAATTTGCGTGCTAAACGGCATTGCATTTTCGCGCACTTTTAGTGCCATCACGATTTCTTCAAGCGCGGCATTGCCCGCCCGTTCGCCAAGGCCGTTAATGGCGCATTCAATTTGCCGCGCGCCATTTTGCACTGCCGCAAGCGAATTGGCGACCGCCAAACCCAAATCATTATGGCAGTGTGCCGAGAAAATAACTTCATCCGCACCCGGAATATTCTCAATTAAGTCTTTGAAAATAGCGCCATATTCGTCTGGGACGCCATAACCAACTGTATCGGGAACATTGATGGTGGTCGCACCTGCCTTGATGGCCGTCTCAACTGCGCGGCGCAAAAAATCACGCTCGCTGCGGGTTGCATCTTCGGCGGACCATTCCACATCGCCCACCAAATTACGCGCCAATGCCACCGAACCGTGGATTGCTTCAAGTACCTGTTCAGGCTCCATTTGCAATTTGTGTTTCATGTGCAATGGCGAGGTTGAAATGAAAGTGTGTATGCGCGGGCGTGCTGCCCCCCTCACCGCCTCGGCACAGCGTTCAATGTCCTTTGCGCCAGCGCGCGAAAGGCCACAGACGATACTTTGTGATACAATTTCCGAAATCGCTTTTACTGCGTCAAAATCACCTTGGCTGGCAATTGGGAAGCCAGCTTCGATAACATCGACTTTCATTTCTTCGAGGAGTTTTGCGAGTTCCAATTTTTCGAAATGTGACATGGACGCACCGGGGCTTTGTTCGCCGTCGCGCATTGTGGTGTCAAAAATACGAATATGGTCGCTCACTTTTATTTCCCTTTCAAATAGGTCGTTTTATTGATTTGAATATAACTCGAATTGCAACGCAAATGTCGCAAAATTAGTCTATAATGCAATAATTTTCTAATTCAACCCACTTTTGGCTAACAATTGGTAATTTTTACCAAAAAATCGGGTTTTTTAGAATTTAGTCTCTATTTTGCAACTTTAGCAGCATCGGCCTGACGCCAAACACGATGAGCGCCCAAATAATAGCGGCGGCGATAAAAAACACTAAAGCGCCCAAGCCATCGCCGTCGAACGCATCTTCGATTCCCTCAGATCCAAATGCGACCAATAGTATTTTTGGCAAAATACCAAGGCCAGTTCCAGCTATAAACCATGAAGCCCTTATTTTCGCCGCGCCCAAGGCCAGATTGACCAAAATAAAAGGGCCTGTGGGGACTTGGCGGACCAATAAACTGGTCAAGAATCCGTTATTTGAAATGAAGCGCAGTGCTTTTTTGCCGCGTCCACCCATTAATTTTTGCACTAAGCCAGCCCCGCCAAAGCGCCCTAATCCAAATCCAACACTTGCCGAAACCAGGGTTGCGACCCAAGAAAGAACTATTCCTTCATAGGTGTCAAAAACTGCAACTGTCGCAGCGATTAAAATGACTTGCGGCGCACCTAAGAACGCCAAGACCACAAAAACCAGCGTAACCGCAATTGGCGACCACCACAAACCACGCAAGCCGCGAAAGAAATTGGCAATTGCGCCCTGATCGACCTCAAGAAATACCGTGCCCGCAGCGGCAATTATGCCAGCAATCGTAAAAAGCACAAAAGCAATCCATACCGCTTTTTGTGAACTAGATTCCATTGTCGTGAAATAGTTTATGAAATTCTCGAATTTGCGGCGCATTTGCTCGGTTTATGCCAATTTGAACTGGCTTTCTAACAATATTGTCACTTTCTACTTGGTTGGTGGGTTAGGATTTTTCAAGTGCGACTAAAAAGGCACACCTATGTGGCTGATATTAACATGCAAGATTTGGGCTACTCAAAACTCAGTTTAGCAATTTTACGCTTTTGAACAATAGCGATAATCTTTACACCATCGCCGACTATTGGGTAAAAAATAACATGGCTTTAATGTTCAAGTCGGCGGACGTCTTTTCTGTGCCTTTCAGAAACCCGTCCAATTAGTGGGTTTTGCGCGATTAATTCGAAACAGTTTTCTAGGCTTTTGTGGTAGTTCGTAGCAACGCGCACTCCGAAATTTATTACCGAATACCTAATAATGGATTGCAAGTGTCCTACGGCAACTTTACTTAAGCTATAACTAGCCATATTAATATTCGTTTTGTTGCTGCAGTGACTTTTGCGCTTCCGTAAAAATTTCCTTCATGTTTAACTTGCTAACACCACTTGCGATAGATTCTTCAAGTAATTCGTTAAGTTCTTCCATTGACATCGCTTCATTGCGATTGCCTTTATCACGCCGTATCAAATCGCGCACATAATCGCTTGAACTTGAATATTCGCCATTTTTGGTAAGGCTTTCGACCCATTCTTTCATTTGAGTCGGAAGTGAAACTGTCATGGTGGCCATTTTTGTGCTCCTAATTGGGAGACACTAACATAAATAAGAATATTTCACAAATATTCTTATCGGCAGCTTCAATCATAAGCCGGGCAAGTGCCGCGCAATTCTGGTAGCATTTTCCAATTTCTGATGGGCACGGGCGCCAAATTATGACGCACCACACGGGTTCTACGCTGGCTTGTGTGCAAAACAACTGCGCGGCCTGTGGAGAAATTTACGTCGCATGAAGTTGCCGCTTCAGGATCAAAAGCATCCCAGCGCGCAATTTTATAGCCCACTACTTTCATTTGTCCGCCACGAAAAGCCACCAAAGTATCGGCTTCATATTTGCTGCGCCCGATGCCAATATGCGAAGAAGTGACCACAATAGAATTGGCAGCATTAAGCTTAATATGGGCGGGATCGCCAATCATTGGCGACGAACCAGCAAAATTGGTGGCGATGATAGGCGGGGCAAACCTGCCATTGGGGCGGCCAAAATGAATGTGCAATGATACGCTTTCGTCTTCATTGCTTTCCACCAACATGGCTTTGTCCATATGGCCATCGCGATTCCAATCATAGCGAACTTGTTCGGCTGCTGGGCCAGTTTGGGCCGAGGATGAGCCATTTAATGCAAGCACAAATAAGCAGGCGATAATTGCAGCAGGTTTCATCTTCACACCAATTTTCAAGCGGTTTTAGGCCGAATGCCGCGATAAATCAACCAAAATGTGAGCGCCAATTCCGCCAATAAAGCTGGCATTAGTGCATAGTCGCCTATCAAATCTTGGATTTGTGGTGCCACAAAAAAAGTGAAGCTATTGGCAAATTGGCAAACCCCACAAATGACAATAGCGATGCCGATGAGTTTTGGGAAAAAATCTGATTTATACAATAAATATCCCATCAATAAATTGTAAAACCCGCACAAAATCAAGCACACATGGTAAGTTACATTGTGTAATCGCAAGCTCAAATACCCCATTGAATTAAGTTGTTCTGTGGAAAACACATTCAAATTTTCCCCGCCATCAAGGAGAAGGGCTGGAAGGAAATGGGAAAGCACGCCAATTGCCAAAACTGCAAGCGAAACAATCCGCAAAAATGCTACCAATAAAGAGAGGGCGGGATTTGTCGGTTTCAGCAAATAATAAAGGCAAAGCGCAACCACAATATCAAAACCGATTGTGAAAACATCTGACCCGGCTGCCCAGCGCCACAAGCCAATATTATCGGCGATATTTTGTGCGGTTTGCGCAGGGTTATTGGTGACAGCAAGGCCACCGCGCACATAGGCTTCGGAAAATATGCCAGTAATAATAACCCCAAGATAGGCAAGGCCGCCATAAAGCGATAAATTACGAGTTTGTGATTGGTTTGTCATTTTGCCCTCTTTTTGTTGGTGTATCTGTGTATTATTCCACCACTACACACAAGAGTCAAGAAGGCAAAATAAAAAAGCGGCTCCTTGAGAATCGCTTTTTTGATTAGAGTGTTTAATATTCAAGTTTGTCATACCCGAATTTTCCTAGGAAAATATCGTGTATCTCGTTGACTAAAGGCGAATATGGTAGCTGCGAACACGAGACTCCCCGACAAAATCTTCGATTTTTCAGGGATGCTAATTAGTTTTTCGCCTTATCCACCAATTTATTCTTCGCTATCCATGGCATTAAAGTGCGGAGTTCCTTGCCAACTGCCTCGATTTGATGCTCTTCATTGAATTTGCGGCGAGCCTGGAAAAATGGGGTGCCGGCTTGGTTTTCGGCCATCCATTTACGGGTGAAATCGCCATTTTGAATATCGAACAGCACTTTTTTCATTTCGGCTTTGGTTTCTGGGGTAATGATGCGGGGTCCAGTAACATATTCACCATACTCTGCCGTATTGGAAATTGAATAATTCATATTGGCAATGCCGCCTTCATAAATAAGATCAACAATCAATTTAACTTCGTGCAAGCATTCAAAATACGCCATTTCGGGGGCATAGCCGCCCTCGACCAAAGTTTCAAAACCCGCGCGAATAAGTTCGACAACGCCGCCACACAATACTGCTTGCTCACCAAATAAATCGGTTTCACATTCTTCGCGGAATGAAGTTTCAATAATGCCAGAACGCCCGCCACCAACGCCCGATGCATA
>ERZ1292633.5482-Hain-H41-02um-R1-5482-length-11440-cov-6_pt1 | contig 11440 bp, 12 predicted proteins | sample MGYA00564406_ERZ1292633 | MGnify/ENA primary metagenome ERZ1292633 (study PRJEB36523, sample SAMEA6512639) | groundwater metagenome | collected 2019-01-08 | study: AquaDiva: Metagenomics assemblies of 32 groundwater samples
GCGCCGTTCAGCGTCGAGCTCCAGCTCGAGTTGTACATCGTGTAGGTCGCCGCGCTCACCCCATGGTTCCACAACAAGCCGTTCGTATAACGCTGCGTGGCCAGTTGATGGTCGTGGGGCACGTGACAGACGCGGCAGATCTCCTTGGCCGGGTTCCAGGTCTCCAGCGAGAAATTATGCGGGCTACCCAGTTGGGAGATTCCAAGCCCCAGACCGGAGGCGGCGGCCGCGGCCGCAAAGCACAGTGCCGCGGTCACGATCGGAGTCAACAACAATGGTCTCATCGATCTCACCGTCTCCCCCGATTTCCGCTCCTTCGGTTTCAGGCGCGAGAAAAGGATGGGTTACGTCCCCATCCTTTCCTCGATCCCGCCGGCGCTCCTCTGCGCACCGGCGGGTCATTGGCGCAAACCTACTTGATATGGCAGGTCAGGCACAGGCCGGAAGCGGCCCCGCCTTGTGCCACGGTCTGCGCCACGCGCAGCAGGTGAGAGGCCGGCACCGACTCCTGATCGTGCACGTCGTGGCACGACGAGCACTGCACCTTGCCCCCATCGAGCACGCTGGCGATGGTGCCGCTCGTGCCCATCGTGGTCGACGTCGGCTGCAGCTTCGTGTCTGCCGTCGCATCGTACGTGATGGAGAGCGGGTGCGTGCCGCGCAGGTCGAGATTGGCGCCATCCGTGAAGCTCGGCACCCGGAAGCCCGCAAAGGCCCCCGCATTGATGCTCTGGATCTCCTTGCCCGCGGTACCCGCATACTTGTCGAAGGTGTCGATCGCCACCGTGCCGTCGTGACAGCCCAGACACAGCTTGGCGGTCCCGTCCGGCTGCGCCGACTGCGCGCCGTTCAGCGTCGAGCTCCAGCTCGCGTTGTACATGGTGTAGTTCGCCGCGCTCACCCCATGGTTCCACAACAGCCCGTTCAGATAACGCTGCGTGGCCTGTTGATGGTCATGGGGCACGTGACAGACGCGGCAGATCTCCTTGCGCGCATTCCACGTCTCGTCCGATGCGAGGCCCGTCTCCGGGCTGACGCCGTCCGTGAAGTCATGCGGGCTGCCGGCAATGCCGAGACCCTTTCCATTTGCCCACACGGATCCGGCAATCAGCAAACCCGCCATTCCTAACAGCAAAGGTACAAACTTGTTCATGTTTTTCATGGTCCACTCCTCGTAGTAACTGAAACAGTTTTCATGGTCCACTCCTCAGTTGTAACTGAAACACTTTAACCACAGTCTAAAATCGAACTTGCCGCCCTCTCCGGCAATGTACACACCGTCCTTTCGTTTCCTGTATTTCATTCTTTTCGAAATCCGTGTCGTTTTCATTGATATAAATCAACCGCCCTATTGAATGTTTTTATGTCCATAAAACTTTTTGAAAATTTTTATGTCTTACGAATTTTTTCGACCCTCACTTCCCCTTGAGCGAGGCGTAGTAAGCCGCGAGATTCTCGATGTCCTGATCGCTCAGCGGCTTCGCCAACATATTCATCATCTTCATCGGATCCTGGCGCGCGCCGGAGCGGAAGCTCTGCATCTCCTTCGCCAGGAACGCGGCATCCTTGCCCGCGAGCGCCGGGTTCTTCTCCTTGCCTTCGCCCTGCGCACCGTGACAGCCGGCACACATGGACGCCTTGCCCGCGCCCGCCGCCGCATCGCCCGCGGCCTGCGCGCTGCCGACACCGGCAGGGAGAGCCAGCATCACTGTCAGCGCCACACTTGCTATCGCCACTTTCTTCATACGTTCTCCTTTGTTATGCGTGCCATCATCAATGTTCTCGATTGTATTTATCCGACATCGCTGTCGTGATTGCATTGAGCTAGATCAACCGGTTCGAGCGGCTGGCGTCTTATCTGACAAGTGAGCTCAGGTAATAAAATGCAAAAAACCATAGAAATGTACCGCCCGCACTTATCTGGGCGACAACTGCCTTGATCTCCATCAATCTGGGGTAACAGAAAAAATTATGTGGTATCGAAAAAGGAAGGGTTGAGAACTGGACTACGAATACGCGCCTCTGTCGCAGCAACAACTACATGCCGTGAGGGGCGAGCTCGCCACGCTAAACCGCGGGCCAGCCGGGGCGTGGCGGTTTTACTTCGCTACCAGCACACCGCGGTACATGCGCATCTGGCAGGTAAACTCGTATTCACCCGGTTGCGGCGGTGTCACGACCACGTCCAGGGGCTTGCCTATCGGCAAATCAGCGCTGATCCCGAGGCCGTCAAACAAGGCTTTTTCCGCGCAGGGGTCGGCGTCCTGGCGCAGGAAACGCAATGTCACCGGTTTGCCGGCCGGCACCTCGATGCGGGCCGGCGTGTAGACGCCGTCGGCGACGATGATTTCAATCGGCTGCGGTCCGGCGGCGCGCAGCGCCTCCGGGCGGTACAGCCAAAACCACCAGACAATCAGTCCTATGAGCGCCAGTCCGCTGAGATTGATCAATATATTGCTCATGAAAATTTCACAGGATTAACAGGATTTCGCAGGATTTACATGATTAAGTCGTAAAGCTTTTTGGTTTTAATCCTGTAAATCCTGTCTATTCCGTCTTTAAAAATCTCAGGCGGTTGGCGTTGCTCACCACCGTCACCGACGACATCGCCATCGCCGCCCCGGCAATGATCGGATTGAGCAACAAGCCGGTGAACGGATACAGCGCGCCGGCGGCGATGGGAATGCCGAGTACATTGTAAATAAACGCGCCGAACAGATTCTGCTTGATGTTGCGCACCGTGGCGCGCGAGATGGCGATGGCGTCGGCCACGCTATGCAGCGATCCGCGCATGAGCGTCACGTCCGCGGACTCGATGGCCACGTCGGTGCCGGTGCCGATGGCGTAACCCACGTCGGCTTGCGCCAGCGCCGGCGCATCGTTGATGCCGTCGCCGACCATGCCGACGATCTCGCCGCGCGCCTGCAACCCGGAAACTTTCTCCGCCTTGTCGCCGGGCAGCACCTCGGCCATCACTTCGTCGACGCCGACCTCGCGCGCCACGGCATCGGCGGTGGCGCGGTTATCGCCGGTGATCATCACCACCTTGAGACCGATCGCGTGCAGCCGCGCGATGGCGGCTTTCGAGTCCGGCTTGACCGGATCGGCCACGGACACGATGCCGGCGACGGTATCGCCAATGGCAAGAAACATGGGCGTCTGTGCCTGCGCCGCGAGTTGTTCCGCGCGCTTCGGAAGATTTCCAAGATCGATCTTGTGTTTCGCCATCAGGCGCGCGTTGCCAAACAATATTTTCCTGCCCTCCATCGTCGCCGACACGCCGTGACCCGTGATGGCCTCGAAACCGTTGACGGCGGAAAGCTTGATGCCTTTGGCCCTGGCCGCCGAGACGATTGCCTCGGCAAGCGGGTGCTCCGAACCGGTCTCGATGCTCGCCGCCATCGTGAGCAGTTTCGACTCGTCCCAGCCCGCCGCCGGCACCAGTGCGGTCACCGTGGGCCGGCCTTCGGTGACGGTGCCGGTCTTGTCGAGCACGATCGTGGTGAGCCTGCCCGCCTGCTGCAAGGCCTCGCCATTGCGGATGAGAATGCCGTATTCCGCCGCCTTGCCCACGCCTACCATAATAGAGATGGGCGTGGCCAATCCAAGCGCGCAGGGACAAGCTATTATGAGCACCGTCATCGTGGCCACCAGCGAGAAGGAAAGCCTTGGATCGGGGCCGAGGTTGAACCATGCCAGGAATGTCAGCACCGCAATAATAAGAACCGACGGCACGAACACGGCGGAAATTTTATCCGCCAGTCTCCCGATCGCGGGCTTGGAGCTTTGCGCGCGGCGCACCATCTCGATGATGCGCGCGAGCGCGGTATCCGCGCCGATGCGCTTGGCTTGAAACAGGAAGCTGCCGGACTTGTTGAACGTGGCGCCGACGACTTCATCGCCGGTCTTTTTTTCCACCGGCATCGGCTCGCCGGTAAGCATGGACTCGTCCACGGAGGAATGGCCTTCGATGATGACGCCATCGACCGGGATTTTTTCGCCGGGGCGCACGCGGATGGTTTCATCGAGACCGACCTCGGAAATCGGGATGTCCAATTCCTTGCCGTCGCGGATCACGCGCGCGGTTTTGGGCTGGAGACCGATGAGGCGCTTGATGGCTTCCGAAGTTTTTCCACGGGCGCGCATTTCGAGCGCCTGGCCGAGGTTGATCAGGGCGATGATGATGGCCGCGGCCTCGAAATAGGCGTGGCGCGCGAGACTCGGCACGATACCGGGAAAGACCACCACCAGCATCGAATACACCCACGCCGCGCCGGTACCGAGCGCGATGAGCGTATCCATGTTGGCGTTGTGCGCGCGGAAGGCCTTCCACGCGCCGCGAAAAAAATGCCCGCCGGAATAGACCAGCACAAACAACGTCGCCAGCCCCGTCACGCTCCAGAACGCATAGCCCGGCGGCGTCGCCAGATGCGGCAGCCAGTCCAGCGGCTCGGCCACGAACAGGGGGAATCCCACCGCGGCGGCCACCGCAAACTTGCGCAGCAGCGCACGGTAGTGCGCGAACTCCGCCGCCTCCTTCTCGGTCTCGTCGTCAATCCCGCGCAACTCGGCGGCGTCGTATCCCGCCTGCTTGACCGCCGAGATCAACATGGAGACGGCAACTTCGCCTCGTACACTCGCCGTGTGCTCGGCAAAATTGACCGTGGCTTCGGCCACACCGGGTACGCTCTTGAGCGCGTTCTCCACCGTCGCCACGCAGCCGGCGCAACTCATTCCCGAAATGGACAGGCGTTTGACCGCCGCAAGATTACTCATGACTTTCCGGCAACCTCAATGAAAACTGGTTATAAGACCGAGTATGCCAGAAAAAATTCGTTCAGCCTGCTGCGGCGGGGGGATGGCCGTAAAAATCGAGGGTCATGGACAAACGATCGTGCTATTTGTGTTCCTCGCGCGCTGAGGCAGCCAGACTCAACAACGTATCCAGCCGGCGCAGGAGAAACAACGCGATGAAGGCCGCGAGCACCGGGATACTCGCGATAAAAAGGTGGTTCTCGCCAAAAGGAAACAGCAACTGTTCATAAGTCACCAGGGTAGAAATCGCATGGAGCAATAACCCCAACCCATAAGTGATTGTCTTCCAGAGACCGGCGAGCATGGCAAGACCCAGCAGGATCTCCAAAACGCCCGCGGTCTGAGCCACGGCAGGCGCGATAGCGAGGCCATAAAAATGCGCAAACACCTTTACGGTCGTCTCCGTCGCCACCAGCTTGTCGATACCAAAGAGCAGCAGGAACGCGGCCAGGGCGATACGCAGAATGAGCAGCGCAACGTCAAGTTGTCCGGAATTCTTGGCGGCCTCCTTGAAAAAGTCAGTCCTGCTTTCCGGTGGCGAAGATGAAGACATAAGCCCCGTGGTTGATATCTATCTTCAGGTCGCCGCCGTGGCTCTCGGCGTAGGCGAGCCAGCCGGGCTTGTGCTGGCATTCGGGGACTTCCGGCGATTCCTTGCCGCGCTCACGATCGAACCAGGCCAGCGGCATGGCGTCCTCCGCGTACCGCTTCGCCGCCGATTCCGCCAGCGCCTGCGCCGCCGCGAAATCAAGATCCATCCCGCTCACCTCCAGTCCGACCTCACGCATACCGGCGCCGGCCTGCCATTTTTCGTAACACCGCTGGCCGCAAAAATGGTAAACGTAGTCCACGCCCTCCAGGCTGCGGGCCACCGATCGCGGAATCTCCTTGAGACAGACTTCGCAGGCGACCAGTCCTGCTTCAGGCACATCTGTCATAGTCATGGCACATCACCCCGCTTTGCATGTCATGCAGCAAACGCTTCCATTACTTAGACCATTCTAAAACGTCAGGTTCAAATCCGCTCGACGGTCAATGCCATTACGGTCGTTTCCTTCTCATGCGCGGTCATGGCGGTCTCCTTGCTAGCGCAGATAAGCCTCGGTGACATAGCGCCGCATCATTCGGTGGCTGTTGAAGTACGAGGCGTTCTTGCAGATCGCACCCTTCATCACCGCGATCCACGCGGCGCGCGAAGCGTAGTAGTACAGAGGCAGCACTACCTGCTCAAGCTTCTGGTACAGTGAATGCACGTCAGTGTCGTTCGGCGCGTTGGCGGAATCGCCGATAGCCCAACCGGTTACACCCTCGATGCAGCCTTCGATCCACCAGCCGTCGAGCACGCTCAGGTTCGGCACGCCGTTGAACGCAGCCTTCATGCCGCTGGTGCCGGAGGCCTCGAGCGGACGCAGCGGCGTGTTGAGCCACGCGTCCACGCCCGAGACGATGGTGCGCGCCAACGCCATGTCGTAGTTGGGGAGAAAGACCACGGGGACGGTCCCGGCCAGCGCGCGCATGTGCTCATGCAATGCTTCGATAACGCGTTTGCCTCCTTCATCGCGCGGGTGGGCCTTGCCGGCGAACACGATCTGGAACGGCCATTGGCTCGCAATGCTTTTCAGACGTTCAAGATCGGCGAAGAGCAGATCGGGGCGCTTGTATCCGGTCATGCGCCGGGCGAATCCCAGGATCGGAACCTTCGGATGCAAAGTCACGCCGCAAAGTGCCTTCACTTTTTCGATGAGCTCGCGCTTCGCCAGCACATGCGCCTGCCAGATGCTCTCATCCGGAATCCGATCGGCGCGCACCAGCAGCTCGGGCTCGTGACACCATCCGGGGAGATGGGCGTCGTAAAGTTTCGCGAAACTCGGGCACGTCCAGGCAAAGGGGTGCACGCCGTTGGTGATCGCGCGCACGGTGTAACCCGGAAAAATTTCGCGCGAGGTCTCGGCGTGGCGTTTGGCCACACCGTTGACGTAGTCGCTTAGGTTCAAGGCCAGCCGCGTCATGTTCAGATTTTCCTCTCCCGCCAGCGTCCTCAGCGTCGGCATATCGATGAAGTCGCCGAGGGTGCGCTGCACCAGATCGTAGGGAAACTGGTCATGCCCGGTCTCCACCGGCGTGTGCGTGGTGAAATTGCACAGATCCCGAACGCGGGGAATGTCATAGCGCGACTCACCCGGGCGCACATCCTCAAATGGGTAGGTGTAGCGCCGCAGAAGTTCGAGGCCGAGCAACGCCGAATGCCCCTCGTTCATGTGATACTGGCGCAGCTTGAAACCCAGGGCATGCAACATGCGCACGCCGCCGATGCCGAGCACAATTTCCTGTTTCAGCCGGTAAGCGGTATCGCCACCGTAAAGGTAATGGGTGATCTCGCGATCGGCCGCCGCATTTTCGTTCAGGTCGGTATCCAGCAGGATGACGGGTTGTCGCCCGCCCATGTGACCGCCGAGGACATAGAGCCAGCCGCCGATCCAGACGTTTCGGCCTTCAATAGGCACGGTGATCTTCGCCTCCAGCGGGCTGCCCCAGCGGCTCGGTTCCCACGGGTCGGGATGTTCGATCTGTCGGCCCTGGGCGTCGATCTCCTGGCGAAAATAGCCGGCGCGGCTCGCCAGGCTGACGGCGACCAGCGGCAGTTCCAAATCCTCCGCCGTGCGCACCGTGTCCCCGGCCAATACACCCAAGCCACCGCTGTAGGTGGGAATCTCATGGCGCAGGGCGATCTCCATGGAGAAATAGGCGATGCGTGGCTCGAGGATGAATGGTTCATGCATCGTCTGCCCCCTTGCGTCAGCCGGGATGTGGGCGGGCAACGCCAAAACGTGGAAAGAACGCCGGCGTGGCCGCCGCATAGCGCGCGTAGGCCGCGTCGAACTCCCTTTGCACTTCGCGCTCCTCGCGTCGTGCCAGGCGCACATACATATAAACGAGTATCGGAAACATGATGAGCGTGAGCAGCGTCGGCCACTGCAACAGGAAGCCGAACATGATCAACACGAAGCCCACGTACTGCGGATGGCGGATGCGCGCGTACGGACCGGTCGTCGCCAGCGTGTGATTCTTCTGTGCCGCATACAGCACCCGCCAGGCGTTCGACAGCAGGATAAACCCGCCGCCGATGAAGATCATACTCAGCAAGTGAAACGGCCCGAAATGTGGGTTGGCCTTCCAACCGAACAGCATCTCCAGCAGATGCCCGGCGTCATGCGATGACCAGTCCACACCGGGATAGCGGCCTACCAGCCAGCCCGACAGCAAGTAAATGGTGAGCGGAAAGCCGTACATCTCGGTAAACAGCGCAACAATGAACGCCGAAAAAGCGCCGAACGAGCGCCAGTCGCGCTTGGTCTTCGGCTTGGTGAAACTGAAGGCGAAGATGATGAACACCAGCGAATTGATGATGACGAGCGACCACAGGCCATAAGCGGGAGTGGAGGGATTCATGGCTTGTCTCCTTTTTGCGCGTCATGATCGTGCCCGCCATGTCCGAAGAGATGCAGCAGTGGACACAGGGCCACCAGCACGAACGGCAACACGCCCAGAACATGGGCGCGGTGTTCCGTAATCAGAAAAAAGCCGGCCACCGCGAGGAAGCCAAACAGTGCCAGACCCAGGCGCGGGCCCGCCGCGCGGCGGGGATGCTGATGGTCCATCGGTGCCTCCAATAGCGGACTGTGAGCCGCCTCAGTGAGATAGCCCTTCCTTGATGGCGTTGATGATTCGATCTTCGATCTTACCGCCGATTTCCCGGGCACGTTTATTCGGGTCTCTTTCCAGCAGGTACGTCGGGCGCAGCATGATGATGGTCACGTCCTTGGGCGCCTGCTTCATGGTGTAAGCGACCACCTTGAACGGACACAGGATCGACCAGTCCATGTTGATATTGAACACCTCCTGGTTGAAAACCACGGAGCAGAAATGCACCGCCGTCACGTTGTCAAAGCCGATGGTGTTCCACTGGCCCGCGGGAAACAGATGTTTGTTGTTCTCGAGGCCCTTGGACAGATTCTCTTCGGCGGTGAGGATGAACTGCCCGGCCGCCAGACCGTGCCGGAGATGGTTCAGCACTTCGCCGAAATCGCCCTTGACCTGATATTTCCAGAAAGCCGGGCTATCGGCGGCGTGGGCCGCGCGCGGCACGCCCGTCACGCCGAAAAGAGCCAGACACAACAGTGCCGCCGCCAATGTTCGAATCGCTTTCATGATCGCACCTCCTCTGTACCAGTGAATAATGTGTAACATCAAGAGCGCCGGAAATCCGCTCCCGCTCCTTAGCTTGCCGATTCCGTCCCGCGCCGTCGGCCTGGCTTCGTGGCGGTCCAGAACGTGAACAGGCCGGCCCACCGGCCCGCCGTCCGGACCGGATCGAAACCGGCGGCGCGCAGGTAAGCCGGAATCTTTCCGCGCAGGTTTTCGGCCAGCATCGGCAGCCACCGCCCCGGCCAGAACACCAGCCACCACAAAGGATTTTCCGGCCGGTCCAGGTCCACCGCCAGCAGGCGCCCGCCGGGCCGGAGCACACGATAGACCTCACCCAGACCCTGCACCTTCAACTCCGGCGGCAGGTGATGCAGCATCAGGCTCGACAGCACCACGTCGAAACTCTGGTCGGCAAACGGAAGCCGCTCAATAACGCCCACCCTGAATTCCGGCCGGCTTGGCACCCGGGCGGCATGGCGGCGCGCCACCACGATCATCCTGGGCGCGGGATCGATGCCGACCGCCGCACCCGCCGGGCCAACGGCCTGCGCCGCCAGACGCGTGAGCACGCCGGTGCCGCAACCCACATCCAGCACTTGTTCACCCGCGCGCAGCTCAGCATGGTCCAAAGTTTCGTGGCGGAAGCGCCTGCCCAGCCCGATCAGCGTACAGCCCGCGTCGTAAAACGGCGCCTGCCAGTTCATGACCATGCCGCGGGTCTCCGCAACCGGCTCCCGCAAAGTACTCAGAAAGAATGGCCCGATGCTCATGCCCAGATCCTCAAACGGCGGACAGCCGCACCCGCTTCAACAACGCCGAGTTGACAATCACCGAGAGCGAACTCAGCGCCATGGCGGCGGCGGCGATGATGGGATTTAAATATCCCAGCGCCGCCACCGGAATGCCGATGGTGTTATAGATAAACGCCCAGAAGAGATTCTGTTTTATTTTACGCATGGTCGCGCGCGAAAGCCGAATGCCGGCCACGACCTCGCGCACGTCATCTTTCACCAGGATAATACCGCCGGTCTCCTTGGCCACGTCGGAACCAGAACCGATGGCGATGCCGATGTCGGCGGCCGCGAGCGCCGGCGCGTCGTTGACACCATCGCCGACCATGGCCACGACCTCGCCTTGCTTCTGCAGGTTTTGGATCACACGCGCCTTGTCAGCGGGCAGCACCTCGGCGATGACTTGCTCGATGCCGAGCTGTTTCGCGATCGCCTGCGCGGTGCGCTGGTTATCGCCGGTCAGCAACACCACCTGCACGCCCTCGCTCTTGAGCGAGGCGATGGCCTCGGCCGCCTCGGGCTTGAGCGTATCCGCCACCGCGATGATGCCGATCAATACGCCATCGCGGCCCACCAGCATCGCGGTCTTGCCCTCGCCTTCGAGGCGCGTCATGGCAACTTCGACCGCCTCCGTCGCCATGCCTTCGCGCTGAAACAGGCGGCGGTTGCCGAGCAACACCTTATGCCCAGCCACGCTGCCCCGGATCCCATGGCCGGGAATGGCTTCGAATCCGCTGATCTTCGGCAATCCAATGTTGTGGTGTTTGGCCGCGCGCACGATGGCTTCGCCGAGCGGATGCTCCGAACCTGCTTCTACCGCCGCGGCGGATAGCAGCACCTCGGTCTCGGCAATGTTGGAAAGCGAAACGATGTCGGTCACATTCGGTTCACCGCGCGTGAGCGTGCCGGTCTTGTCGAACACAACAGTCGTGAGCCGCTGCGCGCGCTCGAGAATCTCGCCGCCGCGGATGAGGATCCCGGCCTCCGCGCCCTTGCCCACACCGACCATGAGCGCGGCCGGTGTGGCGATGCCGAGCGCGCACGGGCAGGCGATGATGAGCACGGCGATAAAGGCGAGCAGACCCTGTGGGAAATTACCCAGCATCCACCAGCCGGCGAAGGAAAGAACGGCCACGACAATGACAGCGGGCACGAAATAGGCGGTCACCTGATCGGCAATGCGCTGGATCGGCGCGCTGCTCGCCTGCGCCTCTTCCACCATCTTGATGATCTGGGCGAGCGCCGTTTCCGCGCCGACCTTGGTCGTTTTGAAGCGGAACAGGCCGGTGCGGTTGAGCGTGCCGCCGATGACTTCCGAACCCGCGCTTTTTTCCACCGGCATGGACTCGCCGGTCAGCATGGACTCATCCACCGCGGAAGAACCTTCCGTGACCACGCCGTCGGTGGGGATTTTCTCGCCCGGGCGCACCACCACGGTTTCATTCACCATCACGCTTTCCGCCGGCACCTCCATCTCGTTTCCCTCGCGGATTACGTGCGCGGTCGCGGGCTTGAGATCCATGAGCTTGCGCACTGCCGCCGAGGAGCGCTTCTTGATCAGCTCTTCCATGTACTTGCCGAGCAGCACGAACGCGATGATGACGGCCGAGACCTCGAAGTACACGTCG
>ERZ1292633.295-Hain-H41-02um-R1-295-length-63273-cov-6_pt1 | contig 11439 bp, 8 predicted proteins | sample MGYA00564406_ERZ1292633 | MGnify/ENA primary metagenome ERZ1292633 (study PRJEB36523, sample SAMEA6512639) | groundwater metagenome | collected 2019-01-08 | study: AquaDiva: Metagenomics assemblies of 32 groundwater samples
CTGCCCAAAGTCCAGCGCGGCGGCATTGGCCGGGTAATGATGGACGCGCTACTGGCGGCAGCAGAGGTGTCCGCACCAGCTGCGCTGATGATGATCGGCGATCCCGAATATTATGGCCGCTTTTTTGGCTTTGCTGCGGATGCTACGGCGGGGTGGCGATTGCCGGGGCCAGTGGAACGCCGCCGATTGTTGGCGCGTGCAGTGGGCGGGCATCATCCGCCTGCGCTTGCAGGACAGATTGTGCCGCGCGGCTAAGGACTCTATTGCTAGGCCAAATGGTCAAACTCATCCCCCCTCCCGATTTCGGGCGCGCAACGATGGCAGACATCATGGCCTTTGCAGGCGCCGATGCTCTGCCGCCCGTTGATGACTGGAACCCGGCGCATTGTGGGTCCATCGACATCCGCATCATGGCCGATGGGCGGTGGTTTCATGAGGGCAGTGAGATACGCCGTCCCGCGATGGTGCGCCTGTTCAGCCGGGTCTTGCGGCGCGAGAGCGACGGCAGTCATGTTCTGGTGACACCGGCGGAGCGGCTGACCATCATGGTTGATGATGCGCCCTTCATTGCCGTCGAATTGCGCGAAGAGGCGGGTGCGCTCATCTTTCGCATGAGCACGGGTGATATCATCATTGCGGGACCACAACACCCGCTGCGGCTGCGCGATGGCCCGGCTGGGCGGCTACCCTATCTGCACGTGCGCGGCCCCGATGACCGCCCGCTGGAGGCAAGGCTGGCGCGCCCCGTCTATTATCAACTGGCGGAACTCGCTGACGAACATGGGTGCGTCAACAGCGGCGGCGTGGCCTTCACTATCGGTGATGTGGCGTGACGTTGGGTGCACGCCTGACACGGCGGATGCAGGCGATAGTGAGCGGAGCAAGCGTCGAAGATGAAGGTAGCCCGTCACCCGGAGACACGCGCCCGCTCAAACAAGCGGCGGTACTGGTTGCCTTTGTTGATCGCCCGCATCCGACCCTGTTGTTAACGCGGCGGCAACCGCATTTGCGCAGCCATGCCGACCAGGTCGCCTTTCCCGGCGGCGGAGTCGACGCCAGCGACGCAAACATCATCGCCACCGCGCTACGCGAAGCGCATGAGGAGGTGTCTTTGCCCTTTGGCGCAGCTACCATCGTTGGGACACTTGCGCCCTATCGCACCACTAGCGGCTATTGCATCACCCCCGTGCTGGCGACTATCCCGCCGGACCTGCCGCTGGTGCCCGACGAAGGCGAAGTGGCGCACATATTCGAGGCGCGCTGTGACCATGTGTTTGACCCTGCTATGCTGGTTCGCCAATCCGCCATATGGCAGGGCGCTACGCGGCATTATTGGGAGGTCATGGTCGATGGCGAACGGGTGTGGGGGGTGACCGCTGGGATCATCCGCAACATTGGCTTGATGCTGGGGCTGGATGCCAACCCGCGCGCGCTCAACCGCGATGTCGCCCCATGATCGGTGCCGCCCTGCCAGCTGCCGCGTGGCGCGATGATACGGCGCTACTGCGGCTATTTGCCGTACTCGGCGGGCGCGAAGGGCTGACCCGTATCGTTGGCGGCGCGGTGCGTGACACGATGGCAGACCAGCCCGTTACCGATGTTGATTTGGCGACCAAATTGCGGCCCGATGCGGTTGTGGCGCGCCTGACAGCGGCGGGGATAAAGGCGGTGCCGACCGGCATCGCCCATGGCACCATCACCGCCGTGGTCGATGGACATGTGTTTGAAGTGACGAGCCTGCGCCGTGATGTGGCAACCGACGGACGGCGCGCCACGGTGGCCTTCACCGATGATTGGGCCGAGGACGCCGCGCGGCGTGATTTCACCATCAATGCGCTCTATGCCGATCCGGTGTCGGGCGCAGTTTACGATCTGACAGGTGGCTTGGCGGACCTTGCGGCGCGCCGCGTGCGCTTCATTGGCGATGCGGCGGCGCGGATCGACGAGGATCATTTGCGTATCTTGCGCTATTTCCGTTTCCACGTCCGATTTGGATGCGGTGATGCGGACCCGACAACATTGGCGATCATCGCGGCTAAAGCGGCGAGCCTGCGTGCATTATCGCGCGAACGCATCGCCGATGAATTGCTCAAATTGCTCCGCCTGACCGACCCTGTTCCCGCACTGCGCTTGATGCTTGGAGCAGGTCTGTTTGCGCATATGATAGCCGAAGTCAGCGCGCCATCGATTGATGCTGTGTCACGATTGGTTATGGCCGAGCAACTGGCCGCCCTCTCGCCCGACCCCGTTTTGCGCTTAATTGCCTTGCTCCCAACCGATTCTTCATCGGCAATTCTGGTCGCTGGGCGGCTCAAACTATCAAAGCGGATTGGCAAGCGCTTAGTTGCGGCACGGTGTGAAACGGCCGCGCATGAACCGCGTGCAGTGGCCTATGCTCTTGGCATCGAGGCGGCGATTGACCGTGCACTGTTGGCGGGAGATGCTGCCACGACGCGCGAAGCGCTTGGTGGCTGGACTGTGCCGCGCCTGCCAATCGGCGGCGGCGACATTGTGGCGCGCGGTGTTGCAGCAGGGCCGGACGTGGCGCGCATCCTCAAAGCGGTCGAGGCACAGTGGGTGGCAGAGGGCTTTCCCGACGCTGCGCGGACCCGGGCGATACTGGACGAAAAACTGCCGCTCTAGAGCAGGATGATATTTGCCAGTCGTCAGGTGAGTCCACCTGACTTCAAATCGCTCTAACGACTGTGCGATGCTGCCCACGCGGCGTAGGCAGCGTCGGGTTCCAGCGGACGCGAGAAGAGATACCCCTGCCCCGTATTGCAGCCGATGGCCGCGACCTGCCCGGCCACCGCTTCGCTCTCAATCCCTTCGGCAGTGGTTTTGAGGCCAAGCGCCTCGCCCAACCTTTGAATGGTGCGGACGATAGCGAGTGAATCGTTGCTGCTGTCGATCCCCGCAATCAGGCTGCGGTCGATTTTCAGCGTATTTATCGGCAGGCGCTGCAAATTGGCGATGTTCGAATAACCAGTGCCAAAATCATCCATCGCAATCCGCACGCCGAGCGCTGCGAGCGCGCGCAAAATGGCGTCAGCGGCATCGGGGTTTTCAACGATGCTGCTTTCGGTCACCTCAATCATCAATCGGCGGCCATCGACCCCCGTTCGGGCCATTGCCGCTTTAACGACGGCGACAATATCATCGCGCGCCAACTGGATGGGTGAGACATTGACCGCCATGTGGATAGGGACTTGATTACCAAAATGACTGTCCCAATCGGCGAGCGTCGCCAGCGCGCGTTCGATGACGCGGCGGCCCAGCGGGACGATCAGGCCACTATCCTCGGCGATTGGCACAAATTCGGCCGGACTGATGGGTTGGCCGTCAAGCGTCCAGCGCGCCAAAGCTTCAAAGCCGATGATACGGCGGCGCTTCATATCGACGAGCGGTTGAAAGACGAGGGTGATTTCATCGCGGATAATGGCGGCGCGCAGCGCTGTCTCGCGGTCGAAACGTTGATTCAGCCGCGTCAAGGCGGCGGGTTCGTAAAAGGCGATGCCGTCGGCTTGTTTGGCTTGTTTCAAGGCAATCAACGCTTGCCGTATCAATTCGGGGGCATCGCACTCATCAAGGCAATGGGCGTGGCCCAGTTCAGCAATACCTCCAACCGCGCAATCGACGTTAATCAATAAATCGCCGATACGAAATGGCTGCTCAAAGGCACGGCGAATGCGCGCGGCGACCCAGCTCGCAGCTTGCTTGCCACCACGCGTCGAGCAGAGGATGGCAAACTCATCGCCGCCAATACGCGCCAATATATCTTGGGCCCGGACCTGACTGGACAGTCGTTTCGCGACGGTGAGCAGCAATTCATCGCCTGCCAGTGCACCGATACTCTCATTGATGCGGCTGAAACGCAGCATATCGACAATCAGCAAGGCCTGCGATTGGCCAACCGTTACTGGGCCGCGCAACCGTTCTTCCAACAGATCGCCAAAGCCCGAGCGGTTGGGCAGACCAGTCAGGCTGTCGGACAGCAATTCGCGGCGCAGATTGGCTTCGCTGCGGACCAATGTCGTGCGGTCAATGAGCGATAACAAGATGGTGGGTGCGGCGCTGATGTGGGGCAGTGGCGCAATCGCGGCCTCATAGACGCGGCCGGAAAAACCGCTTTGTTCCCACAGCAAATTGGCGCGCTCGTCCCGACCTTCGAGCACCGCAGCGCATGCAGCGCCAAGCGCGCTATCGGCGCTGTCAAATGGACAGGCGTCGGCCTGTTGATGGAACCCCTGGTTGGCGTGGAGGAGCCGGGCACACCCTTCGCTTGAGACGATGATCGCCGCTGCGTGGGGCAGGGCATTCAGCCAATCGGCGGCACGTGACGACGCGCCCTGCGCATCTGGCTGGGTTATCTGGTTGTCTTGCGCAAGTCTGGCTGTTCGCGACATAGCCGTCTTGTAGCGCGCCAATGGTGAAGATTTTATGTAATTTCAACGTGATGTGAAGCGATTGTCCCGTGGAAAGCCGGGCGGTGCCATCCGGCCAGCCGCCCCGCGTGCGGCGCGCCATCCGCCAAGGTCGCTTTCGGTGCGGGTGCGGCCCGTCTCGCCGCCCATCGCCCAGCTTAGGCCGTTGGCCAATGTCAGTGCCGTCACATCGGACAGCCCGCCGTCCTTGTAGCGCTGCAACATAACCCCCTGTCCGCGCGCCATTTCAGGCAGGTCATCAAGCGGGAAAACGACCAGCTTGCGGTTGTCGCCGACCACCGCGACGCTGTCATGCTCTGCGCTCAATGCGATGGCGCAAGCCAGCCGGCTGCCGACCTTCAGGTTGACGACCTGTTTGCCTTTGCGTGTTTCAGCGATCAAATCGGCAGTGGCGACGACGAAACCATGACCGCTGGTAGTCGCGACCAAGACTTTGGCCTGTGCTGATCCTGCAAACATCGCAACCGCAATGCCTTCGTCGTCAATGTCGATCATCAACCGCACAGGTTCGCCAAAGCCGCGCCCGCCGGGCAATTTATCGGCTGCCAAGGTATAGAAACGGCCGTTGGCAGCGGCCAATAGGATACGGTCGGTGGTCTGGGCGGGAATGGCAAAGGCCAGCGCATCGCCATCCTTGAACGTCAGTTTGGCGCGCGCCGCATCGTCAATATGCCCGCGCATCGCCCGTATCCACCCACGTTTGGACAGGATGACGGTCACGGGTTCGCGCTCGATCATCGCCTCCATCGGGATGTCGCGCGCGGGCGCTGCTTCGGCGATGGTGGTGCGGCGGCGCCCTAGCGCCGTCTCGGGGCCATAGGCGTCGCGCAACTTGGCCAGATCGCGCTTCATCCGCGTGCGTTGCCGTGCGGGGCTGTCGAGCAGCGCTTGCAAATCCTCGCGCTCCTTCATCAGCGCGTCGCGTTCACGCACCAGCTCCATCTCCTCTAGCTTGCGCAAGGAACGCAGCCGCATGTTGAGGATCGCTTCGGCCTGTCGGTCGGTCAGCAGAAACTCTGCCATCATCAGCGGCTTTGGCTCGTCCTTGGTGCGGATAATTTCGATGATCCGGTCGAGATTGAGATAAGCGATGATATAGCCCGCGACCAGTTCCAGCCGCTCCTCAATCCGTGCCAGTCGGTGCTGTGTCCGGCGCACCAGCACGTCGAACTGGTGGCAGAGCCAATGTTCGAGCACTTCCTTCAGTCCCATCACGCGCGGTGTGCGGGTGGCATCAAGCACGTTGAGGTTGAGCGAGATGCGGGTTTCTAGGTCGGTCAGCCGGTACAGGCTTTCCTTGAGGATGTCGGGGTCAACATTGCGGCTACGCGGCACCAGGATGATTCGCACATCCTCGGTCGATTCGTCGCGAACATCCTCCAGTATCGGCAGCTTTTTGTCGGCAATCAGCTGGGCAATCTGTTCAATCAACTTGCCCTTGGCGGTGCCATAGGGGATTTGCGTGACGACCAATTGCCATGCGCCTGGCCCGTCACCTTTTTCGGGTTCGTCGGCAAAGCGCGCCCGCACGCGAAACCCGCCGCGCCCGGTGGCATAGGCCGCCTGAATGGCGTCGGCGCTATCGACGATCAGGCCGCCGGTCGGCAAATCGGGGCCGCGCACAAAGCTCATTATTTCGGACAGTTCGGCGTCCGGCTTGTCGGTGAGCAGCGTGGCGGCGTCGAGGATTTCGGCGGCATTGTGCGGCGGAATGTTGGTTGCCATCCCCACCGCGATCCCACTCGCGCCATTAGCCAGCATATTGGGGAACAACCCCGGCATGACATCGGGTTCTTGTTCTTCGCCATTATAGGTTGGCTTAAAATCGGTTGCCCCTTCGTCGAGCCCGGACATCAAGTCGATGGCGACGCGGGTCAGCTTGGCCTCGGTGTAGCGGAACGATGCAGCATTATCGCCATCGATATTACCAAAATTGCCCTGCCCATCGACCAAAGGGTAACGCAGCGAAAAATCCTGCGCCAACCGGACCATGGCTTCATAAAGGGCTGTGTCACCGTGCGGGTGGTATTTTCCCATAACCTCGCCGACAATGCGCGCAGATTTTTTATGTGCCTGTGCGGGGTCGAGTTTGAGCTGGCGCATCGCCCACAGCAAACGGCGGTGGACGGGTTTTAGACCATCGCGCAAGTCGGGGAGCGAGCGCGCGGTGATCGTCGAGAGCGCGTAAACAAGATAGCGTTCGGACAGCGCACCGTCGAACGGCGTATCGATGATGGGGTTGGCGGTTTCTGCTGTCATAGTGACGGCGCGTTAGCAGGCGGGAGTCGTTAGCGGCAAGAGGGAATGGATGCGTGGGCCTTGCAGCGCGCAACGCGTGATAATATGTCGCAATAATGGCAATTGTTGCTCTAATGTTACACCGCTTGCCAAAAATGCATAATCATGTCGGTGTGCAGGTGCAAAACCGCCGCGCTTGCCGTAGGGGCAGCGCATGTCCGCTTGATGTCGGACTCCTTCAAAATCAACTGGAGATACTAGGGTCATGCAACAATCATTCTCCCCGTTCGCACGCACTTCTATGGCCGCACTGGCTTTCGCGCTTGTCGCCATGCCTTCTGTGGCATTCGCGCAAACCGCCGATGATGCGCCCACCGCAACCAACCCCGACATCATCGTCACCGGCACCCTCCGCACCGACCGCACGGTTGAAGACAGCCCCGTGCCGATAGACATCATTGGCGGCGAAGCACTGGCAGAAAGCGGCTATACCGATGTCAACCGCTTGCTTAACCAGCTGGTTCCATCGTTCAATTTCCCGCAACCGTCGATTACCGATGGCACCGATGCGCTTCGCCCAGCGACGCTGCGCGGCTTGGCACCAGACCAGACATTGGTCCTTATCAATGGTAAGCGCCGCCACACCAGCGCGCTCCTCAACCTTAATGGTTCGGTCGGACGTGGTTCGTCTGCGGTCGATCTCAACACTATTCCGCCGCTAGCGATTGAGCGGATCGAGGTGCTGCGCGATGGTGCTGCCTCGCAATATGGGTCGGACGCCATCGCCGGTGTGCTCAACATCCAGCTGCGCCGTAGCGAGGGTGGCCGTGCACAAGTAACCTATGGTCGGTATCAAACGACGATGGCAGGCGTTTTCGACGTGGCGGGTGTGCAATTGGCGAGCAGCGGCCAGCCTGCACTCAACCCCAATGCCGGGGCTGGCGGGGTCTATCTGTTGACGAATGGAGCCGAGCGCGAACGCCATGATGGCGGCACTACGACGCTGGCGGTCAACTTTGGCCTGCCGATGGGGGACAATGCGTTTCTCAACTTCACTGCGCAGTTCCAGGATCGCGGGGCAACCAACCGCACCGCCGCCGATCCGCGTCAGCAATATCCGCTCATCAGCGGCAATGTTGACCCGCGCGAATTGACCTTTGACCGTTTCAGCCACCGCTTCGGCGATGCTGCGACCACCGATTATGCGCTGTTCGTCAACGGCGGCTGGGATGTCAGCGAGGGCGCAGAGCTTTATGGCTTCGCCAGCTATAATATCCGCGACGCGGAGAGCGCCGGCTTCTACCGCCGCGCCAATGACTCGCGTAACCGCGATTTTTCGGCTTCGACGACGACCTTCATCCCCGCCTTTGCTGACGGCTTTTTGCCACTGATCGTCTCGACAATCGAGGATTTGTCAGCGGCTGCGGGTGTGCGCGGCAACGTCAGCGACTGGCATTATGACCTGTCGGTCGTTTATGGCCAGAACAGTTTCCAATTCGGGGTCGAAAACAGCTTCAACACATCGAACGGCAATATCAGCGGTCAGCACAAGTTCGATGCGGGCGGACTGCGCTTTGGCCAGACGACGTTCAACCTCGACCTGCAGCGTACCTATGATGTCGGCATCGGTGATGGCCTGTCAGTCGCGTTCGGCGGTGAATATCGTGACGAGAGCTTCCGCATCGTCGCTGGCGAATTGCAAAGCTATGAGGCGGGGCCATTTTCGGCCAGCCCGTTCAACGCTCCGGCGGGGGTTCAGGTGTTCCCCGGCTTCCGCCCCGCGAACGAAGTGGACGCATCGCGCAACAGCTATGCTGGTTATCTCGAACTGGAAAGCGACCTGACCGAAGCGTTGACGCTGCAGGCGGCTGGGCGGTTCGAGCATTTCTCGGACTTTGGCAGCACAGTGAATGGCAAGATCGCGGCACGGTTCGAACCAATTGACGGGCTAGGCTTCCGTGGTTCGGTGTCCACCGGTTTTCGTGCGCCGTCGTTGCATCAGCAATTTTACGCGACAACATCGACCAATAATGTTGCCGGAACGCTCGTTGAAATCGGCACCTTCCCAGTCAGCAGCCCGGTTGCACGCGCGCTCGGTTCGCAACCGCTGGAGCCAGAGAAATCGCTCAACTTCTCAGGCGGCGTGACCGTCAGCCTGATCGACGGGCTCAGCATCACCGCCGATTATTATAATATCAAAATCAACAACCGCGTCGTCCTGACCGAAAATCTGCAAGGTGCGGCGGTTGTCGCGCTGTTGCAGGGCGCGGGCTTCAACAACATCACTTCGGCGCGTTTCTTCGTCAACGGCATCGACACACGGACCGAAGGGTTCGACATTGTTGCCGCATACCGCGTTCCCGATTTTGGTTTGGGCCGCCTGCGGCTGACCGCTGGGTATAACCAGACCAATACGACGATTACCGACCGCGCGATATTGCCGACGCTGCCTGGTCTGACACTGTTCGGGCGCCAGGAATCGATCCGTCTGACCGACGGCCAGCCGAGCAACAAGATCAATGTCGGTCTTGATTGGGATATAGGCGCATTCTCGCTTACGACACGCGGCAACCGCTATGGCGAAGTCACCAGCCCCGGTGCCGATGCTGCGCGCGACCAAATATTTGGCGCCGAATGGGTGTTCGACATGGAAGTGCGCTTCAAGCCATGCGAAACGATGGAATTGGCGGTCGGTGCCAACAATATCTTTGACCAGTATCCTGACCTTGTCCGTGCGGGCGTTGTTGGCGGGCAAAATTATGGCCTCAACGGCTATTTCTTGCCCTACAGCAGCTTCTCACCGTTCGGGTTCAATGGCCGCTATGTCTATGGGCGCGCCACGGTCAACTTCTGAACTTTTGCATTTGGTTTCCAAGGGGGCGGTCTATCTGGGCCGCCCTTTTGTTGTGGGGCGTTTTGTGTTGTTCCGTTCGTGCTGAGCTTGTCGAAGCACTGCCCTTACTTTGCTTCAAACAAGAGAATACAGCCCCCTTCGACAGGACAGGCTTCGACATGCTCAGGGCGAACGGGTAGAGATATACAAGTTACGAAGCAGCAAATACTGACCAGCCCATTGCTTCGGATAGGCGCTCCAGTGCGCGGCTGGCGATCATCGAATTACCGCGATCATTGAGGCCCGGCGACCATGCTGCGATAGATGCCACACCCGGCACCACCGCCAATATGCCGCCGCCGACCCCCGATTTGCCAGGGATGCCGACGCGAAAGGCGAACTCACCCGACCCGTCATAATGGCCACAGGTCAGCATCAACGCGCCTATCCGCCGCGCCCGCTCCGCCGTTACAACGCGCGCACCGGTTGCGGGGTGCACGCCATCATGCATTAAATAGCGCCCGGCCATCGCCAGTTGGCGGCACGACATAGCGATGGAGCAGCTATGGAAATAGAGCGACAGCGCGCCTTCGACATTGGCCATATTGCCAAAGCTCTTCATATAATGCGCCAATGCGGCGTTGCGGTGGCCGGTCACTGCCTCGCTTGACGCCACTTCGCGGTCAATGAAAACGCCCTCATCGCCGTGTCCCCCACCTTCACCTGTGCCGTCACCGCAAAGGAAGCGGACGAAACGCAGCATATCTCCTATGGCTTCGCGCGGGTCATTGCCCTCCAATATGACGTCGGCCACCGCAATCGCCCCGGCGTTGATAAACGGGTTGCGGGGCACGCCCTGTTCGCTTTCCAACTGGACGATCGAATTGAACGCCGATCCCGATGGTTCGCGCCCGACACGGTGCCAAAGCTCCCCACCCACTTTCCCTAGCGCCATCGTCAGCGAAAACACTTTGGAGATTGACTGGATGGAAAATGCCGTATCGGCGTCGCCCGCGCCATAGATGCTGCCGTCGGCCAGCACCACCGCGATGCCGAACTGCGCGGGGTCGATTCGCGCCAGCGCGGGGATATAATTGGCAACTTGGCCGCGCTCCACAGTGCTGGCGGCCTCGGCGGTGATAGCGTCAAGCGTGGTTTGAAGGCGATCCATGGCCGCCATGGTGGCGGATTGCGGCGGGTGGTGCAACTTTCCGCTTGCATTGCCCGTGAAAATGGTATTCTCTACTAAAATAGTAGATAAATACATTGGGATGGGAGTTAAATATATGCGAAGATTAGAAAGTAAAAATATTCACCGCCTATCGTTCATCGCCATCGTCGCCGCACTGGCATTGGCGGGGTGTAGCAAAGCTGATGGAGACGCAGAGGTCGCTGCCGAAGCAGCCGCACCAGCCGAGGCCGCAAGCGACTCTGCCACCGGTTCCGTGCCCAATGCCGCTTCGGTGACAGGCGCGGACCCCAGTGTCGCACCGGGGGTTGCCTTCACCTACGACTTCGCCTTTCGCTTGCCCGACGACCAAGTGTCGGTAGCGCAGGACCGCCATGTCGAGGCGTGCGCACGCTTGGGACGGAACCGCTGCCGCGTCGCCAATATCCACTACACCCGCAAGGATGATGGGCCGATTGATGCGAGCCTGAACTTCCTTGTTGACCCGGCGCTGGCGCGTTCGTTCGCGCGCGACGCGGTGGATCTGGTCGCAGGGCTGGACGGCGAATTGACCAACAGTCAGGTCGGCGGGGTCGATGTCGGGACGGGCATTGATGCATCGCAGCGGCTCAGCGCCAATCTGGGCGGCGATCTGGATCGGATCGAGCACCGCTTGACCCAGCCGGGACTGAGCGCTGCCGAGCGTGCCGAGCTCCAGCAACAGGCAGGGTCCTTGCGCGGCGATATGCGCGGTG
>ERZ1292633.5484-Hain-H41-02um-R1-5484-length-11437-cov-12_pt1 | contig 11437 bp, 6 predicted proteins | sample MGYA00564406_ERZ1292633 | MGnify/ENA primary metagenome ERZ1292633 (study PRJEB36523, sample SAMEA6512639) | groundwater metagenome | collected 2019-01-08 | study: AquaDiva: Metagenomics assemblies of 32 groundwater samples
AATCGATTAATTGCGTTGCGGCGATTCCTTGAAATAAATTGCCGCGGACAGGCCACCGACAAGCCTTCCTTCTCCAACAATGCAAGCAATTTAGTCCGATATTCCGTCATGGCCCCTGTAAACACAAGGTCGTGGACGGGATCAGACGCCTTACCAACCCCTTCGCATGGACCATCCCCAAGGGCAGGAAACGGGATCGTGCGCACATCTAGACCTGGCAACATGACCGATATGTTTCGCAATTCTGGCAAGTCGCCTAATACAAAGAAACACCGGAGATAGGGCACGCACTCCATGAGATGCCTGATCCGCTTCAAGATCGTGGCCGAATGCATATAATCGTTCTGACTACCAAGGGGGGCACCATGGAAATAGATCTGGCCATGTTGGAAATCCAAATGCTCGGTCATGATCACTGCGACTCGTTTCCGTGATGATCGGCAAAAATCCAGCAATACATCTCTACTCTTTTCCGTGGGAAAACCTTCAATGACGACATTCAGAGACGACCGGCGTGGCTGTCTTCCGACGGAAACCGGATAGCCGTGCTGTCGGAGAGCCGTGACCGCAAAGCTGACCTGGTCACCAATCCCGTACAATTGATGGTTGTAGACCCAACAATGGATGGAGGGCTTCTTCAGCGGGTGCCTCGTCTCGCCGCTTCGATAGAATCGACGGGATTTCCCCAATCTTGGAGCCACGCCGCCTCGGCAGTGAGTGTACTCAGAATTTTGCGCTGAACCTCTTCAAGCGAGAGGCCTGAGAAAGAGGGGATAGATCGTTTTGAGAGCAATTGTGCTTGTGCACATTCGCCTTCGCTTTGCAAGATGGCATAGAATTCCTTGCCTTGACGGACTATGTTGAAATTATGAAAACCCTCCAAAACGACCTGGGCCGGTTCAGCCTCTTCTTCGCAGGCGAATGACTTCAACGCCGGAATACTTGCGGCAATACTGCGGAGCACCTCACTGACAGAATCCCCACGATGACATGAGGAATAGCCACCAGCCTCGGCCTTCTCCGGAGAAAACTCCCCTTCCCGCTGAAGAATGGCATAGTATCGATCACGATGACGAATAATGTTGTAGCCGGTTACTCCCTGACGAACGAGCTCGATCTCGGGTACCGCCTGAAGCCTAAAAAACCTGAGCCCTCCATGCCGACGATACACCGCTAGGACTTGGGCGGCATACTGGTACAAGGCCGGAAATGGCCTGAGCATTTTTGAAATCCATTGAACCAACCTGCGCCGCACTCCTTCGCGTCGCCCTCCTGGAGGGTGAAGGTATGTTCCTTCCAGTTCTTCCAAGGTATTGGCGTACATCCCAGGCGGAGCGCCGTTTTTACAGTACTGGGCTAATACCGACCAGTCATTCAGCTCGATGCGAGGATTTCCATACGTCTGGATCATGGCGCCGCTCAATTCCCACACCATGCCGAACTCCGTCTTAATTCGTAACATCGGCTGTGGAGGGCTTTCAAACACTCGTGCCCAGCCATGATTCTGAATCGTACAATCGCTCAAGGCCAATTTCAGATTGTCGGAAGCAACTTCTGTTGGGTCAGACGTTCCTCTGAATTGCGTGTAGAGATCAGAAACCGAGCCCCAGAAATTCTCGGCAAAACTCCGCCCTAAAAACTGCGTTTGCGCATGGACGATGGTGCGCCTGTGCATGTCCCAATATGCGTCATGATCTTCAAGAAGCTGGCATATGCGGGTGGTCAGTTGCTCCACAAGAAAACGATCAAGCTCCGGCCTTCGATAATAGCAGTCGACCAAAATGCCTGTTAGCGCGTCGTTCTGCCAGACCTCATTTCGCACGCCGCGCAGAACAATCCCATTTTTCTCATCATTAACGAATACCGAGGTCCCCACAGTATCAGAGACGACTGGAACCGCTCCCGCCCTCATGGCCTCCATGATCGAGACAGAATGCAGAACCACACTGGGAAGCAAGAAAAAATGCGCGCCGGCCATTAAGGACTGTATTTCATGGCCGGCCAGATAGCCTTGATCCCAGACGATACTTCGGCCAATCTCACCTTTGACCCAGGAGACATCAACGCCATATTCACGCAATTCGACATCGCCGGGCATTGCGCTGCGAAGCATCAGAAGGCCGTCTCGACCACTAGCTACAATCTCCTTCCAGAAACGTAAGACAAGATGCCCGCCCCGGCGAAAGAAATTCACCGAATTCTGGTTGGCAGAATTGACAAATAAGAACCGCGGCGTGGAAAGCGACGGTTTTTGCTCTGGCTCGTCCATAGAGAACGCCTTGGCACTTAACCCCATTCTTGAGGAAAACAACTTCCCGTCGATGGCCGGGTCTGACAAAAACAAGCTAAGCGCATGAAGCGTGTCCGGTACATGGGAAAAGATTCCGAGACACAGAGGATTCGTAAAAATGCTTCGATAATGCGCCTTGAGTTCTTCATGGTTTTCAATATTGCCACTCCCTTGCTGAGCAAACGGGAACAGAACCGGCGCAAACGACTCGCAGTGAAAGACAAACGGTCGTGTGAGGGAGGGGAATGGAGCGGTATGATGAAATTCCAGGTCCCCCTTGAGAGCGGTTGTCAGAACGTGATCAGGGGGCCAGAAATACTCCTGATACCTCTTTGCAATAGAACTTCCACCACCTTGATCGTGACGATGCTCTTCCCACTTTGCTCTCTCTACCACCGTCCTGCGCACAGAAACATCATCCCGGAACTTGCGATAGAGCTTGACGTTATCCCAGGCGGAAAGTTTGACACTCTCCGGAACATGATCGAACAATGCCCGATAGATCGGATGAAATCCATCCAATGGAATGTAGTGGCTAAGACTCCAAGGAATCGCGACGTTTAAGGGAGGACTGATCATTTTATGTTATGTCGCCGGTTCATTGGCCCAGAGATGTGCCAGACTGCACAACCCGCTTCAGCCGTAAACTAAGAAACTAGTCGTTCTTCTCGCCGCACACCTCGTGCATTACCCAGATACGATTCATTAGTGCACGGCCAAAAGTGGTTGGGGATATTCTTGAGTATATGCAAATGAGAGGTGGCGCCCATCACGATTAAAGAAGAACCCGTTAGGACCACCCGGCGGGTGTGACAGTAGAACCAGTACCATGCTGACTACGGCGTAAGGGCTTTCCGTCGATCCCTGATTCATTTCCGTACGGGCTTCGCCGGGCACCAACACGTTGATCTGAACATCCTTGCTCGGATATCTCAACACACATTCGGCCGCAAGAGATGCCCCCAGCGTATTTAGAGCCGACTTACTAACATTATAAGGACCAAAACCTGGCGTCGCTGCCCAGCCCGCGAATGAGGACAGAAAGAGAATCCGAAATCCATCGCCATTACTTAAGAGCGGCATGGCCGCCTTACAGGTCAACCACTGACCTGTCACGTTCGTTGTCAGGAGATTCGTCCAAGCGGCTGCACTTTGACCAGTGAGTGGGAATGCGGTCTCTCCTGATTGAGGAAGGGCGGCGCTGTTCACCAACCCATAGAGGCTAGGGGTAACGAGCTGGATATTTCTCACCGCACGGGCAAGATCGTCCTCCGATGTAATATCTACCGGAACAGCGATACAGCGCCTGACATCGATACCAAGCGCTGCGCCCTCGTCCACCGCTTCACGTAATTTCTCGATTCGTCGCCCTGAAATAAAGACCCGAGCTCCTGCAGCAGCAAGCGCCAGTGCAATACATCGTCCATACCCAGTGCCCGCGCCCGTGATCCAAAAATCTCTTCCCTTAAGCCACTCCCATCTCACTTGCGGCAAGCCGAAACGATGTTCCCGCCAAGAAGCCGGATGGACGCTTTGCAAAATGCCTGGCGTTACAATGTCTTTCTGGAACAACCTCATACTTCAACGGCACTACACGACCTGTTATTGTTTTGGCCTAGCGCCAGGATTTCATTTTCAACGGCATCACGGGATACGTCGCGAATCACCCCCGGCATCTCAATGACGTCGATCTCGGTCAGATCAATAGAACCTAACGCATGCGGCATACCATAGATCCAACCTTCATAGGAGATGACGTCGTAGCCTTCCTCCGGCATGGCACGAAGTAAAACAGGTGATTTCGTAAACCCGGACGCGCGGGAGCGACCGCCAGTTGCGGCGACAGAGATCTCCCCCGCTCCCCCTCTAACTTTCCGAATCATACCGTCAACTTCAGCAATGGTTTCTCCGGCCAGCATGCCGGGAACCGACGCGAGTAAACCAGACTCCCATTCCACATAGGCCCCATGAGGCACCCCGTAGAACAGGCCGTCAAATTTCACGAGGTTGTAATTGCCGATAGTCCACAACAATTCCGGTTGAGCATTCTTAGTCGAGACGGACAGGATAGAGAAATCTTCTCCATGCACCGGCACTCCGGACGACGTTTGGGTACCGGCACCCCATCCGGTCACAAGGCGTATGATACGCTTCATCGGCTCTTTGACATAGGCGACAGCTACCGCGTGCGGGAGCAGACGGGCAAGTTGCAGATCACTCAGGTACCCTCCGTTTCCGCTATTAAAACGTTCCTGACGGATGAGACGCCGAAGCTCCTCTTCAAATGAGGCAGGCAGCAGCTCGGCCATCTGACGCCATACACTGACATTGCGTTTGCTTTCTCCCGTGCTCTTGGATTTTCTTTCGATCAATGATCTTCGACCGAATGGATTTTTTAAAGCTTCCTGATCCACGGCAATATACATCTTGCCGAATTGCAGAATGCGAGGTTTGCTGGGGATCATAGCGGATTCAGACATGTCGCCCACGCTATCCACGCGCATGTAGGATCCAGACGCGCGCTGCTTCTTTTGATCATCGTAATGGCCGCGTGAATTCGCCCATCGGCCACTCTCTTCAATAGCCGCGACAAGCTCCTCTTCGGTTGGATACCTCAGAATTCCCGCGATTGCGTCCGACTCAGGGCTTGTCACGTCAACACTGCTCAGTGCGGCGGGAACGCCATAGTACCAGCCGTTGTAGAAAAGGATCACATGCGTGTCCATCTTGCGCACCATGCGGGGCGATTCTCCCGCGATCCCGAATAACGGAGGCTCCGCCAACGGTTTGTCGGCATCCAACGTTTGAGTATCTTGCGCAGGGTACATAGGAAGTGCTTTTACTGGACGCACCGGGGTTTCCTCAGCGAGAGGGGATCGCTGGCTGGCAACTTCAAGCGCCCGCTCCTCTTCCGTAGGACTCGGGATATTTCCGGCATCTTTACCCCCCGCCACTTCAAATTCTCCGGCGCTGATTGCGTCGCCATTCGCTGAACCGGTTCGCGCTTTGTCGCGATTGAATTTGACGTCCTCAATTACCCGATGAGCCCAAGCTCCCACATTAAATCCCGCATCGTAGAGGGCAAGGACGATACGCTCAAACCGCTCTTTTCGTACCTGAGCGTCGATGTACGGATCGGTGCTGTGCCACTGGTCTGCGGGAAGGGCTCTCGGATACTTCTCGTACATTATTTCCTGAGGTTCCTTCAACACAATGTTGTGGGAAGCCGGATCAATCCAGTAAACGCTGCCGTTCACCAAGATCAGCGGGTTGATGTTCGCCAGCCGACCGATGTACTTACGATTCTTGAGAATGAGATCAATCCCCTCTTCCACGTCTTGATCCGTTTCTCCCGGAACGCCGATGACCCAGTTAACCTCGGTAAAGATCCCCACCTCCCAGCAGTCCTTTAGGTTCTGGGTGATCATGTCAGTCGTGTATCCCTTCATCTGCAGCCGTAACGTGCGCTCTGAAAAAGCGTCGATCCCGAAACGAAGCGCGACGAAGTTGGCCTCCCGCAGCTTTTCGAAGAAGGCTCGATTTTGTTTCTTGTTCACACGCAGCTGGCCGGTGAGCTTCACCTTGCGATGAAGACCACGGCGAATGATCTCATCACAAATCTCCATGACACGTTCAGGCATGCCGCCAAGATCGCTCTCGTTAAACATGAACAGATGGCAGCCTTGTCCGACCAACCACTCCAGTTCATCCACAAAGTTTTCCTTGGTACGAATGCGCCAGTAGAACCGTTCGGCGCAGAACGTACAGCGCGACCAGCGACAACCCCGGCTTGCGATAATGGGCGTCAATTGGTAGTCATTGAAGTTTCTGTACACGCTCAGGTCGCACCACTCGTACTTGGGGAATTCGATCTGATCGAGGTTATGAATCATCGGCGCCGGAATATAAGAATATTCGGGCGTATCGAAACGGGACAGCACACCCGGCTGGTTGAACGGCCGCTCACCCCCGGCCAATGCCTCTAACAGCGGACCCGCCGTGAGGTCTGCTTCGCCGATGCACATGTAGTCGCATTCCGGAAATGCGCGAAGGCCGACATCCGCGTTGTAGCAACTGAACCCGCCCACCACAATCATGATATCAGGTAACTGGGCCCTGACGCCGAGCGCAACCGCCCGCGCCGCCGCCTCATTGCATCCTTGGATCGAAAGCCCGAGTACTTTTGGCCGCGCTGCAACCAAAGCCGCGATCGTCTCGTCGATGACCGGCCTGAAGAACTCCAATACTTCGTTACGCCCGGTTGGACCGGAAGCCCCTCCCCCTGTTGCAGTCCACAGGTCGTAGTGCTCCGCCTGCCAAGGATCCTCCGGCAAAGCCAAATCACCAGGAAGCGTGATGCAGCCACCCATGTCAAAGAGCCGGTGAATATGAAACCGATGGTAGGAGATAATGTCGAGATCGACGATCTGAAAGGACACCGCGGTCTTCTTCAGAGCATTGTTCAAATAGCCCAATCCATTGGGCATCAAGGACAGGTTACGTGAGGGGCAGTCGACAATAGCCACGTCCAGATCCTTCCCGAACTGGATCTCTGGGAGTTCGATCGGATAAATATTGCGTGGTAACGGCGTCCATCCGCGGGCCGGGATGACGTCGGGCGCAACCTCCGCCAAAACCGTGAGATCGACGATAGAGACCGATTGAGGCAACTGCTTCATCATCTGCATGCGTGATAACGCCAACGTTTCGCAGAGAAACGCTGTTTGTGTTTCGACGGGCAACGCCCCAAGCTTGATGCTGGCTAGGCCATGCAGCTGGTGCATCTCCGAAAGATTTTCGCACAACACAACGCCGGCAATCCGGGCATTGAGGCTAGGGACATGCCGCAACAGATACTCTATAAACCTCTTCGAACCAACCAGTGTAAGACCTGGCAATGTCATGAGATGCGCCCCAAGCGCACGCAGACACGCCACATCATCTGGCCCATTGTCGAAGGCGAAGCATTGGTGAGGACTGAACGTGACGCGTGCCCCCTCCACCTTGGTAGTTGTCTGATCTTTCTTAAGAGTCAGGACGACGGCTGTATCGGTCATCGCTCACCTCATATCCAAGTTAAAGAATCGATACTTCAACACGACCCGGCCCTGCGCACGATTTATTCCTTCCGGCGGTAAACGATGAGGGCTGGCGAATAATCCATACAAAATACATGCGTACGGATGCTCCCTCAAATAACTTTCAGCCTGTTCCCATTCGGACCATCATCAACTTTTATCGTCATCCACCGAAGCGTCATAGCCACATCATCGCCCTGCAGGCTGAGTTGCATATTGGGGAAGAGATCGCATTTCATCAATGGTGGCAATCAATTGTGACGCGTCCCATTTGCTGCGCGCGTCGCACAGCGCAAGGAGTTGGTCTGGCATGGAGTCTTTATTGATCGCGGGCATACCGATAATGGGCTTATTGTGCTTCTTCGCCATTGCGACTTCCATATCAACCCACTGCCGGGCGCTCCTAATTTCGTACACCCCCGCAAGCAGAATAACTGCGTGCACGGGGATGATCTGACTTTCCAAGGAACTGCGGATGAATCGGCCTCCTGCTTCCGTATTCGGACTTATTGCTGGATCATGCCACGGCAAGCTGAAGTTCCGCCACAGAAGCCCCGGTATCTTGTCCATCAGTTCGGTAAATTTCGTCCAATCCTCATGAAAACGCCAGGCATGAGTAATAAAGAGGTCATAAGTTTTTGAATTCCCCATTATGAGCGTTCCCGAATCGATCTCTACCTGGTCTAACCCCTAGATGCCACGTGGACTTTTTCTAGAATCACTTCGTAGTTTTTGGCAACCAGTAGATCCGGGTGAACCCTTCCTTCGTCCGTCGACAGATCGAGATGGCCAATACTCTTTGGCACAGCAAAATACTCATCTTTGAATTTCACAAGGTTGTACCTCTTTACAGAGCACAGGAGCGTCGGAGCGTCTGCCGACACTTCATAATTGATTCGACGTGGAAGGATGCAATCTTGATACATGGTTCGAAGTCTTCCCGCAACGCGTGGTCCTAGCAACGAAACAATACCTTTGCGAAATGGAATCCAGATACGATCTGCAAGATACTGCCCGATGATTTCTTTCGCCAGTGATAGCCATAACGACCACACCGCCCAAGGTGAATAGCCGCTTTGCCCAGTCAAGTCGGCATACCGAGTTTCAAGCTCGGAACCGATGCGCCGATTCCGCATCCGCAAAGCCCAGATGTCGTGATTTTCACGAAGCGGTTGAAATCGGCCTGTGGAAAACGCTTCCACAGCCGTCAGCGCGTGGCCATTAATATGTGGGTACGCCTTTTCCAGCAGCTGTTTCAGCGAAGCCCGCTGACCATTTGTGCCAATTGGGTCCGGATGAGCGAAGTGCCACAGCGCCACAGCCTCATCATGCCACACTTCCTGCCAACCGGCATTGATCAGGCGCCACCCCAAATCATAAGGCCCACATAGATAGCCTCGATAACTGGGATGTTCATCAAAACCTCCGAATCGGATCGCGTCGGCTCGACGTACAGTCATACAGGCACCCTCATTAACAATGAGAGGCCACCATTGCCAACGTTCGCTATCTTTGAGTATCTCAGTGTCGGCCAGACCTTCGGGATAGAGGAGAGACGTGCGCCATTCATAGTGCATAAGAACCAGTGGAACAGCCGATCTCCCGGACTCCATCTGAAATGAACGAAACACGGAACGCACGAAATCAGGCGGAAACACCGCATCGCTATCGCACACACAGATCAATTCACCACGCGCATACAACAAGCCGGCGTTATAACCGACATGTTTGTGATAGATACCCTGTTGGTTGCATGTGATGACGACATCTGCTTTCTTCAACACTTCGTCGACGACGCGGTCATAGACTTCCACCCATATCAGCTCATACTGATCTTTCGGCACATCTTGTTGTAGCAGCCAATCCAGAGCAGTGAACCTCTCGCGACATCCCCAATCTAATAGAATGATGGATAGGCGGGGAGAGGAAGGCGATACGCTTTTGTGAACAATCATCGAAATAATATCCAGAGAACGTCTATTTAATGAGCACAATAATTGAGGCCTGGAATCATCTACTTCGCTCAATTGTTAGAACTAGAATGGAGAACAAAACGATTCCCAGCGACTTTCGCTCTGGGCTTGAAAGCGCATGAATACGACACCGCATAATGAGCTTGAGAAACTCACTTCAATGCGCTCAGCCTCTACCAACCATTCACATGGTGCATAATGGCTCCTTCAAAGGTCTTGCTCGTGCGATCAAGATCGCGAATGAAACTGCTCCTCAAGGACCTCGAAGTTCGTCGCAAGATCGACAAGACCGTCAAACGGCCGGTCGCGGTCCAAGCACACCAAGCAGTGCGCAATCGATCGGCGAACATCCAACCCACACCCGCCCCGCGTGCCATCTACCTGCATCACGCCAAGATCAAGAAAATAATCTCCAGGACTTAGGCTAAGAGCGAACGCAAATTTAAAGACTCGCGTCTCTCCACTAGAGACTGGCTTTAATTGTTCTCCCATAATGATTGTATTTGTGGCATAGACATATATCCCCTCCACCGTCTTGATGCAAAATCCAACTGCGGGCTCCTGTACATCTCTAAAGAATGCCGCCTTCACATAAATGTTGAGCATGGATCGGAAAGGGACATCTACGACATCCCACAAGCCTTCACATTGGAGTGCATAATCTACGATCTTAGCTTCGCCATTGCCAAATCGCGTCTCGGTCTTATTGTAGCTTTTCCGGCCATGACAAACATCCGCCATCGAGTGCTTGCTTGCCATCTCCGAAACCATCAAATTTGCACCACCGACCTCTTCTCTTATCGCGATACTTTGTGAGCCTTCCGAGGAGCGGTCCCTACCGAAGAGCAGTTCATGATACTTATCAACGATCAAACCAGGCTCCCCAGTTGCTATCAGCCTTCCATGATCCAGCAAAACCGCCTGCTGCGCATAAGTTGTGACCAGCGCCATACTGTGAGTAACGAACAAGATCGTGATACCTCGCTCGCGCAAGGCCGACAAATGTTCATAACACTTGTGTTGAAACTTCGCATCTCCTACCGCCAATGCCTCATCAATTATCAGAACATCAGGGTCTACGTGAATCGTGGCTGCAAACGCAGCCCGCACAAACATCCCCGATGAATATGTTTTGACGGGTTGATCGAAAAACTCCCCGATGTCGGCAAACGCTTGGATATGCGGCATGCGCTCGATCATCTCATCACGAGAGATTCCGAGTAATGCGCCATTCAGCATCACATTGTCACGTCCTGTGAAATCTGGATTGAACCCAGCTCCGAGCTCGAGCAATGCCGCAACTCTCCCATTCACAACCACGCTGCCGCTTGTAGGTTGGACTATTCCCGCAATGATCTGAAGAAGGGTGGATTTTCCTGATCCGTTTCGTCCGATAATTCCGATGGTCTTCCCCTTGGGGATATCAATGCTGACCTCATTGAGAGCCAAAAACTCTCGGTGATACCGTTTCCGGAATGGATGGAACGTCTCGAAAAGCCGCTCCTGTGGAGAAGCAAAGAGCCTGAATTTCTTAGATACGTTCCTAACTGAAATTGCAATCATCTGATGATGTAGGCGGCGCTACAGTACGTCGGCGAATTGCGGCTTGAGTCGGCTAAACACATAGGCGCCCGCTAGAAGAAAAAGGATTGCAACGCTCCAAAAATACAAAGTCTGGCCAGCGTCTGGAAACTCATGGGAGACCAACACACCACGATACCCCTGAATAATGTAGTCGAGAGGGTTATACCTCAAGATCGGTTGGTACTGTTCTGGCAGATTATCGGGTGACCAGACGATGGGAGTTGTCCAAAACAAGAGGTTCAACCCAATACCAAGCCCATGAGAGATGTCCCTATAGAATACTTGGATAGCTGATAGGAGCCAGCCTAACCCTATAACGAGGACACAGGTGCAGAAAACAAAGTAGAGCATCAGGAACATAGAGAGATGAAACGTGACGTGATAGTACGCCAGCATCCCGGCCAAGAGAACCGTGAAGACCCCGTGGGGGACTAGACTTGCCGTCAGATGGACTGCTGCGAGAACTTCCGAAGGGAATACGGTCTTCTTGATAAAATGGGCGTTCCGGACGA
>ERZ1292633.5485-Hain-H41-02um-R1-5485-length-11436-cov-14_pt1 | contig 11436 bp, 16 predicted proteins | sample MGYA00564406_ERZ1292633 | MGnify/ENA primary metagenome ERZ1292633 (study PRJEB36523, sample SAMEA6512639) | groundwater metagenome | collected 2019-01-08 | study: AquaDiva: Metagenomics assemblies of 32 groundwater samples
TTAACAGAGCCGTCTTTGTTAGTTATCCACCACACTAATTGTTAAAGAACCAATTTTTGTTGACAAATATATATTTTTTTGATATAAGTTATTTAGGTTCAGTACGATAAAAATATAAAAAGGAGACTCCCATGAAAAAAGCAGTGGTGGTAAATGTCGCACACGCACGCGATAAAAGGAGTATATACGAAAAAATAGTGAGGGATGAAGTTTGTCCATTCTGCGTTGATTTCTCAAAGAAGAAAGAAGTTTTTGAATACCATACAAAACCAATTCTTTTCCACGGAACACACTGGGTGGTGACCGAAAACTTTAACCCCTACAAAGGAACAAAGTATCATTTCATGTTTATTCACCGCAAACACATCGTCTCTTTTTCGGAATTGAGACCTGCGGCACTAAAAGAGCTCACGCTTCTCACCAAAAAACTTGAGGAAAAGTTTTTATTACCGGCGGGAGTTTTTCTCTTTCGTTTCGGCGACACGAACTATACCGGTGGCAGTGTAAACCACTTCCACGGTCATTTTGTTCTCGGCACAAAAAGGTCGAAGAAAGAAAGTGAACCTCTTCTGCTTTACGCAGGATACAAAAAAAGTCAATAATGAAAAATAAAAAAAGGTCGACAGAAATTACCTGTCGACCTTTATTTTTTTGTATTAGCACGCATCGGATTCGATATAAATCAACTCGACTCCATAATCGCGCAATGTCTTTACGCCGTTTAGGTTTGAATACCCACCAGTGAAAAAGACTCTTCGTACCCCTGAAACGACGATCTGGTTCGCGCAGTCACTACAAGGAAATGTGGTGACGAACATATCCGCTCCATCGAGAGGAATACCCTTCTTTGCCGCCTCGGCAATGATTCCTCTTTCTGCGTGGATGGCGGTGGATACTTCAATGTATTCCCCCGGTCCAAAGTTATTTCGCGGGTCTCCGTCGATGTACGGGGCATACTCGTTCGGGAAATGCCGGTTGTATGCAACAATGGTTTGCCCTTGTTTGCAAACAGCCATTGCCGCGACCTGCCGCCACCAATCGGAACTTTTTTCTCTCTCCTCAAAGAGCATCTGCATACGGCGCGAGACTTCATCTGCCTCCGGTTCTCCTTTTTTCACAACCCTATCCGCCTCCGGAAGTGTCGTACTGAATCCGATTGACCTGTTCCAATCCCACCGCAAAAAGGTATCCGAGAATGAAACACGCACCCCCTGAAAATATTTCGCATACACTGCACGCGTGATATCCTCATCGGGCATACAGAAGTCAAACGAGGATTCCCTAATGGTTCCGACAGATTCACCAAAACGATAGGCTTCGTACCCAAAAGCTTTGAGCACTTTTGAAATCTCATCGAAATGGAGCGCTCGTATCTCCCTGATAAAGTGAGGGAGCTCGGGAACATCAGATGCCTCAAGCAGATATACCTTTTTCGCTCCGCTTTGCGCAAGGAAATCAAGGTACCCGCGATGAAGCACGGGAATGAAGGCGATGACTACCACTTCTCTCTTTTTCATGATGGCCCCCGTATTTCAGTGAGATATTCCTGCACCGCCACTGAAATCTTTTTTTCTAGTCCAGAGATACCGTCGGTCATCAAATGGCGAATCCGAGCCGAACTGGAAATTTCCGCCTGCGGATCAAAGATCTGCACCCGCCCGACATGCTTTTCTATCTCTGCCTTTTTCTCGATAGGAAAATCTTTTGTCGAGTGGGACATAATGAGCACATCAGGACAAAGAGCTTTGGACAGATAATCGATGTCCTCTTCCGTAGCCGAAAGTGTCCTCAAGGTGACGATGTCGACAGACCGCAAGAATGTGAGCATCCGCAATCGCTCTGCTTCAGGAACAACAGGCCTGTTTTCCCCTTTGCGCTTGCGCGTCAATTCGTCAGTATCAACACCGACGATAAGGATGTCTCCTTGCGCCTTTGCAAGCTCGAGATACTTCCCATGACCTTCGTGTATCAAGTCGTACACACCCTGAGTGAGCACGACTTTGTATCCAAACTGTTGAAGGCTTTTGGTAACGACTTTCAGGTGTTCGAGATCAGGGATAAACCTAGTCTCAAATGGTGCTGACGGAGACAAAACATCTTTTGCGCTTATACTCTTCTTCATACAAACCTCCTTTTTACCAGTTTTTGAATATACAACTTATCTGATTCGGATACTACCCCAAACACGGGAAAAGGTAAAGCCCGCAAACATAATAAAGGATCCTAGTGGCATAGCCACGAGGTGTTGTTGAAGCTCGCTTTGCTCGCGCGATATTGTACCTATATTTCGTCGTCGCTCGGACGCTGTGTACGAGAGTACTCGTCCACGCGCTCCTCGTCCAGCAGGATGACTCTTGGAGTATGCTAGCCGAAATAAAAAAACCGTGGTCATAATCCAAAAGGATTTTGCCACGGTCTATTTGCAGTGTTTTACACATGAATCAAATCCACTAGCTCGCGAACTTTTTCAGGAACAAGATACTCTTCGTTGCCAAGCTTTGGGTTCCTTTCGCAAATACTGGAAGCAGCAAAGAATATATCTGCCGCTCCAAATTTGTGAATATTATTCGAGCTGACACCGCTCGCCAAAGCGAGTGGGATCCTTCCTCCAAGATGACGCTTTATAATTTCCAGCTTTTCAGCACTTGGGGCGGACCCAGTCTTGTCCCCGCTTGTCGTTGCGACATCCACACATCTTATTGCATTCTCGCAGGCAATCGCAAGTGCAGCACCAGACAAATGCGGAGACAAATACTTGAACGCAACACCACCAAAGACCTGTATGCCCGACAAAGGGAGTCTTTCATTAGGCATGCCATCGATCCATAACGCATTGAGGTTCTCGCACTTCTTTGCAACGAATGAAAGTTTGCTCCAGTCAAAACAAAGGGACGAACCGTGGAAAGTTTTGATAGGCGAAATATCGAGAAAATTAACTCCGATCCAAACATTTGGAAATTGTTTTCGCACAATTTCATAAAGGTAAAGAAGTCCCTCGCAGCCCATTCCGTGACAGATGAGAAAGACGCCGTCGGCGCCATTCTCAATTGCTAGGCCGGTGTTTCTTATCGCGTGCCCTATCCCATTCTTGTAATACGGGTCAATACAATGAATCACCGGGTAAAACTTTTTGCCTGAAGTCTTCTCCATACCAAACCTCCTTTTTACCAGTTTTTAAACATACAACTTATCTGATTCGGATACTACTCCAAACGCGGGAAAAGGTAAAGCCCCCGCCATTAGATGGCGGGGGCTTTAAAAAATCTTAGCTACTTCACCTCGATCCCTGCGCTTCGCGCTGAGCCGGCGATGATCTTGATTGCGGCTTCGATGTCGTTGGCGTTCAAGTCTTTCATTTTGCGCTCTGCTATTTCCTTGAGCTGGGCTTTCGTGATGGTTGCCACGGTGCTCGTGCCCGGTTTCTTTGAACCGCCTTGGATGCCGAGTGCTTTGAAAATGAGGCCTGCTGCGGGAGGCGTCTTCATCGTGAAGGTGAATGAGCGGTCTTCGTACACGGTGATAACCACCGGCACAATGTCCCCCATAAACTCGCGCGTCGCATCGTTGAATTTGGTGACGAATTCACCGATATTCACGCCTGCCTGACCGAGAGCGGGACCCAAAGGAGGCGCAGGAGTTGCTTTGCCTGCGGGAATCTGTACTTTTACTTTTTTCGTGATTTTCTTTGCCATAATGTTAATGTTTGTGAGTCTACCTTACTTTATGCTTTTTTTCAAGCTCTAATCGTGTTCTCGTTGTTTGTTGTTCGTTGTCAGTCGTGTGTAGCGCTACATCTTGCGAATCTGCAAGAAGTCGAGCTCTACCGGCGTCTCGCGACCGAACATGGAGACGAGCACCTTTACGCGGCCGCGGTCGCTGTCCACTTCGGAAACTTTACCCTCGAGCTCTTTGAATGGACCGTCGACGATCGTGATCTGGTCGCCCACCACAAGGTCGATGTTGTGCTTTGGCGTGCCTTCTGCCATGCGGCTGAAGAGCGCGTCCGCCTCGGACTTTTCGAGAGGAACGGGGGTCACGCCTGCGCCGACAAAACCGGTCACGCGGGGAGTGTTGCGCACCACATACCATGAATCGTCCGTCACGATCATATCAACGAGAATGTATCCGGGATAAATCTTTTCCTCGACTTCCACACGCTTGCCTCCTTTCACTTTGATCTTTTTCTCCACAGGGATGAGCACATTGAAGATCTTGTCCTCCATGCCGAGAGACTCGATGCGCTGTTTCAAATTGCGGAGCACCGCATTTTCATATCCCACATAGGTGTGGATTGCGTACCAGTTGCGCTCGCCCGTTGTTTCTTGTTTGGCCATTTTTTAATAGTTGTTAGTCGATAGTCATTAGTCATTAGAAAGAGAAACTGTTCCAATGATTATCTAATAATAAATTTTTTGATAAGCGTCGTGAACACTGCGTCGAAAGCACCTAGGTAGAGTGCTGTCCCGACCGAAAGCACAATGACGAGCACGGTAAAAACGACCGCTTGGCGACGCGTCGGCCATGTGACATGAGCGAGCTCGCCTTTTGATTCTTTGATGTATTCGATGAATTGCATGATATAAATAAGCTCCTTATCTAAAAAACCGCCCCGTGGGGCTTTCCACTACAATACTCTTTTGACGGCGGAAAGTCAATGGGTGTCCAATAAAAAAATACCCCGCCACAAGGACGGGGTATTAGGGAACACGAGAGAAAGTTCTTTTGGTCTTGTTACCTCAGGTTGAAGCTCAGCTTCTGGGGCATCGCCGCATTGTTTATCATGGCAACATATGCCTCCATGTCCACAAAGTCGATCTTTGCCTCCCCTTGCTTCAAGGCCTTCAGCGTGACAATGAACATTTCTCCTGTCCCGCTTATTCCTTTATCACCCAGAGATGAGACCCTAATCATTAGACGATCCGGGCTCTTCGCACTGATAGACGAAACGGCTGTTTGCTTTTGAGCAACGAGGGCTTCCCCTTTTTGCACCTTCACAAACTTCAAAAGGCTGCTGTCGTACATTATCGCGGTCGCAAGACTCGGAGTGCTGTTGACATTGTCCATCGTCGCAACAATGGTTATTTCGTCGCCGGCACTTACCATTGTCTTTGACGATAGTGATATCGGTGTCGCAACATCGATGATGTCACTATTGGCCGTTATCTTGGCCTTTACCTCTGCGATGCAGACACTTGCCGCCATTATTACTACCATTGCCACCAAAAGAGAACTTTTAATCATCTTTACTTCCTCCCATTTAAAGGTTAGACATCTGATTTACTTCGCCCTAGCCAGAACTGCCAAAAACCCTTCTCTACCTCCTTTCCTCTTTATTTAAAAAACTGTATCTTCAAAGAGACTAACCGAGATTGAGATACTTGTCAAGAGTTATGGCAAAAACAGCCCCAAAATAGAGAGATTCGGCGACATTTACCGTATTTCATAAGTCACCGTCACATTGGCGGTGATCTTTTCCTCGCCTTGGGGAAGCTCAGGAAGAGGAGCGCTGTCCGCTTTTTCTGCGCCGGCGGTCATCATCGTTCGTGAATAGATAGGATAGTCTCCGCCCTCCGAGAACGAAACGATGCGGACGAGTGTCACGCCGAGGTCGCTCGCAAGCACCTCCGCTTTTGCGCGGGCTTTGTCGATGGCCTGCTTGCGCGCTTCGGCTTTCAAGTCGTCTTCTTTGTCTATCGCAAAGTTTGGTCCCTGCATGTCGGTGACACTGGCCGTGCCGAGGGCGTCCACGAGCGCATTCACGGACTCCAAGTTGCGTACTTTTATCGCAACGCTCTGCGATACTTCATATCCGACAATCACTTGCTTCCCCGGACGATACGGCGGGCAGTTCAAACCCATGCACGAGACCGTCCCATCCTGCCATTCGTACTTTGGATACGAGCTGTAATTTTGAGTCTTGATGTCCTTGTCCGCGACGCCAAGTTTGCGCACCGATGCGAGCGCCGCCTTCACTTTCGCAGTCACTTTATCCTGTGCGTCAGAAACTTTCTTTGCTTCTTCGCGCACCGTGAATGAAATGTTCGCAATATCCGGCGCCGCAAAAACCTCGCCGTCGCCGGAAACAGAAATCGTATTCGTCGCCGAAACCCCACCCCCGATGAAGCGATATGACTTCACCTCGGTCACAACCTTTGCGATGACGAGCACCGCGCTGATCATTGCGAGTACCGTAAGCGCTTTGAACAATTTCGAAACAGCTGTTTCGTGGCTTGGCCATAAACTTTTATTGTCTTCCATGGTGTTAGTGGCTACTTAAGGATATCCTCGACTTGACGCAAGATCGTGTCGAGAGAATAATCCGACTTGATAATATACCCGCGCACCCCGAGCTCCACACCCTCGCTCATTTTTTCCAGATCGGAGAGCTGTGTCTCCACAATGACGGGAGTGTCCTTGCCCCACTCCTCGCCCCGGAGCTTCCGCAAAAACTCGATACCGGTAACTTTCGGCATCATCATATCGAGCATAATGAGGTTCGGCTTCTCGCGCTCCGCAACGAGAAACCCTTCCTCCCCGTCAAAAGCGGTGGCCACCTCGTACTTCCCCTGCCCGCCGGCAACCAAGCCGTCACGGAGGATCTTTGAAAAAATCTTGTCGTCATCAATAATCAATATTTTTTTACTCATGGGTATAGTATACAACTAACAAAGGGAAACTGACAACAGAGACGGGTCCCTGCGTCCATTCAATATTCAATATTCAATATTCTGCCCCTACAGCGGGAGCGTAAAATAGAAGGTGCTTCCTGTTCCCGCTTTTGACCCCACGCCCACCGTCCCGCCATGCGATTCGACGATACCCTTTACTATCACGAGGCCGAGGCCCGTTCCTTTGTGGTCGCTCTGGCGCACGCTTGAAGCGAACTGGGTGAATTTATTGAAGAGTTTATCGATTTGCTCTTTTGCGAGCCCCTCGCCCGTGTCCGTCACCGCAACGACGATGCTGTCGGGGATTTCCGCCGTGCTTGGCATATTGTCGCGAACCCACGGAGCGCCGATGGCGGCGGCCTCATCACCGAGTATCATTCCTTTTTTATGCACGAAACACAGAGCCGTCACCGCACCACCTTTGGGCGTATAGTTGAGCGCATTGGAAAGTAGGTTGCCCGCGACTTGCGTGATCCTCTTTGCATCCGCCATAACATAATTCGGCATCTTTTCGCCGACCAAAAGCTTCAGATTTATCCCCGCGCCCTGCGCAGTCGCTTCAAAAAACTTCACCTGTTCGGCAAGGAGGGTCCGAATGTCCATTGACTGTTTGTCAATATCAAATTTTCCCGCCTCAAGTCGTGCGACATCGAGCAGGTCGTTCACCAAGTTGAGCATCGACGACGAGCTCTCGTACAGCATCGACACATACTCGCTCGATGCTTGTTTGTCCTCGAGAATCTTGGACGACCTCATCATCTCTCCAATCTTTTTGATATTCCCGAGCGGAGACCGGAGCTCGTGCACCATCATCGAAGTAAAGTCACTCCGCATTTTTTCCGCCTCTTTTTCGTGCGTAATGTCGTGGAAGATGACGACACCGCCGAGGATCTGCCCTCGGGTCAAACCCACGCTGGACCGTACGGGCGAAACGACAATCTTGTAGTATTTATTATTAAAAAATATCTCGTCGATGGTCAAGACCTTGTCGAGTTTGATCGCCTCCTCAAGCTTACCTCGAATGTCCAGCGCACCCTTGAACGCATCGATGAAATCAAAAATGGTCGGCGCGCCTTCCTTCTTCCCGATGATTTCTTTCGCCGCAGGATTCGTGGCAATAATGCGATAATCAATGTCGGTCATAACCACGCCTTCGATCATACTCTCCACCATGGCGGCAACCTTGCCCTGTTCCGTCTTCACCACCTCTTCGAGTTTCGTAACCGCCTGTGACGCTTGATTCACAACCTTGTACAAGATCTCCATCTCCGACTCCTTATAGAGTCCCTCTTTTGTATGGGACACGGTGAGCACCCCCACGAGCTCCGCACCGATCACGAGCGGAATATTGAAATAGGAACGCACCGGCTCGTCTATGTCCTCGAGCGTGATCGCACCCGTGATGGTCTCCTCCACCTCGATGCCGGCAAGGTCGCGTCCCAAGAGCGCCGAGAGCGCCGAGAGCATGCGCGTGCGAATGTCTTTGATGAACTGCGACGACACCGAGCGCTCGAGGTCCGCCTTGAACACTATTTTCGATGGAGAAAGAAGCATGTACGACACCGCGCTGTACTCGAGAAATTGATTGAGCGACCCCACGATGACATCGAGAACTTTTTGAATATTGAGCGAGTATCCCGTGCGGTCCGCGACTTCTTTCAAGATAGCGAGCTCGTAGAGGCGGCGTTTTGCTTCGCGGTCTTTTTCCAAAGCACCGCGACGAATACGGCGCACTCCCAAATACGAAAACACCACTACCGCAAAGTAGAGAGTGAGGAGGACGGCGATGACTGGAAGAAGCCCGCTTTGAAACATAATGTTAGTTGCTGTGTTTTATGTCAGGGTATTTGGTGAAGATTGGCCCGAGAGCGTTTCGCACGATCTGCCCCGAAAGCTCCACATAGGTATCGATGAGTCGCTTGAGCGCGTCAGCAGAATCGCCATCGATGCCCGTTACTTCTCCATTATCTCCGATATCAATGCCGGAAACTTTCTTCGCACGCATGATGGCCATATCGGGTCCGAGAATGACGCTCTGCTTCGCAATAATCTCCGACATCACCGCTTTGTATTGTTCAGTTTGTTCCATGGTATTGGTCTATTATTCGCCTTTAATAACCTTGAGAAGCTTGCTCGCGGCAATACCCATCATGATATAGCCGATAATATACAGCGAGTCGTGAATCATCTTCAAATACAATTGGTCGATGACTTGGACCCATGGTGTCTCGGCGATGATACCGAAGAAGATGGCCGTCATGCCGATACTGAAATAGGTGAGGACTTTTCCAAAAACACCGCCGTGCATTTTGCGACCGCCCACCCACACCATTATGCTCGTCGCAAAAGCGATGACGAGCATCGACCAAAGCGAAACGATCTCAAGCATTTTTGACTGATCCTCGATTCCCACGAGCGCCTGCATAACCCCGCCGTCCGCCTGTGCAAAAAGTACAGCAGGCAGAGTAAGTGCCGCAAACGCCCCCGCAAATATTCCAATGTGCTTCATAATTAAAATTTATTATCGTGACTGGTAATGGGAATAGTATACCATGCCGAGGGGAACATTTGACAACTGACACCGCTACGCGGACCACTGACAAACAAAAATGCTATCTCGGAAGTCCCGGACTTCCTAAAAAGAAAGCCCTGTGCATCAAGGCCCAGGGCTGAAATTAAATCTTAACCTAACCTATTAGTATTATTTCTTTTTTTGATCTCTCGTGCCAAGCATTGAATGCATCTACGATTGGCTTTAAATCTTTTGCCGTCTCTTCCCATTCTTTTCTGTGCGCTTCGATTAATGCTGGATCTTCAACTGGCTTGAATCCAAATTCTCTCAGTTTTTTCTCTCTTTCTGTCATTTCTCCTCCTGGCGATATTTTATTTTTAATTTTATTATCCCTAAGCATTTCGCCAATGAAAACAATTCTACAAATACAGCGGGAGGATCTACTTCTATGAATATCAGATTTTCAACCGCTGCACGAAAACGCTTCTGGCATTTTTTCGAAGGCAATGCTTCATAGAAATTTCTAAGATCTAGGTACAGCAAATTTTCTTGCCCCATAAAAACTGCCACAGGTTCAAATTCCCAAAGATGGCCTTCTGTAACATATGCCTTAACGCCCTTCTTTAGCCATTTCTGAAAATCTAATATCGAGTAATCGGCAAATGGCCTCGTATCCTCTTTCTTTGGCAATATCATATCCCCCTCCTCACTTGTTTATTTTTAAAGACTATCCTTCGATAATCTACTTTAAAATACTGTAAAAATCAATGGGGCTCCTTCATCGATCCTATTTCCCCGTCAGTTTGTTCCCCCTGTCCCGTGCGTGCCCTGTCCGCGGAGCGGTGTTTGTTGTCAGTTGTCAGTTGTTTCGCCGCCACCCTTTTCCCCTCCCAAGATGCGGCGGACTGCTTCTTTGTATGCCTCGACATTTGGCTGGTCGAAGGCGTTGATGCGGAGGAGGTGCGCGAGATGCATAACGGTGCACATGAAAAACTGGAGGAGCTCGCCGAGCGCCTCGGGGTCAAGGTCGGTGAGGGTTATTTCTGCGAATGGGACATGGTGCGTATGGTACGACTCGACAACGCCGGCATAAATGGCATCGATGACTTCGCACGGAGCGCGGGAAACTACCCCCGGAGCGAGCGGTGCGAACACGATGTCTTCCGCTAAAAACTGATGCTCCCAGTGCGGTGCGTGCGCGCGGATGAGGAGGCGCGCCGAGAGAGCGGGGTTTGCGAGGTTCATCTGCTCGACAGAATGCAGGTCAGTGGACCCGATGGAAACCGTGGGCACCATGCGGTGCGTCGTGGGAGCGCCGTCAACAGTTGTCGCCTTGCCCAGACTTTCCGCGAAAAGCTGGCGATACCATTTGCCGACAGACTCAAGCTCGGGGTGAAATGCAAAAAAATCAAAAATGACCGCACCCTTGTCGTGCCAAACGAGCATGTCCTGCGCCAATTTATACGCATCGCTCTCCGCTCCCCTGTCGATAGTGTTATCAATGACTGATTTTGCGCCGAGGAAAAGCGCCTCGACTTCGACACCCGCGCACAAAAGCGGAAACACGCCCGCGGGGGAAAATACCGAATACCGTCCGCCAACCATTTTGGGGACAGGCAATAGATGAAAGCCGTGCGTCGTGCCAACCTGCCACAGTGGCGAATTTTCATCGGTGCTGCACACGATGCGCTCCGCAAGCGAGCCGAGCTTTTGCTCGAGGGCGCTCACGAGGACCGATGCATTGAGAATGGTTTCCGTCGTTGTCCCCGATTTGCTGGCGACGATGATAATGATCTCTTCTTTTTCAACAATCTCGGAGACCAGAATCTCGGTGATGTCCGCGAGGAGCTCCGGCGCGCAAGTATCCGCAAAAAGTATCTTCGGGGCGAACGGCGTATGCGCATCGAGCGTGCCCGCCGTTGCTTCATAGAGCGCCTTTGCGCCGAGGTTCGACCCGCCAATACCGATGTCGAGGATGTACGCAAGCTTCGGTCCCGCAAGCTTCGCGGCAAGCGCGTGGGACTTTTTGAGAAGCACCTCGTCAAAAGGCAGACGCAGTGATGCCTCGGGAAGCGCATACGCGCTGTCGCTCATAGCCCGTCGCATCGTCGCGACATACTCGGACACACGAGAAGTGTCCACCACCCTGCCCCCCTCATTTGAGTATCCTTGGTATTTCATATTTCATCATTCTATCCGAAAAACCGCTCAAATGCGAGAGTTTGACAAAGTATCACAGAGTCGTGGCTATAGCCA
>ERZ1292633.5486-Hain-H41-02um-R1-5486-length-11436-cov-5_pt1 | contig 11436 bp, 4 predicted proteins | sample MGYA00564406_ERZ1292633 | MGnify/ENA primary metagenome ERZ1292633 (study PRJEB36523, sample SAMEA6512639) | groundwater metagenome | collected 2019-01-08 | study: AquaDiva: Metagenomics assemblies of 32 groundwater samples
GTTTTGTTGCATAGCGCCAAGAATTTTCTTTCGTTCGTCCAAATCCGCGTTTCTGAATTTAAGTTCATATTTGACTCGCATGTCCGGGGATTTTTTTATTGCTTCATAAAAATCATCGCGCGTTTTAACTCTTTCTTTCATTTTGCTGTGAATTTCAGAACGGGTTGCCATTAAGCGTTTTTGGGCGAGAGGAAGAGATTTAAACCAGTCGTCATGTTGGGCTTTGCTTTTTGGCGCGAGAGTATTGTCTGCAACCATTTTTTTCGTTTCCGCGCAAAAATCATTGTCCAAACGTTCCGATTCAATTTTCTCACCACCTTTTTGTTCCGTTGATTTTTCGCCTTTTTTTGATGCGATTAAACCAAGCAATTTTTCGCGATCAGCCAGTCCAAGTCCTTTGAATTTTTCGCGGTATTTTTCTTGAACTTCTTTTGGCAGAGCCGTGAATCTTTCTTTAAGTTTTCCGTGCTGGGCCGCAATTTGGTTCAGTAAAACAGTGCGTTCTTCCAAGTCCCCGTTGAAAAACTTTTCTCTGAATTCATTTCGGACGGCAGACGGTATGAATACTCCACCCGATTCAACTTTGCCATTGAATGCATCAAGCAGTTTTTGGCGTTTCGGATCATGCAAAGCGGTTGATTTTGCCTTTATTACTTCCGCTTTTTCTTTGAATGAAAGATCTTTAAACCATTTTTCATAAGCTTCCGCGCTTTTTTTAGCAAATCTGCCTTCGGCGATTTCTTTCTGTATTTGAGAATTATATTCTTTGTTTATTTTGTCCGCGCTTTTTTCAGCTTCCGGAAAATGTCCAATCATTGTTTTTAAAGTATCCGGATTTTTCCCGTCGTTTGAATTCAAAAAATCCAGCATGACCCCTTTGTCTTTTTCGCTCAAAATAGAACTTCGTTCAACAAGATTGCGGTATTGAGCCTGCAATTCTTCGGAATTTTGACCTTCGCCGGATTGTTGTTCGGGGTTGGGTGACATAGGGGTTAGATTATATCAAATTTTAAGTTTGCACGGTTGTTATTGGTATTTTTTAAGGACAGTTTTTTAGGAAGCGGAGCGAGCATCATGATGCGAGCGTCCCCTGAAGGTCACCGCACCCCGACGTACGTCGGGGGAGGAGACCGAAAGGGGGCCGCGTTCCTCTGTTCGTAAAAAATACCAATAACAACCACCTGCAAACTTTCCCGTCTAAGAACATCCGCTGGTCTCCCCGCAATCCAAACATTTGTAGCAAGCGCCGTTTCGCACCATTACCGTTCCGCAAGTTCCGCACATCGGCGCATCTTCATTATTCATGGCAAGGACCATATTTTTTTGAGCTTTTTCAAGTTGAGCTTTTGTGATTGTTTGGCTTGTGGCAGGGGATATGTGCTTGCGTGTACTTTCAAAAGGCGCCTTAATTCCGGATTTAGCCATAGGCTCTGAAGGAACTTTTTGCAAATGTACCGGATTAGTTTCGCTGTACGCGCGATCGATCAACTCCGCATTGTGATATTTTTTTGCGGTTTCTTTAGGTAAAAATTTAAGAGCCAAATATCGCCCGATATAATCAACTATTGATTTCACAATAGGGATATTCCTATTCCCCGTCATTCCGGACGGCTCAAAACGCGAATGGCAGAATTTAGCGACAAGAACTTCAAGAGGCACGCCGTATTGAAGACAGAGAGAAATAGTCAGAGCGAAAGCATCCATTATTCCGGATAAAGTAGATCCTTCTTTGCTCATTTTTATGAAAATTTCGCCCGGTGCGCCCTCTTCATAAAGACCGATTGTTATATAACCTTCGTGATTCGCTACCGAAAATTTATGGGTTATTGATTGGCGTTCATTTGGAAGCTTGCGCCGAATCGGTCGTGCCGCTTCCCGTTCAATCGCTTGCTGCATTTCTTTTGCCGTGAAAGTTTCGTCCGTATCTTCGTCATCAAAGTTGAAAAGAGCCGCATAATGATCGCCAGCCGAGGTATTAAGATGTTGGCTTAATTTACTGGAATCGCGATAAAGGGCAACGGCTTTTAACATGTGTTCCCAGCTCAAAATATAAGCTTTCTCAATGTCTTTAACCGTGGCTTCCTCCGGCATATTTATGGTTTTGCTGATTGCGCCCGTGATAAACGGTTGCGCCGCCGACATCATTTTTATATGGGCAAGCCATGGGATAAAACGTTGTCCTTTTTTCCCACAGCGATTAGCGCAATCAAAAACCGGATAATGAATTTCTTTTAAATGAGGCGCACCCTCAATAGTCATTGTTCCGCAAACATATTCATTTGCCGCAGAAATTTGTTCGGGCGTAAATCCGAGTGCTTTCAAAATATCAAATTTGGAATCGGCAAGCATTTCATCATTTAAGCCCAAAACATCGCGGCAGAATTCATCTCCAAGCACAAAGCGATTAAAAGCGAAATGAATATCAAAGGTAGCGGTCAGTTGAGTCTCAATCGCGATCAATTCCTTTTCCGTAAATCCCAGTTCTCTTAGAGATTCTTCATTGATTGAAGGGCAACCGGCAAGCGTTCCGCGTCCTTTCATATAATCTTCAATGTCCCCAATTTGCCTTTCGTTATAGCCGAGCGTTTTAAGCGCTTTTACGACCGATTGATTCACTATTTTAAAGTATCCGCCGCCAACCAATTTTTTAAATTTCACCAAAGCGAAGTCCGGTTCAATGCCTGTCGTATCGCAATCCATGACAAGTCCGATCGTTCCCGTTGGCGCAATTACGGTTACTTGAGCATTTCTAAATCCGAATTTTTCGCCGAGAGCCAGCGCGCTATCCCAAGCTTCTTGGCCGGCTTTAAGCAAATAATCCGGGCAGTGTTTTTCTTCAATCCCGCGCGGTGTCACTGTTAAATTTTCATATTCGTTTTTCGGCGCATTATAAGCGGCGCGTCTGTGGTTTCGTATTACGCGTAACATATGATTTTTATTTTTTTCATAATTGGTAAAAGTTCCGAGAGCAGACGCCATTTCGGCTGAAGTTTCGTAAGATTGTCCGCACATGATGGATGTCACGGCTCCGCAAATTGCATACGCCTCGGAGCTTGAGTAAGGAATTCCCATTTGCATCAAAAGTGTTCCGAGATTCGCGTAGCCCAAGCCCAGCGTTCTAAAATCATAAGATCTTTGCGCAATGCGTTCTGCCGGAAATTGCGCCATTAAAACGGAAATTTCAAGAACAATTGTCCAAATTCTGCACGCGTGTTTAAAAGCCTCAACGTCAAATTTGCCCGTTTCAGCATCATAAAATTTAATTAAATTTATGCTCGCTAAATTGCAAGCCGTATCATCCAAAAAAGCGTACTCGCTGCACGGGTTAGTTGCTTTAATTAAGCCATCTTCGGGGCATGTATGCCATTCGTTGAAAGTGGTGTCCCACTGTATCGCCGGATCGGCGCATGACCACGCGGCGTGCGCAATCGTATCCCATAATTGTTTGGCCGGTATTTTTTTAGCGACTTTTCCGTCCGTTCTATTTATAAGCGCCCATTCTTCGTTGTTTTTTAGGGCATCCAGAAATTTGTTTGAAACGCGCAGGGAATTATTTGAATTTTGGCCTGCCACGGTTAAATACGCTTCGGAACGAAAATCGGTGTCATAAGTCCTGAAATTAAATTTTTCCGCGGTTAAACCTTGGTCAGCCAGCATCAAAATCCTTTTTATATAATTAAGAGGGACATGGCGGCGTTTCGCTTTTTTAATAATGGATTTCAAATCGGGATTTTCTTCCGGATTCAGGCCTTTTTCATTCGCGCAATCCAAAATTCGTTTTAAATATTCATAGCAAATATGCGAGCCGGCTGTGAGCGCGGCAACTTTTTGCTCTTCTATCACTTTCCAGTTTATAAAATCTTCAACTTCGGGATGGTCAATGTCCAAGCAAACCATTTTGGCGGCTCTGCGCGTAGTTCCGCCGGATTTTATCGCTCCCGCGGCTCTATCTATTGTTGTTAAAAAGCTCATTAAGCCCGAAGACTTTCCTCCGCCGGAAAGAGTTTCGCTTTTCCCGCGCAGAGCGGAAAAATTACTTCCGGTATTATGAATGGTTAACATTCCGCGTTCGCCGGCAAGATATGTATGATTTGAATTAAGAGTAAAATCATAGAAATAAGAATTGTCGGTTTCAGCGCAAGATACTAAAGAAACTTCGTCTACACCTGCAAGCACGCGCAATAAACGTTCCGCTAATTCGCGATTTTTATTATTCAAATAAGGAAGGGTAGCATTTAAAAAAGCTTTAATTCTTCCGCGACCAATGCGATTTTGCGATTTTGCAGGCGCTAAATAGAATTTCTTCCCGTTAATGTTAAATCTTAAATTGCTTAAATATTTTGTACGCATTTGCTGTAGACCTTCATCATTGATAATTGAATCAAGATTAAGCGCTTGCCATGGTAAGCCGTCTCTTTTCCATGTACCCATTTCTGCATCTTTTGCTTCCGCTAGATATTTTTTACGATTTGGATGAGACATAAAAGCCGCAATCTCATGTTTGATTTTTGCTTCCGTATTGCGTGCAAGAACAGTAATAGAACAAGTTCTATCTTGCCGTGACGGTATCTGTCTATGGGTTGTAGACCAGCCCAAATAGGCAATTAAGGCTTGTAATTGGGAAATTAGGCGCGGACTCGCAGTGCTTAAAGTAGCGCGTGCATTATCTCCGTCATGACTTACAGTCCCATCGCTATCTAGCAGACCGGCGATTAATGCTTGTATAACCGATAGAGGACTTTTGAAAATCCAATGCGGTAATTCAATAGAATATGTTTTTGATCCGGGTTTGCAAATTTGAGCAAAAAAACCAACGGCTTTCGCTTGCGTAATTGTCAATTCAAAAGCTTTACTTTTGCCTGGAGCATTTTCCCTAATAGAACCGGTTGCGTTAAAGCGTTTTTTTAAAATTTTGGCAACCCGTTCCAGATTTTCTCTTGTTTCATCATAAAAGCGAACGCGGCATGATTTTGTTCCGGTGCGCATACGTTTATATTTATTGTGTCCTAAACTTCCGTCGCCAATAAAATAACCGACGAGCCATCCAATGTCTTCGTCAATTGTAATATCGTTTTTCAGTTGTTTTGCAAAAAATTCATATGTGTAATGGAGCTCACGATATTCTTTAAATGGCCAATTTTCAGAAACCGTTTGATTTGAACCTATAATAAGATCGCCGTTTTTCAATATGTCAGCTCTGCATTCTGTAATTTCTCCGTTTTTTAAAATCATGCATGGATGCCAAGCGCTTACTAACACAGAGGCGCCGCGTTTTGTTTCTATGCGCAGTTTATCTTCAGGTTTTACATTAAATCTCCAAATTTGTTTTATTTGGTCGTGCTTAAAACTTCCATCGGGCATAAGAGCCATTGTATAAATTGGTTGTGAGGGTTCTATATATTCGCTGTAATTTTTGTTGTCTTCATGTACCGGATATTCGCGCGTCAATCTACTCCATACAGTTTCCATTTGTTCCAATCCGCAATACGTTGTCCAGACGAATGATTTTGCGCCGGTACATCCGCTTCCGTACTTAAATAATCTCGCTTCCCGTGTCATTAAATCAAAGATTCCGCCTTCATTAACGAGATCGTCCTTGACAGATTGTATAAAACATGCGTGCGGTTGAGGATGCGTATAAGCATCGGTCGCGCGTTTCATTTCGCCATTCTCCGGATCAACATAAAAATGTCCCTGCGCATCGCCTGTAATTTTATAAGCCCAATTAAGTCCCGTATTAAACCATTGCGGGCTGTTTGGCGCCGCGATTTGATTTATCAGCATGTATTTTAATTCATCTTCAAAAGCTTGCGCGTCCTCGCCGTCCGCGAAATATCCATATTTTTCGCCCCAATATCTCCACGTTCCCGCTAATCGTTTAACAACCTGTTTTGCTGACCATTCGGAATCGTTCCTTCCGCCAAATTCGTCAGAAACTCCTTTTTTGCGGAAATATTTTTGCGCCAAAATGTCCGTTGCAACCGGAGACCAGCTTCCCGGAACTTCCACATTTTTCATTTCAAAAACAGTGGATCCGTCAGGATTTGTTATTCGCGAAGTTCGGAGTTCATAAGAAATATTTTCAAGCGGATCAACACTTGATTTGGTGTAATATTTAGCGATTTTAAGCCCTTTTTTTGATTTCAGTGACATAAATATAAAACACAACAGGTTGTGTTGCGAGTGCACTGTAACCCCTATAGATTGTGGTTTACAATGGAATTTATAAAAAAATGCATTGCAAAAATCAATTAAGTTGTTTAAGTTAATTTTTCGATTCGTTGGGCTTGACTATCTCGGGATATGTGCTAAAATAGTAGTCTTGCGTATTGACTTGCAGACCACTCTGACTAGAATAGTCTTAACTCAAATATCCCAAATATGATAGCATCCTCTCCCCAAAGCGAAAATGAGGCAGATTCTGAGCCTCCGCCAGATGAAAAATCCGACCAGTGTTCTATTCGCGGTAGAACTATTTTAGTTATTAATACCGGCTCTCTGGCTTTCGGCAAACGCTTTATCCTTGAGAGAATAAAACGACTTGGTTTAAAAATTGTAATGTTGCATAGAGAGAAAAATTGGGCAGATCCTTTTGTTGATTATTGGATTTTTGCAGATACCTATAATCATCAAGAATGTGTAGATAATATAAAAAAATTCTTAAAGAAAAATCCTGCTATAAAAATAGAAGGCGCTACTACATTTTGGGAAGACGATATTCCTCTTCTCGCAAGAATATGTGAAGAATTCGGTTATATTGGGAATAGTAGGGAAGTCGCTATAAATACGCGAAGTAAATTTGATATGCAGGAAGTTCTCCGTATAAAAGATAGACCTTTTATACCTCAACGCTTGTTGAAACAAGAAAAAGATATTGAAGAAGCTATTCGTTCCATAGGTTTTCCTGCCGTGATAAAGCCCCGTTATGGCGCTGACAGTCAATATGTTGTATATGTGACAAATGAGAAAGAGGCACGTGCGGCTTATCAATATGTTTGTGAGAATTGCACTCCTTCATTTGATCCAATTTATACCTATAATCATAGTGAGTTTGTTTATCAGAAGTTTATTCAAGGGAAAGAGTGGAGTATAGAATGTTGTATTCAAAATGAAGAGATACATGTGATTGGGATAAATGAAAAATTAGGCATGAATTTACCGTTTTTTATTGAAGAAGGAGATTATTGTCCTCCAAGAATTGATTCTGAACAAGAACACACATTGGTTCAAGAAACAAAAGCTGCTTTAAAAGCGTTGGGACTGCAGAATAGTTTGGCTCATCTAGAAATTAAATTGACAAAGCAAGGGCCAAAAATTATAGAAGTTGGTTCTCGGATGGGAGGAGTATATATTTATCAAAACGTAAAACAAGTTTATGGATTTGATCTTGTCCGTGCTGCTTGTGAAATTGCTTTGGGGATTTCTATGACTGAAAAACCAAAACTGCCGCAAAAACATGTGGTCGCGAAATTTTTTATGCCAAAAACATCGGGGATGATTACTCGAATGAAAGGGTTTGATATTTTGGAGAATCATCCATATGTAATTGATAGTTTTGTTTACAAAAAACCCTACAATAATATTTTTGTGCCGCCTGAGGGATACGAAACACTGGGGTGGGTTATTACAGGCGGAAATTCCGCAAGAGAGGCAGAATATAAGATGGATCAGGTTATGAAAAGCGTCCAGTGGGATATTTCTGTTTTCCCTCAACCGTTTTCCAGCCCAAGCAGTGGGTCGGTTTTTGCAAGACCACCCGTTATTGCTTTTCATTAAGATTAAAGTACAATTATGGATATTTTAATAAGAAATTATCTGGATAGCGATAGCGAATTTTTGATGCATTGCATGATGGGAATGCAGGCACATGTCGCTGATATTGATCCAATTAAAAAAACTCGGCGTGCGGCCGATTTTGATGCGAAGCAATATGTGAAAAATCTTTTAGAAAAGATCAAAAAAAATAAAGGGCAGATTTATATAGCTGAATGTAACGGGAAAAAGGTTGGTTGTGTAGCGGGCATTATTAAAGAAACTGCGGAGATAGATATTGTTGATGAAATCTCTTTTAGAACAGGTCGCCTTATTGAGTTATTTGTGGAACCGGATGCAAGAGGGCAAAATATTGGCTCGCGTCTTATTAAAAAGATGGAAATGTATTTTTGTGAAAACCATTGTGCTGTGGTTGAATTAGGTGTTTTTATTACCAATATAACTGCTTGTAAACTTTACCATCGGCTTGGTTATATAGATAGAAATGTTGAGATGTGTAAAAAAATTTAACAAAAGAGATTTCATTACGAACTGCGTATACTTTGTGCCGGAATTTTTAATTTCCGGTTTTTAATTTTCTCGAAGCGAAAAATGCGCCTATTGCAATAATAATTATTCCGCCGACAGCGACAGGAATAATTGGAAATCCCGTTTCTTCTTCAGCCGCGGATCTTGTTGAAACCACTTCCGGAGCCGCCGCTTTCGCGGTTTGTATAATTGAAAAGCTTAATTTCACAGGTTGGCTTTGGATTTGGTCTTCGGGTCGGCTGGCATAAATTGAGACTTCATGATCTCCTTCCGTAAGCGGTTGGGACGATGTTATTTCAAACGCGCCATTTTCAACATCAGCCAAAAGCGCGGATGTAAATACTGCGCTTTCAAAAGTTCCGATTACGGTCGTATCCAAGTCGGTTATGCCGGTTATGCGGATTCGGCCGTCGGCTGTTGCGGAAATTTTAATATCTTTTACCGCCGCGACATCAATATTCTCTATTTTTTGTATTACAGGTTGGGGAATTTCCTCGTCTTCCACTACGTCTGCGAGTACGGCGTCGGATTTTTCCGTGTCATCTTCAAATTGAGCGTTTGCTCTTTCCGGCGCGAAAATTTCAGGCCACATAAAAGCGCTTGTCTTAGCCGGTCTGATTTGGAATGCGTATTTCCCGGTTTTGAATTTTTTATCGATCGCAAAAACCAATTTAGAATTGATGGAAGACGTTTTTGTCGCAAGTTTGGTTTCGTTTCCTTTTTTATCAATTGCATATAACGCGAAAGTTTTATTTTTCGGACAAGCCGCAAGAACCGTAAATCCTTTAGAAGGGAGTTTGTCTCCATAATTTAAATTCATTGTGCATTTTTTTTCGACCGCCGGAGTTTTAACTCCATAAATCATTTTTTCAGCAGGAGAAAATTCGGCTTTTGGATCGGCTTTTGTTTTTGGGTCAAGTCCCAAGATAACTTCCATTTCGTCCGAAACGCCGTCTTTATTGGTATCTTGCGCGCTACTTAAAATTTTACTGTTGAACTTTTTCTCTGCAACTTGGCGTATTACTTTCTTTTTTCTTTCCGTTTTCTTTTTCTTTAATTCTTTCTTAATTATTGTCTGTATTTCTTCTTTTGATTTTCCTTCACGAGTTAATTTCATTTTTTGAACAGCAAGATCCGTTTTTATTTTGACCAATTCTTTATCAGCTTTTAACGGGTTAAGTCCCGCGGCTTTTTCGACATCATCGGGAATTCCATTTTTATTTGTATCTTTTATTGCAGAAGCAAACGCAGGAGCTCCGCCGCCATCAGCACCGCCGGAAACCGTTGGCATAACCGGCATAAGTTTTTGAAAGGCCGGAGATTCATTAATAATAGTTGTTAATTTTTCAACATCTTTTTTTTCGTCTGCCCCTTTTTGTGCTATGGCTTTTTCTTCCTCTTTTAAAATAGCTTCTTCTGTTTTTTGAATTAATTCCGTTTCGGAAAGCGCCGCGAGCTTTATTGAATTTTCTTCTTGCTTTGCTTCCGATGGTTTTTCTTTCGCGGTTTCTTCATCGGTAATTTCCGGTTCATCAATATCTTCAATTAATTGGCGAATGGCATCATCCGTGCCGGTTTCATCATCTAGGTAATTTTCGTCGCCCAGATAGTCTTCATCGCCCAGATAATCTTCATCAATTTCTTCTTGCGGAGGTATAGGTATTTTAGGTGCCGGTGTTTTCGGTTGTGCTCTGGTTTTCGGTAATTCGCGGGTAGGTAGATTCTCGTTTGGTAAATCGTTATCCGGCAGATTGCCATCCGGCAAATTGTTATCTAACGAATTGTCGTCTCTTAAATTGTCATTTTCATCATCTCCAATATCTAAATATGGATTATCTTCTTCACTGTCGCATATTCCCGGCAAACAATCGTCATCCAGTACACTTGGGAGCTCTTCTTCCAAAGTTGAGCTGGAAGGTAATCTTGCGGCGAAAGATTTTGACGGGTATAAATTTATCCCGCTAAGCGGGATAAAAAGTAATCCGGTTGCCAAAACTACAAAAGCAAAGACTTTAATATAATTTTTCATATTTATTTTGATTTTTTATCCTTTTATTTTACCATTTCCAGAGCTTTTTCGCAAGCGTCTTGAAGAGTTTCGCTTAAAACGGGGTGACTGTGAAGATTGCTATAGAAGTCTTTAAGTGTGAGTTCGGCGTTTATTGCCAAAGAGGCTTCCGCGATCAGTTCCGACGCTTTTTCTCCGACTATATGAACGCCAAGAATTTTTCCTGTGCTCTTTTCCGCGAGAATTTTTGCGAAACCATCGCGATTGCCGGTAATTAAAGCTTTTGAGTTGGCGCTCATTAATGATTTTCCGACTACATAGTCTATTGAATTTTGTTTCAGTTCCGGTTCGGATTGTCCGGCGCTTGCGCATTCCGGAAGAGAAAAAATGGTGTAGGGGATTGCGTCGTAGTTTATCGGCTGTGGATTTTTCTCCAGAATTTTTTCGGCCGCAATTTTACCTTCTCTGTCAGCCGTATAAGCCAACATTGCTTTTCCCGCGGCATCGCCGATGGCAAAAACGGTCGGGATATTGGTTTGCATGAAATCATTTGTTTCAATTGCGCGTTCGCCGGTTTTTATACCGGCATTTTCAAGCCCGAGTTTATTGAAATTTATTCTTCTTCCTGCGGCGGCAAGCACTTTTTCAAATTTTTTGGTTTGTTCCGGAGTTACGCGCGTATTTTTTAGGATTTTTATGTTTTTTCGTGCGAATACGCGTTCAATTTCAGCGCTGGTATCCGGATCGGCGCCTCTCAAAATTCTATCCGACATTTCCGCAATCGTAACTTCTGTCCCGAATGCGGAAAAAATTGAGGCGAATTCAACACTTATGACTCCGCCTCCGATTATAAGAAGATTTTTCGGAGGGTCAGCCAATTCAAGAATTTGTTGGTTATTTAAAATATGTTTTCCGTCGGTTTCAATTCCGGGAATGGAAATAGGTTCCGAACCTGTTGCGATAATAATGTATTCGCCCGTTATTTTTTGCAGATTTCCGTTGGATTCTATGGTTACGGTATGGGCGTCTTCCAACTTGCCCAGACCTGTAAAAAGAGTTACCTTTGCCGTTTCCAGCGAAAATTTCAACGCTTTGCGCAATTTATCCACGGTTTTTGTTTTGTGTTC
>ERZ1292633.5488-Hain-H41-02um-R1-5488-length-11434-cov-5_pt1 | contig 11434 bp, 19 predicted proteins | sample MGYA00564406_ERZ1292633 | MGnify/ENA primary metagenome ERZ1292633 (study PRJEB36523, sample SAMEA6512639) | groundwater metagenome | collected 2019-01-08 | study: AquaDiva: Metagenomics assemblies of 32 groundwater samples
CAAAAGTTTTTGCAAAGCCTCAATCGCTTTTTCCGACTTTAATTACTGCAAAAATCCAATGGAAGCGTTTATAAAAACGATAATGATAATAATAATCGCATCTATGTTTTCGCCCGCAAAATACGCAAAAACCGACGCCGCAATTAAAATTAAAACCAACACATCTTTAAACTGTCCGAGGAATTGGATTATAAGGGGCGTTCGGCGCTTTGCCTCAATAATATTTGGTCCGAATTGCTCTAGTCGCTTTTTGGCTTCCAAAGAAGTTAATCCTGAAATCATCTATTCTATTCTAACGTATTTTTAACCTGTAAACGCTGAATTTTACGTTATAATCCTTTACAAACATAATTTTTCAATTATACTATGGACAGTTTTAACACTCAAAAAACCTTATATATGGAACAAACAGGCTCACCTAACCGGCACAGAACGCAGGCTTATAGATCCAAACAGGGATAGATTAACTTTATCTGAAAAAGTTGCGCTTATTGCTGTAAATCGTTTCAAAGGAGTTAGACCGGCGAATTTTGATGCGAAGAAATTCACCGAAGGCGATGAAGTTAAAAAAGCCGTGCAAGCCTTATTGGACCGCCTTGAAGGAAAACTTGATGCTGAAAAAGTTGCGAGATTAAAAGAGGCTTTTGATCATGGCGTAGATATTTGGGCAGAGGCTGGATTATTCACCGCAGCAAGAGAAAAAGCAGGCTACGTAAAACCTGACTTTAAAAGAGATTATCAACCGTTGCTCACGCAAAATGATATGGATATGGCAGAAGCCGGAGAGGGTTTGAATAAGGGCTATAGCACTCCTGTATTTGCCCCCATGGACGTTCCTCTTCATAATGAAAATGCCGAAAAGTTAAGTTACTTCAAATTGTTGGAACAAGCCCTCTCAAAAGCCTTCAAAGGTACCGCAGGTGGGAAAGAACCTAACACGCTTTTAGTCGGGTCGGAAAAGAGAGTGCTTAATGCCAAGCAAGTTGATTTGATTTTATGGAAATGGGAACGCTACCTAAAAGCTGGCGTTGTTCATAATGTGCAAAAGCTCGATCCAAAAGATCATGGTGAAGTTTCTGAACAAGCATTGCTCGCAGGACTTACCGGCAACGAAAAGAGAACCGGTGGAGTTATGCGTATTGAACGAGACCAGCTCATTATGCCTTCCGACGTCGGCGGAACAGAAATGAGTGCTTTAGACTGGGAACCAAAATTGCCGGACGTACTGCCTCCAAGTGCGGATGCGCAGGACATGAAGCAAGCCGTTGCTCATACTATTTATTGTCTTGAAACTCAAGGATGGATACCAGATTACTACGATCATAAAAGTCCAGAGACTTCAAGAGTTAATTTGGCCATTAGGAGCTTCGTACCCCCAACCGATAGAGAAATTGCTCAAGGCTCCAAGGGTGCGGTTCCCGCCTTGTACTGGAATGTCAGCACTAGGCAGTTCGATGTAGGCAGGTACTATGCCGATATTCAGGCCCCCATTCGTGGCGTCCGCGCCGGGGTGAGAAAAAAAGGAGCTTAGGCTTTGGACGCATCCGCTTTCTGCGGCACGCCGCCTTAGCGGCGAATTTTGATTTTCTTCCTGCCTGCCGGAGTTCGTGAAAAATTAGAACTCAATAATGCAGGCAGTTATTACGGAGTTATGAAATATCATGCATCTCGTGGAAAAATAAGTTGAGTTTTCATGTTCCACGGCATATAATTTCTGCGTGTTGAACATCATGTATAAAAAAATGATTAAGGATATTCTTTTGCGGCACGTTCCGGAAGATGCGAGGGTTTTTGTGTTTGGTTCCAGCTTGAAATCAGATGATTTTGCCGATATAGACGTGGGAATTAAAGGTGGACGGTTGAATAAAGTACAATTGATTAAGGCGGAGGAAGAGCTGGAGGAAGCATATATTCCTTACAAAGTTGATCTGGTGAATTTTAATGAGGTTGATAAAAAATTTGAAAACGCGGTTTTTAAAAATAAAGTTTTATGGCTTATTTAAAAGAAAAATTTGTTTTATTGAGAAAAGCTTTAAAGGCTTGGGATAAAGTATTGATAGAGCCTTATTCCGAGATAGTGCGCGATGCTACTATTCAGAGGTATGAATTTAGTTGTGAATTGTTTTGGAAGTGTGTAAAAATTTTCTTAAAAGAATATGAGGGGATTGATTGTAATTCGCCAAAGTCTTGTTTTAGGGCGTTGAAAGGAATTTTGAAATTAACTGAAAAGGATGTGTTGCTATGTTTGGAAATGGTTGATGACAGGAATTTGTCAGTACATACTTATTCTGAGGCTTTGGCTAAGGCTTTGTATCGGCGTACAAGGCGGTACTTTGAAGTTGTGAAGAGAATTTTTGCGGAAATTGAGGGGAGAGTTTCTTGAAGTTAATAGAGTTGAGGCTAATTTTCACTTCAGCCGTTTTTTTCTCCACTCCGTAATTTTCGCGTGATTGCCCGTCAATAACACCGGCGGTACTTTTAATTTTCTAAATTCAGGCGGACGCGTGTAGTGCGGATATTCTTTTTTGCCGTCTAAAATTTCCGTAAAAGAATCTTCATGCGCGGATTTGTCGTTTCCCAGCGCGCCCGGGAGTAGGCGAGTCACAGCGTCAATAACTACCATTGCCGGAAGTTCTCCTCCGGTTAAAACATAATTCCCGATTGAAATTTCTTCGTCTACGCAAAGCTGCTTCACCCGTTCATCAATTCCTTCGTAGCGCCCGCAGAGCAAAATCAGCCCCTTTTTCCGCGCCAACCTTTTCGCCATTTTATAATCAAACATTTTCCCTTTTGGCGATAAATAAATAACGCTCGCTTTCGGATTTTTGCGTTTTACCGCTTTCACACAATCAAAAATCGGCTGTGGCGTCATAAGCATTCCGGCTCCGCCTCCATAAGGTTTATCGTCAACTTTATGATGCTTATCTTTGCTGTACGCGCGAATGTCATGGAAGCGCACGCGAATCGTTCCCTTTTTAATTTCACGCTTAACAATACTGTCCTCCAAATAAGAATCCAGAAGGCGAGGGAAGATAGTGAGGACGTCAAATGTCACATGTCAAATGTTAAATGTTAAATGTCAAATGTTTTCCTAGCGTTTCTGCCATTGCGGCGCGCGTCTGGCTCGTTTTAGGCCGTATTTCTTGCGTTCTTTGATTCTGGAATCGCGTGTCAAAAAGCCGAGAGGCTTCAAAACGCTTCTGTGTTCCGCGCTTAGTTCCAGCAGAGCTTTCGCAATGCCGTGGCGTACAGCTTCGGCTTGAGAATGTATTCCTCCTCCGTGCACTTGTACCGAAATATCAAAAGTTTTTAAATTGTTTGTTGTTTTCAGAGGGGATAATACCTTGTCTTGGTCGGTAAAAACGGGAAAATAATTTTCAAAACTGCGTTCATTTACAGTAATTACGCCTTTCCCGTCCTTATGTAGCCGCACACACGCGACGGAAGTTTTTCGTTTTCCGTTTGCGAAGAAATAGGTGGTTTTTGGCGCGGTAACGGGTTTTGGAGCGGACTTTGGCGCCGAAGAGGCTACCGCCACAGGTTTTACCGGAACAGCTTTCGCTCCGCTTAGCGGAGCCGGTTTTGGGGCTTTTGCCTTCGGTTCCGCTTTTACTGCCACGACTTTCGGCGCAACTTTTTTAGCTTTTGGAGTTTTTGCTGTTTTTTCTGCTAATTTTTCGGTTTTTTTAGGCATAAATTAAATAGGTGCTAAATTTCAAGTGGTTGTAATTTTTGCGCACCGTGATCATGCGTTTCTTCCGGGAAAATGCGCAATTTTTTAATTATATGTTTTCGTGACTTTGTCCTCGGTAACATTCCCCATACGGCAGCAAACAAAATCTTATCCGGTTTCTTCTCCATCATTTCTTTCGCTGTGCGTTGTCTGAAACCCGAGGGATAGCGCGTATGCCATTGATAGAGTTTTGTATCCATCTTATTTTTTGAAAGCCGTATATGTTTTGCATTTATCGCGACCACATAATCTCCGCAATCTTGTTCCGGCGTGAAAAAAGTTTTTTCCTTGCCGCGCAGAAGGTTGGCGATTTTTACGGCTGTGGGACCGAGAGTTTTGCCTTTTACATCAACCAGAAACCATTTTTTATCCAGATGTTTCTCGGCAGGGACTGTCGTTTTTTGGGATTGTTTTAAATTCATATAAGTTCAATTTGGACTAAATTTGAGTTATCGCCCTTTCGGACGCCTATGGAGGTTATGCGTGTAAAACCGCTTTTACGTTTTTCGTACTTGGTTTTTAATTCTCCGACCAATTTTCTGGAAGCGGCTTCTATGCCACAGTAATTCGGCATTAGACGTATCGCCTCGCGCGCATCTTTCTTCTGAATCAAACTCATCAGTCTTCCGAATCGTGACGCAAGAGCTTTTGCGCGGTTTTCAGTGGTGCGAATGCTTCCGTGGAGCACAAGCGACGCAACAAGATTTTTCAGCAGTGACATCCTGTGTGGTCTCGCCAGCCCCATTTTTTTTAGTCTTTTTCTGTGTCTCATAAATAATTATCTGTTTAATTGTCTGACATTTTTAATCCGCGGCCTTCCAGAGCCATTTTAACTTCAGTTAAAGCCTTTTTCCCAAAGCCGCGAAGATTGGTGAGTTTAGTTTCACTGCATTTGGTAAGCATTTCTATGGATCCGATTTCGCCGTTAATGAGCGCATTAAGCGTTCGCGGAGAAAGACCCAATATTTCAATCGGAGTATAAGATTCTTGAGTCGGTTTTTTCAGTTCTTCTTCTTTTACTTTTGCATTGATTTTATTTACATCGGTCATAAAGTCCTGTTCAACCGCGACATCCGCGATATTGAATAATCCGAAATATGACTTCAATACGTTTGAAGCGAATTTCAGCGCATCTTCCGGCGAAATCGCGCCATTCGTCTGAATCTCCATTGTTAATTTATCCAAACTCGTGAGCGATCCGACGCGGGTCGGTTCCACGTTGTACTTAACTTTCTTAACAGGAGAGAAGAAAGCGTCAATAAAAATAATATTCGCAATATCTTCGGTTTTTTCCATGAGAGATGCCGGTTTATAGCCAACGCCTTTTTCTATTCGGATTTCTATGTTTATTTTTCCGCCTTTATCCAGAGTGGTTATGTATTGATCCGGATTTAAAACTTCCACATCGGAAGGTGTTTCAATTTGCTTTGCGGTAATCACTCCTTCTTTATTAGCTTTAAGTACAGCTATGCATGGCTCCTTAGACCCTTTCTTTAACTGAAGCAATTTAAGATTTAAAATAATATCCAAAACGCTGTCTTTTACTCCTTTTATAGTGGCATATTCATAGGTAACGCCTTCTATTCTGACTCCGGTTACAGCGGCGCCCGGCAAAGATGATAAAAGTACGCGTCTAAAAGCATTTCCGAGTGTCATGCCATATCCGGTAGGTAGGGGACTGACCGTAAAAACAGCGTGATTATCTGAAATTCGCTGTATCTTGATCTTCGGAATACCAATTTCTTCTTGTATTTGATGCATAGAAATGGAATTAAATGGTTTTAATAAATTTTTAGCGGGAGTAGAACTCAATAATCATCTGCGGCGCAATCGCCAGTTCAACATCTTCTTTTTCCGGTCTGTTTATTATTTGGCCGGAAAGAGTCTGGACATCAAGTTTAAGCCAGCTCGGAGTATTCAGTTTTTTCTTATCAAAATTTGCAAACGCCGGCATTTTTTTATTCTTTTCTCTAAGGGCAAAAACATCATTGGCTTCAACCTGAACCGATGGGACATTGATGCGTTTTCCGTTTAAAGTAAAAAGGCCGTGGGCGACCCATTGGCGCGCTTGTCTGCGCGTTGTAGCTAGCCCACTGCGGAAAATGGCGTTATCCAATCGCGTTTCCATTTGGCGCAGAAGTTCCAAACCAGATTCTTCCGCACTTGTAGTGGCTCGGTCGTAATATTTTTTAATTTGTTTTTCCGAAATTCCGAATATGCGTTTCGCTTTTTGCTTTTCACGCAATTGTTTTGCGAAATCGGAAGGTTTTGAATGTTGGTCTTTGCCATGCATTCCCGGCGGATAATTTCGTTTTACCGTCGCGCATTTATGCTTATCGCATATTTTCATGCCTTCTCGGCGGCAAAGTCTGCAAGCTGGTCCTGTATATCTTCCCATAGTTTAAATGATTAGATTCTTCGTGCTTTTCGCGCACGGCAACCATTATGAGCAATGGCTGTAATGTCGCTTATTGATTCAATGGAAACTTCGGTCGCATTTATCGCGCGTAAAGATTGATCCCGTCCCGCGCCGGTTCCTTTCATAGTAACGTGTACTTTTTCAACTCCCATCGCTTTTGCTTTCGTTAATGCGTTTTCTACGGCCACTGAAGCCGCGTATGGAGTAGCCTTTCTGGTTCCTTTGAAACCGCAGGAGCCCGAGGAAGACCAGCATACAGTATCGCCTTTCATGTCGGTAACGGTCACGATAGTGTTATTGAAACTAACTTGTATGCAAACATTGGCTTCGATGAGATGGCGTTTTTTAGCCTTTTTTTTGACTTTTTTAGGCGCCGCCTCGGACTTTTTATCATCCGCCGCTTTTTCCTGTTTTTTAATTTCTTCAGCCATAGTGTTAATTGTTATTTCGTTACCATTTTCTTGTTAGCAACTGTTACGCGTTTTCCTTTTCTTGTACGTGCGTTGGTTTTTGTTCTCTGTCCGCGTACTGGCAAGCGTTTGCGATGCCGGAGCCCTCTATAAGTTCCTATTTCCTGCAAACGTTTGATGTCCAGCTGAACTTTTCTTTTTAAATCTCCTTCAACCGGAATTTTCGCGATATATTCGCGCAGTTTATTTAAATCAACCTCATTTAAATCTTTCACGCGCGTATCCACGCTTATATTTAAGTCCTTTAGAATTTTAAAAGACAGGGAACGACCGATACCATACACAAGAGTGAGTCCTGCTTCAATTCTTTTTTGATCCGGAATGTTAACTCCCGCGATTCTAGCCATATTAGGTCAAATGTTAATTGTCCCCGCCCTGCGGGGTTAATTTGAGCTTTAGCCCTGGCGCTGTTTATGTTTAGCCGTTTTACAGATAACGCGCACAACGCGTTTTCTGCGAATGACTTTGCATTTATTACAAATGGGTTTTACTGATGCTCGTACTTTCATGGCTTATTTAAATCTGAAGGTTATTCTGCCTTTGGTAATATCATAGGGATCAAGTTCTACTTTCACGCGGTCGCCGGGAATAATACGGATGTAATTCATCCTCATTTTTCCTGATATGTGTCCGCGAATTACCAGATTGGGCGGATAGCTTGGATCAGTTATGCGGACCAGGAAAGTTGCGTTTGGCAGAGTTTCCGTAACCACACCGTCTGTCTCAATTTTATTGCCTTTCGGCATATTTATTGTAAAATGCTATTTTAAAAGATAGCAGGAGGATATTAACTAAAAACCACCCTAATCTGCAAGCTAAAATAAAAATTCTAATGCGCGTAGACCGAAAATGTTGTATTGTTATACTTTGTCAAAACCTCGTAACCTGATGTAGTTACTAAAATAGTGTGTTCAATTTGGCATGCGGGCAGACCGTCGCGAGTTACGGAAGTCCATTTATCGTCTAAGACATCAATAAAACGCTCGCCCATGGCAATAATCGGTTCAATCGCGATAGTCATTCCCGGAAGAAGAAGCGGTCCTTTTCCTTTTTTACCTTCATTCGGGACTTCGGGTTCTTCGTGAAGAGATTTTCCAATTCCGTGCCCGATATATTCATGGACTACGGAATAACCGTGGCTTATTATATGGCGATATATGGCAAAACCTATGTCTCCTATTCGCGCATTTGGTTTCACTTCCGCAATTCCTTTTTCAAGCGCTTTTTGGACATTTAAAACAAAGTTGCGCGTTTTTTCCGGCACGTTTCCAAGCATTACGCATACTGCGGCATCGGTATGCATGCCTTTATAAATTACGCCGCAATCTATTTTTAAAATATCGCTGTCGTTCAAAGTGCGTTTGCCCGGGATTGCATGTACGACTTCTTGATTTAAAGATGTGCAAATTGAAGCCGGATATCCACGGTAATTTTTAAAAGAGGGGATGACGTTATGTTTTTTCATCAAGGCTTCGGCTTTTATATTGAGTTCCCCTGTTGTTACGCCGATCTTTGCCATTAAAGCCAGATCATGCAGAATTTCAGCGAGTAGGCGTCCGCCTTCGCGCATTGCTTGCATCTCCGCCGAAGTTTTAATATGAATCATGGGGAAATTATATCAGTTCTAGCGTTTTAAACAGCGCATTTGTAATTTCTTCAATTGCCGGACCTGCATCTATTTTTAATATTTTTCCGCGATTTTCCCAATTTTCAATAATCGGCAAAGTTTCTTTATAAAAAATATCAATGCGCGTTTTGATTGAATCGGCATTATCATCGGCGCGCGTTACAAGTTCTCCGTTGCATTTTCCGCAAACCGGATTTTTATAGAACGCAGGATAAACTTCTTTGCACTTTGAACAAATTCTGCGCGTTACAAGGCGATTAAGGGCTTCCTCGCGCGATAATTCAAAATAAATTCCGGTGTACTGTCTCCCCAGTTTTTGAAGTAAATTTTCCAGTGTGTCGTTTTGTTCTTTGTTTCGCGGGATTCCGTCAAAAATAATCGGTTTCCCTCCGCCGGATTTTTTTATAAAATCTTCCACGATTTCCATTACGACTTCGTTCGGCACAAGATGTCCCGCAGTAATTATTGATTTCACTTTTTGACCAAGAGGGGACTGCTCCGCCGCCAGTCTCCGCAATTCTCCGCCCGTTTCAAAATATGCGGCATCTATTTTCGCGGCAAGAATTTTTCCCTGCGTGCCTTTCCCGGAGCCCTGAATGCCGAATAGGATGTAATCCATAACGGCTAGTATTGTAACATAATGTCAATTGATATAAATTAAAAGTAACTTATGAGCGAGAATAAAACAAAATTTTTTGCACAATTAATTGGCGGCATATTTGGATCAATTGTGTGTTTAGTTTTTGTTTTACTTGCTATGTGGCTCTATCAATCTGTATTTGATGTAGATTTATGTTGCGGAGATCGTGGTCCTAGTCTTGATGTGGTCGTCCCCCTTCCTATCAGCATCATAATCGGAAGCGTAGCAGGGGTGTTAATGGTGAGAAAAATAAAAAATATAACACGATGGATTGGTATCCCTGTTTTTATTTTTCTAGCCTTAGCAATATATAAAATTGCTAGCAATACTACTCTCGGTGCAACATTAATTGTTATTTTAGCGTTTATTTTTCCATCCATAGTCGTTTCCCTAATTGCTCTCAAAGTAAGGAATAAATGAATGTGGGATATATTGTAAACATGGGTGACGCTGGCAGTTTTTGCGGGCAATTTAAAATTTCAAACTAAAAATTGCGCGATCCAATCATCCTGAGATAATACGGTAATCAACAAATACAATCAGCCTCAGTTTCAACAAGCCAATCTTTTTTAATAAAACCGCTAACTCCGACAAATGTGCATGCGGGTCTAATTTTAGAAAAGAATTCGCCGTGGGCTTTTGCAGCTTCTTCCCACTTCGAAATGTCCGTTAGCATAATCCGCGTGCGAATGACATTTTCAAGCGTGCCGCCTGCTTCTTCAATAGCATTTTTCATGATTGAGATACAATATTTTGTTTGTTCATAAACACTATCTGGGTGTGCTGTGCCGCCATCTGGTGCAATTGCCGCTGTTCCGGAGACGGAGATCATATTCCCGATTCTTACGGCGCGCGAAAATCCGATTGGCTTTTCCATTGGGGAACCCGACGATATATTTCTTCTATTCATAGTTCGATTTTAGTATAAAGCAGACAAATGATTTACACAAAGTTAGAATCGCATGATCATTACCGTGTCCCAATAATTGACGTGGTCTACTTTCCAACTAGCAGGATCAACGGGATCTCCACCACTAAATCTCATACCAACACAATAGGTATTTTCAGTATCTTGACCCAGGTCAATGTCGGTCAATTCAAAGTTTCTTACGTCGCCATCATTGGGCAATATAGTATCACTACGAAGAATTGATAACATAAACTTTATATTAAATTAAAAGTATAGATACATTTAAGGTTACTTAGTAACATAAATCAGCCAACGGTCGCAAGGGAAAATCGTTCCGAAATATGCTCACTATTCGTTCAGTAGAAGGCGGCGGCATATTGATGTCTTTTTTTGCGGACAATTTATAGAGTATAGGCGATTTTTTCTTTGAAAACCTAAGCTGATGTCATTTTTGTAGGCAGTTAAAAAAATCTTCAATCGTCCTGCCTTAAATAATCTTGCCACAGACGCACTAAAGTTTGTAGTCGTTTCGCTGTTGCGACCACTGCTGGCAAAAATGACATCAGCTTAGGTTAATATTCAAAGAAAATCCCCCCTACACCAACTTATCATAATCATGCATCACCAACTGTGCATTGATTTGCCTCACAACTTCCAGCACAACTCCAACCACGATTATCATTCCGGCTCCGGAAATAAGTTGGGTTACCGTACTTGCTCCGGATCCTTTAAAAAGCCATCCAAACATAATTGGCGCGACAGCGATAAGCGCAAGAAATGTACCGCCGAATAAACAAAGTCTTGTTGAAGTTTTGCCCAGGTATTCAACGGTTTGGCTTCCCGGACGAATTCCAGGAATATATCCGCCGCGTTTTTGTATATTTTCAGCGACTTGTTTCGGATTGAACGTAATACTGACGTAGAAATAAGTGAAAAGGATTATCAGAATGAAATAAGTGATTAAATAAACTGTGCTTTGAGGCGTGAAATATGTGCTTAAAAAGTTTCCGATTGTTTTAAGCCATTCCGCTTTTGCTCTGGTCAAAAATTGGGATAAAAGCCCCGGAAAACTTACAAGAGAAACCGCAAAGATAATAGGGATCATGCCCGCTTGATTTATGCGTACGGGCAACATTGATTGTTCTCCTCGTCCCTGGAACCGATGACCCGCATACGTTATAGGTATTTTTCGTTCCGCTTCCGTCACAAGCACGATTATAACCAACAAAATTATGGTGAAAAGTAAGTTGCTTATTAAAGGGACAATTGCCGAAGCTTCCGTTTGTCCGAGATATAAACTTTGGGCGACTATTTGCGGCATTCCGGCAACGATATTAGTAAAGATTATTAAAGATATTCCGTTGCCGATTCCTTTTTCGGTTATAATTTCGCCGAGCCACATCAGCCAGAGTGTTCCGGCTGTGATTGTAAGCATGACGGGAATAATCACACTCGGGTCTTTAATATTATCAATAATCGGTATTTGAGATTGTGAGTTCAAAAGAAGAATTGTGCCGTAGGATTGTAAAAATGCGAGGGGGAGTGTCAGCCAGCGCGTATATTTATTCAAAGTTTTTTGGCCTTGTTCTCCTTCTTTTGACATTGCTTCCAGTTTTGGAATTATAACCGTAAGAA
>ERZ1292633.5491-Hain-H41-02um-R1-5491-length-11432-cov-7_pt1 | contig 11432 bp, 1 predicted proteins | sample MGYA00564406_ERZ1292633 | MGnify/ENA primary metagenome ERZ1292633 (study PRJEB36523, sample SAMEA6512639) | groundwater metagenome | collected 2019-01-08 | study: AquaDiva: Metagenomics assemblies of 32 groundwater samples
TGACGTCGCTGGACCTCAGCAGTGACCGTTCGCCGCCGGAGCACGCCATTCCGTTTCCGATCGTACGGCCGTCGCTGCCCCATGCCACAGTCGTCATTAACCCTAGCGAATCCGGAAAGAAGCCGTTCGACGGCGTGAAGCGTCCCCTTCCGGTGCCTCCTTCGCGGCCGCAGTTTGAAATCGGACGCCATCGCCGGCGGTGCCGGTCGTTGAGTGTTGCGCCCGAGAGAGGCAGCATCGCGGCATTGCTTCCCGCCTCGTGGCCATGACGGCTCTAGTGAACCTGTCGATTCGACACCAGGGACTGTCGCTCGGGCCTCCTGAGAACAGCCTCGACGACGGTAGCAGCAGTTCCGCCGCCAACAGCGTTTCCTCATCGGAGGCATCCTCGTCATCGGCGGACGCCTCCATGGCGGCTGGCAGTATGTCTCACGCACATGAAGAAGGAGGAGGAGCGGGCCCCCCTTCACCAGCGGAACCTCCGCACGTGGTATCGTTCCCGCCTAATGCGTCGACCGGCGACGGAGGAGGAGGAGGAGGTGGTGGGGGACTGAAGAACCGCGTTTGGCTGTCAAGACTGCAGCATCTGGACTTGACAGGGAATCCTCTCGCGGTCACTACTCTCTTCGACACGTCCTGTGATGCGCCGGCGACGGCAGGTCTTGCGAGCGGTGATAGCAATGCCACCCTGCGAGCGTGCTTCCCGTCCCTCCACACACTGCGCCTATCTAACACGCAACTCACCGGTTCGCTACCAGATTTGTCTGCCGCCACCAGCTGGCAGCTGATCGACTTGTCGTTCAACGCTTTGTCGGGCGCCATTCCGATGTCGTGGTGGCACGCCCCGAATCTGACTCGAATTAGCCTGGGCATGAACGAACTGTCCGGCACCCTGCCCGCTGCCTTAACGTCATGGTCGTACCTGGACGTGTCTGGCAACCTTCTCTCCGGGGACCTCCCAACCTCGGTGGTGTGCGCTGGAAACGCCGTGTGTGAGGTCCTCAATTTAGCGGACAACCTATTCAATTCGTCACTGGAGTCCATGACGGGCGCGTGGGTGGCCGCAACGATCATTCTATCCGGCAACTACGGCATTCGAGGTCGCCTCGCGTCCGCGACGATGGCCTGGATGGCAAGTCCGGTGTACCAGCTTGGAGCGAGCCACCCGCTGCTCGTCGACGTTTCCTACTGCGATATTACGGGCCCCATTCCTGCCCAATGGTTGCTCGCCGCGAGTCACCGTGGTTACCAAATGGGCATCGCCGTGTCTGGCAATGCTAGATTTGGAGACTTGTTCGATAATGCTGGACTGAGCGCCCTCTCCAGCAGCAGCGTCGCCAACAGCCCGCTCCAGCGGGGGGCGCTTTGGTTGCTGCAAGCCGACCGAATTCCCTCGTTGACGATCATGTCGGCAGTAGCCGTCGAGCAACTGCTCGCGTACGGCGGTGACGGTTTGGACACACTCACCGCATCCATGTCGGTTGGCCTGGACATGACATTAAACATCGTGAGTCTGGCAAAGGTACCCCGAATTCTCGATGTCAGTGGCTCCATTTCGGTGGTTGTCGCCGCGGATGCTACGAGCGGTACGACGACGAACAATCGTCCCCCGACGACCGCGTTGGCGACCGCTTGTTTCGTGGATGTCACCCCAATGTCAACGATTGGGGCGACGGACGGTGTGGCGACCGATGAATTGCCCATCATGCCATGGGCGGCCATCGATGCCCGGGAATCCGGCGTACCGTTCCGACTTCACAATGCGAGCGCGTGCGACCACGCCGCGACGTCATCTGCCAGCGGTTTCCGTCAAACCGTTAGTTGGTCGGCGTGGACGGCGATGCCTATCTACTTGGACGTCACGGCCGCGCTCGTACCCGCTCCAGTTGTCCGCATGCTTCCTTCTGTCGTCGGTGGCCCGCAAATGGTCTGGTATCGCGCATCAATGATGCCGTGGGAAGCCGGCAACGTTGCATGGCACAATGTGACTCGCTGGGTCGGCTGGGCGCCAACAGGTGCGGTCGTGGTGGAAATCCCTCCTGTGACTGCCGCGAGGTTCAACGTCCCGTACCGACTGTCGATCGCCTTCGGTAGCAACTCAGATGCGTTTCACGGGGGCGAAAGGACGTCGCCACGGCCGCTGCTGCGCAACCGATGTCTTGACTCGACGCAGCTCGCCGTCCCCGGGACGACCGTCTGTGTCCCTTGCCCGGATCACGGAATATGTGACGGGTCGTCAGTCATGCAAGCGAAGAGTGGCTTTTGGCGGCCGTCGAACGCTTTCTTGCCCTTGCGGCGCTGCAACCCCGCAGAAGCGTGTGGACTCGGTGACGACGCCGAAGATGAGCACGAATCCCGGCTCGGTCCTGAATGTGCTGAAGGCCATGAGGGCATCATGTGTGCCGGCTGCGTTGACGGCTATGCATCCGTGGACGGCAAGTGCCAAGCGTGCGCGACCATACAAACCTCGTTGGTCGCGATCGTGCTGTTGGCGCTGTTCATGTTCGGCACTGCAGGACTCATTATTGTGTCCGCGTTGCGCAAGCTCATGACGAAAGAAGATGGAGAAGGGGTTGGCGAGGCGACGGATTCGTCGTCCTCTGACAGCGACGAGGAAGTGACGACGCCCACCACAGCGGCCGCCGCTACGTCGTCAAAGTCACCGACATCGCCTTCACGGCGGCCTCCCCCGCAGCCCATCACGCTGTGCGGGTTCGAACTCATCTCGGCCTCTGAGATGCCCCACGCCGTGCTGTTCACACGGATCGTACTATCAAAACTACCCGGTGTCATCAAGGTCATCTTGAACTACGCAAGCACCATGCAGATTCTCGGCGAACTGAATGGGTTCAAGACTCACTTTGGCCATGGAAGCGCGGTGTCCACGATCTTTCGGACCATGGGAATCGTCGGCTTGGCCGACGTGTTTCAATCCCTCCCTTTCGTATGCACCTTCGGCGCCGATGCTGATTTCGCCTCGTTCTGGTGGCAATTGGGCGGCGCAGGCACGGTGCTATCTGCCGGTCTCATTTATGTCGTGGTCAAGTATCTCACCCACACCACCTCGGCAGGGGATGCGAATAGTCATGCGAGTAGTAGTGGTGTTGGCATGGCGGTCGCCCCTGCGGCACATTCACCAAACCCAAGCGGCAACGGTCGTCACCCTTCCACCTCCACAGACCCTGCGATCGCGCCGCGTCATAGCTCGTCGACGGCCGCCGCGGTATCCAACACGGCGATCGTCGTGGCTGCGGCAAGTGCGTCGCCGCCGAGCGGAGTTGCCGCACGAACGACGCCCGCCCGGACCTCCGCTGCCGGGTCGTCATCGGCGTTTGACGTCGCGAGCCTCTGGTACTTACCGTTGACGGTGTTGGCCTGCACGCTTCAGATATTCTACGAGCCGATCGCCGAGCGCACCGTCGACCTTCTTGCCCCGTGTCGTGTGCTCATTTTCCAGCCCACCGCGAGCCATCTGAACCCGAAGGTTGTCATCCCCTCCGCGATCGTGTCCCAGCTTTCGCTCCCAACGTCGGCCAAGGCTTTCAACGTCCTATCGTCGTCGATGGAGGTGAGCTGCCTCACCCCGGCCGCCCACTCCGCGTTCAGCGCTGCCCAATTAGTGTTCGGCTTGCTTCTCATCGCAGCACCCGTCGCGATCTATCTCCTGGGCAGCTACATCCGCGCGAAGGAAGGACGCCGCGGACTCGACCGAGTGCTCGGGTTTCTATCCGAAGAGTTCGTCGAGGCCACGTGGTATTGGGAGCTTGCCCTCATGCTGCGCAAGCTCGCGCTGACGATGCTCGTGGTGTTCCTGCGGGACTTGGAGGACACGTTGCTCTTGATGTTATTGACGATCTGGATGGTGTCCGCTGTGGTCAACGAGTATCATCGACCCTACAAGAATCCGTGGTTGCACCGCACAGAGCATGTCTTCCTGATGACCGCGTATGCCACCACCTTCTTGAACGCATTGACGCGTTTCGGGGCGCCGGCGTCGAATATTTCTACGATGCTCATTTTCACACAGCTGCTCGGCATCCTGTCGTTGATATTTGCCTTGGTCGCGTTTATGAACAAGCATGTGAAGCGGTATCGAAAACTGACGGCGGAGCCTGCGTCCCCGGCGTCACCTGCATCACCAAGAGACGACGACCGCCTTTCGGTGTTGTCAATCGACTTCGCGCGGTCCTTTCTCACCCGCGCGTGCCTTGCCGCGTGCCTCGTCAGTCTCGCGGCCTTCGCCGTCGCAGGGGTGTCCATATCACGCCTTCAATCGGAAGCGGAAGCCGCGAAATCATCATCATCATCATCATCAGCGAATGTCGCCCCAGCGGTCGCATTGCCGTCTCCGATCGCACGCAACATCGGCAAAGTGCGAGTCCGAGCGGCGGGAGACTTTTTGGTGCTGCACTCCGCCTCCGAGTTGCCTGTTCAGATGGTCGACGACCTCAGTCTAAGCAACACGGCGCTGGTGCTGCAGCGCGCGGAATGTTGGGTGTCGTGTGGCGATGCGAAAAATGGTTTCGCCGTCTACGCCGTGTCGTCCCTGTCTCCTGGCGGCGGTAGCGACGGAAGCGCTGACAATGCATCATCCTTCGCTCCAGAGCCCTTGTGGACTGCCCAAGGGGACCGACTCTTGTGGATCCACTCTCCCACTGAAACACTACTGTCGCTGGGCACGACGCCCACTTCGGCCGACGGTGAGGTCTTTGTCAAGTGGTATGATCTAGCAACGGGAACACTGCGGTCTTCTTTACTGATTTCGACTCACAACGAAGGCGCGTATCTTTCTGCCGTGGTCGCAACCGGCCAATCTCCCATTCGGTCAGAATTGAGTGAGGTAGGGTCGAACCAGCCGCCTCTTCGCCACCTGGATGACATTGCAACCTCGACGGCCACCGGCCCCGGCGAGGGGGGGCTCACCATGTTCTTGACCGCATTGCGCCTCAATGCGTCCGACGTACTTGGGGTGACGGTGGAGACCAGCGTGGTCGTTTCCTGTCAAGTGCCAACTTCCGTCGGCAACACGACAACCAGTGACAACCCGCAGGGGCTACTGTATCGGCTGCCGACGGCGTGGCCGGCGGCAACGGCTCTCAGTGGCGGAACGTTTGCTCTGTGGATGGGACAAGCCGTTGCGGCGGAGGCCAAGTCCTCCGACGCGTTCGTAAATGTGACGACGACGGGCATCCCTGAACGTTCGACGAAGAAGGTGACATTGACCTCTCGCGAGCGTGACGACTTGTTCCCCACACGCAACAATTGGACCGCTGCGGTTGCCACGGCACTCACCTACGACACCGTCATGCTGAACACCGATGGGATGCGCTGGGGGCCGGCGACGTCGGACCAACAACTGATTTCGCTCGTGGGCGGTGGGCTCGCTGCCTTCGAAGCAAATGAGAACGAATCGTCGTCGATGACGCACTGGCAACTTCCCGCGCCAGCGGTGTTGCGACTCAATGCACCAGGGGGCTCCGTGCGCTACGTCCACGGAGGTCGTGGTGGTTCCAACGGCGACGGTGGCGGGACGGCAGCTGCGCTGTTGCGATGGAGGGACGACGACGGCACCCCGCAACCTCCGTCTTCCGGAAACGGTTCCACCGTAAACGGGACGTCAATCACTGGACCTCCAATCTGTGGTCGCCGCTCTACGTTGTGGTTCGTCGCTCTCGGCAGCGGCGGGGAAACGTCGGCGTCGCCGCTGTCCGTTCAGGTTTGCGAACCTATCGCCGAAACGACTGTCTTTTTCAAGGGACATGTCGCAATGCCGCAGCGTCTCATCGCGGCCGTGTCTCCCGCTGGCGATCGTATCCATCTCGTCTCCGTCCCATTCTCGACGCTGCCCAAGGTTAGTGTTGCAACCCGGGAAATCCTGCGGATACCCTCAGGGTGCGCGGTCAAGAGGCTCGACTTCACCTCGAGCGTCAGCGACACGGACGACGGAGACGGGCAAGATGTAGATGACGACGACCTGGCGCCGCTGCTGTCTGCCACTCTCTCGTGTCCCCTGGTGAGCAACAACAACAACAACAACAACCTGGTGTGGGTCATGCGGGTCGGTGCCGGCGGCCACGTGACGTTTATGTATGGCGTCGCGGCCAGGTCGCCGTCGCACCGTGTCGAGGTGACGGACGGCAATGGCTCCTTCGTCGTCATCCCTCGTGACGCCGCCGTCAGCACATCGGGCGGCGGCAGCAGCGGAGGCGCGGGGACCATCTGGTATCAACCGTCACGCCCCCATGGACGCGATCGCGTCCGCCGAACATCCGCTGCCGACGGCGCCGAGAATGGAGGCGAAGAAGAAGGAGGGAATAGCGGCACGGTGGCATCGCTCCCCTTTCGCATCGTACCGTCCGCCTGCGAAGGGGGCGACGTCGTCGATGCGGCGTCGGCGTTAGACCCCATGATCGTGTTTGTTGGCAACGTCCTTGCTGCTTTATTTGGCATCGCCACGGTGACTGGCTGCATTCTCCTGCTCGTTGGCGACCTCCTGACGACCGTGTTGCCGAGCCACAGCCAGGCGGCAACGTCGTTCGCATCCGCGGGTGCCGGCGTCCTACGAGTGGCGACGCTCAGCCTCCCTTCGATCGCGCTCGCGGCGGGATATATTGTGTCGATGGCGGCCACGTCTTCCGGGCGTGTCTTTAGCGGAGCTTCCTCCCCGTTTCCTTGCGCGGTCGTCGCTGGAGGGCTTTTTCATCCCACGGTCGCTATCGCAGCGCTGTCGTCGAACCTTTCTTCTTCGAGCGCATGTGCATTGGTTCCCATCGGCCTGCAGTACCACCCCGCTGTGTCCCCCGTTTTCGCCTATGCAGCGTTGGGTCCTGGGACGGTGCCCACGCTCGCAGCAACTTGGGGGTTGCCGACGGGGGCGATCACGTTGTGCTCCTTCGACCGTGAGCACGACGGTGCGGTCGGCATCATTGTCACGACGCTCATCGTCTTGTTAGCGATGGAAGCCATCGTAGCGGCAGCGTGTCTGTTCTGGGCGTTGTTCGACCCTGAGTCCGCACGACCGTTTTTGGAACGGACGCCGGCGGTACTGTACCTTTTGTGGGATCGCTCTTCCGCCTTCCTCACTGAGGTTGTTCGGCGCGTGGTCATTCCCGCAAAGAAAACGTCACTGCCGCCGCCTGGTGCAGCCAAAGGCGCGATTAGCGTTGGGGCGGCGGCGGCAACATCATCTGGCAGGACACAACAACCAACCCAAAAAGTTGCGCCGACGTCCGTGCACGGAACGTCAGTTTCAACTGCCGCCTCGCCGCCCTCCGTCACCGGTCCGGGTGAGCGTCGAACTGTCCCAGCTGATGCAACGGCGACGTTGAACGAGGAAGCATTAACAACGGCCGCCGCTGCGGAGGCGACGAAAGGTACTGCGCTGCACAACGTGGTCGTCGCACACCACGTGTCAACGTCCTCCTCGCCTCCAGTTGTGTCGTCCGCTGCTTCCCGGGCGCCCAAGGGCACCCCCGCGGAAAAAAAAGGTAACAAGACAGAATGCAGCGAAGTTGGTGGGTTAGCCCTAGTTCGACAGGCGATCAATGCCCCCAAGATGGCGGTGCGGGACTGGGACGCAGAGGGCGGGCCTCCCACGCTCGTCGGTCTGGCGGCCGTAGCGGAGTTGATTGTCTGTGCGGTGCCGCAGCTGATCGTCACCACGGCCTTGCTGTGGCTGACTATTATCTTTTCGGATTCGCTATCCGCGTGGATGTCGCAATGGGCGGCCCTCGCGCTCCTTGTCACCGCGGTGTTTCGTGTCGGTTTATGCCTGAGTCAGGAACGGCTCCATGCGGCGATCAAGCATGACTGGCACGCGTCGGCTCGTGTCGTGCGACATCTGTCGAAGCCCATCGTGGCACGTCGCGTGATGGAAAGTATGTTTCGATTTGGGCTTGCCTGGGCGACCCCGCTCATAATCGTCATCCTGTACGCGCAGGTCGGTTGGCCGGCTGGTTTGCCCGGCACGTTCATGGCGCACATTTTCTTGGCGTCACCACCCCAGAATGCTGCTTCCTCTTGTTCGGTGATTGGCTCGGAGTTGCGACCTTCCGCATCGTGGGTTAGCTTTTCGTGCCTCAGCCATGTGCCCACGAAGCCACCAGGGGACAACATCAGTGCCGACCAAGAATCGGACAGTAATGGCAACAACAGCGTCATCATGTCCATCGTGGAGGAATCGTGCCGTGCCGCGCTCGGCGCCGCCGGTTTGACCGCCACGGGGGGTGCGCTGCCGGTGCCGTTGCCTCGTGAGGCTGAAGAAACAGAGAGCGGAGGCGACGACCACCACAAACCTTTGAACAACAAGAGCAGTACAGAGAACCGCAGCCGTGACGACTCATTATTGGCAGAAGATCACAACGCGAATGGGGAGGAAGGGGACCACGCGGAGGAGGAGGAGGATGCCTATCAAGTGGAGATCATCGACGCAGGGGATGCCGGCCAGATCGCCATCGCGCCATGTCGCGTGGCCATCGCACCGCCGCTCATCGCGTCGCAGCTCACGTCCGCCATCGCCTTGGTCAGCGTTCTCTTGCGACTTTTCTGTTCCGTGCCCCGTTTCGCGTTGGCCGTTTTTTCGGATCATCCTCCATTGTTCCACAATGAGCTATTCCGCACCTGGTGGTCGCTAGTGCTGTGCGTCTTGCGGCCGGGGTGGCTGCCCCATGTGGCAGCAGCGGGTCATGCTTGGAGCGCGTTTTGCAACCTCGGCTTTGCATTGCGCTATGCCGCGACTGAGGCCATGGCAATCGTCGCGGCGTCGGTCATCCTCTTGAATTTGAGTCACAGTGAGTCCGACGACGGCTTCACGTTGAGGTTGCGCGCGACTTGCTGGTTGACCGTCGTTTGCTCGGCCCTGGTCCTTTTCGAGGGAACCGCGGTGGACCGTTGGTGCTCGACGACGCACAAGTGGAGAACGACGACGACGACGACGTCGGATGGATGCGTCATGGACGAAGGGATCAGCGATGACTCCGAGTCGCTCGCGACCGCTTTGCTTACAGAAGGGGAAACCAGTGGCGAGGGAGAAGGAGAAGACCTCAATTTGGAGAACCGGAGCGCCGCGGAAGGGCACTCCTTCGTCCTCGTCAATTAATGTTGCTTTTCGAGTCAACCTGGCGTGAGGGGAAAAAAGACCCACCCCGATAGAGAATAAGGTTGATGCTTCATTCACTATTTTCTGCCTTGGTTTCTTTTTGTTCAAGTCAGGCTGGCCAGGAAACCACGCAAAGTTTGAATCCGCTCAATGTATTGACAAATTTTAAATATGGTGGTGCGGGCGGGCGATCAGCATCGATCCTTCCGCGCAAGCGGGCGCCTCCTCCTCCTCGCCTTGTGGCCCTTCATCGCCCTGTTAGGCGCTCAGGCGATCATGATTCCAACAACAGTCAACGCTCTGTGCGCGACGACCCGCGTCGCCGTGCCCGTCGCAAGCCGGTACGGCGTCCCTTCCGGTCGGCGAAGCGACGACGTGTTGACGCTGCCGCTGCTTCCTCCAGATTTGGATAACGTCTCGAGACCGTGTGCGCAGCCGACCCAAGGAGGCGACAGCGACCAAGCCGTCGATCGCGAGAGCAGGTGGATGCTAGCCGGCTTTCGTTTCACCTATATTGAAGGCGGTGTCGACTGCATCGGCAGCAGCAACCTCTTGCGCTGGGGATGCGCCTTCGCGCAAATGGCTGGGACCGCGGGTTTGTGGGTTGTGGCTGTCGACAACTCGACCGTGGCCAGGGCCGGGGCCGGTGGTCAACCTGTTCTCGGCGCGGCGTTGGTCCCGGATGCTTTCGACCCGGGCATCGCAAGCACCGCTGCCTTTTACTATCTGCGGAATCGAAACGCCTACTTCGCCCCTGCCAATGTGGACTCGCGATCCGTGGATCGGTACGAACTATGGATGCCGCCGCGGCCCTACGTCGCGTTCGGTGTCCCTTTTATTATCGTCTACGGCGATACATTTGGAAAGTACACTTCCGACAACAATCCGAACGCATTACTGACGATCGCGGTCGAGGCGCTCGTCGTGCCGAGTGAGAAGCATGCGGTGCACCCTTCCGACTGCTGCCGTTTCGAGCCGCCTTCAAATGGCACCACCATCGTCGACGACGTTCGAGACTCATGCACGGGCGTGGTCACGCTCCATCCTGCGTACGACGTGCCGAGTGTCGGCATGCCGCTCGAGAATGTCACCTTCCCTCGCCGACTGCCCGACGAGGTGGTGGGCTTTCGATTCACGTACGTGGGCGGCCGAGCGAGCTGCGGGGCGAGCCAGCCGTCAAAGTGGGGTTGCGCCGGAAGCCCTGAGTTACTCACAACATTTTCACTGTACGTTCTAGTGTTAGACCAAGGCAAACGTAACTTTACGGTGCTCGCACCTGTCGTCGGTGGCACCAGCAACGTCGCGTCGATCAGTGATTCGTTGGGATTTTATACGTTGTGGAATCGCAGCAACTTGAGTGCGGCGCCATTACATTCGTCGGCGTTGGAATCTTATGATCTTCTGCTGCCCGCACCGCGTCGCTTCGAAGCGGGCAGCATGATGCCGCTGAAGATCATGTACGGCGACAGAGTGTCGAGCGATAACTGTGGATCGTTGACGGTTCGCGTGGACGCGCTGCTCCCTGAGGCACTCGACATCGCGGCAAAATCGGCGTATCCGCCCCATGGTTCATGTCAGTCGATTCAAACCACATCAAGATCGTTGACGCAAACGCTGACTGCTTCATGGCGCCAAACAAGAACTGGTACTGAGGGTTCACCGTCCACTTCCCACGTTTGGACGAAGACCAAGGCTCCCAGCCCCAGGTCGGTGACCACCAGCAAATCTGACGATCTCACAACCACAACCGCCGATCCTCGCGCCTCTGCAACGCCCTTAAGAGCGAACGTGACTGCCGTCGCGACTCCCGTGGTCGCCACTCCTACGGCATCCGTCACCACAGTGCTTCCGGTGGTCCACCAGCGTAGCCGAACACTCGCGATTCAGGCAGTCGGCCAGCACCGTCAGCGGCGGTCCTCGATGACGTCCGTTGCGGCGTCCGTGAGAACCACCGCGACGGGTCTCACTCTGCTCAGCGCCATCTTCGGCAAATCGGGGGTCTTGTCGGTGTCGCAAGCATCGCGGCAGCGAAGTATCGAGCGGTTGTCGGTGTGCGGTGCGGATCAAACTAGTGTCGATGACCCCAATGACTCTGCGTCATTTTTCGATTTCCCTATTCAAATGCCGTTGGGTGGCAGTGCCGTGTCGAACGCCATTGTCTCATCATGCGGCGCCTTGGCGCTGGCGGCAGGTGCCAATCTTGTACTGTACCTCGCCGGCGTCGGCCCGGTGCAATCCTCACAGCCCTCCTCGAACAGTGAGCCACAGGCAAAGGCCAAAGGCGTCCTGCGCCAAACCCTCGTCGTGTTCGTTGCCGTCTTGGGCGCGCAGGTTG
>ERZ1292633.5492-Hain-H41-02um-R1-5492-length-11432-cov-4_pt1 | contig 11432 bp, 14 predicted proteins | sample MGYA00564406_ERZ1292633 | MGnify/ENA primary metagenome ERZ1292633 (study PRJEB36523, sample SAMEA6512639) | groundwater metagenome | collected 2019-01-08 | study: AquaDiva: Metagenomics assemblies of 32 groundwater samples
AATGGCGCGCGTGGGGTCTACCACATGTACAATCACATCCACATCTTTGAGTGCCGACTGTGCCGCTTGGTTGAGGTACTTGGTGAGCGCATTGCGGGCGGAAGTAAACAGTCCGGGCGTGTCTACAAACACAATCTGTCCCTCGCTCGCGTGTACCACACCTTGCAGTTGGTGCCGCGTGGTTTGCGGTTTTGGGGAAGTGATGGCAATCTTGGTGCCAACGAGTCGATTCAAGAGCGTGGACTTGCCCACGTTGGAGCGACCAAAGAGTGTTACGAATCCGGTTTTCATACGCGACGTGTACCAGAATAACATGTTGCGGTCAAGCATACGACCATGGTGGTGATCGCGCACAACATTCGCAGTCTATTCAACGTGGGGGCGTTCTTTCGCACGTGTGATGCGTTCAAGGTGGAGCATCTGTTCTTGACGGGATACACCGCTGCCCCGCCACGATCGGAGATCTCAAAGACCGCTCTTGGAGCGGACGAGACGGTGCCGTGGACAAAGGAGTGCGACATCGTCAAGGTGATTGAACATCTTCGGTCAGACGGCTACACCATCGTTGCCCTCGAGGCCGATCCAACCCTGCCGTCAATTCGCGATGCGCACATGGACGGCAAGGTCGCTCTCATCTTTGGCAACGAGCCCGTCGGGCTCTCCCATGAGTTGATCGCGCGCACCGATCGAGCGTTTACGATCCCCATGCTTGGCAAAAAGTCGTCGCTCAACGTGGCCGTGGCCTGTGGCGTGGCGCTCTATGCGCTCTCGAATGGGTAAGCTATACTGACTTCATAACCTTTGCCTATGAAAAACCCCGCCAAGCTTATCGCGGCACTCATTATTGTGGTTGCTGTTGTCCTGATCATCATCTTCTCGTTTCCCGGCGACAACCAACCCAATTCATCCGTGGGGGATCGTGTACAATCTCAAGACGGCACCGCCGAGTTGGTGGACTTTTTCACAGCGCTTGCGGATCAACGCTATGCGCATGCCGCGCAGTATGTGCAATGTTCGTGCGAGGGTTCGTATTGCATGATGGAACAGGCCTCTCCGGATCAAATCGCTGCTCAACTGGCCACGTGGTGTGTGGATTTTGTCTGCCAACCGGTGGAAGTGGATACCGTTGGAGGAGAGGAAACCGGCAAGGAGGTGCGCATCCACGAGGTTGCTTTTCTCAACACGGAGGGGAATCGGCAGCCCTTGTGTTTTAGTGACGACTGCTCGGTTCAGAAACTGACGACGTCGTTTCGTGTGCGTAAACAAAACGGGTTGTGGTATGTCGTGGACGAGCCGCCGCTTCGTGTCACTCCGCGCGAGTAACTCCCTTTCTCGGAGACGCACGATTCCTCTATGCTGGTCTCCATCATCATCCCTGCCAAGAATGAGGAGCGAAACCTTGAGCGGCTGCTCAAGCAGCTTCGGCAACAATCGTTTCAAGATTACGAGGTGGTTGTGGCAGATGCGCAATCCACCGACCATACCAGGGAGGTGGCGAAGCGCTTGGGAGCGAAGGTGGTCGCGGGGGGTCTGCCGGGCGCGGGACGCAACTTGGGTGCCGCGGCCTCGCACGGCGAGCTGTTGATATTTATGGACGCCGACGGCGTGTTGCCCCACAAACATTTTCTGCGAGACATCATCAAGGAGTTTCATCTGCGTCGTTTGGACATTGCGGCGATTCCTGTGGAGCCGTTTCAAGGCACGTGGGCGGATCGCCTCCTATTTCGTTTTTATAATATATACGCTCGGTTGACGACCCGTATTCTGCCGCACGCCGTGGGCGCGTGCATGATTGTCAAACGTTTTTTGCACGACCAGATTGGAGGGTTTGATGAGACCATTACGCTGGCCGAGGACATGCACTACGCCAGGCAGGCGGCGCAAGTGGGAGAATTTGATATACTACATTCGCACACAATCCAAACAGCCATGCGACGATTGCGCAAGGAGGGGCGCGTACGCTTGGCCATCAAGTATATTTTGGGGGAACTCCACATGGTGCTGAAGGGTCCCATTCGTGGCCATATCCCATACATGTTTGATTATGAGGAGGACACAGCCAAAACAAAACGGTAAAAGACTCTTGGCGGCGTTCTTCTTCTTGTTGTTACCGACGAACGTCTTTGCCGGCACGGTAGACGTTGGTTTTACGGGAAAAGGAATCTACTTTTCTACGGACACGTTTTATGTGGGCAATACGGTTCGCGTGTATGCGCGATTACGCAACATGGGGGATATAGACACCACAGGGTACGTGGGGTTTTATGTGAGCGATCAAAAGATCGGCACGTCGCAGGCCATTTCACTTCCGGCCGGTGGGTTTGACGAGGAGGTTTTTATTGACTATGTCGTTCCCAACCATGCGTTTAATATTTCGGGGCGGATTGAAGGAACCGATCCGGTAGACGAGAACACCTCCAACAATACAGCGGTGACCATGCTCTACACGCCCATTCCGGATCAGGATCAAGATGGGGCGTTGGACGATGCGGATAATTGCCCGGCCTATCCCAACAGCGACCAAGCGGATACGGATGGAGATGGGGTGGGGAATGCCTGTGACATTGATGATGACAACGATAGTGTCACAGACGAGATGGAGACGCAGGAACTTGGCACGGATCCGCTCAATGCCGATACGGACAACGATACGCTTTCGGATAAAGAAGATCCGGACCCGTTGGTGCCCAGAGTGACAACGCCCGCACCAATCCCGCCTCCTGTGCAGCCGACAACAACGCAAGACTCCGAAACCGGATTGATTGGCGGGGCGCCGCGCGCGCCGTTCTTTGCGTGGGGAACCGATGAAGAAGGGACTTCGGCGGGATCCGCGCCCATCAATCAGGGAAGCGAAGCCGCGCCATCGGAAAGCGCATTTGCTCGGCTGTTTTCTCTTGGGGATACCGCATCGGAAGATGTACTTCGTGAGGAAGCGGAGCAGGGAACATCGTTGCGCGCCGTGTTTACCTATCGCCAGTTGAATTGGAATACGTATCAATTTGAAACGATGTCCTCCAGCACGCTGCCGGTGTTTGTCCTGTGGAATTTTGGAGATGGAGAAACGAGCGATCAAGCATCCGTGACGCACGCATTTCCGGGCGCGGGAAGCTACAACGTGCAACTGCAGATTACAAGCCAGGATGGAACCGTAGATGAGGATCAAACCACCATCATCGTAGGATTCTTTCACCTTGCCAATCCGGTGCTTCTGGCGTTTGTGATCGTACTCGCGCTTCTTCTGTTGCTCTCTGTGGCGGCCATGTTGCGCCCGCGTTCCCATGACGACGCATCATAACTCACCCAACAAGAAAGACGCGGCGCCGAGCATTCTAGGCGCTGCTGTTTTGTTGGGAGCCACCGCGTTGGCTTCGCGCGTCTTGGGACTCATCCGCGACCGCATGCTTGCCGGAACCTTCGGCGCGGGCGTGGACCTGGATGTGTACTACGCGGCCTTTCGCATCCCCGACCTTATCTTCTCGTTTTTGGTGCTCGGCGCTCTCTCCGCCGGTTTTATCCCACTGTTTCTTAGACACTATCCCAACGCGCCGCACAAGGCGTGGGCGTTCGCCAACAATGTTCTACACCTCACCGGCGTTGCATTGATTGTGCTCTCCGCGCTTGGCATCGCGTTTGCGCCATGGATCATGCGCTTCACCGCCCCGGGATTTTCCGCCGACCTGCTCGTGCAGGCCACGGACATCTCGCGCATCATGTACCTCTCCACCATTTTGCTTGGATTCTCCAGCGTGTTTGGCGGCATCCTCCAAGGTCTCAAGCGCTTCACGCTCTACGCCATCGCACCCCTGTTTTACAATATCGGTATCATTGCCGGAGCCACCGCAGCGTTCCTGTACGGATGGGGCATACACGCCGTTGCGTGGGGTGTGGTGTTGGGCGCATTTCTGCATCTGCTGATTCAGATCATCGGAAGCGTGCGCGCGGGGTGGCGGTACGGATTTGTTATACGGCCGCAGGATACGGACGTGCGCGAACTTTCCACGTTGATGATCCCGCGCGTGGCCGGACTCGCGCTGTCCCAAGTTAACCTGATTGTCATGACGGCCATTGCGTCACTGCTCTCGGCCGGCAGCGTGGCCATTTTCCACTTTGCCAACAATATCCAGTACGTTCCCATTGGGATCGTGGGTATTTCTTTTGCAATCGCCGCCTTTCCGTTATTGAGTGAGCAAGCTCGGGGAGACCAACAAGAGGCGCTGCGTAAAACCATTTCGGAGACCACGCGCACCATCCTCTTTTTGATTGTGCCATTGAGCGTCGTCTTTCTTCTTTTGCGTATCCAGATTGTTCGCGTCGTGTTAGGCGCTGGCGCGTTTGGATGGAATGAGACGATTGTGACCGCGCACACCATTGCCTTTTTTGTGTTGAGCTTGTTCGCGCAAGCATTGATCCCACTCATCGTCCGCTTATTCTTTGCGTGGCAGAATACACTCACGCCGGCGCTTATTGCTCTCGTTTCGGCCATCATCAACATTGGCGGTGCGTGGATGTGGAGCCAGAGCTACGGCGTGGTGGGCATTGCCATGGCGTTCTCGCTGGCCAGTATCGTGCAGCTCGTGTTGTTGTGGGCGCTTGCCACGCGCAAGATGGGGGGGTTGGACGAGGGTCGCATTCTCAACTCGCTAATCACCATCTTGATTGCCGCCGTCATGGGCGGGCTGATGATTCAAGCCATGAAGGGTTTGTACGAGGCCGTGATCCCGCTCACCACGTTCTTTGGCGTCTTGGGGCAAGGGTTGGTTGCCGGGATCGCCGGGATCTCGGTTTACCTCCTGGCGGCATGGATCTGGCAAAGCCCAGAGCTCGAGGCACTCTGGGGCAGTCTTCAACGCAAATTGTTCCGTCGCTACCGCCTTTCCGAGTCCGCCGACGCGGCCATCGAGACCTCATTCTAGTTTGCGTTTCACATGCTCCTTGATAAGATAGTCGCGCTATGAAGATCACCTCTAACGAGCTGCGCACCCGCTACATCAACTTTTTTGTTTCCAGGGGGCACGTCCAAATCCCTTCGGCCTCTTTGGTTCCCGAGAACGATCCGTCGGTGTTGTTTACAACAGCCGGAATGCACCCGCTCGTTCCTTACTTGATGGGCGAACCACATCCGTCGGGCACACGGTTGGTAGACGTGCAGAAGTGCGTGCGCACGGGCGATATCGATGAAGTTGGCGACAACACACACCTCACGTTCTTCGAAATGTTGGGCAACTGGTCGCTGGGGGACTATTTCAAACAGGATGCCATCAAGTGGAGCTTTGAGTTTTTGACACAGGAGCTTGGTATTCCCGTCGATCGGCTCGCTGTATCCGTATTTGCGGGCGATGACGATGCACCGTTCGATCAGGAGTCCTACGATCGATGGGTACAGTTGGGCATTGTCTCGGATCGTATCGCCAAACTTGGGAAGGAGGACAATTGGTGGCCGGCTGGCGGTAAACATCCGGGACCCCAAGGACCCGACACGGAGATGTTTTATTGGACGGGCAGTGACGCTGTGCCCGAGACGTTTGATCCGGCCGACAAGCAATGGGTCGAGATTTGGAACGATGTGTTCATGCAATTCAATCGAGCGCCCGATGGACGCTTTGAGCCGCTCGCCCGTCAGAATGTAGACACGGGCATGGGCCTCGAGCGCACGCTCGCCGTGCTGAATGGCAAGGAGAGTGTGTACGACACAGATCTCTTTATGCCGATCATTCAGGCGATTGAACGTGAGAGTGCACGTTCCTATTCCGAGCATGTTCGTCAAATGCGGATCGTTACAGATCACATACGATCAAGCGTCATGATGATTGCCGATGGCGTTGCGTCTTCTAATAAAGATCAGGGCTATGTGCTAAGGCGGCTCATCCGACGTTCTGTAAGAGAGCTACGTGCAGTGAACGAGAAGCATTGGAGCTTTCATGGCATTGTGGACGCAGTCATCGCCACACTCGCAGAGACTTATCCTACACTGACTGAAAAGCGGCAGTGCATCGCGGATGCAATTGACGGCGAGGTAGCAAAGTTTGCAAAAACTATGGATCAAGGATTGCGTGAGCTTGAGAAACTGGTTCGTATTGGGCAGATCGTACACATTCCCGATGGTGGTCAGTGGCCAATTTATAACCGTGTTGATGCAAAGAAAGCTTTTGATATTTATCAGACGTATGGTTTTCCTCTTGAGATGATCCAAGAGGAGCTTGCAAAGCGGGCATTACTTGTCGATGAGAGTGAGTTTCGCAAGGCATTCGATGAGCATATGAGGAGTCATCAGAATCTCTCACGAGTCGGATCGCAACAAAAATTCGCCGGAGGATTGGCGGATCATTCGGAGGAGTCCAAGAAGTTGCACACGGCTACGCACCTGTTGCACAAGGCACTGCGGATGGTGCTGGGCGATCATGTGGCGCAAAAGGGGAGCAACATTACGGCGGAGCGGCTTCGATTCGATTTCTCGCATGACAAGAAGATGACCCCTGACGAGGTACGACGAGTTGAAGAGATCGTCAACGAGCAGATCAAAGCCGGGTTGCTCATGGGATTTACCATGATGACGGTTGAGGAGGCCAAGGCGGCCGGAGCCATTGGCTTGTTTGAAGATACGTACGCCCAGATTGGGGGAAAGGTAAAGGTGTACACGGCGGGCGACGACGCCAAGGGCGTCTTCTCGCGTGAGATCTGCGGCGGTCCTCATGTGGACAACACATCAACTTTGGAGGCGTTTGCCATCCAAAAAGAGGAGGCGTCTTCCTCCGGCGTGCGTCGCATTAAGGCCGTCATTGGGCCCGCCGCCGTTGCTCTGTTGGCCACTCGAAAAACATGATCTATCCACATGTGGAGGATTTTTGCTTGACGGAGCCAAAAATCACCCCTATACTTCCGACCAACCGTTCCCCCTTGCCTTGTTTTTCATTATTTGATAACCTCCCCGCGCCCTCCTATGGGTTCCAGTAAAGACGTGATTGAACTTCGTGGCACTGTTGAAGAATTGCTTCCCGGAGCGAAGTTCCGTGTCCTGCTTGAACAAGGGGAACAAGAAGTCATTGCCCACCTGGCCGGTAAGATGCGGCAACATCGCATCCGTGTCCTGCCGGGAGATGAAGTCAAAGTTGAATTGAGTCCGTACGATCTCTCCAAGGGACGTATTACCTTCCGGTACTAGGACTCCTCCGCCACGCGGGGCAACAAACCTATTCCACGCTGAATAGCACTATGAAAGTACGCGCCTCTGTAAAACCGATGTGCCGTCATTGCAAGGTGATCCGACGCAAGGGTCGCGTTGTTGTTATTTGTGAGAATCCTAAGCATAAGCAACGTCAAGGGTAATATGGCTCGTATTGCAGGGGTAACCATTCCAAAAGAGAAGTGCGTCATAGTCGCGCTTACCTATATTTACGGGATCGGTCTGACGCGATCGAAGCAGGTGCTCAAGCAGGCGAAGGTGGACGAGCATGTGAGAGTAAACGACTTGAACGAAGATCAGGTAACAGCGATTCGCGGCATCATTGAGAAGCAGTACCGCGTGGAAGGTGAATTGCGACGCGACATCCTTTCCAATATCAAGCGCCTGAAGGATATCGGAACCTACCGCGGCGGGCGACACGCCAAGCGATTGCCGGCACGCGGGCAGCGAACCAAGACCAACAGCCGAACCGTGCGCGGCAACGTGCGCAAGACGGCCGGTAGCGGAAAGCGAACCGTGGCCAAGAAGTAATTTATGACGGACGCAAAGACAACCATCAAGGAGACGAAGCCGGTGGCCGCCAAACCCGCTCGCGCCAACAAGAAAAAGGTGGTGCGCCAGGTGTCGCATGGACAGGCACACGTGCACAGCTCCTACAACAACACCATCATCACGCTGACGGATGTGAACGGGAACGTGATTGCCTGGTCCAGCGCCGGACACCTGGGCTTCAAAGGCCCCAAAAAGTCCACGCCGTTTGCCGCTTCACAAGTGGCGGAAGACGTAGTGAAGAAGGCGGCGCCCACAGGGCTCAAAGAGGTGAATGTGTTTGTGAACGGGATCGGCTCGGGTCGCGACTCGGCGGTACGGACATTGAACGCGGCAGGCCTCTCCGTGCTCTCGATCACGGACATTACGGCGACCCCGCACAACGGGTGCCGGCCGCCACGCCCACGACGATTGTAAGATATGGCAAATCCTATTCGAAAATTGGCAAAATTGAGCCGTCGCGAGGGCATGCCGCTCTCCACGAGTTCCAGCGTGGCAAAGACCATGCAGCGTCGTTCGTATGCGCCGGGAGTGCATGGTCCCAAGCAGGTGCAAAAGCGCCTCTCGACCTACGGAACCCAGTTGCGTGAAAAGCAGCGCGCCAAACTTATCTACAACCTGCGCGAGATGCAGTTTCTTAACTACTTTAATTCGGCGGTCACCAAACAGGGGTTCACGAGCAAGATCCTCATGCAGATGCTGGAGATGCGGCTGGAGAACGCGGTATTCCGCATGGGTTTTGCCAAGACACGCCAACAGGCGCGACAGTTGGTCAGTCACAAGTTCTTCACGGTCAATGGCAAGCCGGTCAACGTGCGGTCCTACCACGTGCGCCCGGGTGACGAGGTGGCATTCAAGAGCACAAAGCTCAACAAGAAGCTCATGCCCGAGCTCATGAAGAACGCGGAATCCGTCAAGGTACCAAGCTGGGTGGCGGTAGACATCAACAGAGGAGCGGGGAAGGTTCTGTCAGTTCCGGATGGAGATGAACTGCAACAGCCATTTGATCCCAAACTGATCATTGAATTCTATTCTCGCTAACGCTCCTTACCTAACCTATGGACACATTTCTTTATCCATCCACGATCGCCTACGCTCCGGGCGAGCAGCCGCATACGGCGACGCTCACGGTGGAGCCGCTTTTCCACGGCTACGGAACCACCATTGGCAACACGTTGCGACGCACACTGCTCTCCTCCTTGCCGGGCGGAGCGTTGACCGCGATCAAAATCAAGGGCGCGTCGCATGAGTTCACTACGCTGACCGGCATCAAAGAGGATGCGGTGGAGCTGACGCTGAACCTGAAGGCCATCGCACTCAAAGTCTACAGCGACCTTCCCGTGCGTCTCACCTTGCGGAAAAGCGGCGTGGGCGTGGTAACGGCGGGCGACTTTGCACCCAACGCGGATGTGGAGGTCATCAATCCCGACGCGGTGATTGCGACCATCACGGATGAGAGCGGGACGTTGGAGCTCGAGGCCATGGCCTCCAAGGGCTTTGGCTATGTGCCCACCGAGGAGCGCGAGAACGAGGAGTTGGAAGCGGGTTGGATCAAACTGGACGCCCTCTTCAGCCCCGTCAAAACCGTGTCCTTCCGCGTGGAGGCCACACGCGTGGGCGAAATCACCAACTATGACAAGCTCGTCATGGACATTGAAACCAACGGCGTGCTGACGCCGGAAGAGGCCGTGGCGCAGTCCACGGACATCATCATGAACCACTTCCGTCTTTTGGCCGGACGTGGTATGGAGGGGACCACCCCATAATCTATGCGACATCGCAAGACAACCAAGACGCTCGGACGACCGAAGGCCTCCAAGGAGGCGATGCTTCGGAATCTTGCGACCAGCTTGATTCTGCACGAGTCCGTAAAAACCACACTGACCAAGGCCAAGGTGGTTCGCCCCATGGTGGAGCGGTGCGTGACGCGCGGCAAGAAGAACACCATTGGCAACAGTCGCGAGCTGATGAAGGTTCTTATGACAGAGGGCGCGGTCGGGAAGGTTCTGGAGGTATTGGCACCTCGCTACGCCACGAGACCGGGTGGCTACACGCGCATCACCAAGCTTGGCGCGCGCCAAGGGGACGGGGCGGATGTGGTGGAAATTTCGTTTGTGTAATATGAAGAGCATCAAGAGAACAACGCACACCATTGACGCGGCCGGAAAGACCGCGGGTCGCTTGGCCAGTCGAATTGCCATGATCTTGCAGGGTAAGAATCGTCCGGAATATGAGCCGCAGTGGGACTTGGGCGACGCGGTGGAGGTGAAGAATGCAAGCGCAATGGTCTTCACGGGCAACAAACTCATAGACAAGGAGTACAAGCGCCACAGCGGCCATCCGGGCGGGCTCAAGCGCGAAACAGTGCGCGACGTCTTTCAGAAAAACCCGGGCGAGGTGCTGCGACGTGCGGTGCTCCGCATGCTCCCCAAGAACCGCCTGCGCACGGAGCGCATGAAGCGATTGACCATCGAATAATATGGCAGAGACAACGACAGAGATTTACCACTACGGTCTCGGCCGACGAAAGTGCGCCATCGCGCAGGTGCGTGTTACCCCAAAGGGGAAGGGCGCCTTTACGGTCAACGGGAAACCCATGACGGATTATTTTCCCACGAATGCGTGGCAAAGCCGCCTCATGGAGGCGTTGAAGGCCGTGGGGATGAATGAAACGGCGGATGTGTCCGCACGCGTGTTGGGCGGAGGCGTGCGCTCACAGGCCGATGCGGTGTCGCTCGGCATTGCACGCGCCCTTACCAAGATGGAACCGGAGCTTCGTGCCACCCTCAAGCCGCATGGGCTTTTGACGCGAGACGCTCGTGTAAAGGAGCGTAAAAAATTCGGGCTCAAGAAGGCGCGCAAGGCGCCACAATGGAGCAAACGGTAATCAGATCCGGCCTTCGCGGCCGGTTTTTGATCGTCACGCTCTTATGATACAGTAACCTCACTGTGACCAAGCTCACGCGAAACACCACTTACTTGACGGCGGCGTTGATTGGCCAAAAAGTCATCGCGTTTTTCTATTTTGCGGTCATTGCGCGATCCGTGGGCGTGGAGTGGACAGGGAAGTACTTTTTGGCGCTGTCGATCGTGATCATGGTTGGCGCGTTGGCCGATTTCGGGTTGACGCCGGTGCTGGTGCGTGAGGTGGCCAAGCGGCCGGACGAGCAACAGCATCTCTTGTCATCCGTGCTTGGGCTCAAGATTGTCTTGGCCGCAATCTCCATGGGTGTGGTGCTCATCATCGCCAAGTGGGGTGGGTATGACCCTCTGACGGCGAAATTGATGATCGTCGCAACGGTCGTGATGCTCTTGGACACGCTTCACCTCACCTATTACGGCGTATTCCGCGGCCGTCACGCGTTGGCGACGGAATCGATCGGCATGTTTGTGGGACAGGGACTGACGTGCGCCGTGGGACTCGTGAGTTTATTCATCGCGCCAAGCTTGTTCTGGCTGGTGCTTGCTCTCATGCTGGGCAGCGCGTGGAATGTGTTGGTAAGCGGGTATCGATTATGGAGGGTTGGCATTCATCCGCTGCGCATCCGGTTTGAGCGCGCCCACGCCGCATGGCTTTTCAAGGTTGCGTTTCCGTTTGCGCTCGCCGCTGTCTTTACCAAGGCCTATTCGACGGCCGACACCATCATTCTTGAACGCGTGTTGGGCGAGACGGGCGTGGGGCTTTACAGCGTAGCCAACAAGC
>ERZ1292633.3339-Hain-H41-02um-R1-3339-length-15715-cov-16_pt2 | contig 11427 bp, 9 predicted proteins | sample MGYA00564406_ERZ1292633 | MGnify/ENA primary metagenome ERZ1292633 (study PRJEB36523, sample SAMEA6512639) | groundwater metagenome | collected 2019-01-08 | study: AquaDiva: Metagenomics assemblies of 32 groundwater samples
TAAAACTCCTCTTGTCATAAAGGATGACCTTTATCTCTTCTGCCTGTTCGACCACGTGATTATTGGTGATTATATAGCCGTCGCCGGAAACAATTACCCCTGAACCAAGACTTTGCTCTTTCCATTTTTTAGGAGAACTAAATTCATGAAACGGGTCAAAAAAATTAAAAAAGGGGTCTTCAAAAAATGAGGGCGCAGCATCCCGCTTTATAACCTTAGTGGTGGAGATGTTCACAACCGCAGGAGATATGGCATTTGCTATCTCAGAAAATGCCTTTGAAGTCTCTATTATCTGGATCGGGACCCTCGGTAAGGCTGAAAAAGACGGGCGCGAAGGACCGGTAACCCTGCCGAGGATATAAAATGAAATCCCTCCAAGGAGAAATCCGGACAATAATATAATAATTCCAATTGTTAGCTTCTTTTTCATTGCTGTTTTTAATTATAATCCTCATCCCGGCTTATTGTCTACCCCGTTAGAAAATTAGGCACTGTGAAGACCCTGCGGCAGAGACCGCAGGGTGTAATAGTAATCAGGTTGACTTGCCTGCTTTCATAGGGTTAATATTTTCTATGCACCAACATTCGGATTATGTCCCCCTTCACCTGCATACAGAATACAGCCTATTAGACGGGGCCCTGAAGATAAGCGAGCTGATTGAGCTGGCATCCCATTACAGAATGCCGGCAGTTGCCATTACTGACCACGGGAATCTTTTTGGCGCTGTTGAGTTTTATAAGAAGGTCTCAAAGGCAGGGATAAAACCGATTATCGGCTGTGAGGTCTATGTTGCCTCCAAAAGCCGCTTTGATAAAGAAAAAACCGATGCGTCAGAGACATCTTTTCATCTTATCCTCCTGGCAAAGGACAACAATGGATACAAAAATCTTGTTACGCTCGTGACAAAGGCGTATACAGAAGGCTTTTACTATAAACCCAGGATAGACAGGACTCTTCTCGAGCAATACAGCGGCGGGCTTATCGGCCTCACCTCCTGCCTTAAAGGAGAGGTGCCTTATTATCTTCAGAGAGGTTCAATAGACAAGGCAAGGGAAATCGCGCTTGAGTATAAACATATATTAGGTCCTGAAAATTTCTATATAGAGATACAGAATAACGGGCTTGCAGAGCAGGAGAAGGTGAACGTAAAGCTCGTAGAGCTTGCAAAAGAGCTGCACATAGGCCTGGTTGCCACCAATGACTGCCACTACCTGAAAAAAGAGGATGCGCGGGCCCATGACATATTGCTGTGCATACAGACAGGCAAAACCGTTGCGGATGAGAGCAGGCTGAAGTTCAGCTCTGACGGTTTCTACTTCAAATCTCCTGACGAGATGAAGGCATATTTCAAAGAACTTCCCGACGCTATTTTGAATACAAGGGCCATTGCAGAAAAATGTAATGTGGATTTTAAGCTCGGCACAACACTCTTGCCGTCATATACAACAGAATCCGATATTTCTCCCGACGCCTTGCTTGAACAAAAAGCCCGGGCGGGAATGCTTGAAAAATTTGGCTCGCAGCCTTCTGAAATTTATATGGAAAGACTGAAAAGAGAGATCAGCATAATAAAAAAAATGGGCTATTCTTCGTATTTCCTTATAGTCTGGGATTTTATATCCCATGCAAGAAAAAAAGGGATTCCCGTTGGGCCGGGCAGGGGTTCCGCTGCAGGAAGCCTCGTTTCTTATTGCCTTGATATTACAGAGCTGGACCCACTCAAATATGGCCTCCTTTTCGAAAGATTTCTCAATCCTGAAAGAATAAGCATGCCTGATATTGACGTTGATTTCTGCAAAGACAGAAGGGCAGAAGTAATTTCATATGTTTCAGAAAAATACGGCACAGACCATGTCGCCCAGATAATAACCTTTGGCACTATGGCTGCAAAGGCCGCAATACGGGATGTTGGACGGGCGCTGGACCTGCCCTATGCCGATGTTGACAAAATTGCAAAGCTCGTTCCTAACACACTCAATATTACAATTGATGATGCCTTGCATGCAGAACCTCAGCTCAAGGGTTTGTACGACAATAACCAAAAGGTAAAAGAGCTTCTTGACATTGCAAAGAGACTCGAGGGGCTTTGCAGGCATGCCTCAACGCATGCTGCAGGGGTTGTTATATCTCCAAGGCCCCTGACAGATTACACGCCGCTGTATAAAAACACTTCCGACGGAAGCATAACAACACAATTTGACATGGGCGCTGTTGAGAGTATCGGCCTCCTGAAGTTTGACTTCCTCGGCCTTAAAACTCTCACTCTCCTGGAAAAGGCATTGCTCTATATAAAGAACAGCGGTTCTGAGCTGTCCCTGAAAAATATCCCTCTGGATGATTCAAAAACCTATGAGCTACTGTGTTCGGGGCAGACAACAGGGGTCTTCCAGCTTGAAAGTTCCGGAATGCGCGACATACTTCTCAGGATGCGGCCAGCAAGATTTGAAGACCTCATAGCGCTCGTGGCCCTTTACAGGCCGGGCCCTATGGCATGGATAGATGATTTTATAAAGCGGAAAAACAAAGAGGCAAAGGTCCCCTATGCAATGCCCCAATTGAAAGAAATCCTTGATGAAACCTATGGAATAATTATCTATCAGGAACAGGTCATGTTGATTGCCAATAAGATAGCTAATTTTTCCATGGGGCAGGCAGACATACTCAGAAAAGCCATGGGCAAAAAACAGCCTGAAGAAATGGAGAGGCTTAAAGAGGCGTTCATAAAAGGGGCTGTTGCAAATAAGATCCCGGAGAAAAAGGCAAAAGAGCTATTTGAAAAAATGGAGCCCTTCGCGATGTATGGATTTAACAAATCACATTCAGCTGCTTATGCCTATATTGCCTATCAGACAGCATATCTTAAGGCGCACTATCCTGTTGAGTTTATGGCTGCCACTCTCAGCACTGAGATGGACAATACCGATAAGATCGTCCATTTTATTGCGGAATGCAGAAATATGTCCATACAAATCCTTCCTCCTGACATAAACCTGAGCGGAAGGGAATTTAAGGTAATAGGCAATTCCATAAGGTTCGGGCTTGAGGCTGTTAAGGGTGTTGGCTCCGCTGCCATAGAATCAATCCTCGAAACTAAAGATAAGAATGGCCCTTTTCTGTCCATGGAAGATTTCCTCAAAAGAGTAGACACGAGAAAGGTGAATAAAAAGGTACTGGAAAATCTTATAAAAGCCGGCGCCTTCGATTCCCTCGGGATGACACGGGCAAGCGCCATGTCCTTTATCCATGACTCTCTTAACGGGACGCATTCCCGCAATGCGGGCCAGCAAAGCATTTTCGGCTCTCAGGAGGAAACTGAAATAATTAAAGAATGGGATGAAATGGAAACCCTCACTTATGAAAAAGAGTCCCTCGGTTTTTATATTACAGGTCATCCGCTCATGAAATACAGGGAGAAGCTCTCAGCCCTGCATATAAAGCGGACTTCTGAGATTGAGGCCCTCGGTGACAGAGAAGAGGTCAGGGTTGCCGGGGTCATAAGCGCCATAAAAAAATTCCAGAAGCGGGGCACTTCAGAAACAATGGCATATTTTACGCTTGAGGACGAGTTAGGAAATATTGAGGCCATCGTATTCCCGGAACTTTACAGAAACAGTTTGGAGCTGCTCAAAAAGGACATGCCTGTAATTGTAAAAGGAATAGTAGACCGGACAGAAAAAGGCACAAAACTCATTTCAAACGAGATAGCAAAGATAGAAAGCCTTCTTTCTAAAAATGGCTTAAAATGCGAAATTAGTATAAAATATCCTGTTGCAAACAGCCTGAATCTTCAGGATCTGAGGCAAATGCTCTCAGGCAACTCAGGGAGCTGCCCTTTATATCTTAGGATAGAACTGCAGGACTCTCAGGTATTTTTAGCCACAGGACTTCAGATAGAGCCTAGCAGCCCGCTGATAGATAAACTTGAAGGATTGTTAGGGAAAGGAGCAGTAAGAATAACAAGTTGAAAGTTCAGAGTGTACAGTGAAAAGTTAAGGAATTTAATTTTCTTGACTTTAACTTTTAACTTTTAACTTTTAACTTTTAACTTTTATGAGATACTATCTTGAATTTGAGAAGCCGATAGAAGAGCTTGAGCTTAAAATAGAGGAACTTAAACTTCTTTCCGACAGGAAAGATATGGATATTACCTCGGCAGTAAAAAAGCTCGAGAAAAAGGCGAAAGAACTGCGTTCAGAGATATTTTCCAACCTGACCCCATGGCAGAAAACGCTTCTTGCAAGGCATCCTGACAGGCCCTATACCCTTGACTACATAAACCTTCTATCTAAGGATTTTATAGAGCTTCACGGTGATAGAAGATTTGCCGATGACCCTGCCATAGTGGGCGGTTTTGCAACAATAAACGGGGCCTCAATCATGCTTATAGGCCATCAGAAAGGCAGGGGTACGAAAGAAAGGATATACAGGAATTTCGGACAACCTCAGCCTGAAGGTTACAGAAAAGCCCTTCGGCTCATGAAGCTTGCCGAAAGGTTCAAAAAACCTATAGTTACATTTATTGATACACCCGGCGCCTATCCCGGCATAGGCGCAGAGGAGCGCGGACAGTCAGAAGCAATTGCAACAAATCTGATGGAGATGTCGCGAATAAAAACTCCCATAACCTCCGTTGTTATCGGTGAAGGCGGGAGCGGCGGTGCGCTTGCACTGGGAGTTGCCGACAGAATCTATATGCTGGAACATTCTGTTTATTCAGTTATATCGCCTGAGGGCTGTGCAGCAATACTATGGAAAAAAAATGGGGATATAGATTCAAAAGAGTTTTCAAAGGCTGCGGATGCGCTCAGGCTGACTGCTCAGGACCTTATCGGGTTCAAGGTAATCGATGACATTATACCCGAACCCCTGGGCGGCGCTCACAGAGACCCCGAGGCAGTAGCAAAAAATATTTTAGAGATAATACTGAAAGCAACTGAAGAACTAAGCGCTAAGACTACAGGAAAACTAACAGAAGAAAGATATAAACGGCTGCGGAAGATTGGCAGTTTCGGAGACAATGGATAAAGCTTATTGAACAGTTTTTAAATTTTGACTTGTAATTTTGCAGTTTTATTTTAGATTTTTCAAGGTGCGCCGGTGTGGTGGAACTGGCAGACGCGCCGGACTCAAAATCCGGTCTGGGCAACCAGGTGGGAGTTCGATTCTCCCCACCGGCACCACTTTTTATTTAAAATTATAAGCCCTGTAGCACTCTTCTTTGCTGTCGCGGAAACGTTGGTCAAGAACAAGGACAATGTTGGCAGGAAGGGGACATTTAGGCTCAAATCCTTTTTTACTGCAGTGGCCATTCCATTCTTGTTGATACCTGTCTGAGGAATCCTTAAGGCAGGTATTTAAAGCCTCTACTCTTTTTTGTTCATTTTCTTTTATATTTGTAAGATTCTCCTTTATTTTCCAGTCCGTTTGTTCTTTTTCTTTCTCTTTTAGATACTGTTCTTTTTCCTTCTTTCTTTTTGCGCTTTCTTCAGGGCTTTCCTGGATATAGCCTTCGTTTTCGCCTGAAATTGAAATAACAGAGTCTTTTGGAATACAAAATTTGCCGACGGGACTTAATGTGCAATAATCATTTTCTTCTGCCGTATAATTTTTCCATTTTAAAACTTTCCCATCTTTAGTTTTAACCAAGACAGAGGCATCAACTAATGAAACTGAAAAAATAAGAAAAGCAATGGCAGTTAATATCGGTCTCATCCACTGACCTCCAAAATTTCATTTTTTTGTATTTCCAAAATATAGCACTTGCTTTAATCTAAATCAACACTTTTTTTATCATGAATAACATGCCGGCAAATTGACAAAATACGTCTATTCCCATATGCTTTATTAAGATTTAAAGCTGCGGGGCTTGCTATGCCAGAATTTAAAACCAAAGAAGAATATGAAAAATGGAAAGAGCAAAAACTAGAGGAGGCTCGTAAACTCAAAAACAATGCCCCTAAGCAAACAGAAAAATCCGAACAGCAATCAGAGATTAAGCCCATAGACAGCACATTATCGAATGCCTCCAGAAAAAACATAAACAATAAAATAGCATTAATAATTTTACTTGCCACACTTGGCCTGGTTATCTCTTTTCTCGCGGTACCCAAAAATTATGAATCAGGTAGTAACATTATTACGCAAAAAGAAGCGTCCGTTCAAAACACTACTGCCCCAAATTCAAATCGTAATGATACTGCAACCTCGCCAGCAAGCTCTAAATCATGGCCTGATATAATTCAGCAGTCAAGAGCCTCTGTTGTCGTCGTTAAAACCCCGGCGTCTTCTGGTTCTGGTTTTATAATTTCACCCGAAGGAATAATCATTACAAATAGTCATGTGATTCAAGATTGCGCAGAAGTGGAGGTTATTTTCAATTCTAATGAATCAAAAAAAGCATCTGTAATTAAAAGCGGGACCATACCCTTGGATATCGCTATTCTCAAGGTTGCTGGGAATAATCTTAAATATTTGCCGTTAGCCGATTCTAATGACTGCAAAGAAGGGGAAGAAGTTGTAGCCATAGGAGCGCCTCTTTCTTTAAGTGAAACCATTACTAAAGGAATAATCAGCAATTGCAACCGCCAATTAAAAGATGAATTACAGGATATCAAATACATACAGACAGATGCAGCTATTAGCCCTGGTAATAGCGGGGGGCCTTTAATAAATAAAAAGGGTGAAGTAATTGGAATGCTGACATGGAAAATTGTCAGAAAAGGATTTGATGGCCTTAATTTTGCGATTACAAGCAATGTTATTAACAATTTCAAGAACGGAAGATTAGAGAAAGTCGAAGAATCAGCTAAAAAAGTAAATGAGGAAAACAAGAAAGCTTTTAGTAGTTATACCGACAGGCTAAAATTACTTTGGATGAACGAGTATACGTCTTACTATAATAAAATAGCAGGAATGGTGGCAAAAGGAAACTTATCTGTTGAACTGGGCACTCAATTGCTGAGCAAGGCTACTACCCCTCCAGATGGATTTTCATCTGTCCCTGACTGGTTGGCATCACTTGCAGAAAGAGAAATAAAAGGAGAATTAACTGAAGACCAGACTTATAATTTAATAAAACGCTCTTTTGAGTTATGAAATAATTTGTCTAAAAAGCTTTTAGGGCGCTGGTTTTTCTAATCAGGGTTTTTTGTCAATCATCTGGATGAGAGAATCCGCATCTTTGTAGCCAGGGACAATTCCTCCGTCAGGAAGTATGATGGCAGGAGTGCCTGTAATGCCGAGCTTCCCTGCGAGTTTTATGTTTTCGTCAACCGCAGTTGTTTCGCATTTCGGTTTTGGCAGCGGCTTTCCTTCAAAGGCATCCTCCAGCAGTGTGAGAGATTTTTCACAGATTATTGCCTTTGCCTTGTCATATGCTCCTTTATGCATCGGCAACGGATATAACTTTATATAAAAAACAATGTCTTTCCTTTTTTCCAGGACCTTCTTCATCTCCTGATGAAGTTTACCGCAGTATGGTCAGTCAGGGTCATCGAAAACAACGACTTTGTATTTAGCATTTTTATCACCCATCACAAGGGCATCCTCCAGAGGAATCTGGGATATGTCAATCCTATTGAGACTATAAAGTCTATCCCCTGTGAGGTTTGTCTTTGTCTTGAGGTTGAATACTGCGCCTGACACAACAAGTTCTTTTGAAAAACTGATATAAACTATTCCCTTCTGTCCTTTTGAATCAAAGGCAACTTCCCATAGTCCCTTAACCGGCCCCGGCCCTGCTTCGAGAACCTTTGCATCTGGAATGCCTTCCCTGAGTATATCCTGTGCCTCGCTATTGGTTATCTGGTGGCACTTGATGCAATTATGCTCGGTCTTCTCATCACCGTACACCTGAGGGATAATCATAAGACAGGCTATAGAAACTGCCAGAATAATTATTAATATATGTTTCCGCATGTGTAAAATATACCATATTTTTATCCTCTCTTACAATAAAAATTCAAAAAAACATAAATTCCGCGATATAATTCAAATAGGAGCCTAAGCTATGGAGAATATAAGCATTGACCTGATAACCTTGCTTGTAACAGCGCTTGCTGTTTCCCTTATTGCCTTCTTTCTTGGAAAAAAAACCGGCGGGGCTTGGGAAAAAGAGACCCGCTTTGCCGAAGAGAAAAAATTTCAGAGAGAACTGCTGATCTCAGAATCACGAAAAAAAGAACTCCAGAGAGAAATTAACGACTTAAAACAGAACAACGAAAAATACCTGTATTTTCTTGTAAGGCTTCCCGAAACCGTCAAATACCTTAATTCCAACCTCTCATTTGATGAGATAATCTCAGCTATCCTCAGACTTACAAAAGACCTTACTGACACAGATGCCATTGAGCTATATATTTTTAACAAAAAAACACAGTGCCTGGATCTGATTGCTGCTTACGGCTCTAACAAGAAAAAGAGCATTGAAATCAATCTGGGTGATGGAGTTATAGGAGAGAGTGCATCAGCCAAAGCCATGGTCTCAAAAGAACAAATTGAAAGGCGCCTGCCCGGCCATAATGATGAGAATATAGAGCTCGGCGTACCAATACTTCTTAAAACCAATCTGATTGGTGTTCTTGGTGTAGGAAAGATAAAGGCTTACACGGGAAATGAAAAAAGGTTCCTTGCAATGGTTGCAGATCTTGCAGCCGTTGCCTTGCAAAACTGTGAGTATCTGACTTCTGCAAAGGAAGAGGCAATAACAGACGCCCTAACAGGACTTTATAATAAAAAACACTTTTTTGAGCGGGCGCTCGAAGATGCACAAAAGGCGTTAAGCTATAATTTCCCTTTATCAGTATTTATGTTTGATATCGACCATTTCAAAAAATATAATGACCAAAATGGCCATGTGGAGGGAGATGTTCTGCTCAAAGGACTTAGCAAGCTCCTGAAGGAAAACACCCGTTCTACGGATACCATCGCCAGATACGGCGGCGAAGAATTTATCGTACTCCTGCCTAATACAGAAAAAAATAACGCCGTACTTTATGCTGAAAAGATAAGAAAGGCTATTGAATCATGTCCTTTCCCGCACAGGGAAAAACAACCTCTCGGATATGTGTCGATAAGCGGAGGGGTGGCAACTTTTCCCCTTGATGGAAAATCTATTGATTCTATTGTGAAAAATGCAGACAAAGCCCTCTATGAATCAAAAACCTCAGGAAGAAACCGAGTAACAAAATACGAATCATTCCAGTTCTCATCTGAAGAGGAACCTCAGAAACCCTCTTAAAGATGTTTTTTTGCAAGCTCCATTAATCCGAATATCTTCAGGTCAATGGCATTTCCCTGTGCGTTTAAAAGAGTCAACCTGTCATAAAGTTCAGCTATTGGAACCTTTAAAACCTCGATGTCCTCTGTCTCATCCCTTTGGTCAATACCCTTAAACTCCAGACCCTTTGCAAGATATACAGTAAGTATCTCGCTTGAAGAGCCTGATGATATCGGGCCTTCTGCAAGAAAAATCAATTCCTCTGCAGAATATCCGGTTTCCTCAAGCAGTTCTCTTCTTGCGGCCGCCTCAAGGGTTTCACCTTTATCATTAAGCCCTGCAGGAAACTCTATCACATAGCCGTTAACAGCAGGCCTGAACTGCCGGATGATAAGCGCCTCTCCTTCTGCTGTAACAGGCACGATTGCAACGATTCCATCGCAACTCACCCTCTCAAATGCCTCCCAGCTTCTTACCGACCCTGAAGAATCCCTGTAGGTTATACCCATACATCTTAAAAATTTCCCTTGCCACAAAATTTTTTTTCCTATAGCATCAACCATGTCTTTCCTTCCCTTCTATCCAAAATAAATACAAATTGAGCCTGCTGAAAAACCCGCACTAATTGTCATTGCGAGCAAAGCGAAGCAATCTCGCCCTTATATAAAACAATGACTTATAGATTGCCACGTCGCTTCTGCTCCTCGCAATGACATTCCAAAAGGACTTTTTCAAAAGTCTCAAATTATAAAGGAATTATGAGAAAATATTCACATATATTTAAAGTTTTATTAAAAAACACCGATAATTTAACTATATCAGTCTTAAGGCCGTGTGGCTTATTGCCAGCATGTCCGGGATATGTCCTAAATATGGCAAAAAGTAATCTCGAAAAAAAACTCAGGCAGTCTGAAGAAAAATACAGAGAGCTTTACAATGGCGCCCCAGTGATGCTCCACTCGGTAAATGCTGACGGAGTGATTATAGAGTGCAATGATACTGAACTTAATGCTCTCGGCTATAGAAAAGATGAGCTTATCGGACAGCACCTGACCATGATACTGGGCCCCGAGAGCCGGAGTGTGTTTGATGAGCGATTTAATATACTTAAAAAAATCGGCTATGCTGAGGCAGAATATGTATTCATTGCTAAAGACGGCAGAAAAATTCCTGTTTCCGTAAGGGGCAACGCACTATATGATAAACATGGCAATTTTCTCAAATCAAGCACGCTAAGCACTGATCTGACAGACATAAAAAAAGCCGCCGAGGAAAAGACAGCCCTCGAAAACAGGTTGCTTCAGTCGCAGAAAATGGAGGCCCTCGGCACCCTGGCAGGAGGGGTTGCGCATGACTTTAATAATATACTTACAGGCATATTGAGTTATGTCCAGCTCGCAGAGATGAAGACCTCCGAGCCCTATGTCAAAAAAGCCCTGAAACAAATATTTAATTTAAGCCAGAAGGCCGCGGATCTTATCAAACAAATTCTTTTAATGGGAAGAAAGCTCCCTCCTGCATTCACAGTGATGAATCTCAATAGTTTCCTGGAAGATTCTTTAACAACCTTTCAGCGCATCATCGAGGATAACATAGAGATAAAGCTTTCCATATCGAAAGACCTCCCTTATGTAAAGGCTGACCCTGCTCAAATAAGTCAGGCCCTTATGAATTTGACCGTTAATGCAAGAGATGCATTATTAGAAAAAGGAGGCACTATTAAAATAAAAACTGATGTTTTTGAGCCTGATGAGGAATATTGCCAAAGATTTCCCTATGCGAAACGCGGCCGCTATGCTGTTATCTCTGTCGCTGATTCAGGGCATGGCATCCCGGAAGAGATAAAGGATAGAATCTTTGAGCCATTCTTTACAACAAAGGCTGTTGGCAAGGGAACAGGGCTTGGGCTTTCAGTAACTTACTCTGTGGTCAAAAACCATGGCGGATGGATAAATTTTTATAGTGAGACTGAAAAGGGTACAGAGTTCTTAATGTATCTCCCTGCCATTGAGACCCGATCTGTGTTGCCTGAGTAAACCGCGGTAGAAGACCTTCACCTCTCTAACAGGGTAAATCGCGACTATTTGTTTCTCGGTTACTAATTACATGGTTCTACTTATAAACTTCTTGATAACCTGGATTCACATGAATTGCTGAATGCAATTCCCTTGACTCATAGATGAATATAAGAATAAAATCATGGTGGGCA
>ERZ1292633.5499-Hain-H41-02um-R1-5499-length-11422-cov-4_pt1 | contig 11422 bp, 9 predicted proteins | sample MGYA00564406_ERZ1292633 | MGnify/ENA primary metagenome ERZ1292633 (study PRJEB36523, sample SAMEA6512639) | groundwater metagenome | collected 2019-01-08 | study: AquaDiva: Metagenomics assemblies of 32 groundwater samples
TCAGCATTGACCATGTATGGCAGCATGAAGGCTACCAACATGTGCTCAAACGAGCGTTGGGTATGGATAGCCATTTGGTGGTGGATTTTCGGGATGGCGACTTGCAAACCGGTGACCGCTTTGTGCTGCTTTGCGATGGCGTATGGGAGCCCTTGGGTGATGTAGCCATCCACCGCCTGATGCAACTTCACCAAGCGCCGCAATCCTGCGTCAATGCCTTGTTAGAAGCAGCGCTGGCCGCAGGCTCGCAAGACAACGTTTCGGCAATTGTTGTGCAAGTCTTAGCTTTACCCCCTACAGGCTTGGCTGATGTACTGGCGCAGGCCGTCACGCAAACTGCACCCGCACGCCTAAGCCCCGGCCAGGCATTCGCCGGTTTGCAAATTGAAGCCGTGCTGGCGCAAACGCGCCAAAGCCTGGTGTACTTGGCGCGAGATGCGCAAGGCGGGCGCGTTGTGCTCAAGGCCTTGGTGGAGGCCGCTGCACGAGACCCGGCGCAAGTCGATGCGTTGCTGCGCGAAGCCTGGTTGATGCGCCGTGCCGCCTCTTGCGCTATTCCCGAGTTGATCGAACTGGCAGACTCGCAGTGGTTGGTGGTGGCCATGCGTTGGTTGCCAGGCCAAACCCTGGCACAGCGCCTAGAGCAAGCGGATCGCATCAGCGTGGCAGAACTCACTCGCCTGGCCTTGAGTCTTAGCCACGAGCTTGCACGCCTGCACCGCTTGAACATTTTGCATCGAGACATCAAGCCCGAAAATCTGCTACTGGATGCGCACGCCAAGGTTCATCTGCTCGATTTAGGCAGCGCCTATTGCGCCGGTTTGATTGGTAGCTTGGACAGCACCCCTGGCACCCCCAGTTACTTGGCTCCGGAGCTGTTTTCGGGTGCTGTTTCATCGGTGCAAAGTGAAGTCTATGCGGTAGGCGTGACGGTGTACTACGCGCTCACCCGACGCTACCCCTACGGCGAGGTTGAGGCCTTTCAAAACCCGAGCTTTGCCGACCCCACACCGCCTAGCCGCTACCGGCCCGACCTACCCGAATGGTTGGAGTCCATCGTGCTCAAGGCCGTGGCGCGAGACCCCAAGCTACGCTTTGAAACCCTGGACGAAATGCACCTGGCGCTGAAATTGGCTGAAACCCGCCCCTTGCAAGTCACGCGTCGAAGCCCGCTGGTACAACGCGTAAGCATGGAACGTTGGCAGTTGGTGGCGGTGTTGTCACTCTTGCTGAACTTGCTCTTGATGGTAGCCTTATGGGTATAACCCATTCACGGAGCTTTTATGCGTGTTTCGTTTCTTGCTGCAACATCGTTGGCCTTTTGCTTGAGCCTGGCCGCGCAGGCGCAAACCACCAACCGGCTAGACGAGGTGCTCGCTAAGGGCGTTTTGCGCGTTGGCTCAACGGGTGACTACAAACCCTTTAGCTTCAAAGCCAGCGGGCAAAACGATTACGTCGGCCTAGACATTGATCTGGCCAATAGCCTAGCCCAGGCCTTAGGCGTCAAGTTGCAAGTGGTGCCCACCACATGGCCAACGCTCATGAAAGATTTTGGGGCCGACAAATTTGACGTCGCGCTCAGCGGCGTGTCGATCTCGATGGAGCGGCAAAAAACGGCCTTGTTTTCTGTGCCTTATATGACGGATGGCAAGACCCCCATCACCCGCTGCGAGAATCAAGCCAAGTATCAAACACTGACGCAAATTAACCAACCTGGTGTGAAGCTGGTGGTGAACCCCGGCGGCACTAACGAAAAATTTGCGCGGGCCAAAGTGGCTCAAGCCCAGCTCACGGTCTACCCCGACAACGTAACGATTTTTGAGCAAGTGGCCAACGGCAACGCCGACTTGATGATCACCGACGCCATTGAAACGCGCCTGCAATCGCGCTTGAACCCGGCTTTGTGCGCGGTCCACCCAGACGCTCCGTTTGATTACTCCGAAAAAGCGGCCTTGCTGCCGCGTGACTTGATCTTCAAAGCCTTTGTTGACCAATGGCTGCACCAGCAAATTGCCAGCGGCGCCTTGGCTAAAAACAGTGAGCGTTGGCTGTCGTACCCGTGGGGTTTAGACAGCTTGCGCGTGTTGGTGGATGCGCGCTTACAGCTCGCACCTGAAGTTGCGAAGAACAAATGGAACAGCAAGGCGCCAATTGAAGACCTCGCCCGCGAGGCGCAAATCATTCAAGGCCTTGGTAAACAGGCGGCAGCATTGGGCTTACCTGTTGCCGAATCTGAAGCATTTTTCAAGGCACAAATCGAGGCCAGCAAAACCGTGCAGCGTGAGATGTTTGCGCGTTGGACGCAGGAAAACCAACCCGCTTTCGACAACCCACTTGAACTAACGGCCATTCGCGCCAAGCTAGACGAGCTCACACCCAAACTGCTCAAAGCGCTGAGTGCGAACTGGGCTGTTTTGCATGATTCGGCGCGCCACAGGGATGTTGGCCGCGTGTTGCAGCCCTTACCTGCCGCGCAGATCAGCGCGGCGGCAGCGGCGCAAGCGCTAGCGCCATTGCTCTCATCGCGCTAGCGCTCAATGCTCGGCCAAGGCTTCAACCTGGATGCGTAGCAGTACATCCATCTTGAAGCCATAGCTCTTGCCTGCATCGATGCCAAACTCTTCGCGGTTCAAACTGGCGCTGGCATCTGCGCCACAAATCTCGCGCTTGAACAAAGGGTGCGGTTTGCAGTTGAAGGCGTTGATGTTGAGTGTGACAGGGCGCTTTTGGCCGTGCAAATCGAGCTCGCCCACCACGCGGGTTGGTTTACCATCAACAAAATCGGCTAACTTACCTTTGTAGCGGATTTGTTCAAAACGCTTGGCATCAAAAATCTGTGCGCTCTTGGCCATATTGTTCATGCTGGCTAAGCCAAAGTCCACGCTGTCGGTTTCGATGGTGATGTCCACTTCACCGCTGCCGCCTGCTTTGTCCAACATGACTACACCCTTAGACTGGTTGAACTTGCCACGCCAAACGGACAGGCCCATATGGTCGGCCTCAAAGCTGGGAAAGGTGTGTGTAGGGTCAATGTCGTAGCGCAATGCCTGGGCATTTGCCCACGGGCCGCTTGCCAACAGCAGGGCGGCAACTAGAAAACCTCGGTTTGAATTCATTTGATTTGTCTCCAAAACTAAATAGACCAACGCTTGGCCTGTAAAAGTTGGCTGACCCGATACCGCTCACTGCGGGTGCTAGCCCATAGATTGTCTAAAAGCTCGACGTTCGCCTGCGCGCCGATCAAGGCAAGCCATTCAAACGGCCCAGCCGGGTAGTTGACGCCCAGCTTCATGGCCAGATTGGCGGCGGACTCATCGCACACGCCTTGCGAGACTGCATCGGCGGCTTCATTGATGAGCATGGCCAGTGTACGTGCAACGGGTAGGCCAGGTAAGTCGCGCAGCTCTAATAGCGTCCAGCCACAGGCTGCGGCAAAGGCCGCCATTTGGGCTTTGGCTGATGAGCTAACAGACGGTGCAAACGAGCAGGCCACGGCACTTGCATGGTCGGGGGCTACAACCCAATCTAGCACGGCGGTTTGCGCCTGCGCCGTTTGTGCGGCGATTTGACCCGCGCTACGGCCATCACACAAATGCACTCGCAAATCACCGATCAAGAGGCCGCACCAATTGGCGTCAACCTTGCTGGCAAATGCCACACCTTTGCTGGCCAAGCCGGTGCGCAGGTGCGCAAGCAAGGTGCTGCTGCCATGCAGCTCAACGGCAGGGGTTTTGGCCCCTAACGCGGGTGCTGGATTAGCAGGTGAAGCCCCATCATAAAACCCTTTACCGACCTTGCGTCCCAAGCGCCCGCCATCGACCAAGGCTTTCTGCACTTGTGATGGCACAAAGCGTTTGTCGCCAAAATTGGCCTCAAACATGGACTGCGTGACGCTGTAGTTAATGTCTTGTCCAATCAAGTCCATCAGCTCGCAAGGCCCCATGCGGAACCCCGCACTGCGCAGTGCTGCATCCAGCATGGCCGGGCTAGCAGACTGTTCTTGCAGCAGGGCCAAAGTTTCCGCATAAAAAGGGCGCGCAATACGGTTGACGATAAAACCGGGCGTTGATTTGGCGTGAACAGCGGTTTTACCCCAGCTTTGCGCCAGCGCAAAAGTCGCGGCGGCTACGCTGGCGTTGGTTTCTGCGCCCGAAACCACCTCCACCAGCTTCATGAGCGGCACGGGGTTGAAAAAATGCATACCCACCAAACGGTGGGGATTCTCCATGCCGTTGGCAAGAGCTGTAATGCTGATGCTGCTGGTGTTGGACGCCACCAAGGCTTCAGGCGCTAACAGGGTGTCAAGTTCACGCAACAGGGCTTGCTTGGGTTCGAGTTTCTCTAGAATCACCTCGACCACAAGGGCAGCATCGGCCAGCTCTGCGGTGCTACTGGCGGGTTGAATGCGTGCCAATATGGCGCTGCGCTCGGCCTCTTGCATGCGGCCTTTGCTGACCAGCCCGGCAAGGCCCTTGCCGATTTGCTCAATGGCTGCGCTCGCGGCACCTTCACGCACGTCCAGTAAGCGCACCGGGTGGCCAGCCTGTGCCGCCACCTGGGCAATGCCTGCACCCATGGTGCCTGCGCCCACCACACCAATGAGGTTTTGCGCCGCTGGGCGCGTGGCAATGAAATAGTTCGTCATTCGTTAACACTCCAAATGCAGGGTGATTCTGAGGTGGGTTTTCAGACGTTAGTCTTGAGAGCGCCCCCAGGAACCGGAAATGCCGGCTCCGCCCCCCCCGAGGGGGAAGAAACAACTTGGGGCGGCCCGGCGTTTGTTTCTCATGAGTCTTGCTTGGGCACCCAGGCCGCCGGTCGTTTGGCCATGAAGGCGGCAAAACCTTCGCGTGCCTCATCACCCATGCGCACACGGCTGATGGTTTGGGCCGTTAGCTCGCGCACTTGTTCCGTGATTGGCCCCACTTCGAGCTGCGCCAAGAGCCGCTTAATTTCAGCTTGTGCCAATGGGCCGTTTTGGAGCAATTCAGTAATCCAGCGCTCCACGGCAGTGTCTAGGTCTTGCGAGCACTCGTGGATGAGTCCAATGCGGTAAGCCTCGTCAGCGCCGATACGACTGGCCGTTAGTGCCAGCCTGCGCGCCTGCCGCGCTCCAACTGCGTTAACAACATACGGGCCAATCACGGCGGGCAAGATACCAAAACGCGCCTCGCTGACGGCAAACTTGGCGTCTGGGCTGGCCAGCGCGATGTCGCAAGCGCAGGCCAAACCCACACCACCGCCTAAGGCTAAACCCTGTACGCGGGCAATCGTGGGTTTTGGGCAGCACGCAATCAAATCCAACATGGCCGCAAAGCGGCGCGCATCCTCCAAATTTTCACCCTGTGTGGCTTGCGAGGCGCGCTGCATCCATGCAATGTCGGCCCCAGCGCTGAAGGCCTTGCCTTGCCCCGCTAGCACCACCAGGCGCACGGCTGGGTCTGAGGACAGCTGCATAAAAACCTGTGTCAACTCGGCAATCATCACCTCGTTAAAGGCGTTGAAGACCTCGGGCCTGGCCATGGTAACGGTGGTCACACCGCGCAAGTCATTGTGAATTTGGAGGGTTTGCATGGGAGATTCTTGATCAAACACAAGCCCATATTGTGCGTGCATTTCCGCAAGGCTAGTACACCTCAATGTGCATGCGTCCTTGTGTGATCAAGGTATTGGCGAGCTGCGGCCAAGAAGGCCCCACGATATCGGCCAGGGCTTGCAGAACGCCCGCTTCCATGGTCTTAAGGCCACAAACGTAGATGTGTGTGCCCGGGTCGTGCAGCAGCGGCAATAGAGTCCCCGCTCGTTCACGCAAGCGGTCTTGCACGTAGCAGCCACCATCGGTTCGTGAAAAGGCAAAGTTCAGGTCAATGAAATCTGGCGGTAGATTCATCAAAGGCCCGAAGTAGGGCAATTCGGCGCGCGTGCGGGCCCCAAAAAACAGCATCAAACGGCTGTCGGTATTGTGCAGGCGTCGGCGGCGTTCAGTCATGGCGCGCATGGGCGCTGAGCCCGTGCCTGTGCAAATCATCAGAAGATGGCTACCTGGCGCGTTAGGCATTAGAAACGTGCTACCAAACGGCCCAACAACTTGCACGCTGTCACCGCGTTGCAAGTCGCAAAGGTAGTTCGAGGCTAAGCCACGGGCAGGGCGGCCATCGTGGTCAAACTCCACGCGTTTGACGGTGAGAGCCACATTGTTATAGCCAGGCCGCTCGCCGTCACGCGGGCTGGCGATGGAGTACTGGCGTGCATGATGTGGGCGGCCTTGAGCATCTAGGCCGGGTACGATCACTCCTAGAGATTGACCTTCTAACACCGGAAACGGCAGGGCACAAAAATTTAGCACAATGTGTCGGGTGTCGCTGGCGCTGCCAGCATCCGTCACCCGGTAGTTGCCCATGACAGCGGCAAGAATTGGGTTTGTCGGCCCGTACAGATTGCACTGTGGCGTTGCCGCTGAAATGGGTGCACGCGGGGCGTTTTGAGAGGGTGAGGTGACGCTCACGGCAACAGCTTCCTTTGCAGCAGGTAGCTCATCCCAAAGTAGTTGTTCGGCCACCGGGTAAGCTTGGCTGCGCGGTACATCGCGCCAACTGTCAATGGCGCCTGTTGGGCAAGGGCTGATGCAGGCTTGGCAGCCCTCGCATACATCGGGTGCAACGACGTAGTTCATGCTGTCATGCGTGATGGCACCTATCGGACAGGTTTCTTCGCAGGTGTTGCAGCGAATGCAGATTTGCGGGTCGATTAGGTGTTGGTGCAGCATATTGAGCACAGTCGGGGTTCAAGCAAAGCGAACATACTCAAAATCAGCACTCTGTTTGTTGATCCCTAACGGTGGTGGAGCTATCCAACCCGCAAATTGACCGGGCAGTACAACCCGCCCCATCAGGCCATGCACAAATGCGCGGTCGTCCACGCTGGGCAGAAATTGGTCTTGCAGTTCTTGCCACCGCGCCTCGTTCAAAACTTCACCGCTAGGTGAAAATCGTAAACCCGACATCGACCCAATTCGGCGGTTAAAAGCCTTATGCGGGGTCTTGAGTAAAAATTCAACACCCGCCCTTTCTATCACTTTATTCCAACGGTTAACGCCACCAACGGAGTCCTTGATATAGTCATCGCGCAGAACCTCGTTCAAGGCGTTCAACATGGGCACTTGTTGGCCTTTGAGCTGACCCTCTTGAACCGTCAAAATGTCGTATGACTGATCACCCAGTTGATGATCGTCATCACGTTTGCTTTCTTCATATCGCCCTTTCAGCCCGGCGTTATAGAAAATCGCAGCGTTGGATGATTGGTCAGCGCCAAACAAATCAACCGTGACAGAAAAATGGAAGTTCAAATACCGTTGGATGGTTGGCAGGTCGATCACGCCAGCCGCGCGTAGCCGCAACGGGTCATCGGTTTTGAGTTCGTTCATCACCGCGCAAGTGCGTGCAATGGTGCGCGCCACGCCGCTTTCACCCACGAACATGTGGTGAGCCTCTTCGGTCAGCATGAAACGGCAGGTGCGCGCGAGTGGGTCAAAACCGCTTTCGGCGAGCGCGCAGAGTTGAAATTTTCCGTCGCGGTCGGTGAAATAGGTGAACATGAAAAAGCTCAACCAATCAGGCGTGCGTTCATTGAAAGCGCCCAAAATACGCGGATTGTCGACGTCCCCCGAGCGACGTTGCAAGAGTGCATCACCTTCTTCACGCCCATCGCGGCCAAAGTATTTGTGTAGCAAGTAAACCATGGCCCAAAGATGCCGACCCTCTTCAACATTCACCTGAAAGAGGTTGCGCAAATCGTAAAGGCTGGGAGCTGTTAAACCGAGGTGGCGCTGCTGCTCAACGGAAGCCGGTTCGGTGTCTCCTTGCGTGACAATGATGCGCCGCAAATTGGCGCGGTGCTCACCAGGGACTTCTTGCCAGACAGGCTCGCCCTTGTGCGCACCAAAATGGATGCGGCGGTCGGCCTGCTGCGGGTTCAAAAATATGCCCCAGCGATAGCTCGGCATCTTGACGTGAGCGAACTGCGCCCAGCCTTGTGGGTCGACGCTCACAGCGGTGCGCAAATACACATCGAAGTTCTGCGAGCCATCAGGCCCCATGTCTTGCCACCAACTTAAGAACCCGGGCTGCCAATGCTCAAGCGCACGTTGTAGGCCTTTGTCTTGCGATAACCCAACATTGTTGGGGATTTTTTCACTGTAATCGATGCTGCTCACGTGTCCTCCTGTCAAACCCGGTTACGGTCGAAGTTGGCTTTGTCGCCCTTACCATAGACTTTCAGCGCACCGCGTTCACCGCTGGCGTTGGGCCGCAGGAATATCCAGTTCTGCCAGCTCGACAAACGGCCAAAAATGCGCGACGCCATGCTCTCGCGGGAGCCAAAACGTAAGTTGGCCTCTAGGCCGCTGAGTGCGTCAGGTGACATTGCGGCCCGTTCTTGCAGCACAAGGCGGATCTCGTCAGCCCAGTCCAGCTCATCGGGCGCGGCGGTTACCAAGCCTAGCGACAAGGCTTGCTCCGCATTCAACGTGCGGGCGCTTGCCTGGCGGGCGGCATCCAGTGCGGGGCCTTCGTCATGAAAGCGTCTTTGTAAGCGCGACTGGCCGCTCACGATCGGCAAGAGCCCAAAGTTAAATGCATTCAGCTCAATGGCTGCGCTGCTTGCTGCCAACATATAGCTGCGGTCGCAAGCCAGCGCTAATTCAAGCAGGCTGCCTACAAAGCAGCTATCGGGTTCAATCAAGGCCATCAAGCTGCGTGACGAAACATCTAGGCGCGCCAAGGTGCGGCGCAGCAAACCCTGTGTGGCGCGCACCAACCAATGGTCTTGGTGCGCCAACATGAAGGCGTCGTGGGCCAACACCTGCTGCGCATTACCTCGGGTTTTGAACAACCAAATGCCGATCTCGGTTTCGTTAGAACGCAAATGCAAAATCGCGTCATCAAGCTCGCGTGCCATCGACAGCGGCCACCAATGCGCGTCAAGGGCTTCGACATTTTGTGGCGCACCAGCAAGGGGCGCAAGAACGGTGATGGTGGCGGTGCGGCCAAGGCGATCAAGTTCAACGGCCAGGTGCGTGTAGTGAAGACTATGCTCGCTAACTGTTTTATGTAGGGGTTCAAAATGCACACCGTGAGTGTTGTTGGGTCGGGGGTGCTGTGCCTTGATGGAGGACTCAACCAATGCCTGTGCTTGGCCCTTCAGCGCGGCCTCATACTGTGCTGGCTTGGCAATGGCGTCAACGAGCCGCCACTGCAAAGCGCGTTCGCCCCGCACGCCTTCGGTGGTGGTGCAGAATATGTCTGCCAAGTCGTGACGCACATGGCGTTTGTCGGTTAGACGGGTCAAACCACCGGTGCCAGGCAAGACTCCTAGCAGGGGTAACTCAGGCAGAGAAACGTTGGTGGAGCGGTCATCGACCAGCAATATTCGGTCACATGCCAAAGCTAACTCGTAACCGCCACCTGCGCAAGCGCCCCTCACGGCGGCGATGAAATGAATACCCTCGTGTTGGCTGGAGTCCTCCATGCCATTGCGCGTTTCATTCGTGAACTTGCAGAAATTGACTTTCCAAGCGTGGCTCGACTGCCCGAGCATAAAGATATTGGCCCCAGAGCAAAAAACCTTGTCTTTGGCGCTGGCGATCACCACGCAACGCACGCCGGGGTGTTCAAAGCGGATTCGGTTTAGCGCATCATGCAGTTCAATGTCTACGCCCAAGTCATAGGAGTTGAGCTTGAGCTGATAGCCGGGGCGGATACCGGCGTTTTCGTCGACGTTCAACAGCAACGTGGCTAGCGGGCCATCAAGCTGCAATTGCCAGTGGCGGTAACGTGCTGGGGCGGTTTGAAAGTCAAGCCAATCGACGGACGGATCGTATGGGGTCACATGAATCCTTCATGCAGATTGATGCATCTTCACAAAATGTTATGCAATATAGTACATGTTAATGGGTGGGGCAGTCAATTCTGGCGCCTCAGGGCAGCGGCTGTCATTGACGTGTCCGATTCGTTCCAAGCGCCGGGTTCTGCAAACCTGATACTGGGTGACCAGTGACTCTTGTTAACGCCCAATGCACATCAGCAGCCAACCCAATATTCTTTACTTCGGAACGCCTGTCGCGCTCATCAGCACCAGCAACGCCGATGCAACGGCCAATTTGGCTCCGATCTCATCGGTCTTCTGGCTAGGTTGGCGCTGCGTCATTGGCGTGGCCGCGCGATCGCAAACGTCCATCAACCTGTTACGCAGCGGGCAATGTGTTGTCAATCTGCCGTCTTGCGCCGAAGTAGAGGCGGTGAACCGCTTGGCGTTGACGACGGGCGCGGACCCCATGTCTGACTTCAAAGCGGCAACGGGGTATCGTGTCGTTAAAGACAAGTTTGCCCACGCGCAGCTCACTGCTCACGCCAGTGAAAGCGTGACGCCACCGCGCGTCAAAGAATGTCCGGTGCAATTGGAGGCTGTGCTAGAGGATTCACATGGCCTGGCTGAATCTGATGCTCAAATCCGTGGCCACGCGACGATTTTTGAGCTGCGCGTCACCCGTGTACACCTGCATCCAGCGATCGTGATGCAGGGCAAGCCTAATCAAGTCGATCCACAACGGTGGCGTCCGTTGATCATGAGTTTTCAGAAATTCTATGGTTTGCAAGGCCATGAGTTGCATGCGTCTGCACTATCGACCATTCCGGAACGCGCTTACCGCTCGCCGGATATAGACCGTGCGGTCGTTGCCTGATAACGCCTGAGATGTTGGTTGCTACGTTGGCAACAAGCTTGGTGCTTGGCCGATCGCCAGTTTGACTGGCACGATGGCCTAGTAGCTAACTCTCACCGAACTCAATACATCGACTCTAGCGATCTCTTCATATGGCAGAGTCTTGTGATCAACCAAACGTACACCAGCCGCATTCAGAGTTAGGCCACGTGTGGAATGATAGCTGCACTCGCTGCCATTGATTTGGTAGATCAGCGCGAAAACGACGTCAAACGGATAACCTGGAGATATGTACAACTCCAACAATTGTTTGATTGCCACGCCATGTGGCGACATGTTTGCTTCTTCCATAGTGATCTGGCGATTGCATGTGTTGGCGCCAATTGTCGCAATACCTATAGCGTACCCGTTGCCGAGCGCGCCGCCTTCAACTGCCGAGTAGGCCGTGCGCTACAAAAAATAATGGTTTTCGTAGCGCGGCTTCCCTTCACAATGCTCGTTGCCGTCTAAGTTGCGCAAGTGTTGCCCACGCCTAACAAGATGGCGTGCCCGGTGGCAATGTCCCATGCTATGGTGCGGCCCGAGCGCAGATGGAGGTCGGCGTGCCCATTGGCAATGATGCACCGCTTGAGCTGGCCGACGGACGAAGTACCGAGCCGGGATTTCGTCCCGGAGCCGACCTTCTTTTCTTGCTTGTCCAAGAAA
>ERZ1292633.5500-Hain-H41-02um-R1-5500-length-11421-cov-6_pt1 | contig 11421 bp, 11 predicted proteins | sample MGYA00564406_ERZ1292633 | MGnify/ENA primary metagenome ERZ1292633 (study PRJEB36523, sample SAMEA6512639) | groundwater metagenome | collected 2019-01-08 | study: AquaDiva: Metagenomics assemblies of 32 groundwater samples
AGTCGCTCCGCTGACTTTGGCTCCCGCCAATAGGACCGCCTCGTGGACCTTGCGGCCGTACATCCCTTGCCCCCCGAAGGCCGGAAGCAAGGAAGGGTGGACGTTGAGGATGCGCCCAGGGTAGGCCGAGATCAGGGGAGTTTTTATCTTGAGCATGAAGCCCGCCAGGCAAATCACGTCGATGCCGCGCTTTTTGCACTCCTGCGCCAGGAAGGCGTTGTATTCCTCGGCTCCCGCATGATCGGTCAGGGGACTGACCAGAGATTCGATGCCCGCGCGTTGGGCGCGGTGCACGGCGCCGGAGTCGCTTTTATTCGAAACCACAAGGGAGATCTCCGCCCGCACGCGGCCGTCGGCGCAGGCGTCCAGCAGGGCCTGCAGATTGGTCCCTTCTCCTGAGGCGAAAACCGCGATTTTCATGGCTTTAGACGATCTCCACGGTGTGCTTGCCCGCCGTGATCTCTCCGATGAGAAGCGCCTCGGGCAGGGCCTGCCGGGCCGCGTCCAGGCTGTCGGGTCGAATCACGATGACAAGGCCGATTCCCATGTTGAAGGTGCGCCACATCTCCCGGTCGGGCACGTTGCCGCGACGCTGCAATTCGCCGAAAATCGGATGCGGCTTCCAGGCGCTCTTGCGGAAAACGGCCTTGCGTCCGCGCGGCAGGATGCGGGGCACGTTTTCAATCAGGCCTCCGCCCGTGATGTGGGACACGCCGAGGATGATGCTGTTCTTTTCGCGCAGCGCCGCTTTCAGCCTGTTGACCTCATCGACGTAGATGCGCGTCGGGGTGAGCAGGGTCTTTCCGAATTTGGCCAGGTCGCGGCCCTGGAACACCCGCCGCGCCAGCGAGTAGCCGTTGGAATGCAGGCCCGAGGACGGAAGCCCCAGGATCAGGTCTCCGGGAAAAATCTTGGAGCCGTCGATGACCTCGGAGCGCTTGACGATGCCCACGGCAAACCCCGCCAGATCATATTCGTCCTTGGGATACATCCCCGGCATCTCCGCGGTCTCGCCCCCGAGCAGAACGCAGCGCCCCCGGCGGCAGCCCTCCATGATCCCCGAGATGATGCGCTTGGAGGTTTTTAAATCGAGCTTGCCCGTCGCGTAGTAGTCGAGGAAAATCAGGGGCTTGGCTCCGCAGCAGACCAGGTCGTTGACCGACATGGCGACCAGGTCGATGCCGATGGTGTCGTGTTTGCCCAGCGCGAAGGCCAGCTTGAGTTTGGTCCCCACGCCGTCGGTGCAGGCCACCAGCTCCCAGGGTCCATCGCCGTCGAGGTTGAGGGGGAAGAGTCCCGCGAAGCCGCCGATGGCCGGCGCTTTTTTCTGGATGTGATCGACGAGCTTGTCGGCAAGATCGATGTTGACGCCGGATTTGCGGTAGGTCAAGACTGCGTTAGACATGTTTTGTCTCCATGCGGCTGCCGGGCTTGACGACAGGGACGCCCGCTCGGCACGGCGGGCAGTCCTCGGGCTTCCAGGTGGGGATGGAAACGGTCCAGAGGCAGGAGTAGGGCGCTTGCAGATCGGATTTTCCCTCGGAGCGGTCCACCAGCGACAAGGCGCCCGCCACGCGGGCGCCGGCGGCACGGACGACGGCGAAGACTTCCTTCGTGGATTTTCCCGTGGTCACGACGTCTTCGACGACGAGAACGGAGTCGGAAGCGCGCAGCGAAAATCCCCGCCGCAGGACCATGGCGCCGTCGACGCGCTCGGTGAAGAAATGGCGCACGCCCAGGGCTCGGGCCACCTCCTGCCCGATGATGAGCCCGCCCATGGCCGGCGACAGAACGAGGTCGGGCTTGCGGGCGCACCGGGAGGCGAGTTCCTTTCCGAGGGTTTCGGCGAGGCTCGGCTGGGCCAGGACCAGGGCGCATTGCAGATAGCGATCGCTGTGAAGTCCGGAGGAGAGAAGAAAATGACCCTTGAGCAGGGCGCCGTGGTCGACAAACAGCGATTCGATGTTCATGCGGCGTCCAAGGACCTGGGAGCGGCGGCTTTCATCTCCGCCAGGATGTGGAGCGCCGCCGCGCGCGGGGAAGGCGCGTGGGTGATGGGGCGTCCGATGACGATGAAGTCTATGCCCAGCCGCGCGGCCTGTTGCGGCGTCATCACGCGCGCCTGGTCGTTGAGGGCCGAGCCTCGAGGGCGGATGCCGGGAGTGACGAACGTCATATCGAGGTGCGGATAGGCCTTGCGAAGGATGGGGACCTCGTGCGGCGAGCAGATCACGGCGTCGGCGCCCGCGACCCAGCCCAGCTTGGCGAGGGATTTGACCATGGCGGGGATGCGGGCCGAGGGGGAAAATATCTTAACGTCCTTGGGCGCTAGGCTGGTGAGCACGGTCACGCCCCAGAGCTTCGGGCGCGCGGACACTTCGGCTGCGGCGCGGACCATGTCGTGGCCTCCCATCAAGTGCAGCGACACGGCCTCGACGCCCAGGCGCCGGGACTCTACGACGGCGTTGGCGACGGTTTGCGGGATGTCGTGAAGCTTGAGGTCGAGAAAGACCTTGCCGCCGCTGTTGCGCACGAGGTCCACCGCGCGCTTTCCGTGCGCGGTGAACAGCTGGAGCCCGATCTTGTACCAGACGATGAGGCCGTGAAGTTCCCGGAGCAGCTCGTCTTGTCGCTTGAGGGAGTCGACGTCGAGGGCCGCGATGATCTGCGTCACGACAATCCTCTTGTGATGCGCTTGACGGCTCCCGGGCCCGCGAAAACGAATCCGGTGTAGAGCTGGACGAGATCGGCGCCGGCCTCAAGACGCTCGCGCGCGTCGTCGGCCGTGGCGATCCCTCCCGAGCCGATGATCGGCAATCGGCTCAGGGACCTGACCTTTTTGACGAGCTCCAAGGCGCGCCGCTTGAGCGGCGCGCCGGAGAGTCCTCCCGGCTGCGAGGACCAGGACTCGGGGACTCCCTCTCGCGAGAGCGTGGTGTTGCAAATCACCAGGCCTTGGGCGCGCGCCTGCGTCGATTCGACGCAGGCCGCGAGGTCCTGGTCGTCGAGATCGGGAGAGAGCTTCACGAGAACCGGCTTGCCTTTGTCATTGGCGTCCTGGACGGCGGAGAGAATGTCCGCGAGCCGCGACGCGCGCTGCAGATCGCGCAGTCCGGGAGTATTGGGAGATGACACATTGACGACGAAATAGTCGCCCCATTCGGACAAGATGCGAAAGGTGTCGGCGTAGGCGCGCGCGGCGTCTTCGTCCGGCGTGTCTTTATTCAAGCCCAAGTTGATGCCCAGGGGAATCGCGGGACGCGGCGAGCAGGCCAAACGTCGGGCGACGGCCCGCGCCCCCTCGGAGTTGAATCCCATGCGATTGATCAGCGCCTGCTGCTCCGGAAGGCGGAACAGGCGCGGCCTGGGATTTCCCGGCTGGGGATTGAGCGTGACCGAGCCGATTTCCAGAAAGCCGAAGCCGAAGGCCGGAAGCAGCGAGACCAGCTTGGCGTCCTTGTCGAAGCCCGCGGCCAACCCGACCGGGTTTTTAAAGCGCAGGCCGAAAACCGTTTTTTCAAGGCCGGGACGGCTCGGGCCCGTCAATGCCGACAGCAAGGCCCCGGCGCCGGGGATGGGGGCTGCCAGCGCCATCAGCCCCGAGACTTCCTCGTGCGCGCGCTCGGCGTCGAGCGCAAAGAGAAAAGGCTTGAGGACGTCATAGAGCATGGACGATGCGCCCGGCCCGCAATGTGGTGAGCACGCGTCCCTTGAGCCGCCGGCCGATGAACGGGGAGTTTCGGCTGTTCGATTGAAAGGGGGCCTGTGGAGTCCAGCTGGCCTCGGGATCGACGATGGCGATGTCGGCGTCGGCTCCCGGGGCGAGCGTGCCCTTGCCCTTGAGGCCGAGCAAGGAGGCGGGTGAGGTCGACAGCCTCTCGACGAGGCGGCGGCGGTTGAGCACTTTCTTATGCAAGAGATCGGTCATGGCCAAGGACAGCGAGGTTTCCAGGCCGATCACTCCGAAAGGGGCCAAGTCGATCCCCGCGGCCTTGGCCGCGCAGCCGTGCGGGGCGTGATCGGTCGCGATCGCGTCGATCGTTCCGTCGGCAAGGCCCTCCAAGATGGCCTGACGGTCGTCCGTCTCGCGCAAGGGAGGGTTCATCTTCCAATTCGCGTCATATCCCGGAATATTTTCGTCGATCAGCGTGAAGTGGTGAGGGGAGGTTTCGGCGCTGAGCGCAACGCCGCGCTTCTTGGCTTGCCTGACCGCGGCCACGGAGGCCGCGGCCGAGAGGTGGGCCAGGTGGATTCGAGCGCCGGTGAGCTCGGCCAGCGCGATGTCGCGCAGCACCTGCACCGTTTCCGCGGCCCAGGGGGATCCCCTCAGGCCCTTGCGCAGGGCCTGGGCGCCTTCGTGCATGCAGGCTCCCGCCGACAACGTCGAGTCCTCGCAATGGTCGATGAGCAGGAGTCCCAGGTCCTTGGCGTACTCCAACGCTCGGCGCAGGAGCCCCGCGTTCATCACGGGACGGCCGTCGTCGGAGAGGGCTGCGGCGCCCGCGGCCTTGAGCTTGGCGAATTCGCTGAGCATCTCTCCCTTTTGGCCCAAAGTGACGGCGCCCGCGAAAAGAACATTGACGACCGCGTCGGATTTGGCTTTGGCCCTCAGAAACGACAGCTGCGCCGGGCTGTCGCAGACGGGCACGGTGTTGGCCATCGCCAAAACGGTGGTCACGCCCCCGCGCGCGGCCGCCTTCGTGCCGCTGAGGATCGTCTCATCGGCCTCGCCTCCGGGCTCGCGCAGATGCACGTGCATGTCGACGAGCCCGGGAATCACCCACTTTCCCTTGGCCTCGATGACCGGCACGTCCTTGAAGGCGGATTTGCGCGCCAGCGAGGGGGCCACATCGCCGATCCTGCCGTCGGTCACCAGGACGTCGCGCACGGCCTCGAGCTTGCGCGCGGGGTCGATGACGAGGCCTGCGCGGATGATCAATCGCTCAGGCAAGAGACCTCCCCTGCTCGCACAGCGACAGCACCGCCATGCGCGCGATCACCCCGTTGGAGACCTGCTCCAAAATCAAGGATCTCGGTCCATCGGCGACCTCGCTGGCGATTTCAACCCCCCGATTCAGGGGACCCGGATGCAAGACGAAGGCTTCGGGCTTCATCATGTCCGCCCGCGCGGCGGTGAGCTGGTAGGAGAAGGCGTAGTCGGCCATCGAGGGCACGAAGCCCTGCTCCATGCGTTCGAGCTGAAGGCGCAGGACGTTGACCGCGTCGGCGCCCTTAAGCGCCTTTTCAACGTCGTGCTCGATGGTCGCGCCGAGCTCGCTAAACGCATCGGGACACAGCGGCGTCGGTCCGCAGAAAACAACGCGGGCGCCGAGTTTTTTGAGGGCGAACAAGTTGGAGCGCGCCACGCGGCTGTGGCGGATGTCGCCGAGCACGACGATTTTCTTTCCTTTGAAGCCTCCCCAGCGCTCGCGCAGGGTCATGAGGTCCAAAAGCGCTTGGGTCGGATGCTCATGGGCGCCGTCGCCGGCGTTGATCACCGAGGCCGAGAGCAGGGGGGCGAGGTCCTCGAGCACCCCCGAGCGTTCGTGGCGCACGATGAAATGGGTGACTCCGACGGCTTGAAGATTGAGGAACGTGTCGAGCAGCGTCTCTCCCTTGGAAAGCGACGAGCTGATGGGAGAAAAGCTCAGCACCTCGCAGCCCAGGCGCTTGGCGGCGATTTCAAAAGACGAGCGCGTGCGCGTCGACGCTTCGGTGAAAAGAAAGGCGGCGGTCCTGTTTTTGAGGAGGTTGGCCGGGGGGGAGGTTTTGAAAGACGCGGCTAGGTCGAGAATCGTCTCGATCTCGGAGGCGCTCAGCCCTTCCAAGCCGAGCAGATCTTTTCTTTCCCAGTCTCTCGGCGCCACGCGGTTTTGCGGCGGTCGTCCCGCCTGAGCGATTAGACTATTTTACGCAACGCGCGGCAAGGCGACGTTGGCTTGAAAGATCAGCTGGCCGGCTTGGACTGAGATTTCATCCTCAGCGACCCTTTGGTCAACTCTTCGGCCAAACCGCCCATGCCGTAGACGTTCTTGAGCGCCTCGATGATCGCGTCGGCGTGGACGGCGACGGACCTGTTTTTCTCCTCTCGATACAGGAAGTCGCCTTCGAGGCTTTCGATGTTCCCGTCGAAGATCAACCCGACGAGCTCGCCGTCCTTATTGACCACGGGGCTTCCGGAATTGCCGCCGATGATGTCGTTGGTCGTTACGAAATTCATCGGGGTGGACAGAGCGACCTTGCTGCGGGCCTCGGCGATCTTGGGAGGCAGGTCGTAAGGGGCGCGGCCGTTGAAATCCTCGGCGCGTCCATAAAGGCCGTAGAACGACGTCTTGTAGGGAACTTGAGTCGTTCCCGACTCGTAGCCGGCGGCCTTTCCGTAGCTCAAGCGCAGGGTGAAGTTGGCGTCGGGAGACTGATCATTGCCATGCACCGCGAAGCGGGCCTTGGAGATCTTGGTCGCGGCGGCGGTGACGGCGGCTTCGATGGTCCTTTCCTTCCACGTGCGCATCTCCCATAGGATGGGAGCGGCTTGCGCCGCCATGCGCACCAAGGGATCATCCGAGGCTTCGATGGCTTTCTTCCCGCCGGCGACCAGGGCCTTGCGATAATCGACATCGAATAGCTTCGTCTTGGAGACGGTCTCTTCCACGGCCTGGGCGATAGTCCTTCCCTGGAGAATCGTCTTGACGAAAACATCGTCGGGTCCCAGCTTCTCAAGAGCCAACTCCAGCTTAACCGCTAACATCGCCTTCTCCATGCCGGGATAGAGCGTGGCCGGAGAGTACAGCCTCTGTTCCAGGGAAGGCAGGGCGGAATCCCGGAACTCGGGCCAGCGCGTTTCATTGGGCTTGGCGACTTGATCGACGTAGGTGACCAGAGTCTGCGCCAATCTCCCCAGGTCTCCGCCGAGACCGCGGTACATCATTTGGGAGAACCGGGAGGCGTACGCCTTCTGGGCCTGGGCGATTTGGCTCCAGGCTCCCGCGTACTACTCACGCAGGATCGGGTCGGCTTCGACGGCGGCGCGCAAAGCCTTCTCCTGACGGGCTTTCGTCTCCATGACGGCGGGATTATTGAGGGCCTCCATGCGGCCCTGGAAGGCTTTGAGGGAATTTTCAATCCGCTGCACGTTCCCCGTGGCCTGGCGTCTCTGCTCCGGTCCTTGGTCCCCGTAGCTCAGCAAGGCCTTGCGGGTTCGCGCGAGTCCGTCGAAAATGGCGGGAGTCTCAAGGTCCTTGATCGTTTCCAGCTGCTCCAGCGTCACGGAGCGTTGCGTCCTTCCAGGATGCCCGCTGACGTAGGTGAGCTCGTTTTCCCGGATTCCCGTCGCGCTCCAGGGAAGGCAGTGCTTTGTCTCATAGGGCACGCCGTTTTCGTACACCCGAAAGAAGGCGAAATCAAGCGCGTAGCGGGGGTAGGTGAAATTATCCGGGTCTCCTCCGAAATGGGCCGCCTGCGCCTCGGGAGCCATGACCAGGCGCACGTCGGTGAATTTCTTATAGCGGTAAATCCAGTATTCGCCGCCTCCATACAAGGGAACGACGTCGGAGCGAAGGCCGGTCGCGCTCAAGGATTCCTTTTCGATGCGGGATATTTCAATTTTGCGCTGTTCATCGGCTTGGGCATCGGTCGTGCCCGGACGCACCGCCGCATTCACTCGGCCGGTGACGTCCTCCACGGATTGGAGGACGTTGACTTCCAGGTCGTCGCAGCGAAATTCATCGGCAAGAGAGCGCGTGAAGAAGCCCTCCTTCACGTAGTTCTTTCCGCTCCGGTCCGAGGCCTTTTGAATCTGTCCCATGGCCACATGATGATTGGTGAGCAGCAATCCCTTGCTGGCGGAGCAAACAAACGATCCGGAGCCGCCGTCGTTGAGGCGCACCGAAGACAGGCGCAGATTGTTCAGAAACTGTTGGCTCGGCGCGGAGCCGTGGGCTTCCTGAATTTTTCCCGAGGGAACGCGCTGAAACGGCCACATTCCCTCGTCGGCCGAGGCGTTAAGAGACAAAAGGAGGGTGGCTGCAACGAAAAGCGGCGCGCCGCGCTGAGATTTCCGTGTCGTCATCGGGGATCTTCCTCCTAAACTCTAGAACACCATTGTATCCGGACGTCTTGGAGGGCGCCTGGGTCCGGGGGGCTGGAATAATCGGAAAAAGGGCCCAGCGATATCTAGGCCTTTGGTCTTGAGCGCAGGGCCGCGTCGGCGCAGTACAGGGCGACGGCTCCCCAAATCAGGGCGAAGCTCAGGAAGCGCTCTTTGGGCAGGGGTTCGCCGAAGACGAGGAAGGCGATGAGAAATTGAAAAGTGGGCGAGCTGAATTGAAGAAACCCCAGGGTTTTAAGGTCGAGGCGGCGCGCGGCCTCGACAAACCACAGCAGCGGCAGGGCCGTCACCCCGGCGCCGCCAGCCAGCAACAGCCACGTGCGCGCGTCGGGTACGGCGCGGCCGCGCCCGGCCAGCCAGCACACAATCAGGGCCGCGGGAATGGCGAGAATGAGCGTCTCGAAGGAGAGGCCGATGAGCGCGTCGACGCTTGCGGCTTTGCGCAACAGCGAGTACAGGGCAAACGTTCCGGCCAAGGACAAAGCCAGCCACGGAAGATGGCCGTGGAGCTTGACCAGCCACAGGACTCCGCCCAAGGCCAGGGCGGCGGCGACCCCTTGGAGGGGGCGCAGGCGCTCTCCCAAAACCGCGACTCCGAGCAAGACGTTAAGCAGCGGAGTGATGTAGTAGCCAAGGCTGGCGTCGAGCAGGCGGTGGTCTTCGATCGCGCGGATGTAGAGGAACCAATTGACGCCGACCAGCGCGGTCGTGCTCAGTAAAACGAGCACCGTGGGCCGGTGCTTGAACGCGCGGCGCAGCTCGCCTGAGCGGCGGCGCACGACGAGGGCCATCAACAGGGCCGACCAGATCGCCCGGTGGAGCAGAATCTCGAAGGCCGGCACGTGGGCGAGTTGACGCCAGTACAAAGGGCTTAGGCCCCACAACCCGAAAGCGCCCAGGGCGTAGGCCAATCCCAAAGCCGCTTGGCTCATCGACTAAGGGCTTGAAGACGCTCGTCCGCCCGGTCGAACTCTTCGTCCGCGTTGGCCCCGACGACGGTGTAATGGCCCATTTTCCGCCCCCGGCGCGCCTCGGTTTTCCCGTAAAGGTGGACGACCAGGTTGGGAACGGCGTCCAGGCTGGACCAATTCGGTTCGCCCTTTTCCCAAAGATCGCCGAGGAGGTTGACCATCGTCGCCGGTCCCGACAACGTCGTTTCTCCCAGAGGAAGGCCGCACACGGCGCGCACATGCTGCTCGAACTGAGAGACGGCGCAGCCGCCGAGGGTGTAGTGGCCGCTGTTGTGCACGCGCGGGGCGATCTCGTTGATGAGAAGGGTGCCGTCCTTGAGCAGAAACATTTCCACGGCCATCACGCCGACATGGCCCAGCTTTTCGGCGATTTGACGCGCCAGAACGACGGCTTTTTCCGCCGTGGCCTCGTCGATGCGGGCGGGAGCGCGGGTCGCGTGCAGAATGCCGCCGCGGTGGAGGTTCTCGGCGACGGGATAGACGGCGACGCCTCCCTCGCGGTCTCGGGCGAGGATCACGGAGATCTCGCGCTCAAAAGGAACCTTGCTTTCCCAGATGCACTCTTCCTTGAGGACCTCGCCGGCTTTGGGCGTGTCCTCGGGCAATTCGGCGCTGAATTGACCCTTGCCGTCGTAGCCGTGCACGCGTTTCTTGATCACGCAGGGAAACGTCCAGCGCGTGGCGATCGTCACTTCGCCGTAGGGGGTTTGGGGAAATCCATGCCGCGCCAGAAAATTTTTTTGGACCAGGCGATCCTGGATGACTTCCAGCACCGACGGGGCGGGATAGAGAGGGCGGGTTTTGGCGACTTCTTCGAGGACGGGCGTGGCGATGAGCTCCCATTCCAAGGTGACGACGTCGCTGGCCACCGCCAAGGTCAGGGCGGCGACGTCGTCATTGACGGAGGCGACGACGGGAACGTCGACGATTTGCATGGCGGGAGACGTCGCGCTGGGGTCGAGGGCGGCTGTTCTATAGCCCAGTCGTTTGGCGGCTTGAGCGATCATGCGGCCCAACTGGCCCCCGCCGAGGATGCCCAGGGTTTTTCCCTGGGCCAAGGGCTCGATGGTCACGGCCGGCTCCGAAGCACCTCGCGGGTCTGCGCGGCGCGAAAGGCGTGCACACGGCGCGACAGCGCGGCGTTGTCGAGAGCCAGGATTTGAGCGGCGAGATGGCCGGCGTTGGCCGCTCCGGATTTTCCGATGGCCAGCGTCGCGACGGCGACTCCGCGCGGCATCTGCGCGATGGACAGCAAGGAATCCAATCCTTTGAGCGCGCGCGATTCCACGGGGACGCCGAGCACGGGAAGGGTCGTCATCGCGGCGGTCATGCCCGGAAGATGCGCCGCGCCGCCGGCGCCGGCGATGATCACGCGAATGCCGCGGGTGTGGGCCGAGCGAGCGTAGCTGAAAAGCTTCTGAGGGGTGCGATGAGCCGAGACGATTTCGACTTCGAAGGCGACGCCGTACTTTTTGAGCACCGAAGCCGCCTCCTTCATCGTGTCCCAGTCGGACCGGCTTCCCATGATGAGAGCCACTTGCGGCGAAGATTTCCTTTTCGAGGATTTCATGCGGTCAAAGACCTCCCCAGCACCTTGGCGCCGATGTCGCGCCGCCAAAGCAGTCCCGGACCGGCGACGCGCGGCACGGCCGCGTAGGCGCGCTCTCGGGCGGCCGCGAGGTCGGCGCCCAGGCCGACGACTCCCAGCACTCGGCCTCCCGTCGCGCTCCAACGCGTTCCATCGAACGCGGTCCCGGCATGGAAAAGCAGCACGTTGTCCATGTTTTCGACGGCGCCGGGAGTGATCAAGGCCCCGCGCTGGGGGGCTTCGGGGTAGCCCTCGGCGGCGACGACGATCGAGACGCACGCGCCGGGACGGGCGTTGAGGCGCCCTCGATTCAGACGGCCTTGCGCGCATTCCAGGCACAGCTCCAAAAAATCGTCTTCAAGCAAAGGCAGCACGGCCTGAGTTTCCGGGTCGCCCAAGCGCGCGTTGAACTCAAGCACCTTCGGTCCCTCGCGAGTCAGCATGAGTCCGGCGTAGAGAACCCCGCGATAGTCCAGGCCGTCGCGGCTGAGGCCGGCGAGCGCGGGGTCGAACACCTCGGTGCGCACGCGCGAGAGCGTCGCCTCATCGAGAGGGATCGGACACGCCGCCCCCATGCCCCCCGTGTTGGGGCCCTGATCGCCGTCGAGAAGGCGCTTATGGTCCTGGCTGGCGGGCAGCAGAGCGTAGTTGCGGCCGTCGAGCAGCGCCATCATGGAGATTTCCGGTCCGATGAGCAGCTCTTCGACGAGAAGCGTGCGTCCGGCCGCCGTCGCGCCCAGCGTCTCGACCGCGGC
>ERZ1292633.2278-Hain-H41-02um-R1-2278-length-19791-cov-6_pt1 | contig 11420 bp, 4 predicted proteins | sample MGYA00564406_ERZ1292633 | MGnify/ENA primary metagenome ERZ1292633 (study PRJEB36523, sample SAMEA6512639) | groundwater metagenome | collected 2019-01-08 | study: AquaDiva: Metagenomics assemblies of 32 groundwater samples
CCCCCCCCCCCCCCCCCCCCCCCCCCCCCCCCCCCCCCCCCCCCCCCCCCCATGTTTTGGTGAGCAGAGCGATCAGTGGTTTCTTTTTACCGTGACGCGTGTATCAACCCCGTATCAAGACAACCCCGATTTTTGTGTTTGGTTGTGACAAAACATGCAATGTATGTTGGACGAGCAAAGCACACTTTGACACGTGCATCTGAAGACTTTGGCACAGCTACTGTTTTTTTCTCCGAAGCGCTAGGACATTCAATGGCATCGCCTCCCCGGCCAACACACACATAAAAACCGCAGTGATACGACTCTCATTGTAAACTGAGGTTCACGGTGGTCGCGCGTGGGGCGGCTCCCAGGCCCAGCCAGGTGACGACAGCCGTTTTCCCCATCCGGAGACGAAAACTAATTCAAAATTCGGGGCACTCTGCCCGCAGCAAAAGGGAATAAAATGTGACTTTTGTGTGCGTCAGCGACCGGAAGAAAGAAAAAGGGGGAGGGAGTAACATTTAGAGATGACCACCGAGGCGTTACGTCTGCCTGGCCGGGCGTCGTCGTCTTCACCCGCCGCCGGTGATGTCACGAAGCGGCGCGTGGTGATCGTTGGCGGTGTCGCCGGCGGCGCGACGTTCGCGGCTCGCTTGCTTCGTTTGTGGCCTCCTTCGTCCTTGGACGTCACCGTCATTGAACGCGGGGCGGACATTTCGTTCGCGAGCTGCGGATTGCCGTATTTCATTGGCCGTGAGATTCCACGCCGACAGGATCTAGTCCTGGCGACAGTCGAGGATCCCGGCGTCTCGCTGCGAAGCGTGCACTTTCTAACATCAACCGAAGTTGTTGCGGTCGATCGGACGAATAAAGCCGTCAAGGTCATCGCTCACGGCGATTGCAAGTCCATCCCGTACGACGTGTTGTTACTCAGCCCAGGGTCGACGCCGCGGTGGCCGGCATTCCTCGGCAGTGGCAAGCGCGACAGCAACGGCCGTCTCCTCCTCCTACCGCCGAACGTCGTGACGTTTCGATCGTTGCAGGATATGGACGCATTCGAACAGGTGCTTCAACGACCAACGGTGCGCCGCGTGGCGATCATCGGCGCGGGCTTCATTGGCTTGGAAGTGGCGGAGCAAATTTGCCGCCGCCCTGGTCCGAAGAAGGAAGTCGTGCTCATCGAGGCCGCGGCTCAGGTTCTGCCGCAGCTTGACGCCGAACTGGGTGCTATTCTTTCCCGGGAGGTGGCGCATCAGCATGGCGTGACGTTACAACTATCGACCACGATCACCAAGGTGGACTTGTTGAATCCTCCGGCGGCGGGCGAAGGGGGGGGTGATGGAGATGGAAGAGAAAAGGGGGTTCGTGGCATGGGAGGTTGCATGGCGTCGTCCTCCTCGTCATTCATGCGTTTGTCATTGGTGCGTCGTAGTGGAGGCAGCGCAACTGCAAAGACGGTGGACGTGGATGCCATCCTGCTATGCATCGGGGTCGTTCCCGCCACCGATTTTCTGAAGAAGGAGGATACGGGGCTCGCCATGGGACCGCGTGGCCACATCCTGGTCGATCGCCATCTCCGCACGTCCGACGCGAATATCTACGGCGTCGGAGATGCCGTTGAGTGCTGCGACGCCGTGTTTTCCGAATTCACGACAACATCGGCGGCATTGGGCAACGTCGCGAATCTACAAGCTCGCGTGGCGGCCGATCATGTCTTCGCGACCTACGGACCGCCACGGGTTCCCCCATTCGAACCAACGACAGCGTATGAAGGTTCTCTTGGCACCGCGATCGTGCGGGTGTTCTCGAAGACGGCGGCGTTAACGGGCTGGACTGAAGCGCGGCTGAAACAGCAAGGCGTGCCGTACGGCGTTTGCACGGTGACCGCCATGCAGCACGCCAGCTACTTCCCTCACGCGACGCCGATTCATTTGAAGCTGACGCACGATCCAAGAACGGGTAGGATCTTCGGAGCGCAGGTGATCGGCCAGGACGGCGTCGACAAACGAGTGGATGTGCTCGCAACCGCCATCGTCGGCCGCCTGACGATCGATCAACTCGCCACCTTGCAACTAGCGTACGCCCCTCCATTCGGTGCGCCGCGGGACGTGGTCAACGTTGCCGCCTTCGCGGCCCTCAACGTTCGCAGTGGGTTGCTCTCCGTGGCGCCGTTCATTCCCGACGACGCCGTCGTGTTAGACGTGCGGACCAAGGAGCTGTCGCAGAAGCACCCACTCATCGGTCTTCGGCAGTCGACCCAAGTGCACTTGATGCCGCTGGCGGAGTTACCGTCGCGTTTGGCCTCCCTCGACCGTTCTCGACGTTATGTAACAGTGTGTCCCTGGGGCCGCACGGCCTACATGGCGGCGCGCCTCATGACCATGGCAGGCTTTGAAAGGGTTCAGTCGCTCGTTGGCGGCAGCGTCGTCTCGTTGTCCGGGATGGTGAACGCCAAGCTATGAAGGAGAAAATGGACGGGGCGCAGCGACGTATCCTCGTTTTGGCTGCTCACAATACTACTCTTCTCTCGATATAATAAAAAAATCACGACGGCGACACAGCCGTTTCCCATCGCATTTATTACTTCACAATATTTTTTTCCGCCGCCATTCGCTGCGCAAAAGCAGTTTGGCGCGGACAATTAGTATGGAAGTCGGAGGACGCCACGCCACATCGACGTGTGTCAGTGAGAGGGTTGCTCACCGGTACACCACCGGGTTTTTTTTGGCGCGTCGTGTGAGAGCAGTATTTTCAGGATTTGTTTCGACCTTCCACATATGGCAAATATTATGGTGACCTCGTCCTTATCGCGGGTACTGCGGTGGCTTCACCTAGCCGCGCTATTCACCCTGGCGGCCATCGTGTCCGCTTTACTCGCCGCCGTTGGGATCATTGCGTCGTGGCCGAATGAGCGGAACGAGGAGGCCGTGTCCATCGTCACGGAACGCGGGGGGAGGAGTCAATGGCGTCGTTCCCAGTGGGGTGGCGTCCAGAGACGCGATGCTGTCGACGGGGGGGATGGTGCCCTCCCGCTGTTCCGCGATGTTCGAGATGTTTCGGACCAACGTCCATTGACGTCGTCACCGACGCGAGAGGAGCCGCCGCTATTTCGACCACCCTACGACTGGGGTGTGACGTTCGCCCGCATTGGGGTCGTGAGCTGCAACCGGCACACGAAGGATCAGTCCTTTTGGGCGGCGACGATACCTTGCACCCTCGACCTCACTCGGCCCTTGGGATCCACCACGGCCGGCCGCCCGCTCACCGCTTCGGAGCTGCGTCGCTGTCACAGGATGATCATGGATGCAACCGCAGCAGCCGCCGGTGCCGGAACACACGACGATGATGATGATGCCCTCAGTACCGCCGTCAGAGGAGTGGCGGCGGTTCCATCGACGCCGATGCCAACACGCCTGCCCCCGTTCAGGCCTCGGCGTATCGCGACCGGCTTCGTGTGGCTCGGCGACATCGTCTACGTGGACATGGTGATCCCGTTCATGAGCTTGTCGCAGCCGGTGCACAAGGCGCGGGCGATGTTCCAGGAACTAAAGCAGCACGACCTGTATCGCCGCTTCTTGGGGATGTTTGACGATCCCCGTGAACGAAACAACAAGCATGGCGGCTTGTTATCGCTCCCCACCCGCCGTTCGTCGTGGTCATCATCCGTCGCGGAGCACAAGGAAGCCGACGCCACGACGGCCACTGACCTCCCCTCTCCGCGCTTCTCAACCCGCCGCGTCATCGGCGTTTGGGATGACCACGACATGGGCGCCAATGACGGCGGCAAGGAGTTCGCGCTTCGGAAGGAGATGCAGCACGTGCTGTTGGAGTTTTTGGGCGTGGCACCGCTGTTACCGAACGTGGGAACGGCCGCCGCCGCGGGAAACGAGGGAACGGCGGCGTTCCAACGCAGCCATCCAGAGGCGACATATGACGCGAGCCGACGGCGTCAGGACGGTGTGTACAGCGCCACACGGTGGCCTTTCGACGCCGCTGTCGACGTGTTTGACGGCGTGGGGCCATCAACCCCCGCGGGTGATTTCACCCCCGGCCCTGGTCGTCTCGTCGAAGGCGCACGCACACAACCGAGCCGCGCAGCACATTCGACGACCGCCATTGCACACTTGTCCACCGCAGCAGCAGCAGCGTCGTCGAGCCGCGTCGCGTCCTGCGATTCCGAGCTGCACACGTGTAATTGGTACCGCTGCGTGGAAGAAACCGGGATTCTCTCTTGCGGTACCACTGGCTATGCGTTGAGCTACGGATTCCACTTCTGCACCCGATTTGACGCAACGCTGCAATCGTGGCTCGCAGAGCAAGGAGGCGCGCTGCAACGCTCTCAGTTGGTCTTCGCCGGCTTCGTCAATCGAACCGGTCAATGCCTGCGACACGCAGCAGATCGCTTCTTGCGCGGGGAGCGAACTCAGCAAATCGGTGACGCCTCATTCCCTGCGCCTCAATCGACAACGATGTGCGACGATTTCTTGTCCTTCTCGTTTGAGTCGCACCCTACGTGCTATGTGGAATCCGGCGTATGCGCGCTCATCGCCTATCCGACGATGTTTCTGACGCTGCTCGAGATACTCAATGATCGAGCCACGTTTCAGCAGTTCGGCCGGACGATAGCCCAGGTCGTGCAAACCGCCTATCAATGCGGTCGCGTCGACGTCGCGGAAGCGTTGGCCTTTTGTCTTTTCGATGAGCGAGACGCGGAAGGGCCTTCTCCGTCAGGGCCGGAAGACGACAACGAGGGCGACAAGCGGAAGTCGATGACCCGCGGGGCGAATTCGTTGACAACACCAAAAGGGTCGGCTCTGTCCGATCCGGCGGCGGGACACTTTCCAAAGATGACCCTTCAACTGCTTCATCGAAGGGGCGCCGCCGAGGGGGGAGTTGACGACGATGAAGGGAACTTCCCTGAGGAACCGGCCGCACAGCTGAAGCCGTCTGCAAAGCGCAGTGACCGTGCCCAGCCCTCCATGATGACCATGCGACGTGGGAGCGATGAAGAGGTGATCGTGCCGCTGGGCGAGTTGCCGTCGCCCTCGAATCACAGCGCACGAGACGTGTCGGTGCGTCCGACGGCGGATGGTTCATCGTCGTTTCTTAGAGTAAGCTTCGCCGGCGCGGATGGCGAACCGGAGGGGAGGCCGGGGGACGGCGGTGCGGAGGACCCGCGCGATGATCGTGCGGCTGTGACGACTGACGTGAAGCATCGTGGTGGTGATGCTACTGTGGGCGCAACGTCGGCCACGACGCCACCCGACAAGACGCCGCCGGCTGCTGCATCGCTATTCCACTTTCTGTCCTCCTTGCCGACGGCCGCGTCCCGAACAGTCAATGACACCCAACGCCGCCACTGCGGTCCGGAAGACTGCCGCGGCGACCATGACGACAGCTCCTCGCATCCCCCCCCTCCTTTCACCGGCGATGGTGATGCTGAGGGAAGGGGGGCCTCAACCGCCGTTGCGGTGCTTCGCCAACTTCGTGCTGATTATGAACATTTAATGGGGTCCTTCAAGCATGCCGTTTGCGTCGTGCTTCTGGACGCGCGATATCACCGTGACGACCCATTTGCCACGCCGGTAGTTGGCGCCCCGCCGGCGGACATCCTAGGTGAGGACCAATGGCGGTGGCTAGAATTCGAGGCGTTGACGGAACAGGGCTTGCCCTCCGGTGGCCAAGAGAACCTGACCAATCCGAGTGGCGTCACCGTTCCCATCTCAAAACGACTGTGTCTCGTGACGGTCATCGGCTCCGGCATCCAGATCATCAGCGACGAGAAGCCGTCGGAATCCTGGGCATTCTTCCCTCACGCTAGGCGGCGGTTGTTCTCGCTCTTGCGGCGCATCCGACTGGAGCGGTTCGTCTTTGCGAGTGGCGATGTCCACATGGGGGAGATGCATTCGCTGGTGGGGGGTTACTCCCCGTTACGCTATCACCGGGCGGCACACGTGGCGCCTACCAGTGGGGACGAAGGCACCACCGCAGGAACCAGGACAAGGGACACGGCGGCGGCGGCGGCGGACGGGAGGGTCGTCGCCGAGGACGCGGCGGAGCCTGACGCCCGTCGCGACCACGCCGATGCTGCATCCGATTTTGCCTTGCCGGTGCATGAACTCACCAGTAGCGGCTTGACGCACTCGATAGGTATGTTTCTCCGTAGGCAATCCTTCTTCGACTGGCTCTTCTTCGACACGCCATACCGCACGCCAGGGACGATGCCGTTCATTGGCAAAAACTTCGGTGCGATTTCTTTGGCGCTCGTAACCGCAAAGTCAAGACAACGTCCCGGTGACGGCGACGTTGCGGCTCAACTCGCCGCGGCGGGAAATGAGACGACCCTTCAGGCGACCGCGACCGCCGGACGGCGTCTTGGCATTGGCTATGACGTGGTCGTATCGCTCACGGTACACGCGATCGACCCCATCGTTGTCCAGGGGTCGAAAGACGACGAAGCGCGAAGGGGATTTGCCAGCATTGAGCGCAGCGAAGAGGAGAAGGATCTCTCTTCGATCCCAGTGCGAAAGAGTATTGGCACGGGAGCGGTCGTGAATCGAGTGGACGTGCGACTGAGCGACTTGCAGTTGCCGGCTGCGGCCGTGGCAGCGGCGGATGTTACGGGGGATGACGACCTGGGTGTTCCGTGCCTCATGCATCCCGACCGGGCCCCGGAGTGGCCTTGCGATGCCGTCGCACCGGCGCGCGTTGGCTGGTGGCACCAACTGTTGGTCGTCGGCCGCCGACGCATCGTGAAGGACGTCGCCCGGGTGGTGGCTTTGCTCCTCCTGTATGCGACGGGAACCCTCCTGGTGACGTTGGTTCGGCGATGCTGCTGTCAGAGGCAACAGAGAGAGCAGGAGTAGCACAACAGGAGGAGTAAATGACGCATGTCGCCCGCTCGTATTTTTCTTTTTGGGGACCTTTTTGTGGCACCTTTTGCTTTGCTTCGACAACAACGGCGACGTCGTCATCGTCATCCGCTCCGATGGCGCCGTTGATCTTTGAAGGGTTTGCCGCGACTGCTGAGGCTGACGGCCGGTACACATCGACCCCGTCTTTTTCGGGGCAAACGTCTTGCCAACGTGTCAAGTGTGGGGGGGCCAACTCAATGCGTGTAGATTCACATTTTGCAAGGTACTTCTGTTTTTTCCCTCATCTCTCTGTCTCTTTCGGTTCTCGCTATCCAAGAAGAATCGTTACTAGGGCAGCGAGGGCACGGGAGATTTTAAATCATGTCTTCTCGCGTCCTTCCTGGCGGTGGCGCTACCCAGAATTCCAACTTCCGCGACTCGAGCAAGACCGTCGACAAACCGAACATCAACAGCAAGTTCGCGAGGAAATCGCCAAGCCGAGTCAATAACTCAACGGTCTTCGACACCGAAGTCGTGGCTCCCACGATTCGCCCCCTTCGTCGCTCCGTGAGCCCGATGGAGGATAGCGAGCGGCACTATCGTAAGGAGGGCGTTCGCATCTCAGGCCATGAGCAGCGCGTGTCGGACCGGGCCAAGTTCCTCGAGGACCACCCGCGACTAGTGCGGAAATCTGTGGAGCGCGCCCCTTCACCGTCCTCGGCGCCTGGTGATAAGGCGGTCGATCCGGTGATCACGGCGAATGGCATCCTGTTCCCCAAGGGCCGCGTGACGTCCAAGGCCAAGTTCGCGACGACGGCTGACCTTCCCGCGCCCCCGCCGAAGCCGTACGACAGCATGTCCCGCTTTCACCACTCCCCGCGCATCACCCCGCACCCGTTCAACGTCCTGATCCCGGCGACCTGTACTCACTCCCACGACGGTTTCACGCCGAAGGTGCAGCGGTTCTGGAGCACGCCGCGGTCGCCGTCCCCCACCTTAGTTGGCATCTTCTCGCCCGATCCACGCGCCCGGCAGCCGCCTCCCTACGCCCCTCGCGCGCCCTACCACACGGACTAAAAGGGTCACACACCACCGGCCTGTGGTCCGGTGGTCCGGGCGGACCGGCCCGAGAATGGATCCATCCAACGAGCGACCGGCGACCCCTTTTCCTCCTTCTCCAACGACGTAGTCAGAAGGCGTTTTTGCTTTTTTTTAAAACCGACACGTGGAAACAAAAAGAAAACGCCCAACGGCGGCCTCAACACACACAGACAACAAGTAAAGCGAATCGTGGGGAGACGGGTACCCTTTCTCACTGCCCCCCGTGTGGAGCAGCAGCTGGAGATCGAACGCTGGAACGGACACTCTCCCTGAGGAATACAATACTCGCGCGAAACGAATTATTTATTTATTTTATCACATATGTATTTGTTTCTCTCTTTTTTGTAGCAACAACCATTGATCCCACGCAAACACACCGGCCCGGCCTCTTGTTCCGCGTCTGCGCACCATCACCATGCTTTGAAAAGCGCACATGTGTTGTCCACCTGTAAGCGACTTTTTCTCGTCGTTCTCTTTGGACGTCAACACTCTCCCCTTTTGTTTGTGTCGACCAGTCGTCATCGCGGCCCCGCTGTGATGACCCTTTCACCAACAACGAGCGACATTGGGTCGATGGCGTTGAAGGACCCCCCGTCGGTCGCTGCGAAGCCGCCCGTGACGATGTCGAAGGTTGAACAAATGCGACTAGCGTTCGCCAACGGCAAAGCCGGGGGGGTGGGTGGAGGAGAAATCCCCCCCTCGCCGTCGTTACGTCCGACGAACACACCCACCACGGGCAGCCGCGTGAGTGGAGTCGTCGTTCCTGCCACGTCCGTTGCCAACGCGGCGACGAGTGGTTTCGTGACCGCTGCTGCGGAACGGACCTCCGCTGTCTCGGCGAAGTCCAAGGCGACCCCGGCGGCATCGGGCAACTCAACAGCTCCTCCCTCCGCACTGCCAAACGCGACGGCCCCCGACCCCACGATCCGGTGGCGTGGCGTCGACGTCGCCTCCATGACGCAAGAAAACGTCGCGGTGTTAGACGACTATTTAAGGCGCCTTGCCGCCGAGTGGTGGATAGACGCGGCGACGGTAGAGCGCCGCAGCACTGAGGTGGGGACGTCGGATCGGATGGGCGCCGCCGCGTCCTCCTCGTCCGTTGGTACCCTCCCGATCTCGCCTCCACCAGGCGGGCCACCACCTCTTCCTTCCGAGCTGCTGCCTCTCGCGACCCCGCCGAGCAGCGGAAGTATTATCGCCCCGGGCTCGTGCTGGCTTCCTGTCTCCAAGGCAGAGTGGCTGGAGGCGGCTTGCGGTGGGTCGCCTACCGTGGCCAGTGACGGAGGCGGTGGCATCGGCGGGGGTGGTGAGCTGCGGCGCGTATCTCCTCCTCCTCCTACGCGCCCTCCCGCCGTGCTCTTTCACCCATTGGGATACCTGTCGAACGGAGCCGCCTCAGTTATGATTGGCCATTCGGGCCGTGAAAGAGATTCGGCCGCTGCGCCACCTCCGCCCACGTCGGCCCAGCAGCCGCCCTCGACCGTCGCCGGGCGCACCACACTTTTGTGGCAGGCAGCGGCTCTCGGTAACGCAGCCGTCGTGGCCGGACTTTTGGAACTCAGGGATCGCCGTGAACATGTCGCCGCGGTGGCGGACCACGCCGCCACCTCCTCTCCACCCGCCGCGGCGGTGCCTACGGCCACAGGGAAGGACGATGCTTATCTCCGTCGCACGTCGACGGTCTCACAGGTTGTCGTGGCCACATCGCCCGAGGCAGCCGATGACGCGGAGGAGGATACCCTGGGAAGGGAAACGGAGGAATTGGGCCACGACGACGTGGATCATCATGACGACGCTCCGGAGGAAGATGGGGACGCAGCCGCAGCGGCAAGATACTTTGCAGACGACTTTGACCCTTTCGAGCTTCCCCCTCCGCCCAATGTGGTCGTCACAGGGGCCGCCGATGAAGCTGCGCAGCCCTATGAAGAGCAACAACCCCCCGAGGTGACGGGGAGGTCTCGCCGTGGCAGCTGCGCCGACGTCGACGCATCGTCGACGCGATTGAGCAGGCGCGCGTCGGCGTCAGCACCCTCGCGAGGCTCTATCAGCCACGCCGCGGCCCCCCCTGGCCTCCAGCTGCCGACCGAGCATCACGACGGTGTGTCCCCGCTGTACGTGGCGGCGCAAAACGGCCACTTCGGCGTGTGCAGCGTGCTGCTGAAGGACGGTGGCGCGGACGTCAACGCCGGCCGCCGCGACACGCACGCGACGCCGCTGTTCATCGCCGTGCAGAACCATCATTTGAGCATCGTGAGATTACTGCTCTACCACGGCGCCGACACGGAGCTGAAGAACAATCAGCAGTGCACGCCATTCGTCCTCGCCTGTAGCATGGGACACACGGACATCGCCTTGGAGTTGCTGCATAGCGGCGCGAATGCGACCGCCAGTGACACGGGACGGTCTGCCCGCGCCTGGGGCAAAGTCAATGGGCATCAAGCGACGTGCCGCGCCGTCGCGGAACATCTGTCCTCTTCGCTGCACTTGAAGGCCTATTTCCGGACGTGGAAGAGGTACGCGCTCGTCACCGCGCGGGACCTGCGCCGGTTGCGCGCGATGGCGGAACAAGAGGAGCAACTCCGCGGCAGCCACCACTCGAAGGAGGATGTTGCCGCCGGTGACGCACGTGAAGTGGACGACGAAGGAGCGCCGGATGGAGTAGTCCATCGCACGGCACCGGCGGTGAGTGGTGGTGATTCCGAGGCGGAGGAGGAGGCGGCGGGTACCGCCGACGCCGGGGGAAGCAGCAGCGTCGCGTCCGAGTCCGCAAGCCACCGTGTGATGGTTAGTGTGCCCTACTTGCCCCCGTTGCACTGCCCCCGCGTCCATCCCGCCACGATCGTACCACCTGAAAGCGCCGCCCCCCGTCCCACGCCACCACCACCGCCGTTCGTCGGGGGGGCCGCCACCTCCGTAGTGTCCACGGGTCACGGCGGGACGGAGAGCGACACCGAACAGAGTGGGGCCGCTCGCGTACTTTCTGGTGGTGCCGTGGGATTTGAAGGTCGCACGGAAGCCGCGGACGCCCATCAAGCCGCCAGCAACGATCGTTGGCTGTGGGCCTCCGACGTGCAGCAAAAAGCAGCCGCTGCCGCGGCGAGCACATGCCGTCACCGCCAACCGCTGGGACCGACCACCACGCTACCCGCATCCGTCGTTCGCCTGGCGTCACTGCTTCACGATCGTTCTGACGTCCCTGCCTTTTCACCCAGCTCCGTGTTCCCGAAGGATTGCCACCACGACACGTCTGGCATCCCGTTGCCAGACACGACGGTCAGCAACGGCGCCAGCAAAACCAGGACGGTGACGGGAAATCGCCTTGGTGTATCGGTGGGCCCCACCGCGGCGTCACGAGGTCCGAGCAGCAGCAGCTGGCGCAACGTGCCGATGCACCCACCCTCCTCGCCATACGCCACCGGTCCCTCCTCCGCGCAGAGTGCGGCGTCCCTGTCAGCCCGACGAGTGGAGATGTTGGTGGCCGAG
>ERZ1292633.5501-Hain-H41-02um-R1-5501-length-11420-cov-6_pt1 | contig 11420 bp, 8 predicted proteins | sample MGYA00564406_ERZ1292633 | MGnify/ENA primary metagenome ERZ1292633 (study PRJEB36523, sample SAMEA6512639) | groundwater metagenome | collected 2019-01-08 | study: AquaDiva: Metagenomics assemblies of 32 groundwater samples
TCCACCTGATCAGGGGGTGATTTTGAAAGATCTCGGCGAGAAAATCGCAAAACAAGTCTCACCTCACCAACACACGCACAGCACCCTTCACGGGCATACAAAGTTCCCGAGTTCGTGACTTTCATGGCCCTATCCGCTGTATGTATGTCGGCGGGGAACGATGTGGAGCAGCATTACCCTTCCCGCCTTTCGGTTCGGTCTCCCCTTTCCCCGTCGGTCTCCTCCCTGTCTCGGTAGTTTCTTTTTATAGTATTCGCGTGCGGTGGGGTTCCTCTGTAGGGACGTTGCCAAACAAAGCAACACGAATGGTTGAAAAAAGTTGCCCCTTTATACCGTTATACGAATGAAAAGGAACGATTTTGTCCTATTCTGCCGCTCTAAAAAATGTCATCGTCGGCGTTGCCACCGGCCGCCATACCGTTGTTCAGTCGCTCCCTCGCTCTCGTGCAGGCTTGGCTCCGGGAGCTGAGCCCGGCGGCGGCAACTGCTCACGCCGCCTTGGCCCCCCCCGTGCCACAGGCCACCACGACCTCCGCGGCTGGCTCCGCGGCGGCCCCTCCGAAGCCAGCGGCCGCCGTTTCTTCGAGCACGACCGCCACCGCCGCCGCCGGTGCGCCTACCAGCATGTCGAAGGTGAACTTGATGATCGGCACGGTGCGGTCCGTCGCAAAGCACCCCGACAGCGACACCCTCTATGTGGAACAAATTGACCTTGGCGAAGCGAAGCCACGAACCATCATTTCGGGACTGGTGAACTACATCACGCCAGAGGCTTTCACTGGGAAGCAAGTCGTCGTGGTCGCGAATTTGGAGCCTCGGAAAATGCGCGGCGTCCTCAGCGAAGGAATGGTCCTCTGCGCGTCCAACGAAGGCAAAGCGACCGTGAAGCTGCTCGAAGTGCCAGCCGGCGTCGCGAACGGCGAGCGTATCACGTTTCCGGGACATCAAGGCGCCCCTGAGCCGGTGTTGAAGAAGAAGCTTGCCGCCTGTTGGGACGAGGTCGCGCCGTTGCTGCGCACGGACGGCCATGGCCAAGCTTTGTATGGAGAATTGCCGTTTCTTACCAGCAAAGGGCCCGTGACGTGCGCCTCGATCCCCAACGGACACGTGTCCTGACGACGGACAACGGCGGTTGCCCATGACGATTGCTGCGGGCCACAGAAAAATGTGTGGCCCGGCGAAAGGAGAGAAAGGAGAAAGGAAGGAACGAGTTGTCAGGGAGGAGCCGTTATTCACCTTCCCGAGCACCGTTTTTTAAAATCTTGGCATTGGCGGGGCACCGAGACGCGGAGGTCAGAGAGCTTTCACGTATCTCCCCCCCTCCCCCCGAGCGATCAATTGACCGTTGCCACCTATGAACGGTCAACATACGAGTAGCATCAATGATTTTGGTGCAACAATCGTTGCAAAAAAAAGATTGGTTGCGGCTTGCAACAACACCACCACCGCCGCCGCGTGTAATTGAGAGGATTAATGTCGACGTCTGCATTCCTGCCGCTGGCGTTGCTTCTGCTGCTAGTGGTGGTGATCTTCTCGCTTAACGTTTTTGCGAAGAAAGACCTGGACGCAAGCCACGACGCTGACGCCGGCGCGGACGTTCCGGCTACTGAGGGGCGAAGCGCGAGCAGCGACAAACAGAACCCCAGCAGCAACATGGTTGGTGCGCCATCGTCGCCGTCCGAAGCGGAAGTGGACAAGATGACGCTGAAGCAGCTTCGACGAGAGCTGTTACGACGAGGACAGACGGATTGCCATGGCTGCCTGGAGAAGGAGCACTTTCGTGCCGCCTTGAAAGCGAAGCTGGATGAGGGCGCACCCATCTTGAGCGACGAAGCGATCACCGAGCTGGAAGCGTCGACGGGCGGCAAGGCGTCGCGAAAGCCCAGTGCGGCCCCACCTACCGGAACCAAGCCACCTGAAACCAAGATGAGTGCCGAGGACCTCGCCAGTCTGAAGAATATGCTAAAGAAAAAGAAGAAGGAGAACGACCAAATGAAGGAAGCCCTCAAAAAGGCCGGCATCGACACGCGTGGCGTGAAAGGCGACATGGAGGGCTGGGAGAAGTACTTGAATGAAGACCTTTGACCAGAGCAACCGCCCGCCCCTCCGCGCCGAATATCACTCACTGTTTCGTGAGGGTTTCCGCTGCCTATTTCTTCTTTATTCTTCCGCCGCCGGACGGACGGAGACGAAACGTCCGCGCGATGTTTCCCCCCAACCGCCCCGTTGGCTTTTGAATTGTTAAAACACAGTCGACACACCATGACGGCACCCATGCTTTGGGTCGGGGGCACTTTCCTCAACAGACACCTTTAACTGAGACAACACCATTTATTCTTCGATTCAATCAGCGCTTAAAGGAGAGGTCGAGAGACGGATTTGTATGGCTGCCTTCACGCTCAAGGTTCTATTTGGACTTGGTTCACTGTCCTCCGTCGCCGCCGCCGGGACGCTAATGATGACGCGTTCAAAGCGGCTGCAACAAGAACGGGCGCGGCTGACCGATGAGCGCCATGAGATACATACGGCGTTGCAGCAAGAACGCGCGGTGGAACGCGCCAGCCGTAGCGAGTTAGAGTCGGCGCTGCAACGACAGCGACGGCGCACGGAGGTGCTTCAGCACCTGTGGACCGACCGGAAGGACCGATTGGGCGATTCCTTGTCGAAGGCGGAAAGTTTTATTCACGCGGCGCCCATCGCGAGCGGGGCCCTCGATCGCCTGACACAGCACTACGGGTACTTAGGCGCTCAACTCGAGCAGTACCGAGCCTTCGACTTAATCAACCTGCGCATTCAGTTGCTGGGTGCGTTGACGGCGACGACGGCGGCGGCGGCAACGCACCGAGGCGCCTCTCCGCTGAGCGACGACACCCGGGTCAAAAACGACAATGATCATCGTGTAGGTCCATCGTCCGCACCGATCAGTTCCACAACGCAACCTCTGTCCATTGAGCGAGATGACGCGTCAGCGGCGTCATTGCCTTCCCATATAATCGACACCAATGCGTTGCGATTCTTTTTTAGTCCGAAGGAGTTGCTTATCAACGGGGTCGCTGACAGCATCGACGAGGCCGCTACCGCACTCTGTTCCCCGCTGACCGCCACGACCACCAGCAACCCATCTTCCTCACCGGCGACAGCAGAGGCCAACATACCAACCTTACCAGAGCTTTCGACACTGTTTACTCAACTAACAGCTGAATTTCATGATGCATGGACCACTGAGTTGGCGTCGATTCGGAAGCGACAGCACGATGCGATCGTCACCGATGCCGAACGTCGAGCCTCTGCGGATCGGCTGCGGTTGGCTCGGGAAAACGGCCTGGGCGGCGCGGCGAGGAGCGACCGACCTAACGCGAGTGAATCCACACACTCCGCGAACGACGTCGTCATCACCGACGCCGATGTGGATCGTTTGCTGCGACCGTCGCTGCCCGCGCAGGCGATTCGTAACACACTGCGGTCAATGCGAACAATAGGTGGCGATGCAACAGCGTCGGGTGGTTCTAACGGCGAACAGGCGTCGTGCCAACCTGCGACAGCCGCAACCCCACCCACTCCGTCACCGCTCTCTAGTGGCGCGGACGTGTTGAAGGCGGTCGACTACGTCCAAACTCTCACGTCCTACGTCGCTCGCTCCGAAGAGGTTGCCAAACCACCGCCCTCGGCGCGTTGGCCAACCCTGTCGCTGGGCCGGCAACAAGGAGGTGTCTTCACGGCGGCGGCCTCGAAGCCGATGCCGACGCCCGATGCCGTATCGGCGGCGGTCGAGAGTCCCCGTGTGCGCGCTGCCTTGCAGTCATTGCGATTGTGGATGAAGGGAGCGAATGCGTACCTCGTGCATGAGCAAGGACGTGAAGTGCTGCAGGCGTATCGGGCATGCTTGCTCGCTAGCGTGGCTCAGATCAATCAGGAAAGTGCCACCGAAGGCAGTGCATCCGCTCGACAACCCAAATTGCCAGACACAATCTGAAACACAGACGCCAAAAAGGAAGGAAAACGCTGTCCTCTGTCATTTGATTCAGGAATACGGGAAGGGGAACTCAAGGGTGCCCCTTAAAAGGCGGGGTTTCTGCTGTCGCGACTGACTCCATTTCACCTACTTACCTGTCGCAGATTGTATTTTCCCACCCTAATTTTTAGGTTCGTTCTATCCCCCCACACACATGTCCCACCGTGCGCATACTGGTTTACAGAACGTCCTACACGAGGCACTCAGCAAAGTGCTCAGCGAGGCAAACATCCCCTCCATCGCGGGGGGTGTCGTCACCCTAAGTGGCCGGGCAGCGACGTGGGCCAGCGGTGTTCGCAGCAAGCATCACGAACTCGGAGGCTGCCTTGTGATGGCCGATGACCGTTACCACATCGGATCCTGCACCAAGTCGATGACGGCATCGGCGATCGCCCGCGCGATCGTCGCGGAGCAGGACAGGTCGGACCGCGAAGGCAAGCCTCCGAGACTCACATGGGAAACTACGCTCCGAGAGGCGCTCCTGCATCACTACGAACGACGCCTCTCCGGGCCAGAGCGCGGCGGGGGTGCGCTCTGGCGCTGCAGTCTCACGGGTCCAGCGCGGGACACCCTTTTACGTACCGTCGATGTCAAGCTCGACACAGCTGCTGCGGCGGCGGATGGATCGACCGACGACGCGGAATCACTCGCCGTCTTGATGGATTTTTTACGGAAAGGGATCAATAATAAGGCGAATTCCGGCGCCGCTCAACTTGCATCGTATGAGGGCCTGCGCGTGCTCGATCCCCTGCTAGACGCCACGCTGTCCGTGCTGCTTGATCATCGGAGTGGCCTCAACGACAACCGCGCGTTGTATCACATCAACTTCTCCACCCTCCAAGGGCTGGCTAACCTGTGCCACACGTTGAGCAAGGGGGGCGTATTCTCCCAGGTGACGCACGTTTGGTCGAAGTGGTGGGATGAGCAAGAGACGTTTGACGACCGGATGCTGCACCGGTGGTTGCGAGAAGAGCGCAACGACGTCGCCAGTAAGCTGCAGTTATGGAGGTCTTCTACCGGTGTGTCATCGGACGACGCTGCCGCGGCGGCGGCGTCGCCCTCCGTCGTCAGTCAAGCAACCGATGACATTACCCGCGATCGCGATACCCTGTTGGGTGCCATGTCGCGCAGTCGCGACAGTCGCATCAAGTACCGCAGCGTCCGAAGCCGGTGGACGCGCTTTACGAGGATTCAATCGATGCTCGAAACCACTCTTATCACCTTGGCGAAATCGGCCCCTTCGATCAACGCCGCGGCAAATGGCTCCTCCTCGTCCGCCATGGCGGCGCTTGATACCTACATGGCGCGCCAGCGACAGCGGCACCTCGCCTTGCTCCGCGACGCGGAGAGACCGCTCGCGTCCGCCGCCGAGTTTGATATGACTTGGACCCGCGGCCTACCCACCCCCAAAAAAGCATCGGCTGGGGCGTTTGGTTACTCCAATTTTGGCTACGCGCTATCAGCTCACATTGCGGAACTGACGACCGGCGTGCCTTGGGAGCAGCTGCTGCACCATGAAATATTCAAACCGTTGCGGATGTCCACCGCGGGGCTTGGAGCTCCGTACGACACGGTCATCGACAGCGCTGCGGAGGAGCTGTTCTCGAGCGAGCAGCTCACCGCGGCATCGAAAAGCAATCGTCATCATCGTGACGGATCTGAGGGAGGTAGCCCGACCGCTTCGGCGCCGATGGTCTATTCATCCAGCGAGGCAGCTACTGAAAAGCACCAGGCCGTCGGCGCGAAGGGAGAAGAGGAGGGAGCAGCAACAACAGCGGAAGGTGGAGGGGGAGAGCGCCTTTCTGCGGCGCAGCAGCACGCGTACCTCCGCAACCTCGAGCACCTCCCTGACCCGCCGCAACCCATCGGCCACTACACGGGCAGCGTTCGAAAGCCGCACTATCGTACGTATCGCCCAGCCTTGCGCCTGCGCCAAAATGCGTGCCCGGACTTTCTTGCCCCAGCGGGCGACGTCCACTTGTCCATGGAAGATTGGCTCGCTTATTTGCACAACCACCTCGTCAATGCGTCGCTGCTGTGCCCGGAGCCGGTGTTCGCGCCTGTCCGGACGGTCTGGAGACGGGAAGTGGAGGATGACCAACGCGCATCCCAGGAGGCCGAGGAAGCCTCGAGACTCTCTGGTGGTGCAGATGCCCCAGAAGAAGCAGCCGGGCGCGTGTCGAAGCTCGTGGACTACAGCGACATGGCAACGGTCGCCGCGGCGTTTTCGTCGGATTCAGAGGCCAAACAGAAACGGAAGAAGGGAGGGAATGCCTTACATGGAGGGGGGGCGCAGAAGGTGCCCAGTAACCTGCAAGAGGCGATCTTGGCCGTCCGGGTGGCGGAGGAAGCCTCCATCGCCGCCGAGCGCGCCGCAGTGGCGGCCAAGTCCGATGAGTCGCCATCGGAGCTCGCGAGCAGGCAGTCCGAACGGCTCGTGTCACTCACATTGGCGCCTAGCCTGCCGTTGTCGCGACTGCGGTATGTTCCGGCGCCACGTCAGGACCCAGAGGCAGCCGATGAAGAAGCAGTGGGAGGGCGTGAAGAAGAACGTCGTGTGGAGGGCACCGCACCACGGGAACGAAAAGGAGGCGTGGCGGCGTCCTCGCCGCCCCCTCTCCGACATGGGACCTCCGCGGCCGCCACATCCCCTTTGATGACGAAAATCCTGGAACGAGCCGAACGCGATCGGGCTGAATCGAACGCCGACGGCGGCAATGACAACAAAATGCCCAACCATGACATGCTGGATGAGGCAAGTCGCGTGGCGTTGGAGGCCAACTACGTGAGCCAACGCAAGGCCATTAACTCGTACGGACCGCCGAACAACTACCGGCACGGCTGGATATCCGTCATGACGCCCGAGACCGGGACCGGCGTCATCGGCACGCCCTCCAGCGTGAACTTGCAGCCGTGGGCGCTGCTGCACGACGGGAGCAATGCTGCCTTCATGTGCTACTGTGTCGTGGTCCCGGCACGGGGCATCGCGGTCTGCGTCGCCACGAACGCCACGGGCCTCGGCGTCGGCCCGAAGTTGATGGCGGCCGCGAATGAGGTGATTCGGAAGGTGACGGAGGGAGGCCGCTGAAACGACAACCGCAAGCGGCCCTCTGTGACCGCAGTGCCCACCGCAGTGCCGCGAGCGACGTGAACAAATGGTCCTTCCCACACTGTTCTCACGGCCGATGCAGAAAGAAGAAAGCGGGGAGTGAGGAAGATTCGCTCATTAGGGTTTACGACTGACGTCTCCCAGGCGATGCTCATAGAAAGTTAGGAGGAACTCTATTTTTGATCTCTCACACACCAACCCCCTACCGACGTCACATTGATTGAGTGCAGGAGGTTTTCCCCCCTCCCCGAGTCGCGTGGCGGTGCAAAGATGACGACCTGTCCACCGCCAGCAAGTTCGCGCATCGTGTCGACCCCGCTCGATGCCGCGGAGGAAAGTCGTACGCACCTACCGCCGTTCATGGGTCTTCGTGAGACTCCGTACGTCAACCTCCGCGTCGCGATCGAGCATGCCGTTGCCAACTGTGCAAAGCTGAAAGAGAGGATCGCCGCGGCGGGCCTGACGAACTTGGATTTGAACGTCAAGTCAGCAATCTACGCTGCGGAGGATTTACTGAAATCCGAAGGAAGGCCAACAGAGCCTGACGTTAGTGCGATCGCCGCAGTTCATCTCTACACACAGGAGAGCCCGCTTTACTGCTGCATGAACAATGCGTTGCGGGAGAAACAGCGCGACGCGGTCAAACCGTTTTACTTATTTCTGAAATTATTATGCTTCGCGCTCAGTCGTGCGCCCAGGCGTGAAAACGTATGTATCCTGCGAGGCGTGCAGCTGTCATTGCATAGGGAATTCGACGATGAACGTACGATCACGTGGTGGGCGTTGTCCAGTTGCACGAAGAACCTGCCGACGGTGAAAAAGTTCACAGGTCCAGATGGGCCAAGGACCATCTTCCACGTCGAAACTGACTACGCGTTCGATGTCAGCTGCTGGACGGCGTGCCCGGAAGAAGAAGAGTTCCTCCTGCCATGCGGCGTGGAACTGAAAGTTCTCAGCAAAGTCGATATGGGAAATGACTTGTGGATGATTCATTTAAAACAAATTGGCCCTCCGCTGTTGTTTGACCTCGCAGGGACACCTCTGCTTATCGCGCCGTCCCCCCCCTCGCAAATGATTGCAGCGGAACGGAATGGCCCAACGGAGGCGACTACGACTTCGTCCTGCGTGTCCACCGCAGCGATACTCGAAGACCCCCTCTCCATCTCGAGCGCCGTTCCCGAGGCCACCGTCACGCGGGCGCACTCCATCGTGCACGCACCAATCGTGAAAACCGCGGGTCAATTTTTTTGTGACATCTGCCAGGTTGACGTGCTGGGAGAAGAGAATTGGCATCTTCACGTCATCGGGAAGCAGCATCGGAAAGCGACCACGGGTTCACTGTCGGGACCCTGTTACCCCGCCGCCTCTGCCGAACTGGCAACCACCGCGAAACCACCGTTGCCCGTCGCCCCCACGCACCCGCGGTTCGACGAGGACCGTGCCGCTCCGTCATCGTTATCAATAGACGCATCTCCGTGCGTGCATGCTTGCAGAAATGCCCCATGCAACTTCTTGTCGGCGTCGTTACAGCAACTCGTCGATCACGAGCCGTGGTGCTCACACCGTCAACCCGGAGGCTTCCACTGCGCCGCTTGCGGTGTGCCTGTTTGTGGTGCAGACAACTGGGCCGCTCACACTAACAGTGCGCGTCATATGAGGAAAGTTCAACTGCCTGTGATCTGGCTGCCGGCGACCTACACGGCAACCTCCTCCGCGCCTCCGACCTCCACTCCGATGTGGTCATCCCCCGCTGATGCTACGATGAATTCCTGTTTCCGGTGCGATCTGTGCGGCGTGACGATCTGCGGCCCGAGTAACTACCTGCAGCACTTGGAGGGCGCGGCTCATCGAAGGCGAGAGGGTCGCCGATGATCGGGAGGATTCACCACCCCAGTGCCGCGTTTATGGTAATCATGGCCCCACATGGTGATGAAAGGGAAGAAATGATTCGTGTGAGTGCGCGTTTGTGTGTGAGTGAGTGTCGTTTCATGGTTGCTGCGTTATTAAAACCTGTTACCCAGTCCACATTGCGAGAGCGCCGTTCACGCTTTTTTTTGTTTCCGAACCCTTTTGGTTATAAACGGAGAGCGGCGTGCGTCACTCCACATTCTCTATCACATTCTAGAGTGCGCGCCCTATCTCCCTACCTGTTGTATTTTGCAATGCAATTGTCATCAGCGTCAGGGGCCGCGAGTGACCACCATCCGGACCGCACGACGAACAAACGAAACGATGAGGAGACGACAATTACGACGAACGCTTTTATGATGAGACCCGCGGCATCCATAGATGCCGGAGCCGCAGTGGTTTCTCAACGGCAGAGCACCTCGTGCGGCACCGCTGCCGTCGCCAGCGTGGGCGCGACGACCGCAGCCTCCGTGGCGAGTGCCCCTGCTGCGGCGGCACCGGCGGCTGCGGTAGGCCCCACCGTGTGCCAGCAAGTCATCGCGCTCGTCAGCTTGGCGACGGTGAGCTCCTCCTTCGGCGTGGCCATGAAGATGAGCCAAACCAGCACCGGGGAGTATCCATACAATCCGATGTCCGTCACGGCCATGACCGAACTCTTCAAACTCACCGCGAGCCTCATCGTGATCACCGGGAACATTATCTACGACATGAGAAGAGCCCCTGTGGCGTCTTCCACGACGAAAACAAGCGGGGAGGCGTCCGTTACCGGACTTGGTGGAGGGGCAACAGCAGATCAGGTGGTGGTGCCCACCCCACCACCACCACCATCGTCTTCTTCCGCTTTCGCTTTGATGTCCCCCGATTTTTATGCGCGACTGTATCGCTTCTTCGAGTCGAATTGGTCGTACCCTCTCGTGGCGCACTGTTTCGGTCTCGCCTTAGCGTACGCGATTGTGAATTTAGTCACCTTTGGCGTCCTTGCCCACGCGCCGGCCTCGAGCTTTTTCCTCCTCAAGGCGTCGAGCCCCGTCATCACCGCGCTGCTCCTCTATTACTTCGTCCATCGGCCAGTGTCCCCCATTCAATGGCTATCGGTCGTGCTGCAAGGGTTCGGCCTCGTCGTGACTCAATACGACGCTTGCACGCGGAGCGCGTCGCTCTCGGTCGCCGCCTACGCGTTCATTGCGACCAATATTGTGGTCAGCTGTGGCGCCGGCGTTTGGAACGAGCACGTCATCAAGTCCTATGGCTCGTCGGTGAATGCGCAGAACGTCATCCTGTACATTTTTGGAATCACGGTCAACGTGATCCTGTACTTGATCATGCCCGCGTCCAGTCTCGGTGCGTCGAAGACGCACTCCTCCGCCGCATCATTAGCGGCGAGCGGCATGAACGCCACCGCCGCCGCGGCGCTCGCCATTACAACTAGCGTCGAGGATTTGATGCGATGGGGCGAAACAAAGGGAGCAGCCGACGCCATCGCCTTGGGACTCTCTGCCGCGTCCGGTGCCGGCGGCAGCGGCCACCTCTTTGGCCATTTCTTTGATGGCTATTCCGCGAGCACGGTCGCCGTGATTGTGAGCACAGGGTGCATCGGCCTCGTCATCACCGCAGTGTACAAATACGCTGACGTCGTCGTCAAGACTTTTGGCATCGCTGGCAGCACGGCTGTGATGTACTTACTCGAGCTACTTGAGGTGATGCCTAGCCGGCGACTGCTCAACCCGATGGCGACGTGCGCGGGCGCGGGCATGATCTTCTACGCGTCGTTCGCGTACATCGCCCCAGCTGGGCCCCCCGCGGCATCCGGACCAACACCCACGTCCGCGTCGGAAACTGGCCATCATGGAGGTGCCCCTCCTCCTCTGCTTCTATCGGGTGCTGGCACGACGCCATCCACTTCGGGCCTTCAGCGGTGCATGCACGTGTTGGTATCCGCGACGGGAGGGGGGCACCAGACAATGACACCCGCCGTCCGTCGACGGTGGGCGACGCTCGTCAGCTTGGGGTTGATCGGCTTGCTGGCGTTGGTGTTCAGGGGTCCTTGCTTGGGCTAGGGGCAAGGCGAGGCGTCGCGTTGTTATCTTTACTCTCCGTGCCCCCTCCTTCGACGAACAAATGGAAGCCAGAGACCTGCGAGATTGCTTTTGCGGCAGTGGGGAAACCCCCTATTTTCGCGAAGAGAGTTCCTTCACTGGGGCAAGAAAGGAAGTGGTGCTAAAATTGGCAGAACGCTGCCCACTTAACTTGCCAGATTTCAGGACATTTCTGAGGAGGATGGCATCAAACGCTCCTACGAGCTATGACAACGTGGATCGAGCCGAGCTGACGAGGTTCCAATTTTTTGCTTTATTTCGTCTTCGCGATTAACTCGAATCCGAAATAGAGGGG
>ERZ1292633.5502-Hain-H41-02um-R1-5502-length-11417-cov-3_pt1 | contig 11417 bp, 10 predicted proteins | sample MGYA00564406_ERZ1292633 | MGnify/ENA primary metagenome ERZ1292633 (study PRJEB36523, sample SAMEA6512639) | groundwater metagenome | collected 2019-01-08 | study: AquaDiva: Metagenomics assemblies of 32 groundwater samples
CATTTCGTTTGCAATATTCATTGGATGGATGTCAAGTGTTTGAAGATATTCAACTACTCTGCAGACGGTGCCGCCAACATCTCGGAGATTAATTAATTCAGTTGCGCCGCCGGATATGGTAATGCCTTCGCGCACACTCTGCTTAACAAAGGTTTTAGCCAAGGCGACCATACCTATGGCATGAGGGAAGCACTCAGCTTCGTGATGGCTGAATACGACTTCTGCACCTTGCTCCTCAGCCTGAACTATAAAGGCGTTGCCTGACATGCCGCTTCTGGAGTAACCTCGCCTCATAAGCTTTTTATGATCGCGATCTGAGTTGGTCGACAGGTCATTGACTAATGCCAGTTCTTGCCCTGCGGCTTGGGCTATGCCCTTAGACGTTGCAAGATTGGTTAAGGTAAGTAATCGGCTACGTGTCGGGGGGAAAATCCGATGGCGGCTCTGATGGTGCAGCCAGACCAGCGGTAGGCTCAGCTCAGCCATTTGCTCTATTTCGCCCTTGTTGAAGCCTTTCTCGCCAGTTACCCATGGGTCTGCTGATACTGTTAATACGTCGGTTACCGGAACATCTGGTTCCACAATTGTAGCCAACCTAACAGAGCCATCGCTAAAACGGACGCTTTCTCTATAAATTGTGCTGCCCGCAAATCGTTCTGGATCGTTCCTAGACTTTCGACTAATTACGGCGACTTGCGGCATCGTCAGGGTTGCCAATGCTTCTTGTTGCGCAAGCAATGCCTCATCAACAAAATCCCCGTCGCTGGGACGGGGAGAGTTCGTGTCAGGGCCTACGTTTAGGTTTGGCTGGCTTCCGTGAGCCACTTTCGGCAATGTCGACCTATGCATTTAGTTGTCGTTAGGACTTCAAGCTTAATGCTATGCTTGACGAGGCACTTTGTAAAGTATGTTTGTCGTCAAATTAACAAACTATATTCTTCAACTAATGGCAACCCCTCTGTTACAATTGTAGATAACATGGCGAAACTTACCCGAGAAGATGTGTTGAAATTAGCTCGATTGGCTAGGCTTGAGCTGACTGACGATGAAATTGAAGAGTACAGCATTGAGCTGACTGAGATATTGCAATACGTCGAACAGCTGGGTAGCGTTGATGTCAAAGGCCTCAAACCAACCAACCAAGTTACTGGATTAACCAATGTTACACGTCGTGACGAAGTCGCTGACTACGGCTACGCGCCGGAGAAGTTGCTTGATAATTTGCCGGCCAAACAAAACGGACAGATCAAAGTTAAGCGGATGATCGGATAATGGCAGCCAGTAAGTGGTCGCCAATTGCTGAATTGGCTGCCAAAGTGCAGTCGGGCGATCTTAAGGCAGTTGATCTCGTTGAGCAGTCTCTGAAGGCCATAGCAGGTAATCAGGATTACCAATCTATCATTGCCACAACAGAAAAGCGAGCGCTCCAGCGAGCCTCAGAAATAGATGGCCGCATTGCCAAAGGTGGCAAAGTTGGCCGATTGGCCGGTGTGCCATTCATTGCCAAAGACAATTTCTTGGTATTCGGTGCTGACACGACCGCGGCTAGCAACATTCTCAAAGGCTTCGAAGCGCCCTATCAAGCGACAGCTATTGAGAAGCTTGAGGCCGAAGGCGCAATCTGCGTTGCCAAGGCCAATCTAGACGCTTTTGCCCACGGTGCTAGTACTGAGAACAGTGATTTTTTCACCACCAAGAACCCTCATGATAAAACACGAGTTCCCGGCGGCAGTTCTGGTGGTTCAGCCGCGGCTGTAGCCTTGGAGCTGGCGCCCTTTGCCCTGGGTACTGATACTGGCGGATCGATTCGACAACCATCAAGCTTTTGTGGTGTGGTTGGCTACAAGCCGACCTACGGACTAGTTAGTCGATCGGGTGTAGTGGCCATGGGCAGCAGTCTCGACGTTATTGGGCCATTAACGCGTACGGTTGAGGACGCGGCTTTGGTGCTGGATGCTATGGCGGGTCGCGACTCCTTAGATGGAACGACTATCGAACGCGATGAAGTCGGTTACGCAACGCTCCAAGGCAGCCTAAAGGGTCAAAAAATTGGAGTTATCAAGGAGTATTTGAGCGAGGGCATCGCTCCCGACGTCAAACAGCTTATTGAGACAGCAGTCGAGAAGCTAAAAGAAGCTGGTGCCACGATTACCGAGCTTAGCCTACCGTCACTGCCAGCAGCCTTAGCCGTTTACTATGTGCTCTGTCCAGCCGAAGTTAGCAGTAACCTGGGTCGTTACGACGGTCAGCGCTACGGCTATAGTTACGACAAGGCCAAGGATCTCGACGCAAGCTACAGTGGCTCGCGTGGTCGCGGCTTCGGCAAAGAAGCCAAGCGACGCATCATGATCGGTACTTACGTGCTAAGCAGCGGCTACTACGATGCTTATTACAAACAGGCGCAAACGGTACGCACCAAGCTTATCAATGAATTCGGTGATGCGTTTAAGCAAGTTGACTTCTTGTTTGGACCAGTGGCGCCAACGACAGCTTTCAAGATTGGTGAGAATTCAGACAATCCATTACATATGTACTTAAGTGACGTGATGACCGTAGCGGCTAACCTGGCGGGTGTGCCAGCTATCAGCTTGCCAGCTGGTCTCAGCCAAGGCTTACCCGTGGGACTACAGCTGATGGCTCCGCAGCGCGCCGATAGGCAGCTTCTGGCTATGGCTAAGCACGCCGAGGAGCTACTGGTATGAGATTATTCCGTCGCCGCAAAAAATCTCTTAACATGGAACATTTCACTGAGCGCTGGAAGGCCTTACAGCTGCATTGCGCCAGTCGCAAAACCTGGCCCGACGCCATCATCGAAGCCGACGATCTGTTAGATGAAGCGCTCAAGAAGTGTCGCTTCAAGGGCAAGACAACCGGAGAGCGCCTTGTTGCTGCTCAGCACACCCTAACAAGTAACGACACTGTCTGGTATGGGCATAAGCTTTGCAAGACTATTACTAGCGAAGATGTCCGCAAGTTGAAGAAAAAAGACGTAATCGATGCCTTGGCGGGCTTCCGTCAAGCCCTGCGTGATCTGGGGGCATTGCCGTCATGATTAGTCAAGAAACCCGCCAGCAGTACAGGGTAACCATCGGCATTGAGTGCCATGTCCAGCTCAAGACCAAGACCAAGCTGTTTGCCGCGGTTGGCAACGACGCTCGCGAGGCTGCCCCGAACACACTAGTTAGCCATATTTGCTTTGGCTTACCTGGCGCTCTGCCGGTTCTTAATGAAGAGGCTTTGCATCTGGCGACCCGAGCAGCTTTCGCACTGGGCACAGAGCCTGAGCGCTTCAGCAAGTTCGACCGTAAGCATTATTTCTACCCAGACTTGCCCAAGGGTTATCAGATCAGCCAGTATGATGAGCCAATTATCGGCAAGGGCGAAATCACCATCGAAGTTGACGGTAAGCTCATGGCTGTCGGCATCACTCGTGCTCACCTAGAAGAAGACGCTGGCAAAAGCACGCATAAAGCCGGCAGTGACTACAGCCTTGTTGATCTCAACCGTGCCGGCACACCTTTGCTTGAGATTGTTAGCGAACCAGACATGCACAGCAGCGCCGAGGCCAAGGCCTACGCCCGCGAGCTTTATCTGCGAATGCGCTATGCCGATGTTTCGGACGCCAATCTCTATTACGGCAACATGCGCTTTGACGTCAACGTCAGCGTTAGCAAAACCGATGACCTTGGTACTCGTTCCGAAACCAAGAACCTCAACAGCTTCCGCAGTGTAGAGAAGGCTGTCGACTACGAAGTCACCAGACAGATCGAATCGCTAGAAAAGGGCGAACGGATCATCCAGGAAACTCGCGGTTGGGACGACGCTAAGCAGAAGACTTTCTCCCAGCGCAGCAAAGAAAACGCCGATGACTACCGCTACATGCCTGACCCTGACATTCCTCCAATCGTCCTAACGGATGAATATGTAGCCAAGATTGGCAAGGAAATGCCGATTATGCCCTCCGAGTGGCGTCAGCGCTTAAGTGGTCTAGGCGTCGACCAAAAGACCGTTGAGCTAATTATCGATTACCAAGCCGATTTGCCCGAATATCAATATTTGGAATTCATTGAGCAGAATCTATCGGACAAAGATTTTGCCAAGTGGATTACCAATACTTTTGTGAATATTATTGAACCGCTAAGATCTGGCTCAGACAAATTTGTCAGGCTTGAATGGTCTGATGTACTACCGGCCATCTATCAATTAATCCAAGGCGGTAAGCTGAGCTCTTCCCGTGCCAAAGATATCATAAACGATATTTTTACTTCAGGCTTGGCACCCAAGAACATTGAGGAGTTTGCTACCGACAAAGGCTACATACAAGTCTCTGACGAAGGCGAAATAGCCAAGATCGTCACCCAAGTCCTGGCCGACAACCCCAAGGCTGCCGAGGACGTCAAAAACGGTGAGATGAAAGCCATCGGCTTCTTGGTTGGCCAAGTCATGAAAGAGTCCAAGGGTAAGGCTAACCCTAGCCTAGCCCAAGATTTGATCAAAAAACAGCTTGGTCTATAGATGCCAGCTTGGAAAAAGCTCAGTCAAAAAGTCGAAAATGTCGGCTACAGAGTACTAACTATTAAACGGTTTTTAATGCCTGACGGCAGCGAACACGAGTTCACGACATACGGTAAAAACGATTCACAAGATGTCGCCGTAATCGCCATAACAAGGGATAACAAGGTGATTATTGCTCGTCAGTTCAGAGCTGGTCCAGAACGCGTAATGGATGAATTGCCGGGTGGCAGAGCCGATGACGGTGAAGAGCTACAAGAGGCTGCCTTGCGGGAACTAGCCGAAGAAACCGGTTATCGTTCGAGCAATGTTGAGTATCTCGGCTTTGCTTATCGTGATGCCTATAAAAACAGTACTTCTAACTACTTTATCGCCTATGACTGCGTCAAAACTAGTGATCAGAAGCTTGAGCAGGGCGAGTTCGTGGAGGTAATTACTATTACTGTTAAGCGATTACGTGACAATGCTCGCAACGGAAATATGACCGATGCAGTCGCCGTGTTAATGGCAGACAAGCACCTGAACTCATTGACCAAATCAGAGTAACTTGCCGACTAATTATCGTGGTACAATCGTAGCAATGAGCCAACCTCAGAAATCTGATCAGCCACGTGTGCGCAAAGCAGTTATCGCCGCGGCTGGTTTTGGAACGCGGTTTTTGCCACAGACCAAGGCCATGCCCAAGGAGATGCTCCCTCTGGTCAACAAGCCGATTATCCAGCACATTGTCGAGGAACTTTGCCAGGCCGGCATTACTGACATAGTGATCGTGACTGGTTATCATAAGCGCACCATAGAGGACCACTTCGATCACCTTAGCGCCGATCTCAAGGCCAACCTACAACAAGCTGGCAAGGACAAACTGCTAGAAGACACAGCTAAGATTTCCAGCCTGGCCAATTTCGCCTACATAAGGCAGAAGGGCCCATACGGAACCGGCACACCGCTACTCAACGCCGCTCACCTGATGGGCGACGAGCCGTTTATCTATACTTTTGCCGATGACTTCGTGGCCTCAAATCCTAGTCGTTTTGAGCAATTGCTGCAAGTCCACGCTGATAAGGGTGGTTCAGTTCTAACCTGTGTGCGAAGAGATTCCGATGCCGATTACTCTCGTTATGGTTATATTGCTGGCAAAGAAATCAGCCCTGGCCTGATTGATATGGAGACCATAGTCGAGAAGCCAGGCAGTCGTGACAAAGCCCCATCAGATCTAGCCTCAGTCAGCGGCTACGTGTTCGACCCTGTCATTCTCAAATACCTCGAGGAAGAACTCGATACTTATGACAAATCCGGAGAATTCATGATTCAAGAAGCCATGCAGCGCATGGTCGAAGACGGTCATCACATATATGGCTGCGAAATCAAAGAAGGCACGTATTACGACACTGGCAACCAGCTAGAATACCTCAAGACAGTCTTCGATTTTGCCCTGGAGCGTGACGACATTGGCGCCGAGCTCAAAGAGCATTTGCGTAAAAAATTGGGCTAAGCGCACAACTAGTTATATAATAAGTATATGACTACAACTGAAGAAGTTCTATTGATCGTTCTGACCAGTTTGCTAAGCATCTTTTTTATACTCTGCATTGCTCTAGTCATCGGGTTGCTGCAACTACTTGCCAGTATTAGGCGGGTTGCTGCCAAGGCCGAAGACGTAGTTGATTCTGTCGAATCAGCCGCAGAAGTCCTCAAGGACACCCAAGGCCGGCTGGCTTTCTTCAAGCTTATCAGCAATATCATTAAGTTAACTCAGAAAGGGCGCAAAAAATAATGGGCAAGAAGCACAGTAACGCAAAGAATATAGCCATTGGTGGTGCAGTCGCAGCTGTGGCTGGATATGTAGCTGGTGTCCTAACTGCGCCCAAGAGCGGCAAAGAGACGCGGGCTGACATCAAGGACACTGCCGAGCGAACCATGACCGAAGCTGAGAAGGATCTCAAGCGCTTGCATACCGATCTGGATAACATTATCAAAGAAGCCAAGACCAGGGGCGGCAAGCTAAGCTCTAGAGCTCAAAAAGAGCTCGACAAGCTGGTCGCTGGAGCCAAAGATACTAAGCAAAAAGCCCGTGAAATGCTCAGTGCGCTTCACGAAGGCGACGCCAATGACAAAGATCTGGCCAAGGCCATCAAGGATGCTAACAAAGCCCTAGAACACCTGCGCGACTACCTCAAGAAGTAGGCTCTAGTCCTCTAGACAAGTGTTATAATTAGTAACGGATATAAGGTTTCTTGAGGGATATTTTGGCCAAAAAAAAGACGGCGCTTGTCGCTAGCGACTATGTGCACCTGCACAATCACACGCAGTATAGCTTGCTCGACGGTTTGACTAAGATACCGCCGCTGATCGAACACGTCAAAGACAGCGGCATGACGGCGGTGGCTATGACTGACCATGGCACTCTTAGTGGCGCCATTGAGTTTTACAAGAAGGCCAAGGCCGCCGACATCAAGCCAATTATTGGCATGGAAGCTTACGTCGCGTCTCGCAGTATTGATGATCGTGATCCGGCCAAGGACAAGCAGTATTATCACGTGATCTTGCTGGCCATGAACGCACAGGGCTACCAAAACTTGATGAAGCTTTCGACCATTGCCAACCTCGAGGGTCTATATTACAAGCCGCGTATCGACCATGCTCTGATGGAGCAGTATAACGAAGGTCTAATCTGTCTAAGCGGCTGTGCCAGCGGTGAAGTTGGCGATGCTCTGCGTCAAGGTCAATATGATCAAGCCAAGTCACTAGCGCAGTGGTATAAGAAGACCTTTGGTGATCGTTATTATCTCGAAATCCAAGATCACGGCCACCCCGATCATCCGGCGCATTGGACAGTTCAGAAGGGCATTAATGATCAGTTAATTCAGCTTAGCAAAGAGCTTGATATTCCTTGCGTAGTGACTTGTGACGCCCACTATCTCAAGCATGAAGACCAAGCTGCCCACGAAATATTGCTATGCGTCCAGACTGGTTCCTTCCTAAGTGACGAAAGACGCATGAGCCTCAAGGAGTTCGACCTACATGTTAACAAGCCCGAGGAAGTAATTGAGCGTTGGGGCGCTGAGTACCCTGACTTCATAACTAATACGCGCGCTGTCGCGGCACGCTGCGATCTGACGCTTGATCTCGGCAAAATTCTGATTCCAAAGTTTCCGGTTCCCAAAGGTGAAACCGAAAAATCCTATCTTGAGAAGCTGGTTTATCGTGGTCTGAGCCGTCGCTATGGCCGTACCTTGAGCGGCAAGCGTATTGCCAGCAAAGAAGCCAAGGTCATGACAATCGCCGATGCCAAAAAAACTCTGTCAAAAGAGGTTCTGGATCGTGCTAGATACGAGCTAGGTGTAATCGAACAAATGGGCTTCAACGGCTACTTCTTGATTATTGCCGACTTCGTCGGCTGGGGTAAGGATCAGGGCATCGTCTTTGGCCCGGGGCGGGGTAGCGCGGCCGGTTCAATAATTTCCTATGCTCTTAAGATTACCGAGCTTGATCCCTTGGAGTACGATCTGCTGTTCGAGAGATTCCTAAACCCTGACCGTATTAGCATGCCCGATGTTGATATCGACATTCAGGATAATCGCCGCGAAGAAGTCATCCAGTACTGTGTCGACAAATATGGCAAAGAGCGTGTGGCCAATATAGTTACCTTTGGCCGAATGGCCGCCCGCAACGCCGTACGTGACGTCTCGCGCGTGCTGCAAGTGCCTTATGCTGAGGCCGACCGCTTAGCTAAGATGATTCCACCACCTATCCAAGGCCGGCACATTCTACTGGAAACCTCGCTTAGAGAAAATCGCGATCTCAAGCAAGAATACGAGACTAACGAGACCGCTCGGGAAGTCTTTGACCTGGCGGTTCAACTAGAAGGCACGATTCGCTCTCACGGTGTCCATGCCGCCGGTGTGGTGATTGCCCCCGAAGATATAGTCCACTACACTCCACTCGAAATGGCTCAAAAAGGCGTCATCGCCACCCAGTATTCGATGGGTCCGATTGAAGACCTAGGCCTACTTAAGATGGACTTCCTGGGATTGTCTAACTTGACGATTATCAAGAACGCGCTGCGAATTATCAAGCGAGTACACCACAAAGATATTGATATTAGCACTATCCCGCTCGATGACAACACGACATATGAACTCTTCCAGCGTGGTGATACCACCGGTGTTTTCCAGTTTGAATCGGCTGGAATGAAGCGCTATCTCAAGGAGCTTAAGCCAACCGTCTTTGACGACCTGATTGCCATGAACGCCCTCTATCGCCCCGGTCCGATGCAGTGGATTGATGACTTTATCAACCGCAAACACGGCAAGCGCGTCATTGAATATCTGCATGACAAGACCCAGAATGCCCTCGAAAACACCTACGGCATCCTGGTTTATCAGGAGCAGGTGATGCAGATTGCCAAGGATCTCTGTGGCTTTAGTGGTGGCCAGGCCGATACCTTGCGTAAAGGCGTAGCCAAGAAGAAGCCCGAGGTGCTGGCCGCTCTTAAGAAGGATTTTATCGATGGTGCCCTCAAGAACTCCGATATCAGCAAGTCCAAGATCGAGGAGTTCTGGCGTTCACTGGAGGCCTTCGCAGCCTACTGTTTCCCCAAGGCGCATTCCTCCTGCTACGCCACGATTGCTTACCAGACCGCCTACCTCAAGGCTCACTACCCTGCGGCCTTCATGGCGGCGCTGATGACCAGCGACTATGACGACACTGATCGCCTGGCTATCGAAATCACCGAGTGTAAGCACATGGGAATTACGGTTTTGCCACCCGATGTTAACGAGTCGTTCGTAGAATTCTCGGTAGTTCCAGACAAGGATCAAATTCGTTTCGGCATGGCGGCTATCAAGAATGTTGGTACTGGCGCAGTTGAAGAGATCTTGCGAGCTCGTAACGATGGCAACTTCGAAAGTCTAGAAGATTTCCTTAGCCGCGTCAGCAACCGAATCGTTAATCGCAAGCCCATGGAAAGCTTAGTCAAGGCGGGTGCGTTCGATCGCTTTGGTGATCGAACGACCCTGCTGCATAACCTCGATATGTTATTGGCTTATGCGGCTAGACTTCAGAAACAGGCCAGCAGCGGCCAGACCGACATCTTCGGCGACGCAATTGACGATAAATCAGTGCAACGCCCTGGTCTTGAACTTCAGATCCCCAGCGAAGTAGCCGACAGCCGAGAGCAACTCTTATGGGAACGTGAACTGCTAGGACTATACCTCAGCCAGCACCCGCTGGAGTTATTCGAAACTATCCTCAGCGAACAAACCGTACCTATTAATACCCTGACTCACGATCATGACGGTAAACAAGTTAGTATTGGTGGTGCGATAACCGACTTTCGTGAAATCACTACCAAGACTGGGCAGCGCATGGCTTTCGTCAAACTGGAAGATCGCTACGGCGAGATTGAAGCCATACTATTCCCCAACAGCTATCAGCAAACAATTGGCCTCTGGGAGCGCGACCGCGTGGTGCTAATCAGGGGCAAAATCAATGCCCGTGACAAAGAAGGCAATCGCAGCAGCGAAGTTAAGATCATGGTCGACGATGCTCGCGAGATAACTGCCCAGCAAGCTTCAGCTTACGAAGCTACTGGCAAGAAACGCAAAACGCCCAAAGCCCGCGCAGCCGTTAAGCACAAGCCTACCGTAGTCGCAACTGCCAAGTCGCCAGAAGCTGAGGCGGCCGATCAACGTCTCTACATACGGCTAGTCAATACCAGTGACGAGCAGACCTTGCGTTCACTCAAAGAAACAATCGATAGCCACCAGGGCGAAACCGAGGTTGTTTTCGTGCTGGGTGCCTCTGATAGCAAGCAAGCTATCAAGCTTCCAACTGGCATTGATCGCGCTAGCGAAGGTTTGACTAAGCTCGAGACGCTAGTTGGTTCTGACAATCTTGTGCTGCGCTAGCTGATCAGCTGGCAGCAACTTGCGAGGAGGCCGAGCCCAAATTGTCTAACCAGCTCCTAGCGGGTTAGCACAAACCCAGCAGTAAAAACAAACACCGCCGCAACATCGATCCAAACGTGCTGATAAACGAACTTCTCACCGCGATTCACTAGGCGATGTATACGGTACCAGTGACGATATACAAATACTGCAAAGGCCAGTGCTGTTATTGCCAAGACGACCAACAATATCTGCCCGGTTTGGTCATTGGTCAGAGTCTGGATACGAGTTAGCGGCTGCCCATCGCTGCTTAACAGTTCGCTTGGCACGAGAGCTGCCTGGACTGCCCAAGGCCAATACTGATTAACAGCTGCTCCAAGACCCACAATCAGCAGCATGGGCAGATAAGGTGAATAGGCCTTAAGATAGTGCCGGCTGTGCCGATGATGCTGAGCCCGGCGCTTCTTGTGCGAGACACTTGGTTTTGGTCGAGTTGCTATAGCCATATTTGTTTTAGATTAGTCTAAGGATATTTTAACACATAACTAGGCCACAAAACGCAAATGGTAAAGCGCCATGGCCGCGGCTTGAACAACATTAAACGACTCCTTGCGACCAAACATTGGTATTTCAAGTATTTGATCGCACATTGCCATGATTTCTGGCTCAATACCTTCGACTTCGCGGCCGACTATTAGAGCAAGTTTGGCCGGTAGGGCAGGCTCGACTGGCGAGTCGGGCAATCGGAAGTCTGGTAGTTTAACAGCGTTCGGTGCTTGCTCGAGGGCGACGACCAGGTAACCAGCTTGCTTTAACTCCTTCAATAGGTCTGCGATTTCATCTTGGTGCTCCCAGGCTAGTGTGTTTTCGGCTCCCAGGGCCGTCTTGGCTATTTGCTTATCGATTTTTTGTGCCAAGTGGGGCAAACGGTCATCGTCTCTGCTGACGGAATCGGTTTTGCCAGCGAGATAAGTTTTGGCCAGTGGGTAAGGGGAGTAACCACTTAGCCACATCTTA
>ERZ1292633.5503-Hain-H41-02um-R1-5503-length-11415-cov-5_pt1 | contig 11415 bp, 10 predicted proteins | sample MGYA00564406_ERZ1292633 | MGnify/ENA primary metagenome ERZ1292633 (study PRJEB36523, sample SAMEA6512639) | groundwater metagenome | collected 2019-01-08 | study: AquaDiva: Metagenomics assemblies of 32 groundwater samples
ATTTCACCTACTCGGAAGAAAATCGTGATTTCTACGGGTTTCACCCAACGAACCACCGAGTTTTTCAGCAGCCTGCTAGACATGTGAGCATTAGCTTCTCGATCTCAGCAGCCCTACTTTTAACCTGGAACCTAGCCGCAGCCTCTACTGCGAAATCCCGGGCTTTGACCGTTTTTGGACTTCTCATTTCCACCAACAACGCTTCAGCTAGCGCCATGGCATTTCTTGCTGGCACAACCCGTGCCGGCGTGTTCCGCAGCACTTCCCTGAGCCCAACGCAGTCTGTACCGACAAACGGAACACCGGCAACCATTGCTTCCATCGCGAGCAATCCACAAGCTTCCCAGAGTGATGGCATCGCAATGATATCAAGGCCCTTCAGAGTTGACGCCACATTTGGAACAAATGGCAAAAACAGAATCGAGTCCGCCAATCCTCTTTCCTTCACATATTCCTGCTCCTCCCTAAAAAACCCGTCTGGTTGGCCGAAGGTTAAGAGTACGGGCTTCTTCCCAAGATGTTCTATTGTTCTCAACTGATCTAGAGCATCCACAAGATATCGAAACCCCTTCTGAGCCATAAACCTTCCCATGAAACCTATGAGAAAACTATCTGAAGGCAAGCCGAATTCCGCTCTCAGATCCCGTCGCCCCGCAGTCAAAAATGGCCCTACCTCAATGCCATTGGGTATCGCGACTACCTTATCCTTGAAGAGAGTTAAGATTGGCAAATAGGCGAACAGATTATCCCGCGCATCGTTACTGACACAATGTATATAATCAATCATCGAGAGGATCGCACCTAGCGCAGACTTTTTCGCGAATCCCTTCAAGCCGATGAATTGTCCAGATGTGAATACGTCATGACATGTGAGAATGTGGGGAATTCGTTTGGAAAGTGCTCCAACAACAGAGCACGCTCCAGAGGTGAAGCCATGAGAATGAATGAGTCCAAAGGATTGACAGCGAATAATTGTGGTAACTTGTCTAAAGAGCTCCCTGTTGCTCGCATTGGGGCCTACCGGAATATACTCGAGATCGAGCTCTCTAAGATCGTCCAACAATATGCGAGTTTCAGGAAAATCTGGCGCGACGAGCGTGAAGTGATAATTGGATGAACCAATATTGGTATAGACGTATCGGAAAAACGTCCGAATTCCCCCGACCGGATGTTTCACGACAAGAAGAATTCGATGTTTTTTCATTCCTTCAACCCCCGGCCGGCATCAACCTTACATTGAGCCTCTATAGCCAACCGTTGCATTGACACTGACATACCGCCAAGAAAATACCACTCATAGCTGTTTAGCCCGTAACTAGCAAAGCTGAAAATAAAATTCATGATTAATAGGATCTGCATGCAGTCAACCAGTTTTGGCAAGAATATGCCCATGTTTTGTTGATTGTATGCGCACCTACACTCATTGAAACCAACATAAATAGATTTCAGCAGCATGATAAATAGCACTAATCCAACAAACCCCAACTCTTGTGCTATTTCGGCATAGAGATTATGTGCAGGTTGATCATTGCCACCGAAATTTGCATTGGCCTCTCGAGATGTCCCAAGGCCATGGCCAAAAATAGGCCTATGCAGCGCCACCACAAAATTATCTACGACGCCGGTCACTCTTCCCTCTGCCGTTCCTGCATTCTTTTCCCCCGCCCCAATGATAGACAAATATCGATCTTGCATGTTCGAGCTTAAGAACGAAAAACCCACAACCACAATAACCACAACCGATATCATCCATAGAACCCGTCTATTGGACTTTGCCATGATTCCGAGAAATATAACGGACAACCCAATAATACCTGAACGTGAGCCAGTGAGTGCTAATGCGTATATGCAGGAAGGAGCCAAGAGAATAGCACCTATCCAACCCTTCCACGATAACCCCGCCATGAGATACAAGAAAGGTAAAACAAAACAAATGATGAACGCGAGACCATTGGGATTGACCACATCACTCGGAGCTCCAGATAATCGGTCAAGCGCCTCAGCGCCCGCTGACATGTAAGCAACGCTTCCCCAATAATCCTCCGTGACATGGAGATAAAGAGGCTCAAGAATGCGCAATACTTGGCAAGAGACAAAGACGAAGACTAACTTCTTTAGATCCTGCTCTGTGCGGACGAAAGCAACAGTAAAGTAATAAAATACGATGGCTTTGATGAAATTCCCTATGCCTGTATTGATAACACTCCCTGGCCAGTAGACAAACGGTATCGTGAGGATCGAATATACAACGAGGGCCCTAAGTATCTTGTCGGTACTTGTTACAGCGGTACCGGTATCTCCCTTGCTTACGCTAGTCTCTCCGTTGCTTACGAATGCCAAATAAGCCAGGACGCATACAAGAAGCAAATCAAACCGAATGACGCCAAGGAAAGGCAGCCGCGCTCCTAAATGCAAGAACCAGCTAACAGCAAACAGGAGATAGATATTGAGCCCAAAATTCCTCCTCGCCGTATCATCCCCCACCTTGAAGCTATGGGTTGAAGCCAGAAGTTTATGGGTGGAAGTGAAAGAACCTTGTTTGCGCATGGCAAATTAATGAAGAAACCCCTCTTATCACTTATACTAGATGAAAAGACGTCCAGAGCAAAGTCCACGTGCCAATCCTGTAGCTTTGGCCCGAACTCCACAGGGAAGGGAAACCGTGCAACGGGAGATAGAGATATCCGGCTCTCACCCTTCTTATGATCCCGTTACTCATGGCGAAGCATCGCGTCGTGAGAATGGCCTTGATCATCTCCAAAAATCGCCCTGCTTAACAAATCTGGAATGTATTGCGATATGTACAGTTGGCGAGCTCTTCGGCGGCGTCGAGCGCCACGTTCTTGGTCTTATAAGCGGACTGGCGGCGCAGGGCATGAGTACACTGCTCGTCCTTTTCCATGACAGTGAACTGGCCGCCCAGGCTCGTGGACAGGGAATAGAGCCAGTCATCCTATCCAATCGTAACCGTTCTGTGTTAGCCACCGCCCGACAACTCGCTCGACTATTCAAGCAGCGTAACATCCATGTCGTACATGTTCATGGGTATAAGGCAACGGTCTTCTGCGCGTTGGCACGTAAATGTTTCCATTTTGCAGTGGTGAAGACCGAGCATGGGTTGCCAGAACCGATGGCGGCTGGCCCGATTCGCGCGTTGCGCAACCGACTCTATTACTTTCTTGAATGTGCCGCCGCACGCATCGCCCACGCGACAGTATCTTACGTGACCGAAGACCTGCGAGCATACTACCGTCATGCGCACTCCGGTCTCAGGACAGTGGTAATACCCAACGGCGTGGCCAACATGGACCGGCGCGCATTTCCCCTCCCCCCCGAGATTCGCAACGACTGGTTCAACGTGGTGATTGTAGGTCGGCTCGAGATCGTCAAGGGACATCATCTGGCCATTGAAGCCATCGCCACCGAAAGCGTGCCACAAGACGTCCATCTGCATATCGTGGGCAGTGGCCCTTGCGAGACGGAGCTGCGGACACTTGCCGAGACTCGCGGCATCGCGAACCGTGTACATATCCTGGGTTTTCGTCGGAACATCTACGACTACATCGCCCACTGCGATGTATTGCTCATGCCATCCCTGCATGAGGGGCTGCCATACACCTTGCTCGAGGCAATGGCACTAGGCATTCCTATAATTGCGGCTCGCGTCGGAGGACTCGCTGAGGTCATACAGGACGAGAGTACAGGGTTACTGGTTCCGTCACAAGAGGCGAAAGCTCTTGCCCAAGCGATTTGTCGGCTTCATAGAGAGCCTGTACTTCGCTCACAACTGGGTAATCAAGCTCGGCGTCTTCAACAAGCCGAGTATTCCCTTGAGGCGATGACCGAGAGATACCTCACGATCTACCGGCAACTAATGGAAAGCAGCCGCTAGCTACTCTTGATAGCTGATCACAAGTCCCAACAATGATGCAGCATTCCAGAATATCTACAGTTCATGGCTGGGGTGAAGATACCGTGGTGTTCTCAATAGCAGACATCGACTTCGATATTTTGACCTATTCATGATCGGTTTGCGTATTCACCACGTAGTCTGACGATCCTTTATATGAAATCACCTTCGCTGGAACGCCGACGGCCACGCCGGAATCAGGGACCGACTCGACTACGACTGAATTTGCTCCGACCGCCACATCATTGCCCAGAGATATTCCGCCGATGACCTTACACCCTGGTCCCAGATAGACGCGAGCACCGATCACCGGCACACCAGGATTTTTTCCACCGTACTTCACACCGATCGTCACTTCGTGATTAATATTACAGTCCCGGCCGATAACTACCTTACCGTTGATCACAATGCCACCATAATGTCCAATGTACAGCCCTGGTCCGATGCGCGTGTTGTACGGTATCGATATGCCGTATCTCACACTACAACGATGCAGGATTGCCCGACACAAGTAATAGCCGGGACGCCAGATCAAGCTTTGTCTTCGAAGATGATTGGAAAGGCGCATCCAGAAGCTATATTTAAATCCAGGCACAAGAAAATATTGTTTGAAGAATGAGCTGATCGAGACGCCATGACCATATCGGTGGAGATCTGCGCCGACAATACTCCAAAATAGCACCGCGTGGGGGCGGCTCATGAGGAAGCACGCTTCTCCCAGTTCAAGATAACTTTAATGATAGCTTTCCATGCAGGAAGGTAACCGGGTTTATGGCAAATAGCTCGTAAGTATAGGCTCAAGGCCTGGCCGAGCCGCCGATCGATGCCCTGTACACATTGGCCAAACCCAACATAGGTATGAGCCCATGCCTCGTTTTCCGTGTTCTTATCGACTACTCCAGGAAACTCCTGAAGGAAATTTCTCATTATCTCGATCCCACTGAGATAGCGCCACCTGTAATTATTCGACATCTGACCAGCCCACAACCGGTAGAGGAGGAGTGGGTGATCCACGTAATCAAACTCGTACTGCGTTGAGATTCTAAGCCACAGGTCATAATCGACACCCATTCGCACATGTTCTTTGAATCCTCCAAAACGATTGAAGCATTCCTTTTTGACAACAGAAGTCCCGAACCCGATAAAGTTACGAATGAGTAGCGGACCACTCACTCGGCCACGAAATAGCTCATTGTCTGCTACCCTTAGCTCCTTTCCCGATTCGTCAATATAGAGGACTCTGGAGTGAACAACAGCCACAGCCTCCGACCTTAAGAAAAGAGGAATTTGCTCCTCAAGTTTTTTCGATGCCCACATATCGTCAGCATCAAGAAACGCGATGTATTCTCCGCGTGACTCGCGAACACCATAATTTATTGCAGCACCTTGCCCCTTATTTTCTTGGAACATGTACTTCACGCGAGGATCGTCGAGAAAGAGATTTATGGCCTCTTTGGTAGAGTCCACTGACCCGTCATCGACTATAATAACCTCAATATTCTTATAAGTTTGATCAAGCACGGACTTCACAGCCAGCGGCAAATACCCAGCCATGTTGTACGTTGCTATGACAACACTCACCAGTGGCTTATCCGCCATCGTAAGTTCTCCTCGCAGACCAACAAACTTCCCATTCTCCCGTCTTGAGCGGCATCCAGAGCCTCTTGGGAATACGACTCTAAGACGGCGACAGAGGCATCACTCTTCTCTTAATCACCAGCGACGAAGGAGGAGGTTTTCCGCCACTCGATTATACGTTGCAGATGGCAAAACGATACTTACCCATGCGAGTTTGTCCAAGAGCCGGAACGTACTGTATCTCGATGGCTACATCTTTCCCAAATATCACTTGCAGCTCATTGCGCAGATTGCGTTCGGATACCTCGGAAAAGTGGCTATCCCTTACGACCTTAGCGCACACATGGTGGAGCTCGTCCTGAACCAGTTGCATTTGCTCGATCCCAGGTATCGCTGTGAGAGTCCGCTCTACAAGTGACACCCCGGCAATTAATGATCCATCCGGTCGCTTCAGGAAATCTGCTTGCCGACCAGTCACTCTTTCCATCAACTGAAGCCCACGTCCACAAGAACAGGACCGGCCGCTTAGAATACCTATATCCCCGATTCGATAGCGGATGAGGGGCATCCCGCGATTGATAAGGTCAGTGACGATAATATTGGCCTCTTCCCCGGGGACGGCCTCCGTCCCATCATCCTTCAAGAACTCCACGACCACATGGTCCATATTTAGATGGAGCCCCTCATGTCGCTCGCACTCACAAGCAATCAGTCCCACTTCCTCGCAACCATATCGGTTGGTAACTCGACAACGGAACACATTCTCGATCAACCACCTCTCCGGCTCAAGCAACATCATCGAGGTCGAGATGATGCCGCTTGGACGAATGTCCTCGACGCCAAGACGCTGAAGATACTTTGCCAGGATATAAATGGAATGAGCGTGCCCAAAGATTACGCGCGGCTTTGTTCGCTGCCAGTCAAGTACAAATCGGCGGACGCTATCCTCATTGATCTCCATAGTGTCAAGATAGATCGTACGATCGAGCAGCAGGTTGCGGATTTTCTTCTTCAGCGTATCCGCGACGGGGGGATTACCCCAGATGGCCGCAACCGGCATGCCGATATCCCACCCTGCCCATCGATCGCTACGCATGGCCGCCGCGTTGCGCATCTCTTGGCACTGGGAATCGAAATACACTTGCAGAGCGACCCCGGTGGAACCGCCTGTTTTCGCTTCCACCAGATCCTTCTGTCGAAACTCGCACGATATAAGCTTCTCTCCATTCTCTCGAATGTCCTTCTTGGTTAAAATAGGGAGGCGTCGAAAGTCTCCCCAGTCCCGGAGACTGCCATCAAATCCTGCGGCTCCGAGGCGTTCCTGGTAATACGGACAATGTTTGAAGGCATAGCTAACCATTTCATGTCCGCGCTCCCATTGCCCCCGACGTAGAGTCTCTGGGTCCAACCACTGGCTAGTGGATAACTCGCGAAGATATTTGGCGCGATGGGCCCCATCCTTAATCTCCCACAACGGAAAAAACACGTGCTTAGAAAGCCAGGTCGGCATCACTGCAGAATCCTTGACGCCCCATTGAATTGTCGATCTGATCGGGTACCCGATAGTACTTGATCGTAGCAGGCCATCTGCTCCGTGACCATCCGAGTATGCGAACACATTGAGCGAACGGTCTCTCTCGCAGCATCCCCAAGTCTCCGTGCCAATGCACTGTCAGCGAGCAACACGACAAGCCGCTCAGCTAACGCATTAACATCACCAACAGGCACGAGAAAACCATTCTTTCCGTCCTGCACAAGTTCCGGATTGCCTCCCGAATCAGTGCAAACGATGGGACGCCTAGCTTGCATGTACTCAATTAGAGAGTTCGAAAAGCCTTCCGATTCCGAGCACAGTACGGCCACGCTAAATCGGCTGATGTATGGTGATGGCTCGTCAACACTCCCCGTGAAAATAACCTTCTCGCGAACCCCAAGAAGATTGGCTAGATCGACCAATCTTTCAAAAACGCTTTTAGCTTGTTTCGACTGACAATCTCCAACAATTGCCAGACGCACATCCGGAAAGGCGGTGTGTATCGCACCAAATGCCTCTATAATCGTATCCACACGCTTGATAGGCCGAAGATTGGCTACGATTCCAATAATTCGGCCGGAATTCTCTGACCCAAGCTGTTTAGTTACTTTGGCCGTTTCGCAGATCAACTTCTCCTCTGGCAGACAACCATTGTAGATGACCGCAATTTTCTCCTCTGCGACATGTTCTCGCTCTTGAACAATACGTTTCACAGCTTGGCTGTTCACTACGTAATGGTCAACAAACCGAGAGGTGAGTCTTAGCGCTTTTAGAATCCATGGTGTGTACCAAAAACCCATATCACGACGTGAAACCAGCACCCGGACACCGAATATTCGAAGCAGTGGTGGAGCCATCAAGGAAACGTCGTTAAAGAAGCAGTGCACAATCTGATAGCCTTGCCGTCGTAATGAAAACCCAAAGCGTAGAAGCTTCACGATGGACCGAATGCTGGCAAGTTTAGAAATTCCAAGCACCATTACCCGGCACGCGAATCCGTTACTCTCGACGTAGTCACTCTTACGCAGCAACGTCATGCTTGGTTCGTAACAGGACCTGTCCAGATGCTGGATAAGTTGTAACACATGCCTCTCTGTCCCACCGGATGGACCATGATAATAATCCAGCAGATACATTATTTTTATTGGCATCCTTGGTTACCCATCTCCCGAATTCTCGGACATATTCTTCAGCCACTCGCAGCTTCTCACCTCGAAGTATAATCACGGAATATTTCCCCTTGAATCCTTTTGCAGCTCCTATATTGAAATCTTGGCACGGCAATTCAAACTTATGCGAATCCCGGTTGGGAATCGTCTGCCCAACAAGCAAATTCCACAAACAGAAGCGGCTACAGTAAAGCCCGCAGCAGCAATACCTTGAAGCGATGCGGCGTTTGAACTCTCAGCATAAATCAGCGTGGAAGCGTTTTTAAATTGCCTTCTAAGCTCCTGTAGGAATTTCGTGTAAAGTCCAAGCCCACGAAAGCTAGGGTCGATATAAAAATCAAAAAGGCAAATCTGGGACGAATCGAGCATGAGCGATAACCCAACCTCCTCGATATTAACTTTCTCATCGCTTCGGATCCACCCATATCCGACCCCTTCGCCATCGATCAATAGAAGATAACAAGCATCATTCCTCCGCGATCTCCAAGTGAGGCGCTGAGGCAATAGGCGCGTCAAGCCAGAAGCCAAACGAGGCAAGTTCCCGTCAGCTACATCACGTTTAACAGGAATCACTTCAGTGTCGACGTGAAACTCCTGGGTCTCGTCCCACGGCTTTGCTTTAAAAATAATTACCTCATTGCAGCCATACAACCATCGATGAGTTGAGCTTAAAAATCTTGTCAGTAGGTTAGTCATGCCCGCATGTCATAACTGTGGCTAGTGGACTGTATCAGTTAATTCGGTAGTAGTTTATCGTTGCGATTTGACTCTAGGAATTCTCATGCTCACAAGCGCCATCATGTTTCCAATGGTTGCGATGGCACTACTGATCTAATCGCTACAGTCCACTAGTCTCGAAAAGAATGTTGAACCAGACCCTAGTAAATTCCGTGCAAGATCAACAAGCCCTTCCAACTCACACGCCCACATGGCTCGTGAAAAACGTCCCCAGGGAGTTGTCGATCGATCACTTGTTACCATCATTCTAGGAATCCTGAAGAAGTCGCTTCCCAGCCTACCATCTCCTAGAAGCATCACCGCGGCTTTCACGCCACTACTTCTACAAATCTCTACCACCATTTCATTCACATCGGCTTGACCGCCATAGGGATACGCAAATGTGACTGCCTCACTACCTAACATTGCCCTGACACGATCCACAGACCCAACGATCTCACGACGTGCGGCCACAGGATCTAGACGACTGAGTACAGGATGAGCCAACGTGTGCGCGCCAATCTCCACTCCCAACGATAACATCTCTCGAATTTGCTCCCAGTGAAGCATCGCGGATCGCCCAAGGTTCCGCACAAGTTCACCCTGGCCACTTTTTGCAATTAGTTTCTCGATCACTTCGCTACGCCGATTAATGGAGAGCAGCTTTAATACTCCGTCAATCTCTCGAATGGCTGATTTCTTTTCCTGTGGCGTACGGACCCGTAGCACTCCGAGACCAATCTCCGACAGATCAATTGATTCTACCGTCGCATAATGGACCGCCAGCATGACCCCCATAACCGTTGTGGGCTCACCTGTATCGATACAATTTGTTGTTAGATAGAGCGTCGATCGTGCCTTGAATTTGGTAGCTGCTTCGATAAGGGGCTGAAAGTTATCGGCGTAGCCATCGTCGACTGTAATGACGGCTATATCGCCTTGGAGACCGGTCGTGTTATTCCAAGCCGCCAAAGCACTGGATAAAGTCTGAACCCTAAAGACCTTGTGTAGGTACCGCACCTGTTGCCTGAACAATGAAGCCGATATCGCCATATCCAGATAGCGAATTGTGTCTGAGAAACTGTGGTACGCAAGTATCACGACGCGGTAATTGCCGCGCCACCTTCTAATAGTGCGCGACAAAAATAGTGCGCCCGAATAATATAAGCAAATGCATAGCAAGTACCTCGCAAGGTGGCGTACCTTCATCAAGGTGTCACTTTCTCGCTTCGCATATCATAACTAAGCAAATGTTTGAGCACGCGACGACCGCCAGCTAGCGCCAGAGCCATTCGGCCATGCATGCTGGTGCGAGTGACCGTCACAATTCGCTGCTCCACACAATCCGTAGCCCAAGGCTTCTTGTAACCTTCATCGCCTTTGAGGAAATCAAACCATTCATATCCCTGATTCGAAGCCCACCGTATCAGCATGTAGAGAAGCGTTGACCCGGCACCGAGTGCCGCACCAGTGGCAGACATTCCTGTTTGAAAGTAGTACACATTCTTAGTGTCGCGAAGGCAATATGCTGCACCGACGACTCCTCGCTGTGATTCAAGGGTTGCGACAAAGGCGGCCCGAGACTCAGAAAGCCTGAGGGCTGCGCGGGTGTGAAAGTCCCGACGATCTGGGCGCGAGAACGATGATTTGATTCCCTGTGCATCCTTCCGCTCGTCATGCAAACTAACGAGAACCGGGAAGGCTCGCGCAATTGCGTCAGGCGTATCGTGAAATACCAACCGAAGCCCTTCCTTTTCCTCCGCGAGGCGGATTTGGCGCTCGATATTGTATCGGCGCTTCCGATCGAATCGATCTCGCAGGAGACCTTGCCAGCCTCCGGTAAGCGACGCACGAGGACACTCGCTCCCTGGAAGATCCTCAACTACAGCGTCTGCAATCATCAACTTCGCGACGCGTCGAACCATGGAGTTCGGCAACACATCCAGGAACTCACATTGTGTCCAGTCGTTGCATTGTCTTAGCCATTCGACAACTACTTCAGCGACCACAGTCTCGTATCCCTGCACACACAGCAGATCGCTGTAGTCTGCACCGACTTGCTCAATGCCGGCCAGCGACAGGTGTTTACCCCAAATCGTTGCGACAGAGCGCTTAGCACACAACGGTACCAGTGCAACGAGATGATCGCCTTCGTACAAGCCAAGAATCCTAGCGTCTGTCTTATCACCAAACGTTTCGAGCCATGACGATACCCACCCCCAGCTCATGAACACAGGATTGGCATCGCTTTGTCGGAGCAAATCTGTCCAAGCATCGCTGGCTCCGTCAACCCAGTCACGCCCAAGCTCACGGACCTGTACTCTGTATTGGCTTGTCAAAAATACCACATCCTTTTTAGGAACTGGACGGTTAGTAACGGATGACACTTCCCTCTTGGGCCAGTCGTTGGTTTTACCCATCCTCTCGTCAAGGGTCTGATGTCACCTAGACCAATCGACATAGGTAAGCCCTCACAGGCTGTCCCTGTCACACCACCGTGCGTACGG
>ERZ1292633.5504-Hain-H41-02um-R1-5504-length-11415-cov-4_pt1 | contig 11415 bp, 8 predicted proteins | sample MGYA00564406_ERZ1292633 | MGnify/ENA primary metagenome ERZ1292633 (study PRJEB36523, sample SAMEA6512639) | groundwater metagenome | collected 2019-01-08 | study: AquaDiva: Metagenomics assemblies of 32 groundwater samples
TGAAACGAATCCGCCTTCCGGTATTGGGTCAATACCACACTTGCTCATCTGTTTGTTCATCGGTTGAAGATATACGATTAGATTCGTGGAGTCGAGTCTCCAAAGTGCCAATATCTACTACTACAAACAGAGAGGGAAATAGTTAAGTATATGGCTGACGACGTCGTTTCGACCTCACCGACCGCGACATCGAATAGTAGCGCTGTTGACAAACAAGAGCTGTCGCGCGAATTGCAGATGGTTCTGGAGATTCGCCCCTATATTCTGAAATGCCTCTCCCTCAATCACGACATCAACAACCCCTTGGCGGGGATAATCGGTTACGGCGAAATCCTGTCGGAAGAGGAATCCCTCACTCCCGAACAAAAGGGATATCTGAATCAAATTATGACATGCGCCGAACGGATTCGCGCCAAAATAAACGAATTGTGTGAAGAAAAGATTGCTCTTCAGGGACAGCTTGATCTTCGTGAGGTTGTCGAACTGCTTTCAAAAGGGAAGCCCGGCTGATTTAGAGCAGTTGATGCATCTTTCGGAGCGCCCACTCCAACGACAACGCCGCAATAAAAATAGCCAGCAACCATTCCGATTGCCAAATTGGCGCCGAACGGGATTCGGTCATTTGCACCGGTTCCATTTGCAGGGCGGCAACGGCATCACCGAACTTTTCGTAGCGAACATAGCCTCCGCCGGTTGCAGAAGCCACAGCTTGCAGTGCGGCAGGATCGGCGCCCGGATGCATCTCTTCCAGTGAATACGACTCCACCACTATCTCGCCATCACTCTTCTTCAGAATCTTGCCGTCTGCGGAAAAGCTCCCCGAATATTTGTATTTCCCCGGTGAGAGGGCATTAAACTCGACGCGATAGGTTCCATCGCCTGTTTGCGTGAAATCCATCTCCTGAGCTTTTCCTGATGAATCGGTCAAGGTTACCTGCCCATTGACAGACGGAAGTGGCCTGAATCCGGGATCGAATGCTGATCCGGCAAATCCGACCGACTCACCGCGAGTGTAGACCCGCTTGTCCGGCGTAATTCGCACTGGCTCGACGTCGTCACGGACTGTCAGCCAGGATATAGAACCATCAATGATTTTCCCATAGGCGCTGTTATCCTCGCCGAATCCTCGTGTCACAAAGCTCCACGGCCAAAATGGAAGCGTTGCGAAAGCCAGCACTTTGCCGGGTCCGTGACGAACAGTCCCAATTGCTGGAGTCGATCCTCCTGCCGATGTCAACTGCGCCAGAATCGTTGCGCGCGACGATACTTTATCGCAATCGACAACCAATGCAAACGGCGGCAGTTTTGACCAAACTTCCCGTATTGCGGATTGGTCGTCCGCCAGACGCACCACCGGATGATAAAGCGATCCTTCAACCGGCTCAGCACGAAACTCGGCATATCGAAAAGCGCTGACCCTCGATGGCGCAAAAGGAAGCAGAGCGTTGAACCATTCCTGCGGAGCGCTTCGCGCAAATCGCTCTCCCATCATAACCCATAGCGCGCCGCCCCTATCGTTCAAATACGATTGAATCGCCTCGCGCGCTGGCGACAAGCTGGCTGGATTCGGATCATAGAGAATGACCAGATCATACCGGTTCAGCTCAGTCAATCGGGATGGAAATGGCGCGAACAGGTTGCCGGCGTTAGCTGAGAAGACGCGCAGTTCAACTTCATAGCGGTCGGATAAAGCAAGGTGGCGTTTGAGAAATCCCACTTCATAATCGGGAGCTTCAGTTGCAATCAAAATGGCAAGGCGACTCTTGAGCACTTTGACCGAAAACGAACGGGAATTATTGGCAACCGTTTCTTCTCCTTCAATCTGTGCAACTTCAACCCTCAATACCTGCTCACCAGCCTCCTCCGGCGTCCACGATAGCTCAGCCTCAGCAAAACCGTCATCGGCTTGCACCGTCAATTGTTGCTGGGAAATCAAACGGTCGCCGCGAAGGAGACGCACCGTTATCGGTTTGCCGGAAAGGTTGCGAGTGGAAAGAGTAACACGCACCTGATTAGACTTGCCGGTAAATGCAACCGCTGGAGATTCTACTTTTTGAATTCCGGCGTCGAGATTTCCTCCCCCTGATGAAATATCAACGGCAATAATTCGCGAGCGGAGTCCCTCCACTGACTGCGGCGACCTTCCTGAGTTGGAGTTGCCGTCGCTTAACAATAGCCACCTGTCCGATGGCGCTGTCATTTCTCCCTGCGCAATGGTGGCAAGAGCCTCACCAAGGGCGGTGGCATCGGTGGCAATCTTGTCGCGGTCGGCGTCGACATTGCCTCCGAAGTACACTGTATGTATATCGGATTCGCTGGATACTTTCGCAAAATCGGAGGATGCAATCAGTGAGTCGACCCGCTGTGCCCGTGTGAGTTCTCCCTCTTTTCTCTGCATCGATTGTGATGCATCCACGATGACCGTCAGACGGGGTTTGCGCTCAAAGGTCCGTTTCCATCCGATGACGGTCTCGAAGAGAACCAGAACGAGAACAACGACCGCAATCGAGCGAAGCCCCCCCAGAATGATGCGCCACATGAGGGAAACTGGTGGATTGGTGCGGTAATAATGCAGAATCACCAGCAGGCTAAGTACGGAAAGGATACTGCTGACGAGAATCGGGGATTCCGACAAAAAATCAATTGTGAACTGCATCGGCTCTGACATAGTGAAGATTATACAGCGTTTGGTGAGAGAAGGCGAATGACGTTATTCGCAAAAACCGACACCGAGAAGGCCCTACGCCACTCGCTGGGTGGTGAATTCGACCATGCTGGTAAGAGATTCGAGATAGGGGGATTCAGGCAATCCCGAGATAGCGTCAAGAGCCTGCGCGCTCAGGTCCTCGGCACGGGAATAGGCGTAGTCGATACCGCCATTTTCGGTCACAAAGGCATGAACTTTCCGGAATGATTCCGGGCGACCATCCTTGAGGAGTTGGATAATTTCGCGGCCGCTGTTTCGTCCGACTTTACGAAGGGAATGAATCAGCGGGAGGGTCACTTTGCCGGTCAGAACATCGTTTCCTGGCTCTTTGCCGGTGATTTCGGCGTCGCCAACATAGTCAAGAAGGTCGTCTGCAACCTGAAAAGCGATACCGATTTTCTCTCCAAAATCCGCGAATCGTTTGCGATCTTGTTCGGGACGGCTCTTGAGAATCGGCCCTGCTTCGCAAGATACAGTAAACAAAGAAGCCGTCTTGTCGGCGACGATAGAAGTGTATTCCTGCTCACTCAAGTCGTAGTTGCCGGTCTCTTCAACTTGCCTCAATTCACCAACCGACACACGCTCAGTGGCGTGCGAAATCGCCCGCATCAGTTCGATCGATTCGGCTTCGACCATGATCTTGAAGGCCTTGGCAAAAAGATAGTCACCCATTAGCACTGAGATGAGATTGGTCCACTCGGCGTTAACGGTTTGTTGCCCGCGGCGCATGTCTGATTCGTCGACAACGTCGTCATGAAGCAGGGTGGCGGTATGAATGAGTTCGATAGCCAACGAGGCCTGAACGGTGAAATCGGTAAAATTATCGGCCGCCCGCGAAGAGAGAAAGACAAAGGCCGGGCGGATTCGCTTGCCGCGCGTTTTCAGGAGATGGCGAGCAATTGACGTGATAAGCGGCGACGCTCCCTGCAAATGATCGCCAAGACGGGCGTCAAAGTCCCTCAAATCATCCTGAACCGGGGCGGTGTATTCAACGAGCTTATTTTTATCGAGCATGTACTTCTATTTTTCTACGGGTAAACACGAGGCCGAAGATTGCCCATTTTTCCGTCCGTGTCAATGGCTGGATGGTGACTTTACCGCCCGATTTTCGACTTCCGTCATGAGCCAAGCCATAGCCGAAAGCCATGCCGAGTCATTCAGGAATTCGCGGTCGTTGTGGTAGCCAGAGAGAGTCACGAATTTCTTTGGCTCAGAGGCCATGCGAAACAGTTCTTCCCCCATGCGGAATGGCGTCACCTCATCCAAAGGAGAATGTGAAACCACCACGGGGCAGGTCACCTCTTTGATGAGGTCTCTCGCCGGAAATTGATATTTGAGCAGATATTTTACCGGTAGCCAACTGAAATGCGACGCACCGACCTCGGCAATCGACGTAAAGCCCGATTCGACAATGATTCCGCCTACCGGATGCTGAGCCGCGAGATGCAAGGCCACCGCCGAACCAATCGATTCACCAAAAAGGATTATCTTGTCGGCTTCTGCCCCACGAATGGCGATGAGATATTGGTAAGCCGCCTCGGCGGTGGCATACAGAGCATCTTCACTTGGTTTGCCGGTGGAACGCCCGTATCCGGGATAGTCGACGAGCAGGATATCCGCCCGTTGTTGTCGTGCCATCAGCAATCGTTCGAGACGATGTGAGATGTTACCGGCATTTCCATTTAAAAAGAGAATGACGATTCGAGGCTCCGGCGATGTGTGGCAATACCATCCATAGACTGAATCACCTGTTTGAGTGGAGAGCGACACTTCTTCAAAGTTGAAACCTAAAGAGGCGGGAGTGGCTTCATAATCTCTGAACGGAAAAAAGATGAGCTTGTCCTGAAAGAGCCATGTGAGAAAACAGATCGTGCCGTACCCACCGAGGATAACGGCGGCGATGGTTATGAGTATGCCGTAGCTTCTCAATGTAGTACTCCGGAGAATTCCAGCTTGGAAGAGCAAGAGATAAGACTGGATTCCCGCCTTCGCGGGAATGACAGAAGGGAGCGGGAATGACAAAGGAAGCGGGAATGACAACGCGAATCGGGAGTGAATGCGGGAAGTGGAGATGAAAGGAAAGATACAATTTTCAAATTGTGCATCTTTTACTCACTCTGCCAAAAGTGTCCCACTATTCCCACTCAATAGTGGCCGGGGGTTTGGAAGAGATGTCATAGACGACACGGTTCACTCCCCTCACCTCGCGGATTATTCGATTGGAAATATGCGCCAGGATTTCGGGATCAATTCGGGCCCAGTCAGCAGTCATGCCATCAACCGATGTTACTGCACGCAGGGCGATAGTATTCTCGTAGGTACGTCCATCTCCCATCACACCAACTGATTTCACCGGCAGAAGCACCGCAAAGGCCTGCCAGATGTCGTTGTAAATGCCGTTACTGTGAAGTTCTTCGATGTAAATGGCGTCGGCTTCTCTCAAGAGGTCGCACTTCTCGCGTGTTAGATCGCTGAGCACCCTTACCCCCAGCCCCGGGCCGGGAAAGGGATGGCGATTGATAAACGAGTCGGCCAGTCCCAATCGTCGCCCTATCTGACGAACTTCGTCCTTGAACAACTCCCGCAGTGGTTCCACCAGTTTGAGGTGCATCCGCTCTTTCAGCCCGCCGACATTGTGATGAGATTTGATAGTGTGCGAAGGACCTTTGAATGAAGTCGATTCGATAACATCGGGGTAGATTGTCCCCTGGGCGAGAAAATGCACCTCTCCGATCTCTTTGGCCTTCTCTTCAAAGACATCAATAAAGGCTCCGCCAATAATTTTTCGTTTTTGCTCCGGGTCGGTGACCCCTTTGAGGCGATCCATGAAAAGGTTCGAGGCATCGATGGGATGGAGATTCATGTTGAACTGGCCGAGCATGGCTACAACGTCGCGGAACTCATTCTTTCGCAGAAGGCCATTGTCGACAAACACGGCATGCACCCGTTTGCCGAGCGCCATCGAAAGGAGCACGGCAAGGACGGTCGAATCAACGCCTCCTGATATTCCGAGAAGAACTTGCCCGTCGCCAACCTGTGTCTGAACCGACTGCACGGCGCGGTCAATAAAGCTCTCGGTTGTCCAGTCGCCGACGCAACCACAGATATCAAAGAGAAAATTGTTGAGTATATTTTTTCCTTCAACAGTGTGGGCGACTTCGGGATGGAATTGAATGCCATATCGCTTGTGAGCAACATCCGACATTGCCGCAACCTCCAGCGTGTCGGTTGAACCGGTCAGAGTGAACCCTTCAGGAAGCTTGACGATTGAGTCGCCGTGGGATGCCCAAACAACGCTTTTCTTCGGAACGCCGGAAAATATCCCGCCGTTGCCGGTTATTTCAAAATGGGCGCGTCCATATTCGCGCATATCGGAACGGGCCAGTGTGCCTCCGAAAAGCTCAGCCATCAACTGCATCCCGTAGCAGATTCCAAGAATCGGTACGGAAGTATCAAAAAAGGATTTGGGCAGGAGAGGAGCATCGGGATCAGAGACCGACGATGGCCCTCCAGAAAGAATAAAACCCTTGATGTTGCGATGATCATAGCGCGACAAATCGACATTGAATGGCGCGATTTCGCAGTAGACATGGGCGTCACGTACACGGCGGGCAATCAACTGCGTGAATTGCGACCCGAAATCAAGAATGAGAATTATGTCACCCGCGTGCGACATAGGACTCCGTGTGTCTGGCGCCGTGGATGATTGTGTTGTGGCGCTGGCTGTCGTCGGTGTACGGATAGTCTTCATTGTAGTGCTGTCCTCGTGATTCCTTTCGTGACAATGCCGAGAGTATGACCAGCTCGGCGACGCAGACCATGTTGCGCAGTTCGATAAGGTCGTAGGTTGGAGCATAGGCCTGATATCGCCGGTCAATTTCATCTTTTATCTGGGCGACCCGCTCGTGAGCGCGGCGCAAACGTTCGGTAGTGCGCACGATACCGACGAAATCAGCCATGATGCGAGTCAACTCGACCCGCTCGTGGGCGACAAATATCTTTTCCTTTTCCCGAACACGCGGCGCGATAAGAGGCTCGATGTTTGGAACCTTCGAGGCCACAACGCCTTCGTTCAGCGCCCGCAAAGATGCGTCCACGGCATTCCGCGCCATGACCACCGCTTCAAGAAGAGAATTGGATGCTAATCGGTTCGCGCCGTGCATGCCGGTCATGGCGACTTCTCCGGCCACCAGTAGCCCGGCCAAGGTGGTTTCTCCGGAGACAGTTGCCACCACTCCACCGCAGGCATAATGTGCGCCGGGGACGACCGGAACCGGGCGTTTGGTTATATCAAACCCGCGCGCCAGACAGGTCGAGTAGATGGTCGGAAATCTCTTTTGAATGAAATCGGCGTCGAGATGGCTCATGTCGAGAAAGACAAAGTCCTCGCCGCTTTGCTTTAGTTCTTTGTCAATCGCTCGCGCCACGATATCACGCGGGGCAAGTTCGCCAAGCTCGTGCTGTCCGTCGAGGAAGAATCGTCCGTCTACCGATTTGAGTCTCCCCCCTTCTCCTCGCACCGCTTCGGAAATCAAGAACGGCCATCGTCCGGGGCTGTAAAGCACTGTCGGGTGGAACTGGATAAACTCCAGATTGCCGACGTCGACGCCCGCTCTCCAAGCGATGGCAACGCCATCCCCTGTCGCAATGCGCGGATTGGTGCTGTGAAAATAAATCTGTCCGAGACCGCCGGTAGCAAGGAGCGTAATCGGCGCCAAAAACGATTCCACGGCGCTTGTCTCCGCCACCAACACCTGAGCGCCGACACAGCGTCGGAAATCATTCTCATCAAGCGCAATAAGGTCGATAGCGATGTGATCGGGGAAAATCGTAATCTGATCCGCACAATCATGACAGGCCGCGAGAAGAGCGCGCTCTATCTCCTTGCCTGTAAAATCTGCGGCGTGCAGAACGCGATTGGCCGAATGTCCACCCTCGCGACCAAGATCAAAATGCCCTTCGGTGGAAGAGAATTGCACGCCGTAGGCAATCAGTTCATCGATAACACTCGGGCCGGTCTCGACTATGCCGCGCACGACTTTTTCATCGCACAAACCAGCCCCGGCGGTGAGGGTGTCGGTGACATGGGCATTGAAGGAATCAACCCCTGACAACACCGACGCAATTCCTCCCTGGGCAAAATTGGTGTTGGTATCTCGTTCTCCCTTTTTTGTCACAATCGCCACTTTGCAACCGGGACGGCTCTTCGCGATTTCAAGGGCAAAAAACAGCCCCGCGATACCGCTTCCAACGACGAGATAGTCAAAGCGATGCATCATGCGCGAGCCTTTCGCCGCAAGGACAATGCAGATTCAATATACGCTATCAATTTTTCCTCGCCGGGATCGAGATCGATCGACTGCGAAAGATAGCAGACATCGCGACCGAAATCAAAGTTCCCCAGTTTCACCCAGTCCTTAAACGTCGTAACGATAATGTCCGAATCGGATTCGTTGGCCATGTCGCGGATTTTTACAAGCAGTTTTTCATCGTATCGCTGATGATCCGAAAGCTCCATAGCATGGTGCACATTGGCCGCGAGGGATTCAACCTGTTTGCGAAACGACCGGAAATTGCCAATGCCGGCAAAAAGAAAGACCGATTTGTCCTCAAGAAATTTCACCGGCCAGCGGCGGTCGCGTCCGATAACTCCCGAAATTGAGAACTTTGCCTGATAATGACGGGCTTTGGGAGCGGCAGATTGAATTTTCTTCCGTAGTTGCACAAGTTCGCGTGCGAAATTCGACCGTGTAATAATGACCACCCCCGACCGTGAAAGGGCATCAAATGGTTCACGCATGACGCCATAGGGAAAGGTATGCCACCAGCTTCTGCGAATGGCGCCATCGAAAGCGACGATATCAATATCACGCGCCAGACCGCGATGCTGGAATCCGTCGTCGACAATCATGACGTCAACCTTGCCGGTCGCGGCGAGAAGGCGCGCCGCTTCGGCTTTGATGGGGTGAACGGAAAAAAGTGTATGAGGAAGGAGATGCGCCAACAACATGACTTCATCGCCCGTCTTATCGACATGCATCCGGGCGACATCATGCCCCACAGCGACGAAACTCTCCTGAGATTCACGACCATAGCCCGATGATATCACTCCCACGCGGATGCCGTCCCGTTCCAGAAAGCGGGCGATAAATTCAACGAGAGGTGTTTTGCCGGTTCCGCCGACGGTGATATTCCCGATTGAAATGACCGGCACAGTGGCACGGAATGGGACAATCGTCTGCTTTTTTCTGATTACATAGCCGAGGCGGAAGCCCCACGAAAGGACGCGAAGAATCAGAGCCGGAATCGACCAGACACCCAATCCTTTGCGTCGGAGCACTTTTTTCCAAATGCGTTCAATCATTGCTCAACTTACCCAAAATGTATTCGCCGGTCAAGTGCGTTGCCGAATGGCCGGGATCAATCCGTTCGGGCGCCGAGAAGGTGCGACGCCCCGAAAAGTAGTCGTCGATAGTTGACGCAAGTTGATCGGCGCTGGAAACCTGACAACCGAGGTTTGACTGTAAAACAAATTGTGACGCTTCATGCACGTTGGTAATATACGGGCCAAAAATGACCGGTCGTCCCGCCCACACCGGCTCCAAAAGATTGTGCCCTCCGATATTAACGAGAGTACCGCCAACAAAGGCAATATCACAGACGGCGTAGAGATCGCTCAAAATACCAACTTTATCGACAATCACGACGTCACCCCCCGCTGAAGAATCATCCCACAGGCTCACCGACCAGCCTCGTCGATTCGCAAGCGAAAGAATTTCGGGGGAACGCTCGATATGTCGTGGGGCTATGACAAGTCGTGTGTGCGGCCATGAGCGCCGTATTGCACCGAACGCCTCAAGCAATTGCTCTTCCTCACCCGGACGAGTCGAGCCAGCGACAATTATTCGCTCATCAGGAAGATGTTTCAGACGGCTTCGGTAGTCCGACAGCACAGAGTTTTTTATGGTGTGTGGCGGGGCATCGAATTTCATGTCACCCGTCACTGTTCCGGCGTTCGCAGGCGCTCCCAGTGATTCGTAGCGAACGGCATCGCCATCCGATCGATAATGGAGACGGTCGTACCGGGAAAGGAGTCTCTGCATCATCGGTCTCACGACGCGGTACCAACAGTGAGTTTTCTCAGACATGCGGGCGTTGGCCAGTATGATCGGGATATTGCGACGTGATAACTCCCGAATAAGGTTCGGCCAGATTTCTGTTTCGGTAAATACAAAGAGGCGTGGGCGTATCAAGTCAAGTCCGCGGACAATTGCAGAGGGAGCGTCGAGCATCAGATAACTGAATGTTACGGACTTGGGCAGTAATGCCACCGCGGTGGCATAGCCCATGGGGGTCATCACAGAAAGATGAATTCGTATAGTGGGTTTTTCCGCCAGCAGATGGGCTATGAGATTTCGCGCTACCTTTACTTCTCCAATAGACGCCGCATGCACCCATACATCGACATCGCGATTCTGTCCCATGTCGCCAGAGCGGTGTAGCCACATATTGCTACCTTGCCATCTCTTCCAGAGTCTAAATGGATAGAGACAGAAATACGCGGCATGTGTAAAACTCCGATAGACAAAAAGGAGCATGCTTCCCACTCAGCCACGCCCCTGGCAAATTCGCAGGATCGATGACGCCACTCTCTGCGACGCCCCTTCCCCACCGAGGAGAGCGGGAATTCGCTCAAGCTCGGCTTTGATGACGCCTGATTGCTCCGGGCTGACAATATTCAATAGCGCCTGACAAATGGACTCGGGATTCATTTCCCCTTGAATCAGTTCCGGCACAATTTTCTTTCCGGCGGTCAGATTGACAAGTCCGATGGCGTCGAGATTGATGAGCCGCTTGGCAATTTGATAGGTCGACCAGCTCGTTCGATAGGTAATGACCATCGGCCTCCCGATTATCGCGGCCTCAAGCGTGGCAGTTCCCGACGCCACCAGCGCACACTGACCGTCGAAAAGAACCCGGCGGGAATCATCATAGACAATCTCAACTCGAGGGAACCCCCATGACGCGACGGCGGATTCGTAATCATAACACCCTTTTATCGCCGCAATTTGGGCGCGAAATCCACTCTTTGCGCAGAATAGTTTTGCGGCCCTCAGCAAAGGCCCCAGCATTCGGTCAATTTCCTGATGGCGTGATCCAGGGAGGATGGCTAAAGTCTGCGACGATGGAATTGGCGAAGAGATGTATGATTTTGGGATATCCTCAAGGAGATAGTGTCCAACGAATTCATGCCGGACATGTCCATCAGAAAAGACTTTTTGTTCGAAGGGCAAGATCACAAGAAGCAAATCAACCAATTCCCTGATATTGTGGATGCGCCCTTTTCCCCACGCCCAAACCTGCGGAGCGATGTAATAGACAATCGGGATGCCGCGTTTTTTGATTTCTTTTGCGAGCCGTAGATTAAATCCGGGATAATCGACCAATACGGCACAGGCCGGTTTGCGGCTGTCGATTTCATCAAGGCAACGGTGAAACAACCGGCGAAAAAAAGGAAAACGCTTTGCCACTTCCCAGAATCCGAGAACGGCCAACTGAGATGGCTCTGCAAACTGCTCCTGCCCGAGGGACTTGAGCCGTTCCCCTCCGAGGCCAAAACAGCTTATATCGGGTCTCAGCGCAGTCAGCTCTGTCACAGCCCGCGCCGCCGCAATATCGCCCGATGGATCCCCCGCCGAGAGAAATAT
>ERZ1292633.5505-Hain-H41-02um-R1-5505-length-11414-cov-5_pt1 | contig 11414 bp, 4 predicted proteins | sample MGYA00564406_ERZ1292633 | MGnify/ENA primary metagenome ERZ1292633 (study PRJEB36523, sample SAMEA6512639) | groundwater metagenome | collected 2019-01-08 | study: AquaDiva: Metagenomics assemblies of 32 groundwater samples
AACTTTAGCAAAACATTATATAAAATCAAAAAAAGCAGAAGATATTGAACTTATACACTATAAACCAATTGGATTTTTAAAATGTAATCAACAAGAAAGATATGAAGTTCCTAGACAAGGTATTCATGCAAAAAATTCAATGGGATATATTCAATTAACAATAGGTAGTAATTTTGAACAAGCTACAAAGGACTTAGAAGGTATAGAAAGACTTTGGATAATTTATCATTTTCATATAAATGATGGTTGGAAACCACAAGTAAGCCCACCACGATTTTTAGAACGAAAAATAGGTGTTTTTGCGACACGTTCACCTTTTAGACCAAATGCTATAGGAATTTCTTGTGTAAAACTTGAAAAAGTAGAAACTTTAAAAATATATATTTCTGAATTTGATATATTAAATAAAACGCCTATTTTAGATATAAAACCTTATATTCCTTATGCTGATTCTTTTCCAGATTCAAAAACAGGATGGTTAAAAATAGATACAAATGTTTTTGTAATTAATTTATCTGATTTGGCAAAAAAACAAAATAAATGGCTTATAGAAAATGGAGATGTTAATGTAGAAAATTATGCAAAAGTACAATTACAATTTACTCCTGATAATACAGAAAGATTGAGAATATTAGATTCTGGATATGTTTTAGAAAATCAAAAAATCTATTTTTTAAAATTTAGAACATGGTTAATAGAATATTTTATTGATTTTGAAAAAAATGAGGTTTTTATTCTAAAAATATTAAGCTTTTATTTATATAATAATACTATTAATAAAAATGAAAAAATGAAAGATCTTGACTTACATAAAAAATATATTGAGTGTTTTTATAATTAAAACTGAATTAGGAATAAAATAAATGAATTCGTTAAAAAATTTAAAAATAACAAATAAAATTCTTTTTGCTCTTTTAATAGGAGTTTTATCTTGCATTATAATATCTGCTTATGGTCTTTATAGGTTAAATAAAGCAAATAATAGCTTATTAATATTATATAATGAAGATGTTTTGTCATTAGAAAAAATAAATTTGGTGCATTCTAATTTTTATCAAATTGATAGATCTTTAGATGAAAAAATAATTGCTTCAACAAAAGAAACTACAAGAAAATATGATATAAAACTTGAAGAAGATATTAGAAATTTTGAAAATAGCTTAAATTCTGCTAAAGAATTTTTTTATACCGAAAAAAGTAAGATAATGTATGATAATTTTTATGATAAATGGGTAAAATATAAAATAGAACTTCAAAAAACAAGAGATAATGCTGAAATTAAAGATATTTCTCTAAGAAATAAAATTAAAGAAGCTTATGACACTAAATTTAATTTAAAAACTTATGAAATGATTTTAGATCTAGATAATATTATTAAATTAAAAAATGTTAGAATAACGAATAGCTTTAAAGAGAGTCAGGAAGATTACAAAGAATCTTTAATAGTAACAATAATAGTAAATATTTTAATAATATTATTTTTTGTATTTCTAGGTTTATATACTGGGAAAATAATAAAAGAATCTATAATGACACTAAAAAATAGTTTAGATAATGTTGCTAATGGTAATTTTAGTACAAAAATAGATTATAAATATAAAGATGAACTATTAGATGTCTCTAATAGTTTAAATATAATGATAGATGTCTTAAATAAAGCAAAAGAAGATACTAATATTCAAAATTGGTTTAAAGATGGTCTTAATAAATTATCCAATAAATTATCAGATGAAAAAGAATTATCAAAATTAACGAATAGTGCAATTTCTTTTATTGCCAGATATTTGGAAGCTGGAATGGGGGCATTATATATTTTAGATAAAGACACTAATATTTTATCTTTGGAAGGCTCTTATGCCTTTAACATAAGAGATAATATAATAAGTGAATACAAGCTGAAAGATGGCTTAATTGGTCAAGTAGCCTATGAAAAACAAGCTATTATTTTAAAAAATATCCAAAGAAAAGAACGAGATATTTCTATGGGACTTATAGATGAACCACCAATAAGTATTTTTGCGATGCCTATTATTTATGAAAATGAAGTATCTGGAGTAATAGAATTAGCTACTTTAAAACATTTTTCTAAGTTAGAGCAAGATTTTTTAATACAAGCAAATAAAATAATAGCTACAATGATAAATTCATTAATTCAAAATGAAAAAGTTAAAAAATTACTTATCCTTGCTCAAGAAGCTAAAGCTGAAGCGGAAGAAAACCTAACTCAAGCTATTGAAGCTAATATAAACTTAGAAACACAATCAATTATTTTACAAGAACAATCAGAAGAAATGAAATTAGCTAATACTAAAATGGAAGGGCAACAAGAACAACTTCTAATTCAAGCTGAAGAAATGAGGCAAACTAATGCTAAAATGGAAGAACAAAATCAAGAAATGGAACAACAATCAGAAGAATTAAATCAAACAAATAAAAAGTTAATTGAACAACAAGATTATTTAAAAGAAGAGCAAGAAAGAATTAATAGAGTAAATAATGAACTTATAATTGTTCAAGATGAGCTAAATAAAAAAGCAGAGCAATTGGAAAAATCAAGTCAATATAAATCTGAATTTTTAGCAAATATGAGTCATGAACTAAGAACACCATTAAACTCTGTTATTTTACTTTCTCAATTAATGGCAAAAAATAAAAAGCAAAATTTACAAATTGATGAAGTTGAAAAATTGAATGTAATAAATAAAGCTGGAAAAGATTTGCTTAATCTTATTAACGATATTTTGGATCTTTCAAAAATTGAAGCTGGTAAATTAAATATAGAAATAAGAGATTTTAATATAAGTACTCTTTTAGAAGATCAAGAACATTATTTTTCTTCTATTGCATCAGAAAAAGGAATTAATTTAATAATAGAAAATGAATTTACTGATGATTTAATTATAGAAAGTGATTCTAATAGAATTTCTCAAATATTAAGAAATTTTATGTCTAATTCATTTAAATTTACTAAAGAAGGATCTGTTACATTAAAATTATCAAAATCTAATAAAAAAGATAAACCATTAAGATTCAATGTTATAGATACTGGTATTGGTATTCCTGAAGAAAAACAAAAATTAGTTTTTGACGCTTTTAGCCAAGCTGATGGTTCAACTTCCAGACTTTATGGTGGAACAGGATTAGGTCTTTCTATCTCTGTAAATTTGGCAAAACTTTTAGGAGCAGAAATATCCTTAGAAAGTAAGGAAGGCGTTGGAAGTAACTTCTCATTATTTTTACCCTATAAAACCCCTAATAATAAAGATAATAATCTTGATGAACTTGAAAATAGTTCTTATAAAACAGATAAAAATTTAGATTTAGTAAATGAAATAATAAACCATGAATTGAATTTAGAAAAAGTGAATAATATTGAAAATAAACACCGAACAAAGATTTTTGATGATAAAAACTCAATAAAAATTGGCGATAAAATAGTTTTAATTGTTGAAGATGATGTTGATTTTGCAAACTCAGTTTCTTTTACAGCTAAAGAAATTGGACTCAAATCACTTATAGCCACAACTTGTAAAGAGGGTTTAGAATTAACAGAAAAATATCACCCTTCTTGTATGATTTTAGATTTAGGATTACCTGATAAAAATGGCATGGAATTATTAAGAGAATTAAAAAGCACAAAAGAATTTAGAGATATTCCAATTCATATTGTTTCTGCTGATGATTCTCAAGTAATAAAAGCTAAAAAAAGTGGTGCTGTAGGCTTTCAAATGAAACCAGTAATGGAAGAAGAGCTAGTTTTAATTTTAAAAAATATGACTAATTTGAGTGAAAAAATAGAAAAAAAAGTTTTGCTAGTTGAGGACAATAAAGTTTATAAAGAAAATATTATGGAAATTTTTCAGAACAAGGGATTATTAATAGATGGGGTTGAAACTGAAAAAGAGGCTATAGAAAAAATTGACTCAAATCATTATGATACGATAATTATTGATCTTTATCTAGAAAATGGAAGTGGATATTCTATTTGTAAATATGTTAAAGATAAAAATATCCAAACTCCCATAATAGTTCATACAGGAAAAGATTTAACTGAAAAAGAAGAGTTGGAACTAAAAAAAATATCAGATTCTATAATATTAAAAACGGTTAACTCTTCAGAACGATTAATTGATGAAGTGTCTATGTTTTTAAACCTCGTTAAAGATAAAAAAATAGAAGGAAATAAAAATTCCTATATAAAAAATTCTGATAATTTAAAAATCCCAAAAGAATTAGAACTTGAAGGTAAAAAGATTTTGATTGTTGATGATGATATAAAAAATATTTTTGTTTTAACTTCTGCCCTAGAAGAAACAAATGCTGATATTTTTAGTGCCAAAAATGGTCGTGAAGGGGTTGAGTTATTAAAAAAGAATCCCGACATTTCTTTAGTAATTATGGATATAATGATGCCTATAATGAATGGATATGAAGCTATAGAAGAAATAAGAAAAACAAGCGAAATAAAAGAAATTCCTATTATTGCAGCTACCGCAAAAGCTATGAAAGATGATCGTGAAAAATGCCTTTCAATCGGAGCGAATGATTATATTTCTAAACCCATAGATCTAAATCTTTTAATGGCAATGGTAGAAAAATGGATATCTAAGTAAAAAAGTGGTGATAAATTTAAGTTTTTATAAAAATATTTGTGAATTTGCAGTAGTTAATAAAATATCAAAAAAAAGTGATATTGAGTTGTTTATTAATAAAATAACTTCTATAGAAAATGAACATATTAACATTACTTTTTTTGAAGCAAAATATCTTCCAGAAAAAATAATAAAAACTTTATTGAATCTTGAAAAAGATAAAAAAATTAAAATTTTTGTTTTTAATAAAATTCTTTATTCATATTTATATAAGCTTTCTTTTCAAGTAAAAATATTAAAAAGTAAATCTTTAACTATAAACCCAAATTATATTAAAGTTTTAGCTATAGGTGGTTCTGCGGGGAGTTTTGATTTTATTTCGTATTTATTAAATAATCTTAGAAATTCTGAAGTTATTATTTTTATTATTCAACATATTCCAGAAGATTCTAAAAGTAGTTTAGATGAAATATTAAAAAAATATACTGATTTAAACATAAAATTTGCAGAGAATAATGAATATATAAAATGCAAAAATATATATATTGCTCCTGCTGGTTTTCAAATGAAAATAGCTAAGGGTAAAATATTACTTACTAAAGCTCCTTATGTTAATTTTGCAAGACCATCAATTGATGTTCTTTTTGAATCATTAAGCGAATATTATAAAAATGATTTAGCTATTGTATTATTATCAGGTTACAATGATGATGGATCTCATTCTTTGGAAAAAATACAAAAAAATAAAAGTAAAATTCTTATTCAAGATCCAAAAGAAACAGAGCATAATGAATTATTATTAAATGCAATAAAAACCAGTTATTATGATTATATTATGCCTGTTCCTGAAATAACTCACTATATAAAGAGATATTTACCTAAAAAAGATGATGAAATAGAAATTAGTGAACTAGAATTAAGTATTTTTTTAGCTTCAATAAATGAAAAATATGGTTATGATTATAAAAATTATTCTAAAGATAATGTTTTAAGAATGATAAAAAAAGAAATGAGAAATACTAATATTTATTATTTTAATGACTTTGTAGAAAAAATTCTTACAAATAGTTTGGATTTTGAATCTTTGTTTTTAACCCTTTCAATAAATGTAACTGAGTTTTTTAGAGATCCTGAAGTATTTAAGTTTGTTAAAAATAAGCTTTTTGAATATATTACGGATACTCCTAATATAAAAATTTGGTGTTCAGGTTGTTCTACTGGAGAAGAACCATATTCACTTGCTATACTTTTAAAAGAAGCTAATTTATTAGCTAAAACTCAAATTTATGCCACGGATATAAACCCTTATATAGTAGAACAAGCTAAAAATGGTTTTTTTAGTAAAGATAGTGTGGAAAATAGTTTTAATAATTATATTTCAATTCAAGGTAATACTAATTTTAAAAATTATTTTGATGATTTAGGTAATTGCTATCAAATAAAAGATGAACTAAAAAACAATATTTTATTTTTTGAGCACTCATTATTAAATGAGGGTATAATAAATGAATTTGATATTATTTTTTGTAGAAATGTATTAATTTATTTTAACAATGAACTATTTAATAAAACTATTAATCTTTTATACAAATCTTTAGCAAATAATGGGTTTCTTATTTTAGGAAAAGCGGAAGATATAATTAACAATAATAATTTTATGGTTTATAATAGTTATTATAAGATTTATAAAAAAAGTTTTAAGTTCCCTATCTTTTAAAAGGAATTAAAAATGGAAAAATTAAAAATACTAATAGTTGATGATAATAAAAATAATCTTTTTACCCTAAATGCTCTTTTAGAAGATAATTTAGATGTTACTGTTTTTGAATGTCAATCTGCATTAACTGCTCTCGATGTTCTTATTCAAGAACAAATCGATTTATGTATTCTTGATGTTCAGATGCCAGATATAGATGGTTTTGAATTAGCTAGGCTTATCAGAAATAGAAAAAAAACCTCTCATATCCCCATAATACTTTTAACCGCAGCATATCTTTCTGACAAATATAAACAAAAAGGGTTTGAAATGGGTGCAGAAGACTATATTACTAAACCAATTAATGATAGATTATTAATAAATAGAATAAAAGCTTATCTAAGACCGATAGAAAAAGAAAGAGCATTTTCTTTTGAATTAGAAAAAAAAGTAAAAGAAAGGACTCTTGAACTAGAAAAAGAAATTGAAGAAAGAAAAAAAATTCAAGAAGAATTAATTTTAGCAAAAGAAAAAGCAGAACAACAAGCAAGAGATAAATCTATGTTTTTATCAACTATGAGCCATGAAATAAGAACTCCTATGAATGGTATTTTAGCTATTTTAAGACTTTTAATTGAAGATCAACCAAAGGCAGAACATTTAGAAAGTTTAAGAATAATGAAATTTTCATCTGATAATATGATGGCAATAATAAATGATATTCTTGATTTTAATAAAATGGAAGCAAACAAAGTTAAATTAGAAAAAATTGATTTTAGCTTTTCTCAACTACTTTCAAGTATAAAATTTTCTATGAATGTAAAAGCCATGGAAAAAAATATTGAAGTTAGTTCTATAGTTGATCATCAAATTCCTGATAAAGTAAAAGGAGATCCTGTAAGATTAGGACAAATACTAAATAATTTAGTTAGTAATGCCGTAAAGTTTACAACTATAGGAGGAGTTACAATAAAAGTTGATTATTTATCAGAAAATGACACTGAATATTTACTTAGATTTTCTATTTCAGACACAGGAATAGGAATACCTGAAGATAAAATAGGTATGTTATTTACACCTTTTACACAAGCTTCTGATGATACCACTAGAAAATATGGTGGCACTGGGTTAGGTCTTTCTATAACAAAAAATCTTATAGAACTAATGGATAGTAAAATTGAAATACAAAGTGAATTAGGAAAAGGAACAACCTTTTTATTCGATATAAAACTTGGTAAAACGAATATAAATGATAAAAAAATAGAAAATATAGGTAAATTTAATAGTTTAAAAGGACTAAAAGTTTTGATAGCTGAAGATAATAAAGTAAATCAAATGGTAGCTAATAAATTTTTAAAAAAATGGGATATAGAAGTTGATTTTGCTGATGATGGATCAATTGCAGTGGAAAAAGTTAAAAATAATAAATATGACCTAGTTTTAATGGATCTTCAAATGCCAGAAATGGATGGATACACATCAAGTAAAAAAATTAGAAAGCTTGAAGGAGATTATTATAAAAATATTCCAATAATAGCTCTTACAGCATCTACAATCTCGGAAATAGAAGAAGAAATTAAAAAACACGGTATGAATTCAGCTCTTTCAAAACCGTTTAATCCTGATGATTTCTATAAAACTCTTTCAAAAATATACTCAACTTTGAGTTTTAATAATCCATAAAATTATTTTTTTTAGAAGAAGAAATTAAATAACATTGTTAATATTATGAATTATTTAATATGCCTGTTTAGGAAGGTTTTTAGAACATTACGTAGTAATTTTATTCCTTATCAAAAATAAATAAACCATTACTTATTACTCTTTCTTTATTATCAGAAAAAGAATTAATTATTTTTCCATCAAGATACATAGATGAAGAACCACCACCATCAAAGTTTATTGCAGAGATTACATTATATTTTTTTAAATAATTAGCAACCTCGTCTAATGTCATCCCCTTGCTAGTTTTTTGCCTACCATCTACTACTATTATTAATATTTTATTATTATTCAGTAAACCTAATGCAGTTCTAGGGGCTTTTCCATCAGTAATATCAGCCTTAAATTTCTCTTGTTCAGAAGTTATATTTATCAATCCATTTTTTATTAGGGTTGGTCCACCTCCTATGGCATATAAAACATTATTAATAGGTTCAGAATAATTTATTACTACCTCACATTTTATATTTTGATTTATATATTTATCAAGATTTTCTTTTCCTTTTCCTTCTGCATAAACATAAAAACCTTTAATATTTTCTTCTGGATTATATTTTATTTCATTTGTTTTTGGATCGATAAAAAAATAAGTTTGTTCTTTATCTTTTTTTAGTGGGTTAAGATTTTTATTATAATAACTTTTCATAAAATTATAATTAAAAACAACTATTTGATCTTCTTTTGGCGGTAAATTATAAGAATTTACTTTTATACTTTTATCATTTTTAATATTAATTGGTTTAACTACTTCTGAAGAATCAAAAGGATTTGAATTATTATCATCTTGAAAATTAGAAATTTTTAGAAAAATATTTAAATCAATATTTTTTATTTCAAATGAATTATCTTTATTTATTATCAAAGAACTTCTATTATACCAAGGTTGAGCAATTAATTCACCATTTGCTAATAATAAACCCAATGGTGATTTTATTTTTGAAGAAAAATAGCCACCATTTATTCCTGCTAAAGCATTAAAATCTTTTGCTAATTTGCTTAATTCTTTAAGATTAAAATTTGAATATTTATCTCTTGAAATGACAGGTTTTATGGAAATATTTTTTTGGGGATCAATTTCAAGAATATTTATTTTATTTGGTATTGAAGAATTATTTTCAACTATTTTTGAATGATAAATACCATCTTGTTTTAGTAATTTTGTTTCAGTTTTATAGTTCTTAGGAAATTGAATAACTAATCTATCTGGTTTTTCTATTGTATAAGTATTTATTAAATTAAATTCTTCTTTGGTATAAAAAATAATTTTTGTAATACCTTTATAAAAGTCAAGATCAATTTTTGAAAATTCTGAAGATATACTTTCTAATTGTTTTTTTATTTTATCTTTTTCAAAAAGATTAGTTCCTAAAATAGAAATTTTATAATAATCATTTCCTTTTTCTTCTTCAAAAACAGGTTGAGATGAAAAATTAAAAATAATTTTAGTTTCAGAAACATCAACGTTTGAATTTATGCTATTTAGAGTATTTAATGTTTTAAATATGTTTACTTGATTTTTATATTTGTTTTCTCCAATACTAGCATTTAATTTAGTTATAAAAGATGCTGGAAGATAAAATGTATTATTCTTCCAAATTACTTCATTAGGAAGATTATAGTACTTATTATTAATATATATTTGCTTAGAATTTTCTTTTATTTCAAAGCTTTCTTCATTGTTTGTTAAATAAGCTTTTCTATTTTTATAATCTAATACATAGCTTAATCCCAAATTTTTTATTATTTCAATTGGAAAATATTTTGCACTTTCACCTAAAAATATTTCAGGAGAATCATTCATTTCATGTCCATTAATAAAATAAGTCCATTCAGCTATATTTTTATCTATATTCTCTATAGTATTTTTTGCATAAGCAAAGCTTTGAATAATAAATAAAAATATAAAACTAAGTATAAATTTATAATTTAATTTTTTTAAAAATATCATAATTAAAACCCTCTTAATTTTTAATTACAATACAATAAATTTCATCAAATTCGTTAATATTTTTATGTATCTTATTATTTTTTTCAACAACACTATGTAGTTTTTATTTTATTAATAATATTTTTAAAATATAAAAAAAATATTTTCTAATATTTACTATTATTAATATATATGTCATAATAATGTTAACTAAACTTATTTACAATTTATGTTTTGGAAAACAATATGAAAAAAAATCTTTTCTTTGCTATGTTTTTTTCTTGTATTTTACAACAAGTAGCTTTTGCAGAAAAAGACAAAAATATTAATAGTTTATCACTAGAAGAATTATTAAATATAAATGTTGTATCTGCATCAAAACAAGAAGAGCCATTAAAAGAAACACCTGTTCCTGTAACAGTAATAACAGAAGATATGATAAAACATCTTGGTGCAAGAAGTATTAAAGATCTTTTACTCACTTATGTACCAGGAATAACTTATACTCAAGATACAAATGAAATGTATGTTTCTATGAGAGGTATTTATGGTAGTTCACAACAAAAAATCTTAGTTTTACTAAATGGACATAGATTAAATTCTAGAGCGTATTCAGAAGCAAATACAGATTTTAGTATGAGTTTGGATAAAATAAAACAAATAGAAATACTCAGAGGACCAGCTTCATCATTATATGGAAATGTAGCTCTTACAGCAGTTATAAATATAATAACTCTTAGTGGTGAAGATTTAAATGGATCTAAAATAAGTATTGCAGGTGGTAATTACGGACAAAAAAAAGTAAGCATTACACATGGTAAAAAATTTAGTGATAATAATGAATTAGTTTTATGGGGTAACTATTATGAAGCCGACGGTCAACCCTTTGCTATTTCAAAAGAACAAGATTTTTCTCAAAAACCACAATCAGGAGTAGCAATTCTTGATGGAATAAAAGATAGACCAGCTTATGATTTAGGTTTAAACTATAAATATGAAGATTTTTCACTATTAGCAAATATTAGAGCAAATCATTATATTTCGCCTTTTTCTGAAAAAGGTCAAGTTTATAAACCAGATGATTTTAGAAAACTACTTGGTTTAAGTACAGGATTATCAACGCCTTCATCTCATTTAGGTTTATTTTATAATAAAGAAATAATTAATGATTTAGAATTATCTTTTGAGTTATATAATGACTATAATTCAGTAATTGGAACAGTTGCATCAGATTCAACTAATAAATCTGGTTTTGGTTTAAGTTGGAATGAGTTTTCTATGGGTGGTATTTCACAACTTAATAAAAAATATGATTTATCTGCTTTAGGTAAAGGCTCATTTATTTTTGGTCTTCAAGCAGATACAATGAATTTATATGATAGTATGTGGCCTAATATTCCAGCAGATGGAGATTATAAAGACTTTAAAGATTCTAATAAATCTAAAATACTTGAAACAGGAACAGAAACTATCTATT
>ERZ1292633.5507-Hain-H41-02um-R1-5507-length-11406-cov-6_pt1 | contig 11406 bp, 1 predicted proteins | sample MGYA00564406_ERZ1292633 | MGnify/ENA primary metagenome ERZ1292633 (study PRJEB36523, sample SAMEA6512639) | groundwater metagenome | collected 2019-01-08 | study: AquaDiva: Metagenomics assemblies of 32 groundwater samples
TTGCCCCCCCCCCCCCCCATTCCGCGATGTGTCAAGGGTCCCGGAACCCTGAGAGCGCAAAACTTTTTGGCATTATCATCTGCACAAAGAGACAAGGATGGCGGGGGAAAGATACCTCCTCGACGATGGATGCTCAGCGGACGGTTGTGTTTGTGTTCCTTGTGGTGTCTCTTTCCCACTAGCGCTTTCCTTCATCTCTGTAACTGCAATTTCTTCGCAGTGCGCATCGAAAACACACCTTTTTTTCCCCTCCGTTCGACTTCTTACCCCTTTTCTGTCCATTTCCTCTCCGTCGTTATGTCCATCTCGCATCAAGACCTCATGGCATTACGCCGCGCGTATCTGCAGGAGCAGAGGACGCAGCAGCAAGCGGCGGGAGGCGGCGCCGCGTCCTCGCCGCCCTCCACGTCGGAGCCATCCACGGCGGCCAAGGCGTCCGCCCCTCCTCCCGCCGGCGGCGTGACGCCACCCGTCACGGTCTACGTCCCGGCGCCACATCAGGACCCCAGTCAGAACCCTATGACCGCTGGTGTGCCCGCCGCCATCTTGCCGCCTGCCCCGCATTCCTTCGGCGCGCCGTACTTGCCGCCGAGGAACGCAATCGGCGGACGACCCACAGGCGGCGTCACGACCGCCGCGAACTCGACCGACTTCAAACGCCACCGGTCGGCCATCGAGGCGGCGCTGCAGCCAAAGCTCTACGCTTCCACCGTGACCGTGCAAGGCCATGTGCCCAAGGACGAGCTCGTTCGCCGCGCGCGGCAGTTCTACGACGGCGCGGCCATCGAGCAGTTACTCAGCGACCGCCAGGTAGACCTCAAGCGCGAGGGCACCGAGACGGTGACTCGCGGAGGAGGCGGTGACCAACCTACCACAGCGCGAACGCTGTACCACCGACTGCTGCCCCTCGAGGCGTTTGACGACTACGCCTTCGAGGAGTTCACGCCGGAGGACTGGATGGCGCGAGGCAGGTCGACCGACGGGGTACAGCTCGGGCTGCCGGCCCTTGTGTTCACGGCACCGCCGGTCGTTGGCCGCGGCGGTGGTGGAGCGCCTGGCGGAAAGCCAGGCAGTACAGCCGTGGCCTTGTCCACCGGCCCCGCCCGCTACCTGCCGTGCCGCGTCATGGACTGGCAAGTGCAGAACAACGAGCACCAGCTCCTCGTCGATCTGGAATCCACAGGCAGTAGCGCCGCACAGCTACCCTCTCAATGGTTTCCCAGGGTGTCCGTCTACTTGCTCGCCGAGAACCCCTACAACTACGCCGATCGTGTCGCGGCCGCGTTCCGTCGGCGGCAAGAGGCCGAGGCCATTCTGCGATGCCGCTTGTGCGTCGAATCCATGGCGGTGGACGACAGCCAAGTCTTGGACCCCGCCGCCGCGGAGCGTATCCGAGACATCGCGATCAACACGACCGCGCTCCTCAACGCCGAGGACACCCTAGACGTTCAAGGCGTGCTGAGCGAGGTCAACGCCGACTACGGCCGTACGGTCAACAAGCTCGTGTTTGAAACCCAAGTGCGTTCCGGAGCGCTCGGCGCCATGGGCAGTTCCATCCCGCTCACCGGGAAGTTGATGGCGATGCAGCAGGCGGCGCAGGAGGGCAAAGCCCCTCACGTGATCAAGGCCCCGCGCGCGGTGGCGCAGGTGGCTATTCCCGACCACAACTTCACCGCAGTAGCCCGAGCGTTTCACGGCAACAGCTACCTTTCCCAACAGGAAGAGGTCATCCAGGCGCTGCAGCGCATCCGAGATGAATGCGACCAGCTCCTCTTGTCCAACATTTTCGTCCTGTCACCGCAAATCGACACGCTCCGTCCGATGCTGCTGCACGACTTCGATGAGGCCCAATCCGTCGCGATCGCCAACCGGTGCCAGATGCTGAAAGAGCAATGGTGCATCAACATCCGGGAGCACATTCGCGACAGCCTCCGAAACAGCGGTCCGAACAGCGACGTGAACTTCAACATTGCGACGAAGGATCAGTACTATGGCACGAAGCTCCACCGCTTCATGATTACGGTCAAGCTGTTGGCCCAGGACACCTTGTACTACTTGGTGACGTCATCGTTGGAGTCTTACGTTCGCTTCGTGGAAACCAACTGCAATTACACCGTCGCGGTGAAAGATTTGACCACCGTGACCGTCTCACCGGGGGACCGAGTCGTGCCCCCGCGAATCATGGGCCACGATGGGCGCAAGCAGAAGATCAAGGAAGCTCGCTTGAACCCACCGCCACTCTTCAAGGTAGCCCTCAAGGAGGCCGACGAGCCCGGCAAGACTACGGGCGGCGTCGCCTACGTCACGGCACCCGGTGAATACGTCAAATTGGCCACCGCCGTCTTCGACAAAGCGATCACCTCGCATCAGGAAATCCCTCAGTTGGAGTCGCAAGTGCTCGAGTTCGTCTACTCCGTCCAAATGCCCATGATGCAGTCCCTCTCGGTGCACAACCCGCTGGCCATCGGATGGCGCGACCGTCTGGTCGCCGCGCTCGAACACGCCCTGCAGCCTCTGCACGTTTACCTTGACACGTATGCCCCCTTCAAGGAACTACTCGAAGTTGAAATTCCGCAGTACATCAAGAAACTTGACGAACAGAAGGTCAAGCTGAAGGACCTCGAGCGCGAAGTGCAGAAGCACTTGGCCCGGCGGCAGGAAGTGCTCGACACCGTCCCGTCGTCCGTCAACTTAGGGACGTTCATCGTGGACAGCACGGACCTTCGTCGTCGCATGGCCGAAAAGTGCTCGGCGCTCGCCCTCAAGGTGCAGGAGCTCATCGCGCGCGAAGCGCGCAAGCGGGCTGAGGACGTCGAGGAGAAGTTCAGCTCCATCAAGGCGGTGCTCATCCGACCCGTGGAGACCCCCGAGGAGTACGTGAAAATTCGCGAGTTTCTGCGCACCATCCCGGAGCAGGTGTTTGATCTTCAAATCATCATCAACGATATGCGCGACCACTGCGATGTGTTAGACTCCTTCCGCTTCCCGCTGAGCGACGACGACTTCATGAAGAAGTGGCGCGCGGTGGGGTGGCCCGCAAAGCTCGACGAGGAGGTCGCCCGGACCACGTTGCTGCTCGACCAGCAGAAGAAGTCTCTCATGGACGAAATCGACAAGAAGCAAAACGCCTTCACGCAGGAACTGAGCTCCATGGAGCGCACGGTGGCCGGATTCTACAAACGCACCGACGTCAAGAAGGCGGCCGAAACCGCCGCGGAGGTGAAGAAGCATCTGGAAACGATTGTCAAGTTCAAGGAGCAAGCCAACACGTTCATCGCGCACGAGGGGCTGATGGATAAGGCGGAGAAGACCGACTACTCTATCATCCAGCAGATCGGAAAGGATTTCGAGCCGTACGCTACGCTTTGGATCACGGTGGATGACTGGATCAAGAACCACGCCACGTGGACCGATGGGCCCTTCGAGAACATCGATGCCGAGGACATGGAGCGCAACGTCCTGCAGTACGCGAAGAATTTGATCCGTGTGATCCGCGAGCCGAAGTTCAAAGACAAGGCACCACTGCTCAAGATCGCCGAGGACATCAAGGCGCAGATTGACGATTTCAAGCCGGTGATGCCGACCATCAAGTACCTCCGCCAGCAGGGCATGAAGGAGCGCCACTGGAATCAGCTGTCGAAAGAACTCGGCTTCGAGGTGCGACCCGGCACCACGTTGCTCACGTTGCAAGATGTGTACAGCTTGGACCTCCAGCTCCACGAGACCGCCATCCAGCGGGTCAGCGAAGTCGCCGCCCGCGAATATGGCATCGAATCGTCTCTGCAGAAGATGAAGAAGGACTGGCAGGACGTGAAGCTCGGCGTGATTCCGTACAAGAAGACCGGATCCTACATTTTAACAAAAGACATCATGGACTCCACGCAGGAAATTTTAGACGACCACATGCTCCAAACGCAGGCGCTCAACTTCTCCCCGTTCAAGAAGATTTTTGAGACCGAAATTGAGCAGTGGGACGCCGCACTCAAGCTCGTGCAGAACATCTTTGACGAGTGGAAGAGCTGTCAGAAGCAATGGATGTACCTGGATCCGATCTTCCAGTCGGACGACATTGCCCGGCAGCTTCCCAATGAGACGCCGCGGTTTGCGTCCGTCAACCGGAATCTGAAGACCCTCACGGGCAAAGCCTTCGAGGTGCAGCTCACGATGCCTTACTGCACCCAGACCGAGAAGGTATTCGAGATGCTCAAGGAGAACAACGCCAACTTGGACCTCGTGATGAAAGGGCTTATGGCCTACTTGGAGAACAAGCGCTCCAGCTTCGCCCGTTTCTACTTCCTGTCCGACGACGAGCTGCTCACCATTCTGTCGCTGGCGAAGGATCCCAAGAAGATCCAGCCGCACTTTAGCAAGGTGTTCGAGAACATTGACTGCATCGACATGCTCGAGCAGGACTCTGAGATGATCGGCATGTTCTCGCAGAAGAAGGAGCGCGTACCCTTTGTAGAGTCGGTGTTTCCGCGAAAGGGCGTCGAGAATTGGCTCACAGAGATTGAATCGACGATGAAGCGGTCCATTAGGAAGGAGTTGGAGAACGGAATGCAACAAATGGCGCAACTCGGCCGCAAGCAGTTCATTTTACAGGCTGTCGGTCAAGTCGGCATTACGGTGTCGCAGATTTACTGGACGGCGGAATGCGAGAAGTTCCTGAAGGAGCATGGCAGCTTGGACAAATACGTCCCGACCGCCAACGACAATCTCATGCTCCTCGTCGAAACCGTCCGTCAGAAATTGACCGACTTGCAACGCGTGAACCTCGGAGCCTTAATCACGATCGAGGTGCACGCCCGAGACATTGTCGAAACGCTCAGCCGCGATAAAGTCACGAACGCACTCGCCTTCGAGTGGGTCAGCCAGTTGCGCACCTACTGGCGGAATGATGACTGCTACTTGCACCAAGTAGAGGCCCAGTTCCGCTACGGCGGGGAGTATTTGGGAAACACCACGCGTCTCGTGATCACGCCGCTTACGGATCGCATCTATTTGACGTTGACGGGCGCGATGCACATGTTCCTGGGCTCCGCCCCTGCGGGCCCGGCCGGCACGGGCAAGACGGAGACGGTGAAGGATCTCGCGAAGGCCATCGCCAAGCAATGCGTCGTTTTCAACTGCCAGGAGGGGATGACCTTCGCGTCCATGGGAAAAATGTTCAAAGGCTTGGCCAACGCTGGTGCGTGGGCATGCTTCGACGAGTTTAACCGCATCGACGTGGAGGTGCTCTCCGTCGTCGCGCAGCAGGTCGCCACGCTGCAAGAGGCCGCGAGGTCGAAACAGTACCGCATTTCCTTCGAAGGCACGGAGATCGTTGTCGACCCAACCTACAGCGTCTTCATCACGATGAATCCTGGCTACGCGGGGCGCACGGAGCTGCCGGACAATCTCAAGGTGCTGTTCCGACCGGTGGCCTGCATGGTCCCCGATTACGCCATGATCGCCGAGATTCGTCTCTTCTCGTATGGGTACGCCGACTCCCGCAAACTGTCGCAGAAGATCGTCTCGACGTTCCGGTTGAGCTCCGAGCAGCTCTCCGCGAAGGACCATTACGACTTCGGCATGCGTGCCGTGAACACGGTCATCTCCGCGGCTGGGTTGATGAAGCGACAGCGGCCCGACGAAGCGGAGGACATTTTGCTCCTCCGCGCGCTCCGGGATTCCAACGCGCCGAAGTTCCTATTGGAGGACCTTCTCCTCTTCGGAGGCATCATCAAGGATCTCTTCCCAGGCGTCACGGTGCCAGAGCCCGACTACGGTAACGTCTTCAGCGTCCTGCAACAAAAGTGCATTTCCAACCAGCTGGAACCGACGCCGCTTTTCATTCAAAAGTGCATCCAGCTGTACGAGATGACCGTGCTCCGACATGGTCAAATGGCGGTCGGTCCTACCATGGGCGGCAAAAGTAGCGCGATCCGCGTGCTCAAAGAGGCGCTGACGTCGCTGCGCAACGATCACAAGGAGGACCGCTTCGCCGAAGTGTGGACGTACACGCTCAATCCCAAGTCCGTCACGATGGCGCAGCTGTACGGTGCGTTCGACGAGGCCACCGGCGAGTGGCGCGACGGCCTCATTGGCGTTCTCTTCCGCCTTGCCACACAGGACAAGGACAACTCCGCGCTGCGAAAATGGATCGTTTTCGACGGGCCGGTCGATGCGCTGTGGATTGAGTCCATGAACACCGTGCTCGACGAGAATAAGAAGCTCTGTCTCATCAGCGGCGAAATCATCTCAATGACCCAGTGGATGAACATCTGGTTCGAGGTCGAGGATCTATCCGTGGCGTCGCCCGCCACCGTGTCCCGCGCTGGTATGATCTATTTGGAACCCACGGGCTGCATCGGGGTCAACTCGTTTGTAGCCAGCTGGCTGAAGTACCGCTTGCCGCCGACCTTGGATGCGAACAACATGAAGGAGAATTTGAAACGAGCATGCGAATCGCTCTTCGAGCCGCTGTTGAAGTGCGTTTACTCGACTTGCCAAGAGTTCCAACCCACCGTGTGGCCCAATCTGGTGACCAGCTTTTTCAACCTGTATTGTGGGTTTTTGGAGCCGTACACACCGACCCGGTCGTACGACCCACCGCAGGACAAACTCGAACTACTGCACGACATCTACATGCATCTGTTCGTCTTCTGCGTCACGTGGTCGATTGGCGGGGCGCTCGATGCCGCGAGTCGTAAGAAGTTCGACAAGTTCTTCCGAGACGAAATGCGCCGCAACGCCATCATCCTGGCGAACTTGCCCGACCAAGGTACCTTGTACGAGTACGAGTTTGTCGTCGAGGAGCGTAAATGGATCCCCTGGCTCGAACGGGCTCCGGCCTTCAACCAGACGGTGACCGCCGCCAACTTTTCGGAGATCATCATCCCTACCGCCGACGTCATCCGTTACAAGTATCTGAACAAGCACCTTCTCGCCAAGGGCTACCACGTGCTCAACGTGGGACCCACCGGAACAGGTAAAACGGCGTTGATCAACGAGCTGCTGATGAAGGGGATGGCGTCGGAGTACACGCCGATCTTCTTCACGCTGTCTGCGCGCACGAGCGCGAATCAAACACAGGACCTCATCTTCTCCAAGTTCGAGGTTCGCCGTCGCGCGAGCCCGCAGATTTGGGGCGCCCCGGTGGGTAAAAAGTTCGTCATCTTCATCGACGACGTGAACATGCCGCTTCGCGAAAAGTACGGCGCCCAGCCGCCCTTGGAGCTCCTGCGTCAATGGTTCGACCAGAAGGGGTGGTACGATCGAAAATTGCTCGAGTTCTACACCGTCGTGGACACCATCTACGTCGGGGCCATGGGCCCCCCTGGCGGCGGCCGCAACAAGTGCTCCAACCGCGTGCTTCGCCACTTCAACCACATCGCGTTCCCGGACATTGACGATGAAAACATGAAGGTCATCTTCTCCACGATTGTGGACAGTTTCCTCAAGTCGAGCAATTTCAACGAGGACGTGCGGCAACGGACGTCGTCGATCATCGACAGCAGCATCGAGATTTACAACACGATCATGAAGGAGTTACGACCACGGCCGTCGCGGCCTCACTACTTGTTCAACATGCGCGATATGGCGAAAATTTGCTCCGGGCTGCTTAGCGCCGATCCCAAGCTCGTCCAGACGGGGAACAGCTTCACGAAGCTCTGGCTGCACGAAACGACCCGCTCCTTCCGCGACCGACTCATCGACGATCCGGATCGGCATTGGTTTGACGACCTTCTCAAGCGACAGCTGCAAAAGCACTTCAAGCTCAAGTGGACCGACATCGTCGCGGAGGGCAGCCCTTTGCTCTACATTGATTTCATGAACCCAGGGGCCGACATCCGACGCTATGACGAAGTGAAGGACCTCAAGCAGCTCATCACGGTGTCCGAGACGCATCTGGAGGAGTACAACAACGCCCATCCTCAGAAGAAGATGGGCCTTGTGATGTTCCTCGACGCCATCGAGCACGTGGCGCGCATCGCTCGCGTGATTCGAAAGCCGGCGGGACACGCGTTGCTGCTCGGAGTCGGCGGGTCCGGCCGTCAATCCGCGTCGCGTCTCGCCGCGTTTGTGAACGAGTTCGAAGTGCGCCAGGTGGAAATCTCAAAGGGCTATTCAATGAACACGTGGCGCGAGGACCTCAAGACGATCCTCCGTGCCGCCTCGTTCAAGAATTTGTCCCTCGTGTTCACCATCACCGACACGCAGATCGTTCACGAGAATATGCTCGAGGACGTCAACAACCTCCTGAACTCCGGCGAGGTGCCGAACTTGTTCTTCGGCCCTGACATCGACGAGCTGAACTCCGTGATGAAGCCCGTATGCGTCGCGGAAAGCATTCCGCTTGACAAGGTGAACATGTACGCTCGCTTCATCAAATTTTGCCGCACGAATATGCACATCTGCCTTTGCATGAGCCCCATGGGCGAACCCTTCCGGAACCGGCTCCGCATGTTCCCCGCGTTGGTGAATTGCTGCACGATCGACTGGTTCTCCGCGTGGCCCGACCAAGCGCTCCGTAGCGTCGCGAAGAACTTCTTCGCGGAGGTGGACACCGTGAAGGATGAGGCGACGATCGCGCACTGCGTGCACATGTGCGTGTTCATCCACCAGAGCGTGGAGCGCATGAGCGTCAAATTTCTGGAACAGTCGAAGCGGCACAACTACGTCACACCGACGTCCTACTTGGAGCAGCTCAAGACGTTCCGCACGCTGATGGGGCAGGAAACCGCCAAAGTGCTGACGACGAAGAACCGGCTCATCAATGGTTTAGAGAAGCTGCGCCAGACGGAGAAGCAAGTGGCGGAGCTCCAGGCGACGCTCGCCGCCGATCAGCCCAAACTGATTCAACGTCAGCAGCAGATCGAAGAGCTCGTGGTCAACATCAAGCAGCAGACGGAGGCGGCCGAGGTGACGCGCGTGGGCGCCATCGGCGACGAGCAGGTCGCCGCGCAGAAGGAGGCCGAATGCGTCGCCATCTTTCAAAAGTCAGAGGCGCTGCTCGCGGAGGCCCAGCCCGCGCTCGACGCCGCGGACGCCGTGTTGGCCTCGCTCGACAAGAAGGACTTCACGGAGGTGAATGGCTACGCCGTGTGGAACGATGGCGTGACCATGACGATGGACGCCGTGTGCATCCTGTTCCTCTTGAAGCCGACGGTCGTGCGCGACGGGCAGACCAAGCGAGAGACGTTTCAGCCGGCCGCGAAGGAGTTGCTCGGCAACCCGGGTAAATTGCTCAATTCCATTCGTACCTATGACAAGGAGGCCATCGTGGAGAGGACCGTTAACGGACTCAAAAAGTACATTGACAATCCGGACTTCACGCCTAAGAACATTGAAAACAAGTCGAAGGCGTGCGGTGCCCTATGCATGTGGGTCATTGCCATGTACAGGTTCTACTTCACGCTGCAGGACGTGAAGCCCCTGCGCGCCCAGCTCGCGGCAGCGACCAAGGACCTCGAGGAGGTGCGTCAGAAGTTAGAAGTCGCGCGTGCCAAGCTGAAAGACGTCGAAGACAAGCTCGCGATGCTCAACCGGCAGAAGGAGACCGCCGAGCAGGACAAAACCGAGGCTTGAGAACAAGGTGCGCATCACCGAAATCAAACTCGTTCGTGCATCGATGCTGATCGAAGGCTTAGCTGGTGAGAAGAAGAACTGGACGGCGACCGTTGCGCAGCTCACGGAGCGTGAAAAGGCCCTCGCGGGAGACATCCTTTGCGCCGCCGGGCAAATTTCCTACAGCGGCCCTTTCACGTCACAATACCGCAATGAGCTCTTAGAGCAATGGAAGGCCGAGCTCGACAAGCTCGGTGTGCCCCACTCGCCTAAGCTGTCCGTCTATGACACCTTGCAGGACCCGATTCAAACTCGCGAGTGGACCATCAAGGGCTTACCAGGAGACACCCTCAGCATCGAAAATGCCTTGTTCCTGGCGAGCGCGCGCCGCTGGCCGCTCATGATCGACCCCCAGCTGCAGGCCAACAAGTGGATTCGTGCGACGTACGGCGAAAAGCTGGAAATCGTGAAGCCGTCCAACAAGGACATGATCAAGCGGATTGAGAACTGCATCCGCGGCGGCCGACCAGTGCTGTTGGAAAACCTCGGCGAAGAAGTCGACCCGTCGTTGGATCCCCTCTTGCAGCGGCTTACGTTCCGCTCAGGCGGGCAGGAGATGATCCGTATTTCCGAGAACCCTGTGCCGTGGAACAACGACTTCAAGTTCTTTATGACCACGAAGCTGACCAACCCGCACTACATCCCGGAAATCATGGTCAAGGTCACCTTGCTCAACTTCTTCATTACGCCAAGCGGTCTGCAAGATCAGCTGCTCGGGGTGCTCGTGGGTTTGGAGAGGAAGGAGCTCGAAACGGCCAAGAACCAACTGGTGCAGCAAAACGCCGCGATGAAATCCGAAGTCGCGTCGATCCAGCGAACGATTCTGCAGAAACTCGAAGAGGTCAAGGGTGATATTCTCGACGACGAGGAGCTCATCAAGTACTTGGACCAGTCCAAACTGAAAACCAAGGAGATCAAGGAGAAGGTGATCGAGGCCGAGAAGACCGAAAAGGACATCGACGAAACCCGCAATGGCTACACCCCGGTCGCCTTCCACGTGGCGTTGTTGTACTTCTGCTGCTCCAACCTCGCCAACGTCGACCCAATGTACCAGTACTCGCTACAATGGTTCGTTGCGCTCTTCGAAAAGGGCGTCGAGAGCGCGGAGCAATGCCCAGAGGACACCGCGCGCCGCATGTCGAACATCATCGAATACTTCACCTTTGCCTTCTATCAGAACATTTCTCGATCGCTCTTCGAGAAGCATAAGTTGATGTTTTCCTTCCTCTTGTGCATCCGCATTATGCAAGGCGCGGATAAGATCGACCCGATGGAATGGCGGTTCCTCATGGCAGGTCCCACGCAGATCGTCCAAGGGTCGAAGAACCCCGCGACGGATTGGCTGACGGAGGTCACGTGGAGCGAGATTTGCTACATGGATCGGGAGCTTCCTGGCTTTCAAGGCTTCGCCGAGCACATGTCGAAGCACGTGTCTCATTACTACAACATGTTCATGTCCGGCAATGCGCATCGCGAGAAGTTCTCAGGCGATTGGGAGACGAAGCTCACCAAGATGCAGAAGCTCCTCTTCATTCGATGCTTGCGTCCGGACAAGCTCATGGAAGCCGTGCAGGACTTCGTCCAGGGCGAGATGGGGGAAAAGTTCATTCGACCCCCGCGGTTCGACTTAGCGACGTCCTTTTCCGACTCCGGCCCCACGACGCCGTTGATCTTCGTGCTGAGCCCTGGCGCGGATCCCTTCGAAGACTGGAAGAAGTTCGCTGAAGTGCAAAAGATGGGCAAGCGCTTGGCGGACATTTCGCTCGGCCAGGGTCAAGGGCCTCGCGCGGAGCGCAT
>ERZ1292633.5511-Hain-H41-02um-R1-5511-length-11403-cov-4_pt1 | contig 11403 bp, 9 predicted proteins | sample MGYA00564406_ERZ1292633 | MGnify/ENA primary metagenome ERZ1292633 (study PRJEB36523, sample SAMEA6512639) | groundwater metagenome | collected 2019-01-08 | study: AquaDiva: Metagenomics assemblies of 32 groundwater samples
GTATACGTTCCCAGCTCCAGCATATCGCCCAGCACCGCAATCCGCCTTTTGCCGCTTCGTTTGGACAAAGCGTCCAATGCCCCTGCGACCGAAGTTGGGTTGGCATTATAGGCTTCATCCACCAAAGTGAAATGCTCGCCGCTTGGCAATGCGATGGATTTAACTGATCCGCGCCCGTCCAATGCCGCAAAATTTGACAATACACTCGCGGCAGCTTCGATTTCGCCGCCTGCCAGCGCCACAATTGCCAAAGCGCAAAGCCCATTATTGAGCCAATGATTCCCGGGTTCGTTTATTTTCCATTCGACCAATTCACCAAACACATTTGCTTGCACCATGCGGTGGTTGTCGTGATTTTCGACTTTCACTATCCGCGCATCTGCGGTTTGCGATTGACCGAAACTTTGAATTGAAATGCCGTCAATGTCGCGAGCGCGTGCAACAAGCCTCTCATATTGCTCATTATCGGCGGGCAAAAGGGCAGTGCCGCCTCGTTCAATGCCCAAAAATATTTCGGCCTTGGCGTCGGCTATTGCTTCAACCTTGTGAAAGTGTTCAATATGCACTGGCGCAATTGTGGTTATGGCGGCAATATGCGGGCGAATTTGCGGCGAAAGCCGTGATATTTCCCCCGCGTGGTTCATGCCAATTTCGAAAACGCCAAAGCGAGCATCTTGCGGCATTCGTGCCAAGGTCAAAGGCACACCCCAATGATTATTATACGATTTCACCGATTTGTGAGTTTTACCGCTGGCCGCCAAAGCGCTTGCCGTAAGCTCTTTAACGGTTGTTTTGCCAACTGAGCCGGTAATTGCAATTCTTTTGGCAAGAATTGCGCGCCGCCTTGCTGCAGTTGCTAAATTTTCTAAAGCCAGCATGGTGTCTTTGCATTTTACAATCGGTGAACTTGCTTCCACCAATTTCATATCACTTACCAATGCGCCCGAAGCGCCAGCTCGCAGAGCACCGTTCACGAATTGGTGTCCATCGCGATCAACATGCAATGCGATAAATAAATCCCCATTTTCAATGGATCTTGAATCAATTGAAATACCGCTTGCAATCCAATCGCCATTTGCATGACCGCCAACGGCCTGTGCAATATCATGGGCGGTCCAAAGCGAATTAGGCAATTGTGCCTCCATTGGCGTTTAGGAAATCGATTGCAGTTTCTTGATCCGAAAATGGCAAAACCCGATTGCCAACAATTTGCCCAGTTTCATGCCCCTTTCCTGCGATTATTACTGCATCACCATTTTGCGCCACTTCAAGGCCGCGAATAATTGCGTCGTGCCTGTCGCCAATTTCAAAGGCATTGGGAACCCCCATGATAACTTCGCGGCGAATTGTAGCGGCATCTTCGGTGCGTGGATTATCGTCAGTCACAATAACAACATCGGCGTATTTGCCGCCAATCGCGCCCATGCGTGGTCTTTTGGTTTTGTCGCGATCGCCGCCGCAGCCAAACACTAATATGATTTTGCCGGGTGCATGGGGGCGAATTGCCCGCAATAAAACATCAAGCCCATCAGGAGTATGGGCGTAGTCAACAAAAACATTGGCACCAGTTTTGGTTTCGCCAATATGCTCCATGCGGCCCTTAACGGTGCGCAATTTTGCCATCGCCGCAAATACCACTTCTGGCTTTTCGCCCAAAGCCAAAGCAAAACCCGCCGCCATTGTGGCATTTAGGGCTTGAAATTCGCCGATAAGTGGGATTTCAACGGGCCAAGTTTTGTTTTCGAAGCGATAATCCACGCGCTGCGAAGCAGGTTTTGGCCAAAGCTCCTGAATTTTCAAATAATTGCCGCGCCAACCCACCAGCTTCAAATCAAGGCCTGCTTGTAGGGCGCATTCTTCAAACGCTGGCGCTTCGGTGGCGTCAGCATTAATTATCGCGGGCGCGCCTTTGGGCAATAATTTCTCAAACAAAATCATTTTGGCTTTGCCATATTCCGCCATTGTGTTGTGATAGTCCAAATGGTCCTGCGTTAGATTAGTAAAACCGCCCGCCACCAATTTTACACCATGCATTCGCTTTTGATCCAAAGCGTGCGACGAGCTTTCCATGGCCAAATGAGTTATTTTCTTGTCGGCCAATATTTCCAAATTCTGGTGCAAGGCGATGGCGTCTGGCGTTGTGAAGCCAAGATTTATCGCGCCGTCAGGCGTAATCGCGCCCAATGTTCCAAGGCTTGCCGCACGGTGCCCCGCATGCGCCCAAATTTGCCGCAAAAAATCGACGGTGGAGCTTTTGCCATTAGTGCCAGTAACCGCAATAATTGTTTGTGGTTGCTTGCGGTAGAATTTGGCGGCAGCTTCAGACATTGCAAGATATGGATCACTAGCGACAATAACTGGCACACTTAGGCCATCAATATGTTGCTTGGCGACTATTGCAATTGCGCCATTGTCTTCAGCGGCCTTGGCAAAATCTTCACCATTTTGCTTAGTGCCTTGAAGCGCAAAAAACACAAAACCTGATTTTACCTTTCGGCTATCCAAAGCCAATCCAGTAACATGGGCATTATGGATTTCGTAGTCATTTGTAAGGCCCAGTAAATAGCCAATGTCGTTTTTTGCTATATTTTCCATTTGATTTTCTATCAAACTCTCTGTCCGAAACCTAATTTTACCTTGCCCCTAATGCAATATTTGGTGTTGTTTTATTTGCAATAGTTTTCGGCGGTAATACTGCGACATTTTGCGCGATATTTGTGTTATTTGCTGGCAAATTATCAGCTAAAATTGCGCGTGACGGCGCAACGCCAAGCATCGGCGCAACCCTTGTTACAATTCGCGAAACCGAAGGGCCAGTAACAATATTGGCAGTTGCCGCGCCGCCGTCAATTCCTTGTGGCTCATCAAGCAAAAACAAAAATGCGTATTGCGGATTATTCGCTGGGAAAATGCCTGCAAAACTCGAAACCCTTTTGGACGCATCATAACCAGTTCCTTGGGTTACTGGCTTATTCGCCGTTCCAGTTTTGCCGCCTACAAGATAATAATCAGCCTGAGCGGTTTGGCCCGTTCCACTGGTAACTACTGCTCGCAATAATGAGACTATTTTGCGTGAAGTTTCGGTAGAAATGACCCTGCGGCCAGTTGTTGGCGAATTGCCATTTTTCGCGATGAAAGTAGGTTTAATATAAATACCGCCATTAGCCAAGGCCCCATAAGCGGCAAGCACTGCCAATGGCGAAACTGACAGCCCCTGCCCGTATGACGTAGTAACAGTGTGAATTACGCCCCATTTGCGCGGTATTCTTGGCCTTGGTGCGCCCATTATTTCGCCATTGACTTTGGATAATAGACCTAGACTATCAAAAAAACCAATAAGCCTTGGCGCGCCAACCATACGCGCAATCAGCCCCGTTCCGATATTTGAAGAATATTCCAAAACTTCGCGCGCACTAAGCACTGATTTGGTTCCATGATAATCTGAAATCGCAAAATCGCCGATTTGCAAAGGACGGCTAACATTAAATTGCGAATTTTCATCAATCAATTTATCTTCAATTGCCACGGCAAAAGTAAACGGCTTAAAAGTTGAACCCATTTCAAAAAGTGATGAGTTGAAAACATTTGTTCGCGCCGCATCAGAAAACGAACCATAACGATTTGGATCTATGGCAGGCCAGGAAGCCGCGGCTATAATTTCGCCAGTGCGAATGTCCATTATGGCGGCAGCGCCATGATTGGCCCGATATTTGGCGGCAGCTTCACCGAGTTCCGCCTCAACTATGGTCTGCACGCGGCTATCTAGCGACAATTTCAATTGCCGTGATAAATCGCCCGTGGTCAACAGCCCTTCAAGGCCACGCTCGAGGCCATCAATGCCCCGACCCTCGCCATTGATTGCGCCAATCATATGGCCCGCGACTTGCCCCATTGGATAAACGCGTTTGGTTTCTTCTTCAAATTCAAGGCCGGGTTGCCCCAAGGCCCAAATTTCTTGCTTTTGTTGCGGGGTCATCCGCCTTTTTATCCAGACAAATCGCTTGGTTGAGGCAAGTTTATCGATTAAATCTTCTTGCTCCAATTGCGGGAAAACCGTGCGAATTGCGGTTGCAGTTTCAGCGGCGTCCCATATTTTTTCGGGGTCGGCATAAAGCGAAAACGAAGGCAGAGAAGTTGCCAAAAGCACGCCATTCCTGTCAATAATATCGGCTCGAGGAGCCTGTTTCATAGCCTCGGCCTGTGCCGAAGTGCGCGCTAAATCCAATGGCCTAAATAAAGTTAAATAGCCCGCTTTTAGCCCCAATATTACGAAGCCCGCCATAAAAGTCATGCCAATAAATTGACTACGCAGCATTGGCATTTTGGTGGCATTATCGTCGAGATTTTTGGCAGCAATCAATTCGCGCTTATTGTTGAAATTGCGCCAAGCTTTGACAAAATTGCCCAAGTGTGTGTTTCGTTTATTGGCCATTTGCGACCCCTGATTTTGGAGCGGCATTTGCGATGATTGGCGCAACAATATCCAAATCTTCAATGCGGCCAACTTGTCTGCCACTTATGGGAGCCAGCCCCAATTTTTCGCTCGCGACTTTTTCCAATCTCTCAAAGCGACTTAAATATGCCAATTCGGCTTCCAATATTTGCACTTTTTGACGCTCGGTGGCGACATCACGCGCTAAATCTTGCATATGGTCATGCATTTTATCAGCTTGAGTTTTCGCCCAATAAAGCGGCAACAGGCACGCCAAACAGCCAAAACCAATAAAAAAATGCTTTTGCGTTATCATTCCGACAATGCCCCAAAGTCGTTTATACAAGAATTACTGAGTTTTCGCTTGCAGTTTCTAATTTGTGGTTAATTTTCGATGAAAAAAACTGGGTTTTGATTGCGAACCGCAACTCGTAATTTTGCCGAGCGTGAACGCGGATTATTGGCGACTTCGTCGGCGCTTGGTAAAATTGCTTTTTTGCGCGCGATTTCAAAACTGGTTGGCTTTGGCGTGGCCTGTGGTGCGTAACGCGAACCTTGGACATTTAATGACCGCTCGGTGAGGAAATTTTTGACAATTCTATCTTCTAGCGAATGAAAACTTACCACCACCAAACGCCCATCTGGCTTTAATAAAGCTTCGGCGCCCATAAGGGCATATTCGAGTTCACCCAATTCATCATTGACATAAATTCTAAGCGCTTGAAACACTCTAGTTGCGGGGTGGATTTTTTCGCGCTTAAAGCCAGAAAGCCGCTCAATAAGGCTTGCGAGTTGCAAGGTTGTAGTAAATGGCTTTTCATCGCGGTCATGCACAATGGCACGCGCGATTTTGCGGCTGTTTTTCTCTTCTCCATATTTCCAAAATATATTGGCCAAAGCATCGGCGTCATGGGTCGCCAAAACTTCTGCGGCGCTCGCAACATCGCCGCCCATGCGCATATCAAGCGGGCCATCGCGCATAAAACTAAAACCGCGCGAGGCATCATCAATTTGGAATGAAGAAACGCCAATATCAAAAACAATGCCATCAACTTGCGGCAAGTTGAGCTCATTTATTTTCGAAAATTCGCTTTTTATTATTTTGAATTTATTGGGAAATTCGGCTTCAAGTTCGCGCCCACGTTCAATTGCCAAAGGGTCACGATCAAGGCCAATGACATTGCAATTCGCACTTCGCAAAATTGCACGACTATAGCCACCACCGCCAAATGTAGCGTCAATATAAGTGTCGCCGTCTTTGGGATTAAGCGCCGTCAAAACTTCGGACAGCATGACGGGAAAATGGCCATTTGACGCAGGTTTTTCTTTTCCTTCAGATTTCATTGGAGCTTCATACAGCGCAAAGCTTTAGCGGCAAAGCCCCAAATCTTCGGCGCACGCTTGCATCATGTCTTCTTCAATGGCAAAAAGGCTTGAACGAACGCCTACTTGAGGCTCTTCCAAACTGCCATTTATAAACCAAGCAAAACCAGAACTGGTTTGAGCATCTACCCAAACCCCGCCCAAAAGACCGTATGCTTGCCCATAATGGCCGATTAAATCGCGTTTAAGGCCAATTATAGGCCCTTGATTTTCTGCTTCAATTCGGTGAATGCCACTGCCAAATGATTGGAAAACCTCACGCTCACTGCCAGTAGCCAAATCATCGGGTTTTTCCCAAACCGGTTGTGCCATCATTGCTATTTGGGTTTGCGAGAATACCGAAGTTCTGCCCATCAATATTTCGGCAATTTTCATCAAATCCATGATGTTGGCTCGCAGGCCACCTTGCGGTGAAAGCAACAGCCCATTTGTGCCGATAATATAGTCGGACAATGGTGCACCATTTGGCGAATTATGTGTGGGCCGCGGCAGTGCCAAAGGATTACCATCCACTTGCACTCGCCAATCCGCCGAGTTTGCTGCGCGGCGATAGAGTGGTGAACTTTGCGAAACCAACTCATCACTAATGCCCGACCAATTGAAGCCGGCATCGACGCCAATTTTATCTAAAATCAGGTTTTTAGCTGCCAAATCAAATCTGTGCCCCGTAATGTTTTCAATAATCTGTGCCAATACGCCATAACCAAGATTTGAATAGGCGAATTTTGAATCGTGAGAAACTTCTGTTGACCAATGGCCACCATTTGGTTCAAAGAAACTTCGCAATGTTTCGCCCAATTTGCCTTGATAATTATCGCCATCACGGATGCACGAGGTGTGCGATAAAATCATACGCGTATTTATTGCTCGGTTAGGCTGATTTGGATGGCGCAACATAAAACCAATATATTGCGAACAATCAGCATCGAGGTCTATCTTGCCCTCAATTGCCAATTTGTGAATGCAAAACCCAACGATTAGCTTGGAAATCGACGCAACCCGCACTTTGCTATTGATTGCGAATGGCACATTTGGCGCGCGCTCACCAACTACCCTGCAACCAATAACCCGACCATTTGCAATTTGTGCCAGAGCCCCCGCTGGCGCAAAATTTTGCGCCACAAAGTCATTCAGAACCTCGGCTGCGCGCATCAATGGCTTTTAAGTTCTTGGTTGAAAAACGCTATTGTGCGTTGCCATGCAAGCGTCGCTGCGGCTTGGTTATACCTTGGCGTGGTATCATTATTAAAGCCATGCATTGTGCCGTCATAGGTGAAAGCTTGATAGGGCTTATTTGCCGCTCTTAGTGCCGCTTCAAATGGCGGCCACATTGCGTTAAACCGCTCATCATCACTTGCAAAATGTAGCAATAATTTGGCACGAATATTTGCTACGCCGTCTAATGGCGCTGCTGCCCCATAAAACGGAACCGCAGCATTTAGAAAATCGCATTGCGCCGCGAGATAGTTCACCATGCCGCCGCCATAACAAAAACCAATTGCACCCAATTTGTTGTTTGCATGTTCAGTAACCCGCGAAAAACGTGCTGCGGCAATGAAATCTTGCTTAATTTTATTTTGATCCAATGTTGCAAATCTTGCCCTTGCCGTGTCTTCATCTCCAGGGTAGCCACCCAAAGCTGTCAAAGCATCGGGCGCAATTGCGATATAATTTTCAAGCGCGATACGGCGAGCTATGTCCTTGATATGGGGGTTGAGGCCGCGGTTTTCGTGCACCACAATTATTACAGGTAATTTGCGCAAAAACCGAATATTGCGCGGGCGAGCGAGATAGGCATTGATAGTGCCAGATCCATTGGGCGATGGAATGCGTATGGATTCAGTCCAAAGCCTTGCATCATTGGGCCTTATTTGTTGCGCATTTGCAAAATCGGGCGACAAAGCACTGAGATAGGCCGCAGCGCTTAAGCCGCCAACCGCAAATTTGCCTGCGCCCTCCAAAAATCCACGGCGGTCAATATCGCCATGAACATATTTGTCGAAAAGCTGCATTATTTCGCGCGGGAATTCGGCCGGTGGTTTGGCGGGCATGGGCAATCCTCAATTTTTGGGACAATATCGCCACATTTAGCACCTTTGGCAATCCCAAAACCATTAAATTCATGCACGAATAAACCGCAAAGCCACGCCATTATTGCAATATCTAAGCCCTGTCGGCCTTGGCCCATCATTAAAAACATGGCCTTGGTGACCACCGCATCTTGCACAATGATACTCAGTTCGCACGCCCCAAATGCTTATGTCACGCTTGGTTTCAACGCGGCCCGGAATGGCACGAAAGAAACTTGGCCAGCCTGTGCCGCTTTCGAATTTTGTATTGGAATTAAACAATGGCAAGTCACAGCCACGGCAGACATAAGTGCCGGCCCTATGTTCGTTTACCAAAGGCGATGAATTGGGTCTTTCGGTGTCTTCATGGCGCAAAACTTGATAGGCGGCATTTGGCAAACGCGCACGCCACGCAGCATCGCTAAATTGCAGTTTTGCGATTACTTCACTTGCATTGGCTGATTGTAGGCCAATAGCGCTAACACCAATTGCGCATAAAAATAGTCTTCGGTTCATTGGAGCTTCCTTTTCTATCAGGCAAATATACGGCGAAACCGAAACATTGGTTACAAAACCTCAGAATTGCGTACATTGGCTTTTAAGCCAATCCCGAAAAGCTATCATCGCCTCGCTTACTGGCCGATGCACTAAATTTGTGAGATAATAAGAGCCAGCATGAACCTCTTGAGAAAACGGCTTGATAAGCAACCCATCTTCCATTTCGGCACTGAACATATTATAGGGCAAAAGCCCAACGCCAAGGCCTAGTTTTGCAGCATCGGCAATTGCGCGCGAATTATCAAAAATTGTGCCACTGGCATCAATGTCGATTTTGCCACAGGTTTCAAACCACTTAGCCCATTCATTTTTGCGGTGCGAACGCAATAAAGCAAAATTCGCCAGATCTTCAGGGTTTTTCAATTGTGACGCAGTAGCGGCATCGCAAAGTGGTGAAAGCGGTGCGGCCATCAAAAGTTCGGATGATTGCGCCAACCACGCGCCCGCGCCAAACCTAATCGCAAAATCCAAATGCTCATTTAACAAATCTGGGACATTATTATTGACTTGTATTTTGACCAAAATATGCGGGTGTTTGGCATGAAAATTATCCATACGTTCAAGCAAAAATCCAAGTGCAAATGTGCCAACCACCCCGACGTGCAAAACTGACTTGCGCTCCTTCCCCCTTATCGTTTCCAAAACCACGCCAATTTCATATAGTGATTTAGCGACAATCGGCGCCAAACTTGCACCTTCATCGGTCAGGGTAAGTGTGCGTGCTGCGCGGTTAAAAAGCGGCTTTTGCAAATGTTCTTCAAGCGATTTTACTTGATGCGCAACGGCAGCTTGGGTCACAAATAGTTCTTTTGAAGCTTTGGTAAAACTTAAATGCCGCGCCGAGGCATCAAAAGCGCGCAATAAATTGAGTGAAATTTTCGATAATGGCATTTTGCAATACAAAAACTATTGCATTATCAAATTTATTATACTTTTACAATGGGTGTTTCCTGTGGGATTAAGGTAAAAGGAGAATTCAAAATGAGCAAATTATTTGATGAAAATCTATTTTTTTCGCGCCGCGCTTTTGCGACAATGGCAACATCTCTAGGTTTGTCCATGGCACTAAGCGGCTGTGCCGAAAGCGCTACGAAAATCGTCCAAAAAACCAAGGAAACCAAAAGCGCCAATTTAATCCAAGACGATGATTTTGTTGCATTCAATGCGCTTGAAACTACGGCTGGTGGGCGGCTTGGTGCTTTGGTTATCAATACGGGCACTGGCGAATATATTGGTCACCGCAAAGATGAGCGTTTTGCGATGTGTTCGACTTTTAAGTTCGCGCTCGCTGGTTTGATTTTGCGTGGCATTGACGCGGGCAGATTTGATCCCAACACCGAAGTACCAATTGTTCGTGGTGACCTTAGCATTTATTCCGATAAAGTTAGGGCAAATATGGCGAGTGGCAAAATGAAAATTATTGAACTTGCTGGGGAAGCCCAAATTACTAGCGATAATATTGCCGCAAATGCCCTTATCGCTTTTATTGGTGGCCCCGATGCTTTCACTGCACAAATGAAAGCCCTGGGCGATGCGATAACACGTATCGACCATAACGAACCAGAAATGAATCGTGTTGTTTCAGGCGATGTGCGAAATTCAACTTCGCCATTTGCCTATTCCAAAACCATGCAAAAATTTCTATTGGACGGGGCATTATCGGCCAATTCCGCGCAAACATTGATCGGCTGGATGCGCGAAACCCAAACAGGGCGCAAGCGAATCCGCGCTTCGTTGCCTGCGGATTGGAATGCAGGCGATAAAACTGGAACTGGTATTTGGGCGCCAATACCGAATAAAGTGAATGATATTTGCATTTGCTGGCCACCAAATAAACCGCCGCATATTATTGCGGGTTTTTATGAAGCACCGGGGTTTTTCGAAGATACGAGAGATCAAGACCAAAAAGTTCTTGCCGATGTCGGCAAAATCGCTTTAGATTGGATAATGCGAAATTGATGGTGTTTATTGTCATCCCTGAAAAATCGTAGATTTTGTCGGGGATCTCGTATTTATTTCACTGAGATCTCCGATATTTTCTGCGAAAATTCGGGGATGACACTGTTGGTCATGGCTTGCGCAGAGGGCTCAATTTGGGAAGCAGATGGGTTGAGTTGATATGCGGTATGAAGGTTATCTACCAACCATCGCAAATATAATCGAGGGAAATATGGCGCGGCTAAAACAAATTATTTTCACCTTATTTTTTGCAATTGGAATATTGCCAACCATTGCCAATGCAGCTTGTTTGGCTGTCGCCGACGACGCCCAAATCACATTAAGCGAGGCGGAAATCCAATCACTTTCGCAAATATCATTTGGGCGCGAACAGGTTTTTGAAGCCCTATACAATACTTCGGAATTTGAAACTGGCGGCTGTTGGGCGACGCCTGTTGGCAATTTTGATGCGCAGACATTATCGGTCGGGGTTTTGCAATGGAATTATGGGCAAAACTCTTTGCAAGATTTAATGATTGCTTACCGTGCAAGTTTTGCCACCCCCGAATTATTTAATCAAGAAATTGCGACCATCATGCCCAATTATGGGGCCGTTGCCTTCGCCGAAGATTGCTTAGTCATTCCCTTCACAATAACGTGCAAAGAAAAATTATTGGCGGCCCATGGCGCGGACGGCAAATTAAACCCGACCATAAAATCAGAATATGAGGCATTGTTTAATTCAACCCCGATGCGCCAAGTACAAACCAGCAAATTTATTGAGTTTTTGGGCGGCTTAAAACCAAAATTGAACTTATTATTCGGCGAAAACCCAACCCAATTGCAAACTAAATGGGGCATAGATATTGCAATCCAGCAAGGCTTTGTTCGCTATAATGACGCGCAAGGAGTTTCGCAGCCCGCCTTTTTGAACCCTGCCGACGCAGCCGCAATTCGCGCGCTTTATGTTCCTTTGGACCGAGAAATGAAAACCAAAAGAATGCTCAGTGCAATCCGTTGGTA